>Ga0265780_10000640_pt1 | contig 52999 bp, 47 predicted proteins | sample P1T30metagenome_FD_192432 | JGI IMG/M metagenome (GOLD analysis project Ga0265780, IMG submission 192432) | Plant litter microbial communities from East Loma Ridge, Irvine, California - P1 T30 | ecosystem: Environmental > Terrestrial > Plant litter > Unclassified | place: USA: California... | reverse complement strand
GCGCCGTCACCGACATCGTCGAGAAGGAAATGTATTCCTTCGAAGACTCGATGAACGGCGACCAGCTGACCCTGCGTCCGGAAGGCACGGCCGGCGTGGTGCGCGCCGTGATCGAGCACAACCTGGCTTACGACGGTCCGAAGCGCCTGTGGTACAAGGGCCCGATGTTCCGCCACGAGCGTCCGCAGCGCGGCCGCTATCGCCAGTTCTTCCAGTTCGGCGCCGAAGCCATCGGCTTCTCGGGCCCGGACATCGACGCCGAACTGATCATGCTGTGCCGCCGCCTGTGGGACGACCTCGGCCTGGACGGCATCCGCCTGGAACTGAACTCGATCGGCAATGCCGACGAACGCCAGCGCCACCGCGCCGACCTGATCGCCTATTTCGAAGCCAACAGCGAGCTGCTCGACGCCGAAGCCCAGCGCCGCCTGCACGCCAATCCGCTGCGCATCCTGGACACGAAAAACCCGGCGATGCAGGACCTGGTCAACGCCGCGCCCAAGCTGCTGGATTACCTGGGCGGCGAATCCCTGGCCCAGTTCGAAGGCCTGAAGGCCATCCTGGATGCCAACAACGTCCAGTACACGGTCAACCCGCGCCTGGTGCGCGGCCTGGATTACTACAACCGCACCGTGTTCGAATGGGTGACGGATGCGCTCGGTTCGCAGGGCACCGTCTGCGCCGGCGGCCGCTACGATCCGCTGATCGAAACCTTTGGCGGCAAGCCGACCCCGGGCATCGGTTTCGCGATGGGCATCGAACGCCTGGTCGAGCTGATGAAAGAGCAGGGCGAGCCGGCCGAGCCGAGCCAGTGCGACGTCTACATGGTGCACCAGGGTGAAGCGGCCCAGACCAAGGCCTTCATTCTTGCCGAGCGCATCCGCGACGCCGGCCTGGACGTGATCCTGCACTGCGCCACGCCGACCGGTGCGGGCAGCTTCAAGAGCCAGATGAAGAAGGCCGACGGCGCCGGCGCCGCCTTTGCCGTGATCATCGGCGAAGACGAAGTCGCCAACAACGTGGTGGCCATCAAGGCCATGCGCGACAAGGACGCGGCCCAGCAGCAGGCCAGCGTGCCCTTCGACGAAGCGGTCGACTACCTGGTCGACCAGATCGTCGGCGGTCACGACCATGATCATGGTCACGATCACGAGCATGTGCATTACCACCCGTAATCAATCCATCAACATTCGATAACTAGAATTTATACGTCCATGGCATACGATCTCGAAGAACAGGAACAGATAGCCAATTTCAAAGCGTTCTGGGACCGCTTTGGCAACCCGATCATGTGGGTGCTGATCATCGCGCTGCTCGGCTACGCCGGCTGGAACTACTGGAACTCGCACCAGCGCGGCCAGACGGCAGAGGCATCCGGCTTGTACGACGAGCTCGTCACCTCGGCCCAGGCCAACGACCAGGCCAAGGTCAAGCGCATCACCGGCGACATCGAAAGCAAGTACGGCAGCACTGCCTACGCGCAGATGGCCGCCCTGACCGCCGCCAAGGCCGCCTTCGACGCCAACGACCTGGCCACCGCCAAGACCCAGCTGCAATGGGCGATCGACCACGGCAACGACGAATACAAATCGGTCGCGCGCCTGCGCCTGGCCGGCGTGCTGCTCGACGAAAAAGCATTCGATCAAGCGCTGGCGATCCTGAACGCCGACTTCCCGGTGCAGTTCGCGGCCGAAGTGGCGGACCGCAAGGGTGACGTGCTGGTCGCCCAGAACAAGCTGGCCGATGCGCGCACCGCATACCAGGCTGCGCTGGACAAGATGGACAAGAAGCATCCGGGCCGTCAGATCGTGCAGGTCAAGCTGGATGCGATTGGCGGGGCGCCGGCTGCGGCGCAGGTTGCCGTCAAGCCTGCTGCGTAAAAAACACCATTGGCAGCTGCATGGCCGTCGTCCCGCTTTCGCGGCGACGACGGGTACATCGAGCGCTTAGTTGAACACTTAAGTTCCTCGTTTAAGTAGATTTACAGGACAAGGTAAAAAGAACATGCGTATTTCCCGGAAGCTGGTTGGTGTCGGTGTCCTCGCCCTGATGACGGGCTGCTCGACGATTAGTTCGCTCAATCCGTTCGCATCCAAGTCGAAGGGCAACCAGCCCGCGCCGCTGGTCGAGCTGAAAGCCTCGATGGCCGTGCGCACCGCGTGGAAGCTGGAAGTCGGCAAGTCGCAGAGCACCATCTTCTCGCCTGCACTGGCCGGCAACACCGTGGTCGCCGCCGGCGCCGATGGCACCATCGTACGCGCCGATGCCGCCAGCGGCCGCCAGATGTGGCGCGTGAAAGCCGGGACCGACCTGACCGCCGGCGTCGGCACCGACGGCCAGCTGGTCGTGGTCGGTGGCGCCAAAGGCCAGCTGCTGGCCTTCGACATGGATGGCAAGAAGCTGTGGACCGCCCAGCTGTCGAGCGAGATCCTGTCGGCGCCTGCAGTTGCCCAGGGCATGGTCATCGCACGCAGCATCGATAACCGCATCGTCGGCTTCGACGCCAGGACCGGCGAGAAGAAATGGACCGTGCAGCGCACCGCGCCGCCGCTGACCCTGCGCCTGGCGCCGGGCATGGTGGTGCACGGCACCGACGTGATCGTCGCCCAGCCGGGCGGCAAGCTGCTCGCCCTGATCATCGCCACCGGCGCGCCGCGCTGGGAAGTCGAGGTCGGCGTCGCCCGCGGTGCCACCGAACTGGAACGCGTGACCGACATCGGCGGCGTGCCGGTGATCTTCGAGAACGACGTCTGCGCCGTGGCCTACCAGGGCCGCGTCGCCTGCTTCGACATCGCCACCGGCAGCGCCAAATGGACCCGCGACCTGTCGTCGGAAGCCGGCGTCGCGGTCGACCAGCGCTTCGTCTTCGCACCGGACGACAAGGGCGCGCTGTTCGCCTTCAATCGCGAAGGCGGCGCCAGCGCCTGGAAGAACGACAAGCTGTCCTATCGCCGCCTGTCGACCCCGGTGTCGTATGGCCGCGCGGTCGCCGTCGGCGATTACCAGGGCTATGTGCACTTCCTGTCGCGCGAGGACGGCGCCTTCCTGGCGCGTGCCGCCACCGACGGCAGCCCCATCATGTCGACCCCGCTGGTAGCGGGAACGAATTTGATTTTTCAAACACAAAATGGAACTGTGACCGCCATCGCGGTCGAATAGAATAACTACATGAAGCCGGTAATCGCACTCGTTGGTCGCCCGAACGTCGGGAAGTCGACCCTTTTCAATCGCATGACCCGCTCGCGCGACGCGCTGGTGGCGGACTTGCCCGGCCTCACGCGCGACCGCCACTACGGCGAAGGCCGCATGGGCGAGCGCCCCTTCCTGGTGATCGACACCGGCGGTTTCGAACCGGTCGCCAAGGAAGGCATCATGCATGAAATGGCATTGCAGACGAAGCAGGCCGTGGCCGAAGCCGACGTCGTGATGTTCATCGTCGACGGCCGCCAGGGCCTGACGCCCCACGACAAGACCATTACCGACTTCCTGCGCAAGTCCGGCCGCAAGGTCATGCTGGTGGTGAACAAGTCAGAGGGCATGAAGTACACCTCGGTCACCGCCGAGTTCTACGAGCTCGGCATGGGCGACCCCTATGTCATCTCGGCCGCCCACGGCGACGGCGTGCTCGACCTGGTCAACGAGGCGATCGACCAGACCGCGGCCTTGCGCCCGGCCGAAGAGCCCGAATTCGACCCGGCCGACTTCGGCGTGAAGATCGCACTGATCGGCCGCCCGAACGTCGGCAAGTCGACGCTGATCAACACCCTGGTCGGCGAACAGCGCGTGATCGCCTTCGACATGCCGGGCACCACCCGCGACTCGATCGAGGTGCCCTTCGAAAAGAACGGCAAGCACTACACGCTGATCGACACCGCCGGCATCCGCCGCCGCGGCAAGATCTTCGAAGCCGTCGAGAAATTCTCGGTCGTCAAAACGCTGCAGTCGATCTCGGAAGCCAACGTCGTCGTGCTGATGCTCGACGCCCAGGAAAATATCGCCGAGTCGGACGCCCACATCGCCGGCTTCATCCTGGAATCCGGCCGCGCACTGGTGGTGGCCGTCAACAAGTGGGACGGCCTGACCAGCGACCAGCGCGACCAGGTGAAGAACGATATCGACCGCAAGCTGGACTTCCTGAGCTTTGCCGAGACCAAGTTCATCTCGGCGCTGAAGGGCACCGGCATCAACCACCTGATGAAGGCGGTCGACACCGCCTACGCCGCGGCCACCGCCAAGCTGTCGACGCCGCGCCTGACACGCGCGCTGCAGGAAGCCGTGGAGAAGCAGGAACCGAAGCGCAAGGGCACCACCCGTCCCAAGATGCGCTACGCCCACCAGGGCGGCCAGAACCCGCCGATCATCGTCATCCACGGCAATGCATTGGATGGCATCACCGAGCCGTACAAGCGTTATCTGGAAAAGCATTTCCGCGACACTTTCGACCTGATCGGCACGCCTTTGCGCATCGAACTGCGCAGCGGTAAAAACCCGTTCGCAAAAGGCGAAGCGTAAGGCTTGCGTTTCGCTGCGGGAAGGGTGGGCACCCCGTGCCCACCCTGCGCCGTTTTCAAGCCCGGCGGACCGGTAGCAGTACGACAAAAAACGTCAAAACAGGTTACAGTAGGCTTGGGACATCATTCACAACCTTAGAATGATGGCCCCAGACACTTGAAAACCGGCATAGCGCCTCAATTTAAATACGACAACAACATCACGGAGCTGTTATGAGCAATAAAGGGCAACTGTTACAAGACCCATTCCTGAATGCCTTGCGCAAGGAACACGTCCCCGTCTCGATCTACCTGGTCAACGGCATCAAGCTGCAGGGTCACATCGAGTCGTTCGACCAATACGTAGTCTTGCTGCGCAACACCGTGACCCAGATGGTTTACAAGCATGCAATCTCTACCGTTGTACCGGCCCGCGCCGTTAACCTCAACCTCGAGCAAGACGCCGAGTGAGGTCGATGGCTGACGCACACGGCACCCCCACCATGCGCGCGGCATTGGTCGGTATCGACTTCGGGGCTGGCGATTTCACCGCCAGCCTGGAAGAACTGGCGCTGCTGGCACGCTCCGCAGGCGCCGACCCGGTCACCACCATCACCGCCAAGCGCAACAGTCCCGATCCGGCCCACTTCGTCGGCAGCGGCAAGGCCGATGAAATCGCCCAGGCTTGCCTGGCCGACAAGATCGAAATCGTCATCTTCAACCACGCACTCTCGCCCGCCCAGCAGCGTAATCTGGAGCGCCGCCTGAACGTGCGCGTGGTCGACCGCACCAGCCTGATCCTGGACATCTTCGCCCAGCGCGCCCAGAGCCACGAGGGCAAGCTGCAGGTCGAACTGGCGCAATTGCAGCACCTGGCCACCCGCCTGATCCGCGGCTGGACCCACCTGGAACGCCAGAAGGGTGGTATCGGCCTGCGCGGTCCCGGCGAAACCCAGCTCGAGACCGACCGCCGACTGATCGGCGAACGCGTCAAGATGCTGCGCACCCGCCTGGCCAAGCTGCGCAAGCAGCATGAAACCCAGCGCCGCGCCCGCGGCCGCAATAAAACATTCTCGGTGTCGCTGGTCGGCTATACCAATGCCGGCAAATCGACCCTGTTCAACACCCTGACCAAGGCCGGGGTGTACGTTGCGAACCAGCTGTTCGCGACCCTCGACACTACCAGCCGCCGCCTTTACCTCGGCGAGGAAGCCGGCAGCGTGGTGATGTCCGACACGGTTGGCTTCGTGCGCGAACTGCCGCACCAATTGGTCGCGGCATTCCGCGCCACGCTCGAGGAAACCATCCACGCCGACCTGCTGCTGCACGTGGTCGATGGCTCGTCGCCGGTGCGCATGGAGCAGATCGAGCAAGTCAACGAGGTCTTGCGCGAAATCGGCGCCGACCATATTCCGCAGATTTTGGTCTGGAACAAAATCGATGCGGCCGGGCTGGAGCCCGGGGTTGAACGTGATGAATATGAAAAAATCAGCCGCGTTTTTATCAGCGCCCACAGTGGCGCCGGCCTGGACCTGCTGCGCGAGGCAATCGTCGAGTCGGCCAGGTCCGAGCCTGGCCTGAGCTCGGCTGAAGGGCAGGACGAGGATGCGCGCGGTATCGTCCACGACGTCGCGCCCGGCACTGCCGATGGTATTTCCACAACGCCACCAGTCGGCCCACACTAAGCCATTTATGCCCGCTTCATTCATCAAGGGTCTCGGCGTGACGCTCTCGCTGAACGACCCCCGTTGGGGCCACGACCCCAAGACCGGACACAAGGCGCAGGAAAACAAGCGTCCCGGCAACGACGGCCCGCCCGACCTCGACCAATTGTGGCGTGATTTCAACGTGCGCCTGAACCGCCTCTTCGGCAAGCGCAAGGACGGTGGCGGCGGCGGTCCGTATCGCCCGGACGCGCGCGGCGTCGGCCTCAGCGTTGCCGTGGTCGGCGCCATCGCCGGCCTGGTCTGGCTGGCCAGCGGCGCCTTCATCGTCCCCGACGGACAGGTCGGCGTGGTCACCACCTTCGGCAAGGTCTCGCATACCGTCGGCCCCGGCGTCAGCTGGCGCTGGCCGACGCCTTTCCAGGCCGTCGAGACCGTCAACACCGCCCAGGTGCAGACCGCAGAGATCGGCTACCGTGCCAATCTGCGCAACAAGCAGCCCAACGAAGCCTTGATGCTGACCGGCGACGAAAACCTCGTCGACGTCCAGTTCACGGTGCAGTACAAGATCAAGGAACCGGTCGCCTGGCTGTTTAATAACCGCGACCAGGTCGAGACCGTCCGCGACGCCGCCGAAACCGTGGTGCGCGAACTGGTTGCCCGTCACAAGATGGATACCCTGCTGTACAGCGGCCGCGAACAGGTGGCCGCCGAGGCGCGCGGGCAGATCCAGCAGCTGGTCGAGCGTTACCGCCTGGGTGCCGAGATCGTCGGCGTGACCCTGCAGCAGGTCGCGCCGCCGGACCAGGTCGCGGCCGCCTTCCAGGACGCCGTCAAGGCCAGTGAAGAGCGCAAGCGCGTGCGCAACGAAGCGCAAGCCTATGCCGAAGACTTGCTGCAGCAAGCCAGGGCAAGGGCAGGGCGCCTGCGTCAGGACGCCGAAGGTTACCGCGCCGCCACCGAAAACACGGCAACCGGCGCTGCCGCGCGCTTCGACAAGGTCGTGGCCGAGTACGCCAAGGCCCCGGGCATCACGCGCGACCGCATCTACCTGGACACCATGCAGCAGATTTATTCCAGCACCAGCAAAATCATGATCGACGCCAAGACCGGCACCAACCAGCTGGTCCTGCCGCTCGACCAGATGCTGTCGCGCTCGGTCGCCAACGAAGCAGCCATCGGCAGCCGTTCGGGACCGGTGATGCTTCCGCAGCAGCAGCAACAGTCGCAGGCGCAGCAGCCGGCCCCTGGTGCGGCAGCCGCACAGCCGCAGGCGCAAGCCCTGCCGCAGCAGCCCGATGCCACCCCGCCGGCCCCTGCCGCCGCGGCACCGGCCGCCGCGGCAGCGCCGGCCCAGGCCGACGCACGCCACCGCGACGCCCGCAGCCGCGAAAACGGCCGCGAACGGGAGACCCGCTGATGCGCCGCCTGATCGCACTCCCCATCGCCGCGGTCGCCGCGGTGCTGCTGGTCTCGTCCAGCACCTTCGCGGTCGACCAGCACCGCTACGCCGTGGTCTATGGCCTCGGCGAACTGCGCGAGGTCATCACCGAGCCCGGTCTGCACGTCAAGCTGCCGTCGCCCCTGCAGACCGTGGTCTACCTCGACAAGCGCCTGCAGACCCTGGACACGCCCGACACCGAGCGTTTCACCACCCAGGAAAAGCGTGAGCTGGCGGTCGACGCCTTCGTCAAATGGAAGATCGTCGATGCGCGCCAGTACCTGATCTCCCTGGCCGGCGCGAATGCCGACCGTGGCGGCGAACGCATGGCGCAACTGGTGCGCAATGCCCTCGGCGCCGAAATCGGCCGCCATAACCTGGCCGACGTGCTGTCGATCCAGCGCACCGGGATCGCCGAGGCCGTGCGCCAGCGCATCGCGCTTGATGCCCGCCAGATGGGTGTGGAAGTTGCCGACGTGCGCCTGAAGCGCATCGATTTCGCCGAACCGGTGCAAGCCTCGGTGATCGAGCGCATGAAGGCCGAACGCGTGCGCGTGGCCACGGCGACGCGCGAAGCCGGTGTGTCCGAGTCCGAGCAGATCCGCGCCGACGCCGAACGCCAGCGCACCGAACTGCTGGCCGAAGCCCAGCGCGACGCCGAGTCGATCCGCGGCGACGGCGATGCGAAAGCCGCCCAGATCTATGCCCAGTCCTTCGGCAAGAACCCGGAGTTCTACCGCTTCTACCGCTCGATGGAAGCCTACAAGGCGACCTTCAAGGGCCGCAGCGATATCCTGGTGCTGGACTCGAATTCGGAGTTCTTCAAGTATTTCAAGGGTCCGGGCGCCGGCAAATAAGCGGAATTGCCTCCGGGTGGAGGGCGCGGCCGTCCACCCGACCCCGAATCCACCGTCTGGTGGAATAACGACAACGTTATCGGCCGTTTCGGCAATCTTCTGCGCCAACCCCACCAGGTTTTCGGTTAAAATCGTCGATTCGGCGCAAGGAACGCGTGCAAAGCCGCGCCCAAGTCTGTAAACAATTGCCCGATTTTTAATAACTCCCGATTCGCTTTGCCCATGCCCACCTGGCTCCTGCCCGAGAATATCGCCGACGTCTTGCCGTCCGAAGCGCGCAAGATCGAAGAGCTGCGCCGCCTGATGCTCGACACCTTCCGTACCTACGGCTACGAACTGGTGATGCCGCCGCTGCTCGAATACGTCGATTCGCTCCTGGCCGGGGCCGGGCCGGACACCGATACCCGCACTTTCAAGCTGATCGACGTGATGAGCGGCCGCCTGCTCGGCCTGCGCGCCGACATGACGACCCAGGTCGCACGCATCGACGCCCACCTGCTGAACAGAGAGACGGTCACCCGCCTGTGCTACGCCGGCAGCGTCCTGCATACCCAGCCTTCGGGCCTGCACGCCACCCGCGAGCCGCTGCAGATCGGCGCCGAGATCTACGGCCACGCCGGCCTCGAAGCCGATGCCGAGATCCAGGAACTGGCGCTGGCCTCGCTGGCGCTGGCCGGCTTCGAGCAGCCGCGCCTGGACCTGTCCCACGTCGGCGTGCTGCGCGCCATCCTGCTCGACGACCCGCTGGCCAAACGCGACGAGCAGGTACTGTACGCGCTGCTGCGCTCGAAGGATATCCCGGGCCTGGAAGAGCTGACCGCCGGCTATGCCGAAGGCACCCGCACTGCGCTGCTGGCGTTGCCCAATCTGTACGGCGACATCGAGGTGCTGGCACAAGCCAGACAGGTGCTGCCGCCTCTGCCGGGCATCACCCGTGCGCTGGCCGAACTGGCTGCGCTGGCCGGCTCGGCCATCGGCTGCGCACAAGTCGCGATCGACCTGGCCGATCTGCGCGGCTACCAATATGAAAGCGGCGCCATGTTCGCGCTGTACGTGCCTGGCCTGCCGAACGCGGTGGCCCGCGGCGGCCGCTACGACCACGTCGGCGAAGCCTTCGGGCGCGCCCGTCCCGCCACCGGCTTCTCGCTCGACCTGCGCGAACTCGCGCGTCTGCTGCCGATTGCCGAACGCAAACACGCCATTCGTGCGCCGTGGGGCAATGCGCCCGAACTGCGCGAAAAAATCGCCGACCTGCGCAAGGGCGGCGAAGTGGTGATCCAGTCCATGCCGGGTCACGACAATGTACAGGATGAGTTCGAGTGCGACCGTGTGCTCGTCCTCGAACAAGGAAATTGGATTCTCAAAAACTTAGGTTAAGTGATGTCAAATACTGCTAAGAACGTCGTAGTCATCGGCACCCAGTGGGGCGATGAGGGCAAGGGTAAGATCGTCGACTGGCTCACCGACCACGCCGCTGGCGTGGTGCGTTTCCAGGGCGGCCACAACGCCGGCCACACGCTGGTGATCAAGGGCCAGAAGACCGCGCTGCAACTGATCCCGTCGGGGATCATGCGCGAAGGCGTGGCCTGCTACATCGGCAACGGCGTAGTGGTGTCGGTGCCGGACGTGATGCGCGAAATCGACAAGCTGCAAGCCGCCGGCGTCGAAGTCGCCTCGCGCCTGAAGATCTCGGAAGCCTGCCCGGCGATCCTGCCGTACCACGTCGCCATCGACGTGGCGCGCGAAGCCAAGCGCGGCGTCAACAAGATCGGCACCACCGGCAAGGGCATCGGCCCGGCCTACGAAGACAAGGTCGCGCGCCGCGCGATCCGCATCGCCGACATGCTGAATGAAGAGCGTTTCGCCGAGAAGCTGCGCGAAAACCTGGACTACCACAACTTCGTGCTGACCGGCTACCTGGGCGCCCAGGCCGTCGACTTCCAGAAGACCTTCGACGACGCCATGGCCCTGGTCCCGCGCCTGCGCCCGATGGTCGGCGACGTCTCGTCCGCCCTGTACGCCGCGCACAAAGCCGGCGGCAATCTGCTGTTCGAAGGCGCGCAAGGCTCGCTGCTCGACGTCGACCACGGCACCTATCCCTTCGTCACCTCGTCGAACTGCGTGGCCGGCAATGCCGCCGCCGGTTCGGGCGTCGGTCCGGGCATGCTGCATTACATCATGGGCATCACCAAGGCCTACACCACCCGCGTCGGTTCGGGCCCGTTCCCGTCGGAACTGCCGACCGATGCCGGCGTCGGCGAACACCTGTCGCGCGTGGGCCACGAGTTCGGCACCGTGACCGGCCGTGCCCGCCGCTGTGGCTGGTTCGACGCCGCGCTGCTGCGCCGCTCGGTGCAGATCAATGGCGTGTCGGGCATGTGCCTGACCAAGTTGGACGTGCTGGATGGCATCGAGTCCCTGAAACTCTGCACCGGCTACAAGATCGACGGCCGCGAGGTCGACATCTTCCCGGTCGGCGCCGAAGAAGCCGCCGCCTGCGTCCCGGTCTACGAAGAAATGCCGGGCTGGACCGAATCGACCGTCGGCGCCAAGTCGATGGATGAACTGCCGGCCAACGCCCGCGCCTACATCAAGCGCATCGAAGAACTGGTCGGCGTCCCGGTGGACATGGTATCGACCGGTCCGGACCGCGTGGAAACCATCGTGCTGCGCCACCCGTTCGCCGCCTGATATCTAATAAGAATAGGAATTTTGTAAATGAATACTCCTGCATCGACCGACAAGGACCTGTGGGTCTCCTGGGATGACTACAACCGCCTGGTCGAGCGCCTGGCGCTGAAAGTGTACGAATCGAACTGGAAGTTCGACATGGTGCTGTGCCTGGCGCGCGGCGGCGTGCGTCCGGGCGACGTGCTGTCGCGTATCTTCGACGTGCCGCTGGCGATCCTGTCGACCAGCTCCTACCGCGAAGAAGCCGGCAAGAAGCAGGGCGACCTCGACATCGCCAAGTACATGACGATGACCAAGGGCCCGCTGGCCGGCCGCATCCTGCTGGTCGACGACCTGGCCGACTCCGGCGTCACCCTGCAGCGCGTGCGCGAGCACCTGACCACGAACTACCCGGACGTCACCGAAGTGCGTTCGGCGGTGATCTGGGTGAAGGGTACCTCGTCGCTGGTGCCGGATTACCACCTGGAAGACTTGCCGCACAATCCCTGGATTCACCAGCCGTTCGAGGACTATGATGGCCTGCGTCCGCATCAGTTGTCGGCCTGGATGAAGAAGTTCGAGAAGAACTGAATTAGTCAGCCGTAAAACCGTCGTCCCCGCCTCCGCGGGGACGACGTTCATTGCCTACTGCTTTTGCTCTACCGCCTGCAGATCCTGCACCGCCTTCCGGTACTCCTTCGACTTCTTCAAACGCTCCCCATACCGGATCTCCCTCCGCTCCCCGCGCCCGATCTCGTAATCCAGATCCCCGCGCGCCCCGCAATACGCCCTGCACGTCGCCTCCGCATCTGGCGACTCCCTATCCGTCAGCACCAGCTTCTTGTCCGTCACATGCAAGCGTAGCGCGCACGCGCGTTCGCCCTTCATCGGCGGCGTCGGGTCGTGGTAGACGAAGGCGCCGTGCTCGTAGCCGGCCATGCCGGCAATGTCGCAGGTGTGGCCGTTGGCGAATTCCAGGTGAGCACGCAGGTAGACGTGCATGTCGTCGTGAGGCAGGACTTCAACGATGTCTTCGGATGCATAGGCCTGGTCGGCCTGGCCCGGTACCACCATCGTGTTCGTGAAGCGGTGCTTGTAGACGCCGTCGATCTCGTGCATCAGCTCCGACGGCGATTTCTTCTCAGCGGCGTACACTGCGGGCGACGCCGCCAGTGCGAGTATCAACGGGACCAGGGCATTCGGTTTCATTGGGTCAGGGAAATCACCAAGTTTGGATGTCAAAATTATAACTCATCGCGCTCATTTGGTCGCCTGAGGCGTGTCTGCTTTGTCAACCGAGATTTCGTCAAAAACAATATTATTGACGCGTGTGTTTCGTTGAAAGGCGCTAAACGCCATCAAATTCAATGATTTTTCTTGTGTTGTATATTTACATTGAGCAAAATTGTAGGAATGCAAGATATCGGACTGCTGTTTCCACTCGTTTGATATCGTCCGACGCTCACGTACAAGAACACACCCATGAATTTCTCTCGCTACACGATCAAGGCGCGTCTGCGCCTTGGCTTCGCCATCATTCTCGCTTTCCTGCTTGTGGTCGCCACCAGCGGCCTGGTCCAGATGGACAAGGCCAACACCGCCAACCAGCACATCGTCGGTGTGAACATGAAAAAGATCGAACTGCTCGAGGACATGTCGGATTCCGTGCATGTCGTGACACGCGTGCTGCGCTCGATCGCGCTGCTGAACGACGACAAGCCACGTGCAACGCGCGAAGCGGTCAAGATCGTCGCCGCGCGCGAAAAATACGACCATGCCTTCTCCGTCTTGCGCGGCATGCCCCTGGACGCGGCGGGCCAGCAGTTCGTGCAAGGGATTACCCGCATACAGGACGAGGTGCGGCCTCTGAACAACCGGTTCGCTGCGATGGCCGCGGCCGGGGACCCGGATGCTATCCATTTCCTGCTGGACAAGGCGGGCCCGGGTACCATCGCCTGGCAAGAGGCGATCCGCGACTTCATGACGCTGCAAAAGCAGAAGAGCCAGGAAGCCGCCCTCGACGCCCGGCAGGCCTACCAGCAGTCACGCTACCTGATGCTGGGCATGATCTTGTTCGCCCTGGTCTGCAGCGTGCTGATTGCGATGCAGATCACGCGCTCGATCACGGTGCCGCTGATGGAGGCGGTTGACCTGGCGCGCACGGTGGCTGCGGGTGACCTCAGCACGTCGATTGCCGTGCACGCCGACGACCGTACCGAAACCGGCGCCTTGCTGCGCGCCCTGAACGACATGAATGCCGGTCTGAACGACATCGTGTCCCAAGTGCGCGCCGGCGCCCAGGCGCTGTCCAGCGGCGCCACTGAGATTGCCAACGGCAACATCGACTTGTCGGCACGCACCGAGCAGCAAGCCTCGGCACTCGAAGAAACGGCGGCATCGATGGAAGAGCTGACAGTGACGGTCAAGCACAATGCCGGCAATGCGAACGAAGTCAGCGCGATGGCGCGCGACACCGCCACGACTGCGGCCCGCGGCGGCCAAGTGGTGGGACAGGTGGTGGACGTCATGGCACGCATCGAAGCGTCGTCGACCCGTGTCGTGGAAATCATCGACGTCATCGACGGCATTGCCTTCCAGACCAATATCCTGGCCCTGAACGCAGCGGTGGAAGCAGCGCGCGCCGGCGAGCAGGGGCGCGGTTTTGCCGTGGTGGCCAGCGAAGTGCGTACGCTGGCGCAGCGTTCGGCCACGGCCGCGCGCGAGATCAAGCAACTGATCGATGGCTCGGCATCCCAGGTGGCGGAAGGCGGCAAGCTGGCGCGCCAGGCTGGTGTTACGGTGGAGGAAATCGTCGGCGGCATCGGCAAGGTGTCTGGCATCGTCGCCGAGATCGCGTCTGCCAGCCGAGAGCAATCCACCGGCATCGAGCAGACGCACCAGGCCGTCAGCGAGATGGACCAGATCACCCAGAACAATGCGGCGCTGGTCGAGGAAGTCGCCGCGACGGCCGCTTCGCTGAAGGACCAGGCGGCGGCGCTGGAGCAGGTGGTCAGCCGCTTCCGCCTGCGTGGCGAAGGGCAGGCCGGGCTCCACGCGGCCGGCCTCGTGCGTACCGGCCGCGCGGCGTCCCATGCGTCCCTGGCCCTGGCCTGATGCACGTAGCCGGCCTGATCGGTTAAGATGGCGCGTCCTTGTCACATCGCCAAGGACTTGCCAGCGACCATGCCATGACCCAGAGCTTCTTCCAGACCTTCATTCTCCTGCTGCTCGTTACCGACCCCTTCGGCAACGTGCCCTTGTTCGTCGCTGCGCTCAAGGACGTGCCGCAAGCCCGCCGCGGCCGCATCGTGGTGCGCGAGTGCGCGATCGCGTTTGCCTTGCTGCTGCTGTTCATGTTCTTCGGCCGCCACTTCCTGACCGCGCTGCAGCTCACTGACATTTCGCTGCGCATCGGCGGCAGCGTGATCCTCCTGATCATCGCGATCCGCATGATTTTCCCGCATCCGGATGGGGTGCTCGGCAAGAGCGAGCATGGCGAGCCCTTCATCGTGCCGCTGGCGATCCCGGCGCTGGCCGGGCCGTCGGCGCTGGCCACTGTGCTGCTGTTCAGTTCGCAAACGACGGAAGAGGTGATGATTCACGTGGCGGCGCTGGCCTCGGTATTCGTGATCTGGCTAGCGGTTTTCCTCGGCGCCGAACGCCTGCAGAATGTGCTGGGCGTGCAGGTGATGACGGCCTTCGAACGCCTGATGGGCCTGATCCTGACCGCGATGTCGATCGAGATGCTGCTGGGCGGGGTACGCGCCTTCGTCAAGACCTTGTAAGAGCGGGCTGCAGGCAGATGTATACTGCGGCCTCATTCAATTATCGTTTGGACATTCCATGACTAGCACATTCACCGCCCGCAAGCTCGGCTACGGCCTCTGCCTCGCCGCCATCCTGCCGCTGCTCGGCGCCTTGGGCGGCTGCGACCGCAACAAGCAATCGACCGCCGCCCCGGCCGCGTCGCCATCCGCGCCGGCGGCCACGGCGCCTGCCGCCGACACCTCCGCCCAGGAATTCCAGAAGATCGACAGCGTTGTCGGCACCGGCGCCGAAGCCACGGCCGGCCAGACCGCCACCGTCAACTACACCGGCTGGCTGCTGGCACCGGATGCGCCGCAAAAGCACGGCGCCCAGTTCGACAGCTCGATCGGCCGCGAACCCTTCAGCTTCCGCCTGGGTTCGGGCGGCGTGATCCCGGGCTGGGACCAGGGCGTGGCCGGCATGAAGGTGGGCGGCAAGCGTACCTTGATCATCCCGGCTAGCCTGGGTTACGGCGCCGATGGGGCTGGTCCGATTCCGCCGAATGCGAACCTGATCTTCGACGTGGAGTTGTTGAAGGTCGAGTGAGTTCAAGGCAGCGCTCGTCCCCGCCCTTCGCGGGGATGATGGTTCACATCGTCGGCAAGTAATTGCTATGCCAACGATGCCCAGCCTGGCGGCGGCTGCAAGGCGTCATCTTGATGCCGGTCTGAATGGCTTCCAGACAGCGCGTTTCACCGGTCGCGCGATTGGTGAGCCGGGTCAGGCGCTGCAGGTCGCGCAGGCGCTCGACATACCACTGCTGGTTGTCGGCCCCGCTGCAGCTTTCCATCGCCAGCACGTTGCGGCGCTCGTCCGGATGCACGGCCAGGCAGGTGCCTGCGCCGCCGGCCATCGTGTGCAGCGTACCGTAGCCCGGCACGCTCCCCTGGCCAAGTACCCACTGCTGGTCCGGCGATTTGTCGCAGCTCATCATCGCGACCGTGTGGCCGCGGGCGCCGAGGCAGCGGCCGCGACCGTCGAGCTCGTTCTGCAGATAGTTGAAGTCAGGCCCGGCGGCAAAGGCAGGTGCTGTCGCCAGGTTAAACACGGCGAGTGCGGCAAGGGCGACGAAGCGGACATGCATGGTCATTCCTTAGAGATCATGTTTAGTTGACATTACCACAGGCGAAAAAAAAGCGGCCCGCAGGCCGCTCCGATGCATCACGCTGAGGCAGTTCACTTCCCCAGCATCGACACCACATTGTCCGCTCCCGGCGCCCCGAAAGCCTGCTGCTTGAGCACATGCAGCTGGTCGCGTACCTGCGCCGCCTTTTCGAACTCGAGGTTCTTGGCGTGGTCGACCATGAGCTTTTCGAGGCGCTTGATTTCTTTCGAAATCTGCTTCTCGCTCATGCCCTCGACTTTGGCCGCATCTTCCGCCATGCCGAAGTCGGTCAGCATGGCTTTCTGCGCAGCCGCGCTGTAGACGCCGTCGATCAGGTCCTTGATCTTCTTGTTCAGGCCCTTCGGCACGATGCCGTTGGCGGTGTTGAAGGCGATCTGCTTGGCGCGGCGGCGTTCGGTTTCGCCGATCGCGCGCGTCATCGAATCCGTCATCTGGTCGGCGTACAGGATCGCCACGCCGTTCAGGTTACGCGCCGCGCGGCCGATGGTCTGGATCAGCGAGCGTTCCGAACGCAGGAAGCCTTCCTTGTCGGCATCCAGCACGGCCACCAGCGACACTTCCGGTAAGTCCAGGCCCTCGCGCAGCAGGTTGATGCCGACCAGCACGTCGAAGGTGCCCAGGCGCAAATCGCGCAGGATTTCCACGCGCTCGACGGTGTCGATGTCGCTGTGCAGGTAGCGCACCTTGATGCCGTGGTCGCCAAGGTACTCGGTCAGCTGCTCGGCCATGCGTTTGGTGAGGGTGGTCACCAGCACGCGCTCGTCCTTGGCGATGCGGAGGTTGATCTCGCCCATCAGGTCGTCCACCTGCGAACGGGCAGGGCGCACGATGATCTGCGGGTCGACCAGGCCGGTCGGTCGCACCACCTGCTCGACCACGTTGTCGGCATGTTGCTTTTCGTACTCCGCCGGCGTCGCCGACACGAAGACGCACTGGCGCATCTTGTTCTCGAATTCCGTGAACTTCAGCGGCCGGTTATCCAGCGCAGACGGCAAACGGAAACCGTAGTCGACCAGATTGACCTTGCGCGAGCGGTCGCCGTTGTACATGGCGTTCAACTGGCCGATCATCACGTGCGACTCATCCATGAACATGAGCGCGTCCTTGGGCAGGTAGTCGATCAGGGTCGGTGGCGGCGCGCCCGGCATCGAGCCGGACAGGTGGCGCGAGTAGTTCTCGATACCTTTCGTGAAGCCGACTTCGGCCAGCATCTCGAGGTCGAAGCGCGTACGCTGTTCGAGGCGCTGCTCTTCCAGCAGCTTGCCTTGCTGGCGGAATTCTTCGAGGCGGTCGCGCAGCTCGGCTTTGATCGAATCGACGGCTTTCAATACGGTGGCGCGGCCGGTCACGTAGTGCGAACCCGGATACACGGTGAAGCGCGGGATCTTCTGGCGCACTTTACCCGTCAGCGGGTCGAACAATTGCAGCGATTCGATTTCGTCGTCGAACATTTCGACGCGGATCGCCAGCTCGGCGTGCTCGGCCGGGAAGATGTCGATGGTGTCGCCGCGCACGCGGAAGGTCCCGCGCGAGAAATCCATCTCGTTGCGGGTGTACTGCATCTGGATCAGGCGCGCGATGACGTCGCGCTGGGCGACTTTATCGCCGGCGCGCAGGGTCAGGATCATCTTGTGGTATTCGTTCGGATTACCGATACCGTAAATGGCCGAGACGGTCGCCACGATGACGACGTCGCGTCTTTCCATCAGTGACTTGGTGCACGACAAACGCATCTGCTCGATGTGCTCGTTGATCGACGAGTCCTTTTCGATGAACAGATCGCGCTGCGGGACGTAGGCTTCCGGCTGGTAGTAATCGTAGTACGAGACGAAGTACTCGACCGCGTTCTGCGGGAAGAATTCGCGGAACTCGGCATACAGCTGGGCCGCCAGGGTCTTGTTCGGGGCGAACACGATCGCCGGCCGCCCGGCCTGGGCGATGACGTTCGCCATCGTGTAGGTCTTGCCGGAGCCGGTCACGCCGAGCAGCGTCTGGTACATCAGGCCGTCCTCGATGCCCTGGAGCAGCCCCTCGATCGCGGTCGGCTGGTCGCCGGCGGGCGGGAAGGGCTGGTGCAGCTTGAACGGTGAATTCGGGTAAGTGATGACCTTGGGTTCCGGAGTGTCTACGACCGATAAATCTGCCATGTGTTCAGACCTTTGCTAGAATGAGAATCCGCCTGCGGCCCACTATTTCTCATTGGCCGCTGTCTATACAACTGCTGCGAACCCAGCCGACAAACCAAGTTTATCACGATGAATTCCACAGCTCCTGCCAGCATCTTCGGCGCCATCGCCATGGCCCCGCGCGACCCCATCCTCGGTATTACCGAAGCCTTCAATGCCGATACCAATACCGCCAAGATCAACCTGGGCGTCGGTGTCTATTATGATGACAATGGTAAGGTGCCGCTGCTGGAGTGCGTGCGCAAGGCGGAGTCGCTGCTGATGGAACAGCCGGCCCCACGTACCTATCTGCCGATCGAAGGCCTGGGTGCGTATGACAAGGCTGTGCAAGAACTTGTATTTGGGGCCGACAGCCCGGTAATTCAAGAGAAACGTGCGATCACCGTGCAAGCCCTGGGCGGCACCGGCGCACTCAGGATCGGCGCCGACTTCCTGAAGCGCTTCGCGCCGGGTTCCGACGTGTATATCAGCGATCCGAGCTGGGAAAACCACCGTGCGCTGTTCGAAAGCGCCGGTTTCACCGTCAATAACTATAAATACTACGATCCGGCCACCCACGGCGTGAACTTCGACGGCATGCTGGCCGACCTGAAGGCCATGCCGGAAGGCGCCATCGTGGTGCTGCACGCCTGCTGCCACAATCCGACCGGCGCGGACCTGACTGCCGGGCAGTGGGGCCAGGTGATCGAGGCGGTCCAGGCCAATGGCCTGATTCCCTTCCTGGACATGGCATACCAGGGCTTCGGCGCCGGCATCGCGGAAGATGGCGCCGTGGTGCGCCGCTTTGTGGAAGCCGGCGGCCCGCTGCTGGTGTCGAACTCCTTCTCGAAGTCGTTCTCGCTGTACGGCGAGCGCGTCGGCGCGCTGTCGGTGGTGGCGTCGTCGACGGAAGAGGCCTCGCGCCTGCTGTCGCAGCTGAAGCGCATCGTGCGCACCAACTACTCGAACCCGCCGACCCACGGCGGCAAGGTGGTGGCGACCGTGCTGTCCACGCCGGAACTGCGCCAGATGTGGGAAGACGAGCTGGCCGGCATGCGCGTGCGCATCAAGCAGATGCGCGAAGACCTGGTGCAGAAGCTGGCCCAGAAGGCGCCCGGCACCGACTTCGCCTTCGTGCGCGAGCAGGTCGGCATGTTCTCGTATTCGGGCCTGACCAAGCAGCAGGTCGAGGGCTTGCGCGCCGAATCGATCTACGCCGTGGACACGGGCCGCATCTGCGTGGCGGCACTGAATTCGAAGAACATCGATCGCGTGGTTGACGCTATCGCAAAAGTTCTCTAAACTCTTGGCTCTTCCGATTCGGCACTGTCTGCATCGGAAGACGATTCCCTGATAGCTCAGTCGGTAGAGCGACGGACTGTTAATCCGCAGGTCCCTGGTTCGAGTCCAGGTCGGGGAGCCAGAATGCACGCTCTGGCAAGGCAATGCACGGTTGGCAGCTTGTCCTGTGCAAGGTCCTGATCAGAGCTTATAATAGAAACATCAATTCCCTGATAGCTCAGTCGGTAGAGCGACGGACTGTTAATCCGCAGGTCCCTGGTTCGAGTCCAGGTCGGGGAGCCAGAATTCAGCAGTAGAAATACCGAAAAGCCCGCTTCGCAAGAAGCGGGCTTTTTCGTTCATGGCTCGCAAAACACGTAAGGTGGGCACCCCGTGCCCACCGCAGACTTACTTTTTGCCGGACACTGGCTTGACCTTCGACGCCGCTTCCAGCGCACGCTGGCGCGCCGTATCGATATCGACCGCCGTTGCCAGCGCCACGCCCATGCGGCGGCGTGCAAAGGATTCCGGCTTGCCGAACAGGCGGATGTCCGAGTCCGGCACCTGCAAGGCCTCGGCCACGCCTTCGAAGGCGATGCCGGCTTCATCCAGCTGGCCGTAGATCACGGCCGAGGCACCCGCTGCGCGCAGAGATGCGTTCACCGGCAGGCCGAGGATGGCCTTGGCGTGCAGCTCGAATTCGCTCTGGACTTGCGTGGCCATGGTGACCATGCCGGTGTCGTGCGGGCGCGGGCTGACTTCCGAGAACCAGACCATGTCGCCTTTCACGAACAGTTCGACGCCGAAGACGCCGCGGCCGCCCAGGTTGGCGGTGACCTTGGCGGCGATGTCGCGCGCATTGTCGAGCGCGCGCGGACTCATCGGCTGCGGCTGCCAGGACTCGATGTAATCGCCCTGCACCTGCTTGTGGCCGATCGGCTCGCAGAACACGGTCTCGATCTCGCCCGCGCCGTTGTTACCTGCGCCATTCGCGCGCACGGTCAGCAGGGTGATCTCGTAATCGAAGTCGATGAAGCCCTCGACGATGACGCGGCCGGCATCCACGCGGCCACCGGCGGCGGCATGGTTCCAGGCGTTTTCGACGTCAGCGGCGCTGTCCAGCTTGGACTGGCCCTTGCCCGACGAGGACATCACCGGTTTCACCACGCAGGGGAAACCGATCTCGGCGCAGGCCGCCTGCAATTCCTGCAGGCTGGAGGCGAAGCGGTAGGGCGAGGTGGCCAGGCCCAGCTCTTCGGCGGCCAGGCGGCGGATGCCTTCGCGGTTCATCGTCAGCAGCGCCGCGCGCGCGGTCGGGATGCAGGTGATGGTGCCCGCGGCTTCCAGCTCGGCCAGCTTGTCGGTGGCGATCGCCTCGATCTCGGGCACGACCAGGTGCGGCTGCTCCTGTGCGATCAGCGCCGCCAGCGCAGCGCCGTCGGTCATGTCGATCACGTGGAAGCGGTGCGCGACCTGGTGGCCGGGCGCGTTCGGGTAGCGGTCGACCGCGATGGTCTCCACGCCGAGGCGCTGCAGGGCGATGATGACTTCCTTGCCGAGCTCGCCGGAACCGAGGAGCATGACCTTGGTGGCGGAGGGGGAGAGCGGGGTGCCGAGGATGGGAGCTGTGTTCATGTAGATAAGCGCGAGGGTGGGAAGCCGCGACTATAGCAAAGCGCCGCCGGTTCGCGCACGATTTCGCAGAAAACTATTGCCAGAATGCTCCCAGCGGTTATAATGCGGCCTCAATTCCCTGATAGCTCAGTTGGTAGAGCGACGGACTGTTAATCCGCAGGTCCCTGGTTCGAGTCCAGGTCGGGGAGCCAGAATTCAGCAGTAAAAATAACGCAGTACGTCGGAAAAGCCCGCTTCATGGAAGCGGGCTTTTTTGTTTCCGGAGCGTGAAGATGCCAGCCAACCCAGTTCCACTCCTTGAACGCGACGCCCGCCGCATCGCTCGTCACGCCGCCAGCGCCGACCAGGCCGGCTGGCTGCACCCGGCCCAGCAGGCACTGCTGCACCGGCGCGGCTGGCTGCGCATGCTGGCGCCGCGCGCACTCGGTGGCGCCGAGCTGGCGCTGCCTGACGTCGTGCGGCTGGAAGAGCGCATCGCGGCCATCGACGGCAGCATGGGCTGGACCCTGACCTTGTGCGCCGGCGCCGGCTGGTTCGCCGGCTTCCTGCCGCCGGACCTGGCGCGCACCGTGCTGGCCACGCCCCGCGTCTGCCTGGCTGGCAGCGGCGCCCCGACCGGGCATGCCGACATCGACGGCGAGGGCTACCGCATCGACGGCCACTGGGACTTTGCCAGCGGCGCACCGATGGCCACCCACTTCACCTTCAACGCCATCCTGCGCGAGCACGGACAGGTCCTGCCCGACGCTGCAGGCCGGCCGCGCATCAAGGCTTTCGTGGTGCCGGCCAGCCTGGTCGAGATCGTGCCCAACTGGCGCAGCATCGGCCTGCGCGCTACCGCCTCGCACGGCTACCGGGTGCGCGGCCAGTGGATCCACCGCGACCACGGCTTCGACATCGATCCCGGGCAGGCGCGCGAGCAGGGGCCACTGTACCGCTTTCCCTTCCTCGCCTTTGCCTTCGTCACGCTGGCCGCCAACGTGGCCGGCATGGCCGGGCATTTCATCGCGCTGGCGGCCGACTGCATGGCGCACCGGCGCAACCGGCTCAGCGCTGCGGGCGAACCCCTGATCGAAGTGGCCGCAGTTCGCGAAGTGCTGGCGGCTTGCCGCGCACAATGGCAGGAAGCGCGCGACACCTTCTATGCGCGGCTCGACGCAGCATGGGCGCGCGTGCTGGCCGAGGGCAGGGTGGACGAGCCGGAAGCGGCTGCGCTGCAAACGGTGGCTATGGCCTGGGTAGCGGCGTCGCGCCACGCGGTCGACACTTTGTTTCCGTATTGCGGGCTGTATGCGATGCGCGAAGACAGCCCGGTGAATCGCGTCTGGCGCGACTTCCACACCGCGTCCCAGCATGCCCTCTTGAGCCCGCACGCGTGAGATTCATGCAAGGCTGGTCAAATCGCAACTCAGCCGTTATAATTCGAGCCTCAATTCCCTGATAGCTCAGTTGGTAGAGCGACGGACTGTTAATCCGCAGGTCCCTGGTTCGAGTCCAGGTCGGGGAGCCAGAATTCAGCAGTAGAAATAGTGCAGCCTCTTGAAGAGGCGTCATCGACAAGCCCGCTTCTTTGAGCGGGCTTTTTGCTTTGTTGCGCCTTTGTTTCCGCGCCTGCAGGGCGGGCCAAGGCTTTCTATAATGGACCCTTTCGCACCAGGGTCGACCATGCAGCACGCCGTCAATACCGCCTCCCCAGCCGTCCAGACCCGGGACGGCCTGCCCCCGAACGAACGTTTCTGGGCCATCGTCACCTTGTCCCTGGGCGTCGGCATGTCCTCGCTCGACACCGCCATCGCCAACACCGCCTTGCCGGCCATGGCCGCGCAACTGCACGCCACCCCGGCCGATTCGGTCTGGATCGTCAACGCCTACCAACTGGCCATGGTTGCCGCGCTGCTGCCGATCGCGGCGCTGGGAGAAGCCATCGGCTACCGCCGCGTGTACGTCGCCGGCATGGCCTTGTTCACGGCGGCTTCGCTCGGCTGCGCGCTGGCCTGGTCGCTGCCGGCGCTGATCGTGGGGCGCCTGTTCCAGGGCCTGGGCGCGGCCGCGCTCATGGGGGTGAACACGGCGCTGCTGCGCACCGTGTATCCGGCCAAACTGCACGGACGCGGCTTCGGCAACAATGCGCTCGTAGTGGCCATCGGCTTCGCGCTCGGCCCGAGCCTGGCCTCGCTGATCCTGGCCGCGGCGTCCTGGGAATGGCTGTTTGGTATCAACGTCATCCCCGGCATCGTCGCCTTCTTCATTGCGCGCAAGGCGCTGCCGGAGTCTCCGCGCTCGGGCCACCGCGTGGATGGCGTGGCCGGCGTCTTCAACGTGATCGCCTTCAGCATGGCCGTGCTGGCGCTGGGCGATGCGGCCCACCGCGTCCCTCTGCAGACGCTGCTGCCTGAAGCGGCCGTCGCGCTGCTGTTCTTCGTGCTGCTGGTGCGGCGCCAGAAGGGCCATCCGGCGCCGCTGCTGCCGGTCGATCTGTTCCGCCGTCCGCTGTTCGCGCTGTCGGTGATGACCTCGATCTGCACCTTCGCCGCCCAGGCACTGGCCTTTGTGTCGCTGCCCTTCTATTTCGAGAGCGCGCTGGGCCGTTCGCCGATCGAGACCGGCTTCCTGATGACGCCCTGGCCGGTGATGGTCGGCGTGATGGCGCCGGTGGCGGGGCGCCTGAGCGACCGTTATTCGCCCGGCCTGCTGGGCGGCCTGGGCCTGCTGATCCTGGGCCTCGGCCTGGTGGCGCTGCTGGCCATGCCGCACGACCCGTCCGCGCTGGACATCGGCTGGCGCATGGGCGTGTGCGGCTTCGGCTTCGGCTTCTTCCAGGCGCCGAACCTGAAAGCGATCATGGGCAGCGCACCGCCCCAGCGCGCCGGCAGCGCCAGCGGCATGGTCGCCACCGCGCGCCTGATCGGCCAGTCGACGGGCGCCGCGCTGGTCGCCTTCTGCCTTACCATCTCCACCCAGCGCGGCAGCTGGTATGCACTCGGCCTGGCCGCCGCCTTTGCCTTCGTCGCAAGCGTGGCCAGCTTCTCGCGCATGGTGGTCGCGGCGCCGGCGCCGTAAGGGCATCGGTTTATTCTTCTGTAAGAAAGGTTCATGATGACGCAAGCATTCAGGATCGCCGCGATTCCCGGCGACGGCATCGGCAAGGAAGTCCTGCCGGAAGGGATCAAGGTGCTGGAAGCGGCCGCCGCGCGCTTCGGCCTCGCGCTCGAGTTCACCCACTTCGACTGGGCCAGCTGCGACTATTACGTGAAGACCGGCGAGATGATGCCGCCCGACTGGAAGGACCAGCTGGCCGGCATGGACGCGATCTATTTCGGCGCGGTGGGCTGGCCGGCACTGGTGCCTGACCATATTTCGTTGTGGGGCTCGCTGCTGAAGTTCCGGCGCGAATTCGACCAGTACATCAACCTGCGCCCGGTGCGCCTGTTCGATGGCGTGCCTTGTCCGCTGGCCGGCCGCAAGCCGGGCGACATCGATTTCTTCGTGGTGCGCGAAAACACCGAAGGCGAATACACCAACCTGGGCGGCATCATGTTCCCGGGCACCGAGCGCGAGATGGTGATCCAGGAATCGGTGTTCACCCGCCACGGCGCCGACCGCGTGCTGCGCTACGCCTTCGACCTGGCGCAGTCGCGCCAGCGCAAGCACCTGACGGTGGCCACCAAGTCGAACGGCATCGCCATCAGCATGCCCTGGTGGGATGGCCGCGCGGATGCCGTGCATGCCGATTACCCGGCGGTGACGGTCGACAAGCAGCACATCGACATCCTGACCGCGCGTTTCGTGCTGCAGCCGGACCGCTTCGACGTGGTGGTGGCCTCGAACCTGTTCGGCGACATCCTGTCCGACCTCGGCCCGGCCTGCACCGGCACCATCGGCCTGGCGCCCTCGGGCAACCTCAACCCGGAACGCAACTTCCCCTCGCTGTTCGAGCCGGTGCACGGCTCGGCGCCCGACATCGCCGGCAAGGGCATCGCCAACCCGATCGCGATGATCTGGTCGGGCGCGATGATGCTGTCTTTCATGGCCGAGGCGCCGGGCACCGATCCGCGTTACGGACAAGCCCACGATGCCATCCTGGCCGCTATCGAGGCCGTGCTGCGCGACGGTCCGCGCACCGGCGACCTGCAAGGGAAAGCCAGCACGGTCGAGGTCGGGGATGCGATCGCGGCGCGGGTGCGCGGCTGAGGCGGGTCTTTAAACAGGCGCGTGCGCCTAAATATAAGGAGGATGGCGCGCCACCTGTACATTCCCGAACTGCACGATGCTCCCGCGATCGAGCCGCTGTGCCCGCTGTGCGGGCGCCCGCTCGGCAGCGAGAACATCGACCGCCACCACCTGGTGCCGAAGTCGCTCAAGGGTAGGGAGCAATTCCCGATCCACAAGATCTGCCACCGCAAGATCCACGCGACGTTTTCGGAGCGGGAACTGCTGCGCGCATATCACACCTGGGAAGCCTTGCAGGGCAATGCCGATATCGCCGCCTTCATCGACTGGGTGGCGAAAAGGCCGCCGGAGTTTTATACGCGTACGTTCACCTCGAACGACAAGAAGAAGCGCTGACTATGTTTCATGCTCCAAAGCAATTGTGCGCGGCGTTTTGGTATTAGAATGGCGCGACGGCGAACAATCAATATCGACAGTTTTCGTCAAAATCCATTGTAAAAATTACGTATTTACATGGTTTTTTGCTGTATTTTTTGATTATTTGACATCGAATTCCGGCGCATTTTCGCCGACTCTGGTGTTAAAATCAGTCCTTACTATTTTGCAATTCCACACACTTTGATGCTGACTTTGTCGCAGGTGCAATGAATCAAAACGAGACCAGCCCGTGCTCGATCCTGTTGATCGATGACGAGTCTTTTGCGGAAGACATCATTTCGCATGGCTTGAAAGGCTGTGTCGCGCATACCCTGCGCTACGCCTGCCAGGCCGCGCTGGCCGTCGATCTCTGCAAGGAGATCGACGCCACCGTGGTGCTGGTCGACCTGCGCATGCCGGAAATCGATGGCTTCGAAGTCACGCGCCGCCTGCGCGCCGACAAGGACACCGAAAGCGTCCCCGTGATCATGCTGTCGTCGGAAGAGGACCCGGACATCAAGGCCAAGGCCTTTGCCGTCGGTGCCAACGATTACCTGGTCAAATGGCCCGATGCGCGCGAGCTGGTGGCGCGGGTGCGCTATCACAGCGACGCCTATATCGCGCGGCGCCAGCGCGACGCAGCCTTCGTGTCGCTGCGCCAGAGCCGCGAACAGCTCGAAGCCAGCCAGTCGGCGCTGCAGCAGGCGCAGAAGATGGAAGCCATCGGCCAGCTCACGGGCGGCGTGGCCCACGATTTCAACAACGTGCTGCAGATCGTCGGCGGCAACCTGCAGCTGCTGAAGCTGATCGGCGACCTGAACGACGCCGGGCGTGCCCGCGTCGACATGGCGCTGGCCGGCGTCGAGCGCGGCGCCAAGCTGTCCTCGCACCTGCTGGCCTTTGCCCGCCGCCAGCCGCTGCAGGAAGTGGTGGTCAACCCCGGCCACTTGCTGCGCGAGATGGACGAGATGATGCGCCGCGTGCTGGGCCCGCGCGCGCGCGTGGTCACCGAGATCGACCACGGCCTGGGCAGCATCCTGGTCGACCCCCACCAGTTGCACAACGTGCTGCTGAACCTGGCCATCAATGCGCGCGACGCCATGGCCGGCAGCGGCACGCTGACCATCCGCGCTACCAACATCGACGCGGACGCGCCCGTGTCGGCCGAAGTCCTTCCAGGCCACTACGTGATGATCGAAGTGGCGGACACCGGTGGCGGCATGGCGGCGGACGTGCTTGCGCGCGCCTTCGAACCCTTCTTCACCACCAAGCCGACCGGGCAGGGCACCGGCCTGGGCCTGTCGATGGCCTATGGTTTCGTCAAGCAGTCCGGCGGCGAGATCGTGTTGGAGAGCGAATTGGACAAGGGCACCAGCGTGCGCATCTACCTGCCGCGCAGCGACGCCGAGGCGCAGCAGCCAGAAACCATCGCCGACGGTCCCTTGCTGGGCGGCCTGGAAACCATCCTGGTGGTGGAAGACGAGGAAGACGTGCGCAGCACGACCTGCGGTATCCTGTCAGCACTCGGCTACCGCGTGCTGGAGGCGCCGGATGCCGCCGCGGCCGTGGCGATCGTCGACAGCGGCCAGGCGGTCGACCTGGTGTTCACCGACGTGATCATGCCGGGGCCGGTCACCAGCCTGCAACTGGCCGACGCCGTGCGCGCGCGCCTGCCGCAGACGGAAATCCTGTACACCTCAGGGTATGCGGAAGGCGTGCTGGCGCACGAAGGCAGACTGGAAGCGACGGTGAACCTGCTGCAGAAGCCCTATCACCCGGACGCGCTCAGCGCCCGGATCCGTCACTTGCTGCGGCGCCGGCAGCAGCAGCCGGCGCGTGGCAATCTGATGTGAGCGTGGTCGCGGTCTGCTCGCGTTACGCGTGGACGGCATTTAAGCCGTCAACATTCACCCGCAGCGGTCGAGCCGACTTGCCGTCCGCGACTTGCCGTCCGCGACTTGCCGTCCGCGACTAGCCGTCCGCGACCACCCTACTTTGGCTTGACGTAACGCTGCGAGCCTGGCGGCGGTTCGTTCAGCACGGCCCAGAAGATGCCGAGGTCGGAAATCGCGCGCACGAATTCGGTGAAGTCCACGGGTTTCACCACATAGGCGTTCACGCCCAGTTCGTAGCTGCGCACCAGGTCCTGTTCTTCCTTCGACGAGGTCAGCATCACCACCGGCACCGGTTTCAGACCGTCGGTGGTTCGTATTTCTTTCAAGACTTCGAGGCCGTCGACTTTCGGCAGCTTGAGGTCGAGCAGCACGACCGCCGGGCTGCCGGCGACGCGCTCGGCATAGTCGCCGCGGCGATGCAGGTAGTCCAGGGCTTCGGCGCCGTCGCGGACGACGATGACCTGGTTGGCGAGCTGGCTCTTCGACAGTGCGATCAGCGTCAGCTCGAGGTCGTTCGGATTGTCTTCGACCAGCAGGATGGGCTTGAGCATGCGTTCTTTCTAATACTAGGCGTTGCTGTTGTTGGTAATCTGTTTCGGGAGTGCAAACGAGAAGGTCGCGCTTTCGCCCAGTGTCGAGTTGGCCCACACGCGGCCGTTATGGCGCTCGACGATGCGGCGCACATTGGCCAGGCCGATGCCGGTGCCCTGGAAGTCTTCCATGCGGTGCAGGCGCTGGAACACGCCGAACAGCTTGTGCACGTATTCCATATTGAAGCCGGCGCCGTTGTCGGCGACGTGGAACACGGTTTCGTGCGCATGGTCCTCGGCCGTCACCCGGATCACGGCCGGATCGCGCTGGGCGGTGAACTTGACCGCGTTCGACAGCAGGTTGAGCATGGCCAGGTGCAGGAAGGTCGGGTCGGCCCAGACCGTCGGCAGCGGCGCGATGTCCCAGTCGATGTTGCGGCCACGCGTTTCCAGCGCCAGCTTGTCGACGCAGGCGCCGACCAGTTCCTTCATGTCGACCGTAGTCGGACGCAGCGCGGCGCGGCCCATCTGCGAGAACGACAACAGATCGTCCACCAGCTTGCCGGCCAGGCGCGCCGCTTCCTTGATGTTCTTGAGGAAGCGCTGGCGCATCTGCGCATCTTCGCTGCCGCTCGATTCGATCAGGAGGTCGGCAAAGCCGACGATATGGCGCAGCGGCGCCCGCAGGTCGTGCGACACCGAGTACGAAAAGGCTTCCAGTTCCTTGTTGGAGCGGGTCAGCTCGCCGGCCAGGGCCGCCATCTGTTCGGCGCGCTCGAGCGCCAGGCCGAGCAGGGCGGTACGGAATTCCAGGGTCAGCTCGATTTCGCCGGCGTGCCAGGGCAGGCTGGTGCCGTGGATGGTTTCGCGCCAGGCCGCGAAGCTGGTGCGCGGCGACAGGTTCAGGGTGACGCCGGCGGCGGCGGCCTGCACGATCTTGTCGTGCGGGTTGCCGGCCCATTCGATGGTGCGCACGTATTCGGGGCGGAACCACAGCAGGTAATGCTTGTGGATGCGCGAGATCGGCACCGCCATCAGGCCGCTGGCATTGCGGATGAGGTGTCCGCCCTGGGGATACACCGACGACAGGTTATCGGTATGGAAGACGTCGCCATGGTCGTGCCGGGTCAGCCAGTCGACCAGTTCCTGGATGTCTTCCTGTTCCGGGGTGTCGCCATAGGTCAGGACGCGCTCGTCGACCACCACCGCCACGCCCGTTGCGCGCGCGAAGCGCAGCAGCTCGGGAAAGACGTTCGACAGGTTCTCGATGAAGTCGCTGCCCTGGGTCAGGCCGGCCAGGGTCGACACCATGATGCGGCGCACGTCCAGGCGGAACTGCAGGTCGGCGGCGTCTTCGCGCGACTCGATGCACAGCGCCAGGATCTCACCCACCTGCTCGCAGGCGGTGCGCTGTTCGAAGCCGAGCGGCCTGGCGTCCTCGTTGTGGCAGGAGATCAATCCCCACAGCTGGCCCTTGACCATCAGCGAGACCGACATCGACGCCATCGTGTGCATGTTGCGCATGTACTGCAGGTGCACCGGCGACACGCTGCGCAGCGTGGCGAAGGAGAGGTCGTTCGACTTGCCGGTGGCCGGATTCAGCGCCGGCACCAGCGGCGCCGGGTGGTAGTTGGCATCCTGGATCAGGCGCAGGCGCGACATCGTGTACAGCTTGCGCGCCTGGGCCGGGATGTCCGTGGCCGGGAAGTGCTGGCCCATATAGGACGCGTAGTCTTCCCGCTTGTCTTCCGCCATCACGTGGCCGTGGCCGTCGCCGTCGAACTTATACACGATCACACGGCCGTATCCGGTCACCGAGCGCACCTGTCGAGCGGCCAGTTCGGCCAGCGATTCGATGCTGCCGGCGTCGTTCACTTCGCGCAGGAAGTCGCCGATCAGCGAATACAGCTGGCGGAAGTCGGCGGCGCCGGCGCGGTCCACCGGTTCGAATTCGAGGATCAGGACCGCGTCCCAGCGGTGGGCGAGCACGTCGAAGTGGCGCCCATTGGTGGCCGTCACCGTGCCGACATAGTAGGGACGCGGGCCCAGGTCGGCACCCAGTTCCGGCGCGAGCACCCGCGCGGCGGCGGCGCCGATCACGTCCGCCAGCGGGTGGCCGATGGCGTCGCGCACACCGAGGCCGGTCCAGTCGCCCAGGTTGGCGCTGGCTTGCAGCACCTCGAGACTGTCGGACAGGGTCAGCAGGAAGCCATGCGGCTGGATGCTGCCGGGCGTGTGAATAGCTTCCTTGTCGCAGTTCGACAGGTCGATGACGGGAACAGGGGAAACCGGATTCATGGCGTGGAAAAGTCGCTGGCGATAGATTGCAAGGCCGCTATTTTACATTGAAACACCTTGCCGACGGCCCGTCGGTGGGCATGGGCTCAACATGAGCCCGCGGCAATATTGCAACATTTTAAAACAGCAGGCAGCTATTTTCGATAGATTTTATTGCTACATATCGAGATGCGCCAGCTTAACCGCTGAAATTGAGTGTCATTTGATGTGTGCCGCCAAAATTGATTTGCGATAGTTACCTTTGCGGATAGTGAAATCACCTGCTCGAGCATAAATGGTTAATATGATGTCTTGTGGGTACCGAATTCCTTGCAGCCGGACGGGTAGGACGAGTCCGAGCAGTGTATGATTCAATGGATTTGACTAAATATATTGTTCTTCTAAAAGAACTGCGCAGCGGACCATGACCGACCAGACCCAGCTCAAGAAGACGCTCCCGGAAGAGCGGCGTTACCAGTACCTGATCGCCGGCATCAGCGATTACGCCATCTACATGCTCGACCCCGCCGGCCACGTCAGCAGCTGGAACGCCGGTGCCAACCGCTTCAAGGGTTACGTGGCCCAGGAAATCCTCGGCCAGCATTTCTCCCGTTTCTATACGCCCGAGGACCAGGCCACCGGCCTGCCGCAGCGCGCACTGGACACCTCGCTGGCCGAGGGCAAGTACGAAGCCGAAGGCTGGCGCGTGCGCAAGGACGGTACGCGCTTCTGGGCCCACGTCGTGATCGACCCGATCTACAACGAGGCCGGCGTGCTGCTCGGGTTTGCCAAGGTGACGCGCGACGTCACCGAGCGCAAGCGTGCCGAGGAGGCGCTGCGCGAGAGCGAACAGCGTTTCCGCCTGCTGGTGCAGGGCGTGACCGACTACGCCTTATATATGTTGTCGCCGGAAGGCACGGTCACGAACTGGAACTCGGGCGCCGAACGGATCAAGGGTTATGGCCAGGACGAGATCGTCGGCAGCCACTTTTCGCGCTTCTACACGGCCGAGGACGTCGCCGCGGGCGTACCCTTCCGCGCCTTGTCGACAGCGGCCGGCGAAGGGCGCTTCGAAGCCGAGGGCTGGCGCGTGCGCAAGGACGGCACCCGCTTCTGGGCGCACGTGATCATCGACGCCATCCATGACGATGAAGGCCAGCTGGTCGGCTTTGCCAAGATCACGCGCGACCTGACCGAAAAGAAAAAGGCGGCCGAGGCGCTGGAAGCGGCCAACGTCGCGCTATTCCAGGCACAGAAGATGGAATCGATCGGCCAGCTCACCGGCGGCGTGGCGCACGACTTCAACAACCTGTTGTCGGTGCTGTCGAGCGGGCTCGAGGTGCTGTCGATGCAGCGCAAGGATGGGGAAGTGATGGGCGACATCCGTACCCTGGACAGCATGCGGCGGGCGATCGACCGCGGCGCGCGCCTGACCCAGCAACTGCTGGCCTTTGCGCGCCAGCAGCCGCTGCAGGCGGAGACGCGCAACCTGAACCGCATCATCACCGGCTTCGAGACGGTGCTGCGGCGCGCCGTCAATCCGAACATCGACTTCGTCGTCGAACTCGACCGCAAGGCGCAGAGTGCCGTGATCGACAGTGCCCGCTTCGAATCGGCCCTGCTGAACCTGGTCGTGAATGCGCGCGACGCCATGCCGGACGGCGGGCGCCTGGTCATCACCAGCGCCAACGTCAGCCTCGGTGCGAACGAGGCTGGCACGCTGCCTGCCGGTGACTACGTCAAGGTCACGGTGCAGGATACCGGCAGCGGCATGCCGCCGGACGTCGTGCGCCGCGCCTTCGAACCCTTCTTCACCACCAAGGAAGTCGGCAAGGGCACCGGCCTGGGCTTGTCGCAGGTGTACGGCTTCATCAAGCAGTCGGACGGCGACGTCGTCATCGACAGCAAGGCCGGCGAGGGCACGGCGATCTCGATCTACCTGCCGGCCGTGGTCGAGTCCCTGCCCGAAGGCGAGGGCGCCCATACCGAGCGCGTGCTGATCGTCGAGGACGAGCCCGACCTGATGGATGTCGCCGCATCCCTGTTCACCAGCATGGGCTACGACGTGGTGACGGCGGCCAGCGGGCGCGAGGCGATCGACGTCATGGAGCGGCGCGACGTCGATATCCTGTTCACCGACGTCGTCATGCCGAACGGGATGAACGGTATCGAACTGGCCAGCTATACGCGGGAGCACTATCCGGACACCAAGATCATGCTGGCTTCGGGTTATCCGCTGCCGGCACTGAAGCAGCGGCATGGAAATGGTTTGAACGAGTTTGCTTTCGTCAACAAACCATATCGCTTGTCGGACCTCGCGCGTACGCTGCGTTCGGCGATGTAATCTATTCCAGGCTGAAAATGATGTCGCTGATGCGTTCATAGATCGCATCCGCCGTCGGTCCGGTGGCCGACCAGTTCAGGATATCGAAATGGTCGTAGCCGCGCTGGTTGCCGAGGAAGTTCCAGGTGCCGCGCACGGCGCTGCCGTCGTAGTCGCGCACCGGCTGCCCTGAGGGCGAGCGCATGCTCACCGTGTTGACCACGCCGTCGTTGGCGAACCATTCGCTGTCGATGCGCACCCGGTCCGGCGCCGACTGGGTGTACGAGCCGATGCCGCGCTGGGCCAGCGAGGGCAGGATCCATTCCCCCGAAAAGTATTTGTAGTACTGGAACATATCCACGCGCGGATACTGGAAATTGCTGCTCTGGATGGGCGCGATGCTGCGGTCCGTGCCGTTGCAGCACCAGGCGCCGCGTTCGGTGGCCACGGTGCCGACCGAGAAGTAGTAGACCGAGGGCGAGCTCACTGCCCAGCGGTTGAATTCGCGCGCGCCGTCCGGCGACAGTTCCCACGACGTCAGCTTGCTGTCGAGATAGTCGCGCAGCGGTGTGCGGATCTGCGGCAGGATGTCGAGTACGGCGTCGCGCATGGTGGTGCCGTTGTGCGGGGTCGACAGCGTCACCACGCTGCGCACCCAACCCACCTTGCCCCCATGGTAAAGCTCGCTGCCGCCTTCATCGCCATAGGGGGAACCGTGCTCGAGCAGCTGGATCAGGGCGCGGATCGTCGTGCCGCCCTGGCTGTGGCCGATCAGGTGGATCGGGTGCGCGGCATCCCATTGCGGATACAGGGCGAGCGGGTAATCGTTGGGGTTGTTGTTCGGATCGGCGGCCCAGCATTTTCCGGCCGGTTTTTGCTGCTGGCCAAGATAGCCATAGCGCAGCACGTGGATGGCGCCGTAATCGGTACAGCCGCCCTTGATCTGGGCATACAGCTCGGCGGCATCATCCCAGTTGGACCCGATGGCGGCCACGCCGGCTGCGTACACCGCGTGTGGGCCGTGGTAAAGCTGCATGTGGGCGGCGATGTTGCTGTAGCCGCCCCAATACAGGAAGCCGCTGCCCGGATAACTGTCCGGGCCGAAGCCGAGGAAGCCGTGCACCAGCACGACGGGGTAATTGTTGGCCGCACTGGCAGGTGCGGCCGGCAACTGGGCGGCGCAGGCCAGCACGATGGCCATCAGGGAACGCAGTACCGAGCGCAACATGTGAGTCTCCAGCGGACGGAAGGACATCACATTGTCGGTTTGGTATCTGGCGGCGGGTTTGTGCTAGCTCTCGAAGCGGGCTGGTGGCGGGCGATTAAATGTTGCTGCGCACCATTCCCGCCACAACACCCGCTGATTTAATTCGTCAGCGCCGCCGACCCACCCAGCGAAGGGCTGCCGCCACCGCCATCCACCGCAGGCACCGGCGCCGGCGTATTCGATGCGGTCACGGCGGCCTTCTCGGCCAGGTCCGGATTCCATACCACGCTCTCATCGACCGAGTACAGGCGGCAAGGCTGGTCGCTCTTGGCCGAGCAGGCCGCCAGTGCGCGCGCCTCGGGGTCTTCGCCTTCCTCGGCCCAGCACCAGCCGCCGTTCGGCGAGATGGCGAAGGCGCGCGGCGTCATCTTGGTCAGGTAGTCCTTGTAGGCGCGCTTGCCATTTTCGCTGAGGAAAGGAACAGCCTCGACGTTCTCGATGCCGGCAAAATTGGTCGGTTGCGGCACCGGCGGCTCCGGGACTTTGTACAACACCTTGGTCGGCATGCCGACCTTGTCCAGGAAGGCCATGGTGTCCTTCAGCCACACTTTCTGGCCGTCGCGGCTGGCCAGCATGCCGTGGGAGTCGCGCTTGAACGGCGCGTACTCGACCAGCTCGGCGTGGCCGCCGGCTTGTTCGAAGGCGTCGTGCATGCGCGCCACCAGTTCCGGACCGAACAGGGAATCATTCTCGCCATACATCCAGAGGCTGGGGACCTTGTTCTGCGAACCGTATTCGGCAAACGCCGACACCAGGGACGAGCGCCAGCCGCAGCCATTGCTGTCGTCGCGCAGGCCGCCGGCGAAATTGATCAGGCCGCGCACACCCTGCAGGTCTTGCGTGCCGAGGGCCATGGTGGCCAGGCCGCCATAGGACTGGCCGGCCACGACGATGCGGTCGCTGTCGATCCATTTCTGGGCGCGGGCATAGTCGAGGGTGTCCTGGATGTCTTCGGCCTGGGCGTAACCGTTGGCCGTCATGTCGCAGCCATGGTCGTGGTAGCTGCCGGTCGAGTTGGCGAAGCCCTGGCGCATCGGCACCATCACGGCGTAGCCGCGCGCCACGAAGGCGTGTGCCATGTGATAGAAGCGGTCGCGCGGCTGCAGGTTCGGGTGGCCAGGATCCTTGCCGTGGTTGATGACGATCAGCGGGAAGGGGCCAGGCCCATTAGGCTGGAACACCGTGGTTTCCAGGCGCGCCTGGTGATTCTTGCCGGCCGGGATCAGGACGATGTGCTCGTTGATCCGGTAGTCGAGTTGCAGCTCCTGCTCAATGGCCAGCCCCGGCAACATGGCCAGGGAGACGATCAGCGCGGACGTAAGTTTGCGAACAGAAGGAAATGCTCTAAACATGGAAACTTTGAACCTCAGTATCGACAGCTCCTGACAAAAATATCCTACAGGGAACTGATTGCTTAGCGGAATAAATTGATTCTAAGCACTGTGATTTTTCAGAGCAATATCCGATTAACCAATTCTCGAATTAAATCTACGCGTGTGGCCAGATTTGCCAGAACCGGCAGATAATCTGTAAAGCCAACGATTGGGTAAGTCATGGTTTCTCTCAATGAACGCTTTACACAGGCATTGCAGGGTGGCGCACGCGCCTGGCGCGGCGCGCTCGAGCGCTACCTGAAGACCTGCGGCATCACGCCGGCGGGATGGAGTGCGCTTGCAGCGGTGGCGGCGGTCGATGAGGCGCCTTCGCAACGCCAGCTGGCAGACCAACTCGGCGTGGATGGCGCGACCCTGGTCGCCACCATCGACCGCCTGGTGGCCGGCGGCTTCGTCGAACGCATGCCGAGCCGGCAAGACCGCCGCATCAAGCTGGTCGTGCCCACCGCGCAGGGCCGGACCCTGGCGGCCCAGGTCGGTGCGCAGGCGGAGCGGTTGCGCCAGGCCATCAGCGCGAAGATCGATGCCGCACGCATGGCGGCGGCATCCGAAGTACTGGAAGAGCTGCAACAGATCCTGGAAGGCGCATGAGCGACAAGAGCAAGCTTGACAGCAAGAGCGCCGACAAATACGCACCGCGCGACTGGCATCCCGACGAACGGCCGACCATGCCCGGCGGCCCGTCCTTCCCGGCACACTCGGCGCCGCGCCGTGTCGCGTTTTTCCTGATCGGCACCCTGGTCACCCTGACGGGCGGCCTCGGCAACGCTCTGGTCACCGTCAACCTCGTCAACCTGCAGGGCACGCTGGGCGCTTTCGCCGCCGAGACCAACTGGCTGCCCGCCGCCTACGTGATGACGAATGTGTCGATGAACCTGCTGCTGGTGAAATTCCGCCAGCAGTTCGGCCTGCGCGCCTTCACCGAAGCCTTCCTGGTGCTGTACGCACTGGTGACCTTCGCCCACTTGTTCGTCAACGACATCGGCTCGGCGATCGCGGTGCGCGCGGCCCACGGCATGGTCGGCGCGGCGCTGTCCACGCTGGGCCTGTACTACACGCTGCAAGCCTTCACCAAGGCCTGGCGACCGCGCGGCATCATCATTTCCACCGGCGTGTCGCAGCTGGCGCAGCCGATCGCCTACCTGTTTTCGAGCCGGCTGCTGGAACTGGCCGAGTGGCGCGGCCTCTATGTGTTCGAGCTGGGCCTGACCCTGGTCACGCTGGGCGGCGTGCTCTGGCTCAAGCTGCCGCCGGGCGACCGCTTCAGGGCCTTCCGCCCGACCGATTTCCTCACCTTCGCCCTGTTCGCACCTGGCATGGCGCTGCTGTGCGCCGCGCTCACCTTCGGGCGCGTGCTGTGGTGGACCTCGCAACCCTGGGTCGGCGTGGCGCTGGCGGCATCGGTCTTCCTGATCGTGGCGGCCATCGCCGTCGAGCACAACCGCAAGAATCCGCTCTTGAACCTGCGCTGGCTGACCAACGGCATGATCGCGCGCGTGTTCATCGCCATGGTCCTGGTGCGCGTCGTGCTGTCCGAGCAGAGCGTGGGCGCGGTCGGTTTCCTGCGCCTGGTCGGCCTGAACAACGACCAGCTGACGACCCTGTTCGCCGTGGTCCTGGCCGCCACCATCCTCGGCATCGTGTTCTCGGCGCTCACCTTCAATCCGGCGCGCATGATGGCACCGCAGGTGGTGGCGCTGCTGATCATGGCCCTGGGGGCCTGGATCGATTCGCATGCCACCAGCCTGACCCGTCCGGAAGAAATGTACGTGAGCCAGGCCCTGCTTGCCTTCGGCGGCGTGATGTTCCTCGGCCCCCTGCTGCTGACGCTGATGGGGTCCGTGATCACCAACCCGGGCAACCTGATCACCTTTTCGGTGCTGTTCGGCCTGACCCAGAACCTGGGCGGCCTGCTGGGATCGTCCTTGCTCGGCACCTGGCAGATCACACGCGAAAAATTCCACTCCTCGAACCTGGCGGACACGCTCAGCAGCCTCGATCCGCAGGTGGCCGCGCGCATCCAGCAGTACGGCGCCGCCTACGGCCGCGTGCTGACCGATCCGGCGGCGCGCACCCGCCAGGGCGTTGCGCTGCTGACCCAGACCCAGACGCGCGAAGCCAACATCCTCGCCTACAACGACGTGTTCCTGGCGATCGCAGTGCTGGCGACCCTGCTCGCGCTCTGGATCTTCGGCCGCGCATTGTGGATCGATTACGTCGCGCCGAAGGCAACGCCGGCCGCGCCGTCACCGCCACCGTCGTCCGCACGCGACGCCGCCACCGATTCGCCGATCTCCACCGCCGCCGGCATGCCGCCGGAGCCGGTGGCCGACCCGACGCCGCGCTGAACCGATAGACTGATATTCAACGAAAACGATTATGGCCGAGACTTCAACGACCCAAGAACAATCCAGGCGCAAGATCATCGTCAGCGGGGCGCTGTTCGCGCTGGTCGCGCTGATCGGCGTCCTGATCGTGCTGTATGCCTGGAACCTGCCACCTTTCCGCAGCGCCGTCGAAAGCACCGAGAACGCCACCGTGCGCGGCCAGGTGACCATCATCAGTCCCCAGCTGTCCGGCTACATCGTGCAGGTGGACGTGCAGGACTTCCAGTCGGTACGCCAGGGCCAGCTCCTGATGCGCATCGACGACCGCATCTATGACCAGCGCCTGGAGCAGGCGCGCGCCCAGCTGGCGACCCAGCGCGCAGCGCTCAGCAATTTCGCCCAGAGCCAGGGCACGGCGCGCGCCACCATCGCCCAGAACCAGGCCGCCGTGCAGAACGCCACCGCCCAGGCGCTGCGCGCCACGGCCGACCTGCGCCGCGTGGAAGAGCTGGCGGCCGACGGTTCGCTGTCCGCGCGCGAACGCGACGCCGCCCGCGCCACCCATGCCCAGACCGTGGCGGCGACCGAGCAGGCGCGCGCCGCGCTCGAGATCTCGCGCCAGAACCTGCGCAGCGTCGACGTCAACCGCGCCGCACTGGAGGCTGCCGTGGCCAATGCCGAGGCGGCGGTGAAGCTGGCCGAGATCGACCTCGCCAACACCCGTATCCTGGCCCCGCGTGACGGCCAGCTGGGGCAGGTCAGCGTGCGCCTCGGCGCCTTTGTCAACGCCGGCACCCAGCTGACGGCCCTGGTGCCCCAGGCCATGTGGATAGTCGCCAACATGAAGGAAACCCAGATGGCCAAGGTGCGCCTTGGCCAGCCCGTCACCTTCACGGTCGACGCCCTCAACCACGCCAGATTGCGCGGCCACGTCGAACAGATCGCGCCCGCCACGGGCTCCGAGTTCTCGGTGATCCAGCCCGACAACGCCACCGGCAACTTCGTCAAGATCGCCCAGCGCATCCCGGTGCGCATCGCCATCGAACCGAACCAGCCGCTGGCCCAGCGCCTGCGGCCCGGGATGTCGGTGGTGCCGAGCATCGATACGCGGGTGCAGCCCGCCGCCGCGCAAGGACAGCGATGAGGGCAGCTTTTCGAACCATACCTGCCTTGCTCGCCGCACTGGTGCTGGCTGGCTGCCGCATCGCGGTGCAGCCGCCGCCGGCATCGACCCTGAACGTGCCGCAAGCCTGGCGCGCCCCGGCCGAAGTCGGTCCGAATGCCAGGGCCGCCGTCGAAGCCGGCTGGTGGCGCGCCTTCGGCGACCCGGCACTGGATGCACTGGTGGCGCAGGCGCTGGCCAACAACGGCGACATCCGCACCGCGCGCTCGCGCCTTCAGGAATACCAGGCGCGCATCCGCGTGGCGAGGTCAAGCCAGGAACCGAGCCTGACGGCCGGCGTCACGCCGGGGCGGGCCCGGGCGATCGGCCCCTTCGGCACGCCGGTGGAATCGACCACGATGCAGGGCAATGTGCAGGCGGCCTACGAACTCGACCCCTTCGGGCGGCTGGAGAATGCGACGCAGGCGGCGCGCTTCGATTATGCCTCGCAGCAGGCCGCTGCGGATGCGGTAGCGCTGTCGGTGGCGGCGAATACCGCATCCGGTTACCTGAACCTGCGCGGCCTGGATGCCCAGCTGGCCCTGGCGCGCGCCACGCTGGCATCGCGCGTGCGCTCGCTGGAACTGGCGCGGCGCCAGTTCGAAGTCGGCTACAGCTCGCGCCTGGAATTGTCGCAGGCCGAAGCCGAATACCGCACCACGGCGGCCGTGGTGCCGCAGCTGGAGCGTTCCATCACCCAGCAGGAAAACGCGCTGGCGCTGCTGATCGGCGCCAGTCCCGGCCCGATCGCGCGCGGCCCCGATTTCGCGGCCTTGAGCGTGCCGGCGATCCAGCCCGGGCTGCCGTCCGAACTGCTGCGGCGCCGCCCGGACATCGCCCAGGCCGAGCGCGCCGTCGCCGCGGCCGACGCCAGCCTGGCGGTGGCGCGCGACCAGCTGCTGCCTGCGCTGCGCCTGACGGCATCCGTCGGCGGCTATGCCCACAGCCTGCCCGATTTGCTGGGTTCCGGCACCACGCTGTGGAGCGTCGGCGGCAGCATCCTGGCACCGATCTTCGACGCCGGCCGCCTGCGCGCCCAGGCCGAGATCTCGGCCTCGCTGCGCGACCGCGCCGTGTTCGCCTACGAATCGGTGGTGCGCAACGCCTTTGCCGAGACCGAGAACGGCCTCAGCGCGGTCCAGCGCCTGCGCGAGCAGCTGGAGCAGGCCGAGGGCCGCCGCGTGGCCACCGCCGAGACCCTGCGCATCGCCCACAACCGCTACACCAACGGGTATTCCTCTTATCTGGAAGAGCTGGATGCGCAGCGCAATTCCTTCACCGCCGAAAACAACGTGCTGCAGCTGCGCGCCAGCTGGCTCTCGGCCCACGTCGATTTGTACCGGGCGCTGGGCGGCGGATGGCAAGCGGTGCCGTGATGCGGCCTTGAATCGGGCGCCCGCTCCATCCAGGGCTTATTAAGATGATCATTCGGAGAAAGTGGAGACGTATATGCTCAAGCTAGCAGTCATCGTGGGAAGTACCCGCCCGGGGCGCAAGGCGCTCGACGTGGCCAACTGGGTGATGGACATCGCCGGCATGCGCGGCGATGCGATATTTGAACTGGTCGACATCCAGGATTTCAATCTGCCATTGCTGGACGAGCCGGTGCCGCCGTCGATGGGTCAGTACTCGCAGCCGCACACGCTGGCCTGGGCCGCCAGGATCGCCGAGTTCGACGGCTTCGTGTTCGTCACGCCCGAGTACAACCACGGGACTTCGGGCGCGCTCAAGAACGCCATCGACTTCCTGTACAAGGAATGGAACCACAAGGCGGCCGGCTTCGTCGGCTACGGCAGCATCGGCGGTGCGCGCGCCATCGAGAATCTGCGCCTGGTGATGGGCGAGCTGATGGTGGCCGACGTGCGGGCCCAGGTCATGCTGACCCTGCACGACGATTGGGAGCATCACACCGGCTTCAATCCGCGCGAGCACCACGAGCAGGCGGTGGATGCGATGCTCGACCAGGTGGTGCAGTGGAGCGGGGCGCTGAAGGTCTTGCGCCCGCCGGTGGCGTCGGCGGCCGACGAGCCCGAGCAGGCGCCGCCGCATGGCCGGCGCCTGGGTAGTATGTAATCTGCAGCGGCGCTACAATCGCCGCCCATGAATCTTCCCATTTCACCGCGCCGGGCGGTCTGCCCGGCCTGCCTGCGGGCGCAAAGCGCCTGCATCTGCCACTGGATCGTGCCGCTGGCCGGCCGCGTCGCGCTGCTGGTGCTGCAACATCCGCTCGAAGTGCGCAATGCCAAGAACAGCGCGCGCCTGCTGCACCTGTCGCTGGCCGGCAGCCGGCTGGAGGTCGGCGAAAGCTTTGCCACGGACGCGCTCGAGGCGCTGCTGCATGCGGACGGGCGCACGCCGCTGCTGTTGTATCCGGACACCTCATCCGGCGATGCCGCGCCTGGCATCGCGCCGCCTTCGCCTCTGGAGCCCGCCTTGCTCGCCCAACCGGAGCGCCTGCGCCTGGTGGTACTGGACGCCACCTGGCGCAAGAGCCGCAAGATGCTGTACCTGAATCCCGCGCTGCAACGCTTGCCGCGGCTGGCGCTCCAGGACACGCCGCCGAGCGCTTATCGGATACGCAAGGCCCATGCGCCTCACCAGCTGTCTTCCCTGGAGGCGGCCGTGCATGCACTTGCTCAACTGGAATCGAACGAGGCCGGATACCGGCCTCTGCTGGTGGCTTTTGACGGGTTTGTGCAACAACAAGCCGCCAACGTGCCGCATTAAGCGAGGTACTTGAACCCCGAACGACATCGGCGTACTATACTGTATAAACATACAGTATTTATGGGAGCGCCGCGTGAATCGTCAAAAATCCACCGTAAGCCGTGCGGAAGGCCAGGTCATGCTGCCGTTTCCGCCCAAGATGCCGAAGACCTCGCTGGCCATGCCCATGAAGGGCCGTGGCGCGGTCAGCAACATGCAGGGCCGCTTCGAAGTCGACACGCGCGAGCGCTTCGACGACGGCTGGACCGTGCCTGGCGCCGCCGAACCCGCGGGTACGCCGCCCAGGACCGTCGTCAGCGACGAGTGTGCGAAAAGCATCCTCACCCGCAACAATTCGCCGGACATTCCATTCGGCGTCTCGCTGAATCCCTACCGTGGCTGCGAGCACGGCTGTATTTATTGCTTTGCTAGGCCCTCGCATAGCTACCTGGGCCTATCGCCCGGTTTAGACTTCGAAAGCCGCATCTTCGCCAAGGTGAATGCCGCCGACTTGCTGCGCCAGGAACTGGCGCGGCCCGGCTACGTGCCCGAGAACATTGCCATCGGCGTCAATACCGACGCGTATCAACCTTGCGAGCGCGACCGCCGCATCACGCGCGAAGTGCTGGAAGTGCTCACCGAGTGCCGCCACCCGTACGGGCTGATTACCAAGTCGGCCCTGATCGAGCGCGACATCGACCTGATCGCCCCAATGGCAGAGCAGGGCCTGGCCTGTGCCGCCATCACGCTGACCACGCTGGATGGCGAAATCGCGCGCACCCTGGAGCCGCGCGCCGCCGCGCCGGCACGCCGCCTGCGGGCGATCCGCACGCTCACCGAAGCCGGCATCCCGGTCAGCGTCAGCGTGGCGCCGATCATCCCCTTCGTCACCGAACCGGAGATCGAGCGCATCCTCGAGGCGGCCAAGGATGCAGGGGCTGTCGGCGCCCATTACACGATCCTGCGCATGCCCTGGGAAGTCAACCCGCTGTTCCAGCAATGGCTGCATGCGCACTTCCCGGACCGCGCCCAGCGCGTGATGAACCGCATCCGCGACATCCGCGGCGGCAAGGAATACGACAGCGATTTCGGCAAGCGCATGACGGGCGAGGGCATCTGGGCGGATCTGATCCGCCAGCGCTTCACCAAGGCCATCAAGCGTCTCGGCATGGATGGCTACACCGGCCGTTTCAGCCAGCTGGACGGTTCGCAGTTCCGCCGGCCGCTGGTGGTGCCCAAGCCGGTGGTCAGGCAGACGGCGGCTGCGGCGGCGCAGATGGATTTGTTTTAAGCAGCGCATGACATCGGCCGTCGATGCCTGGCGGCCGGCTTGCAGCGCGATTCACCCCCGGCAGAGCTGTTGCGCTGCGCCGACGATTGCCGCACGCGCTATCGTCATGCCTTCGTCTGCGCCGACGACATCCCTCGTGATCCGGGACCTGCACGCAGCACGCCTTCTGCGGTCTTGGGCGGCAGTGTCGAACAGCGCCCAACAGGTAAGGCGCGTGCTGGAGGCGAAGGCTGCCTGATCGGGCAATCCAGACGCAATCGATGACCGCTTGACTTTATCAACCTTCGTCTATATCTTAAGATGTATCTTACGATATATAAGGAAAAGTCATGCCGCATCACGACCATCATCATCCGCATCACCACCATCATCATCAGCACGATCACCATCAGCACCATCAGCATGGCGATCACCCGCACGGGCATCACCATGAACACCATGCGTCGCCGGCAGGTCCGCACCGCGGCCATCGCGGACATGGCCACGGCCCACGCGGCGGCCGTGGCGGCGGCGGTTTCGGCTTCGACGACCAGGGCGGCCCGCGTGGACGCAAGCTGTCGTCGGACGACCTGCAACTGCTGCTGCTGGCCCTGATCGGCGAACAACCCAGCCACGGTTATGAATTGATCAAGGCGCTCGAACAGCGCTCGGACGGTTTCTATGTGCCAAGTCCGGGCGTGATGTATCCGGCGCTGGCTTGCATGGAAGACCAGGGCCACGTCAACATCCAGCCCGAGGGCAAGCGCAAACGCTACGCCCTGTCGGACGAGGGGCGGACTCATCTGGAGGCCAGCCGCGAACGCGTCGATACGATGCTGGCCAAGCTGGCTGTCGCGGCCGAGAAGATGCGCGTGATGCGCAGCGCGCTGTCCGGCGCCGAAGGCGTTGAGGAAGAAGGCGGCAAGCGCTGGACCGCCGGGTTCGCCGATGCGCGCCATGCGCTCAGGCACGTGCTGCAGAGCCGCGCAGGCGCCCCGGAGGCGGAGCAGCAGCGTATCGCCGCCATCCTGGCGCGTGCTACCGCCGAGATCGAGTCGGTGCCTGCAGCGGACCAGCAGTAAAAGAAGGGGGCGTCCGGCAGGCATTTGCCGTAGCGCGGCGCCTGCCGACTAGATTCGCATGCAGGTCAGAGCTGGGTGCGCGTTACGAACTCGTCTGTCGCGCGCACCAGCTCCTTGATGAAGCGGATAACTTTTTCGAGTTCGTCGCGCTTGATCAGGTGCGCGGTCGGGCTGCCGTTTGAGATCGGCCGGGATCGATGAACCGCATCACCGCGCTTGCCGATCCAGTGATTCAGCGTAAGTTTAGCCTTTTCGCAATCGTAATGTCCCCATGTCCAGCCGGCAGTGACATCGAAGCCCAGGTATTCCTGAAATAAATGCCTGGTTTTCTCAGCGCTGGGATTGTGAAATTGTTTCAGGTCTTGCTGGAGACGTTTCAGTACAAAATTACCGACATAACTTCCAGACACCGCGGCAAGCCTTCTGTTCATTTCATCCAACACCCGATCTTCCACATAACTTTCCCAGGCAGTCAGGGCCATGACCAGGCCTGCACGCTTCAGGACCTCGGCATTCGCCGGCGGAGGATTGACATTCATCGCATCAAAATGTGCGAGCAGGTCTTCCGCATCCTTGATGCCATATTCAAAATTTTGAAATGCACGCGACAGGAACACAGGCTTCTCCGGTTGGATCGTCTGCTGCAAAGTCTATAACAAGTTCCCACAAGAAAGCCCAAAATTGTCAGGACGAAGACGGCGTCAAGCCGGCGGCAGCCGGACTGACGCCGGGATATCCTGAATTCCCTGAATATGAAAGCCTTGTTGCATGCCCCGCGATCACATCGTCGACACCAGTAAATTATTGAGTTATGTCCTGCGTCACCGCCCGGACAGCATCGGCCTGGCGCTCGACGCCCATGGCTGGGCCGACGTCGACGATCTGCTGGCGCACCTTGTCGCCGCCGGTCACAAGATCGACCTGGCGCTGCTGGAGCGCGTGGTCGCGGACAACGACAAGCAGCGCTTCGCCTTCAGCGACGACCGGACGCGCATCCGCGCCAGCCAGGGGCATTCGGTCAAGGTCGACCTGGCGCTGGCCGAAGCCGAGCCGCCGGCCGTGCTCTACCACGGTACCGCCAGCCGTTTCCTGAAATCGATCCTGGCCCAGGGGCTGCGCCCTGCAGGACGCCATCACGTCCATCTATCGGCCGACGTCGCCACCGCCAGGCGGGTCGGTGCGCGCCACGGCTTCCCGGCGGTCCTGCGCGTGGATGCGTCGCGCATGCGTGCCGATGGCATGGTGTTCTACGTGTCGGACAACGGCGTGTGGCTCACCGAAGCGGTGTTGCCGCGTTACCTGGAGGTGGCGGACGCCGGCTGAGGATGCCGGCGGCCGGGAAATGGCGTCAGCGCTCCTTGGTCGCCGCGGCCAGCAATTCCGTCGTGTCGGCTGCGCCCATCTTGCGCGCCGCGTCCAGGACCGAGTTGCCGTCGGCATCGCGGCGGAAGGGATCGGCACCGCGCGCCAGCAGCAGTTTGGCGATGTCGGTGCGGTTGAACATGGCGGCGAACAGCAGTGCCGTCTTGCCGTTCGGACCGGCGGCGTCGACCTGCGCGCCGCGTTCCAGCAGCAAGGTGGAGACCGGAAGGTCGCCCTTGAAGGCGGCGCCGGCGAGCGGGGTCTGGCTGGCGTCGTTCATGATTTCGGGATCGGCGCCGTGGTCGAGCAGGACGCGCGCAGCGTCCAGATGACCGTGGTAGCAGGCCAGCATCAGCAGGCTGTCGCCGCGCTCGTTGCGCAGGTTGGGCGGCAAGCCCTGGCCCAGCAACGTCGCCAGCTCGCCGGCTTCGCCGACGCGGGCAAAGCCGAACACCCGGCGCACGAAGGCGAGCGTGTCGTCGTCGAGGTCGGCCGGGGTGGCGGGGCGCGTGGATTCCTGCTGCTGCATCGTTTTCTCCTGTCTGTTCCTGTGCATATGCGCGTGGGGCGGCATGCCAATTAGATCACAAAGCACGCCATCGCACCGGAGCGCACGGAAGTCCGGCGCATGGCCTTTGATCGGATCGATGTGACCGGCTCAGGCCTGGAACTCGGCCAGGTGGCGCTCGATCTCAAACACGTGCGGATCGAATTTCCCCAGTTCGCGCAGCGCCTTGGCCAGCTCCAGCAGGTATTCGCTGTTCGGGCCGCTTGGTCCGCGGGCGCTGGCGATCTGGCGCGCGATGTCGCGCTCGCTGGCAGGGCCAAGGTAGGCCGCGTTTTCATGGGTGGCGATGTAGACGATGCCGTGGGCCGCGCTGCCATCCTCGAAATGGATGTCGGTGGCCAGGCGCAGGTAGCCGTTCTTTTCGCGGTAATCGAGGTGGGCGAATTCCTCGGGCGTGACCAGGTAAGCCATGCCGTGGCAGATAGCGCCCGCTTCCGGCGCCAGGGTGACGACGCGGCCGGGCGCCGTCTCCGTGCCGCGGTGGTCGTGCGAACCTTGCCAGAAGCGCCGGCTCCAGCTGCCGATATGGGCCGGACGCCGTTCGAGGAAAGGAAAGTCGGCCTTGAAGATCAGCGAGCCATAGCCGAACAGCCAGACGCTGGCATGCCGATCGAACTGGTCCATGCGCTGGTTGATCGCGATGGTGTTATGGGACATCGTGCCTGGGTACGGTGATGTAGTGAGGCATCCATTCTAGCGCGGCGATTCGCATCATGATCTCCAGTGTTCGCAAGCGCACGGTCGATGGTGGCGCTCGTCTGGCTGAATAGAGGGTGTAGCGTTCTGCCTTCCAGCCTGTATCGCCGCCCTCGACTGCGCAAAGAAATTGTTTGTGTGGAATCTCGTTTTCAGTTGTAATGGCGGCAACAATTGCAACCATGAAAGAAAGCGCATGAAACTCGCTACCCTCAAGACCGACGGCCGCGACGGAACCCTGGTCGTCGTCAGCCGTGACCTGGTCACCTGCCAGGCGGTGCCGGATATCGCGCCCACGCTGCAGTCCGCCCTTGACGACTGGGAGCGCGCGGCGCCACGCCTGCGTCGCGTCTACGAACAACTGAACGCGGGCACTGCGCCCCGCGCCGACTCCTTCATCGAGCAGGAATGCGCCTCGCCGCTGCCGCGCGCCTACCAATGGGCCGACGGCTCGGCCTACATCAACCACGTGGAATTGGTGCGCAAGGCGCGCGGCGCCGCGGTGCCGCCGTCCTTTTATACCGATCCGCTGATGTACCAGGGCGGGTCCGATTCCTTCGTCGGGCCGTGCGACCCGATCGCCGTGCTGTCCGAGGACTGGGGCGTCGACCTGGAGGCGGAAGTGGCGGTCGTCACCGGCGACGTGCCCATGGGCGCCACGCTCGAGCAGGCCGCGGCCGCGGTGCGCCTGGTGATGCTGGTGAACGACGTTTCACTGCGCAACCTGATTCCGAAGGAGCTGGAAAAGGGCTTCGGCTTCTTCCAGTCCAAGCCGGCCAGCGCGTTCTCGCCGGTCGCAGTGACGCCGGACGAACTCGGCGATGCCTGGCAGGAAAGCAAGCTGCGCCTGCCGCTGCAGGTCACGCTCAACGGCGAGCCCTTCGGCCGTCCAAACGCGGGAGACGACATGACCTTCAGTTTCGCGCAGCTGATCGCCCACGCCGCCAGGACGCGCGAGCTGGTGGCCGGCAGTATCATCGGCTCCGGCACGGTGTCGAACAAGCAGGGTGGCCTGCATGGGTCGAGCATTGCCAACGGCGGCGTCGGCTATTGCTGCCTGGCCGAGCTGCGCATGTACGAAACCATCGAGCAGGGCGCGCCACAGACGCCATTCCTGCGCTTCGGCGACACGGTCCGCATCGAGATGGCGGGCGCGGACGGCGCGAGCATATTCGGGGCGATCGACCAGGAGGTCGCCCACTATCATGGGAGGAAGGAATGAGGCTTTATACGTATTTCCGCAGCTCTGCCGCCTACAGGGTCCGCATCGCACTGAACCTGAAGGGACTGGCGTACGAAGCGATCCCGGTACACCTGCTGCGCGACGGCGGCGAGCAGTTGCAGGCGCAGTACCGCGCCATCAATCCGAGTGGGCTGGTGCCGGCCTTCCAGGACGATTACCTCACGCTGACGCAGTCGATGGCGATCCTGGAATACCTGGAGGACGAGCATCCGAAGGTGCCGCTGATGCCAAAAGATGCGACTGGCCGCGCGCGCGTGCGCGAACTGGCGCAGATCATCGCCTGCGACATCCACCCGGTGAACAACCTGCGTGTGCTGCGCTATCTGACGGACGATTTGAAGCTGGGCGAGGAGCTCAGGAAGGAATGGTACCGCCACTGGCTGGTGGGCGGCCTCGAGGTGCTGGAAACCCACCTGGCACGCGACCCCAGTTCCGGGCCGCTGTGTCACGGCCACACCCCGACCATCGCCGATTGTTGCCTGGTGCCGCAGGTGTACAACGCCCAGCGCCATGGCATCGACGTGTCGATCTACCCCAACATCGCGCGCATCAATGCGCTGTGCAGCGAGATGCTGGGGTTCGTGGCGGCGCATCCTTCGAATCAGCCGGACGCTGAGTAAGGTTGTCGCACACAAACGTCGTTCCCGTTCTTCACGGGAGCGACGTACCTCAAGCTTGCCTCAGCGGCCTCAATGCCGCGTCTCGCTCCCCACCGTAGACCGGTCCGGCTCCGCCGGCGTCGAAATCTCTTCCAGCGTATGGTCGATCCCGGCCGAGTGCTTGGCCGCCATGTCGCCCAGCGACACGATCCCGATCACTTCCTGCGACTGCTGGTCGATCACCGGCAGCCGGCGGATCTGCACGTCGCCCATCTGGCCCAGCACTTCGTCGACGGTCTGGTCCGGCGCGCAGGTGCGCACGTCGATGCTCATCACGTCGCCGACGCGGGCCTGGTCGGGCGCCTGGCCGGCGGCGGTCGAGCGCACCGTGATATCGCGGTCGGTGATCATGCCGACCAGCTTCTGGCCATCGAGCACCGGGATCGCGCCCACGTTCAATTCATCCATCATCTGGGCCGCGCGCTGCACGGTTTCCTGCGGCGTAATGCTTTGCACGTCGCGGGTCATCACATCCTGAATGGTTTGCATCTGGTTCTCCTTGTCAGTGGGTCGAAACGGGAAAAATGATGCGCCGATTCGCGCGATCCCGACGCCACCTTGACCTGCGGAACAGCCCGCAAAAAAAGTCATTTGCGCGGCTTGCGAACAGCCGCCTCGGCTACAATCTGGCTCATTTTGGCTTATCCCCTGCGCCATGTCAGACACGACCGCATCCTCCGCCGCATCTACCGCCATTCCAGCCGCCATCCTCGATGCCCTGACCCTGGCCGACGCCGCCTGGCGCCCGCACCTGGTCGCCGGCCTGGAGGCGATGATGCGCGCCACGCCCGATTACCTGCCGACGCTGGCCGAGGACGACTACCTTCCCACCGGCGGCCGCCTGTTCGCCGCGTTTTCGCTGCCTCTGGATCAGGTGCGCTACGTACTGGTGGGGGAGGGACCGTACCCGCGTGCGGAAAGCGCGACCGGCGTGTGCTTCATGGATGGCGCGGTGGGCGAATTGTGGTCGGAGACGGGCTTGTCGAAACCGGTGAACCGCGCCACCTCGCTGCGCAACTTCATGAAGATGCTGCTGGTGGCCGACGGCCAGCTGCAGCTCGACGATACCGGCGGCGCCGCGCTGGCGCCGATCGCCCGGGCGGCGCGCGCCGGCGCCGCGATCCAGACCCTGGCCGAGCTGCAGGACAAGCTGCTCGACCAGGGCTTCCTGCTGCTGAACGCTTCGCTGGTGTTCCGCAAGCATGTCGCCCCGGTGGTCGATGCCCGCGCCTGGATACCGTTCCAGCAGGCCGTCTTCGCGGCACTGGCTGCCTGCAAGCAGAAGCCGACCCTGGTCTTGTGGGGCAAGATCGCCGAGCAACTGAAAAAAGTCCCGGAAACCGAAGCCTTCCCCCAGATCCACGCAGAACATCCTTACAACCTCAGCTTCATCGGCCATGAAGGCATGCACCAACTCTTCGGCCCCATGCAACTCCTCCATCAGCGCTGACTGCGCCCCATCAAACCGGGGTCAGAACCCGGTTTTTGGCAAGATCACCGTCGCAAGCAATTTCGAATGCAACGTCGGGGTCAGAGCACAATTAGTCGCCGATTCGGGGTCAGAGCACATTCGCAGCAACGCCGGGGTCAGAGCACAATTAGTCGAAGATTCGGGGTCAGAGCACATTCGCAGGAAATTGCCGACGCTTCAGCTGGACATGCGATTTCGCCGAGCGCGTGCCTGTTACAAGATGCAAGGGATCGACGAAGGGGATGAAAGATATCTAGAAGATATTGCCAAAACAAGGGCTCTGACCCCGAATTTTGGAAACAATGTGCTCTGACCCCGAAGTTGGGGGCGCCAAGACAAACGTCACCGAATGCGCTATACTTGACTAAATCAATCAACTAATCAGGTTTATGTAAATGTCCGAAGGGACATTGGCAAACCAGGTGGTTGAAAAGAAGCAAGATTTTAACACTGTTTGGATACCAACCCGGGGTTGTGATGCGTCTGACCACCAAAGGCCGTTTTGCTGTAACTGCGATGATCGATCTTGCCCTGCGCCAGGGTAACGGTCCGGTCACGCTGTCGGGCATCAGCCAGCGCCAGGCCATTTCGCTGTCTTACCTGGAGCAGTTGTTCGGCAAGCTGCGCCGGCACGAGATCGTCGAGTCGGTGCGCGGCCCGGGCGGCGGCTACAGCCTGGCGCGCAGCGCCGAGAAGGTGACCGTGGCCGACATCATCATCGCCGTCGATGAGCCGCTCGATGCGACCCAGTGCGGTGGCAAGGAAAACTGCCACGGGGCGGACGCCGCCGCAGGCACGCGCTGCATGACCCACGAGTTGTGGGCCACGCTGAACGCGAAGATGGTGGATTACCTCGATTCCGTCACCTTGCATGACCTGGTCGAGCAGCAAAAGCTGAAAGAACAGAAAGAACAGAACGTCGTGGTGATGCACCGCCACGCCGCCGTCGGACAAAACTGAAGAGCAAACTGGAGTAACTGATGAACGCGCCTTTGGACAAACAAATCGAGCACAGCTTCGTGACTGCGCCTCATTTCCCGATCTACATGGATTACTCGGCCACCACGCCGATCGATCCACGCGTCGCCGACAAGATGATTCCCTTCCTGCGCGAGCAGTTCGGCAATCCGGCGTCGCGCAGCCATGCCTACGGCTGGAGTGCCGAGGCGGCGGTCGAGGAAGCGCGCGCCAATGTCGCGGCCCTGGTCGGCGCCGATACGCGCGAGATCATCTGGACCTCCGGCGCCACCGAGTCGAACAACCTGGCGATCAAGGGTGCTGCCCACTTCTATAAATCGAAGGGCAAGCACATCATCACCGTCAAGACCGAGCACAAGGCCGTGCTGGACACCGTGCGCGAGCTGGAACGCGAAGGTTTCGAAGCGACCTACCTCGAACCGCAGGACAATGGCCTGATCACGCTGGAACAGCTGGAAGCCGCGATGCGTCCGGACACCATCCTGGTTTCCGTCATGCTGGTGAATAACGAGATCGGCGTGGTCCAGCCGATCAAGGAAATCGGCGAGCTGTGCCGCAAGAAGGGCATCATCTTCCACAGCGACGCGGCCCAGGCCACCGGCAAGGTCCACATCAACCTGGCCGAGCTGCAGGTCGACCTGATGAGCTTCAGCGCGCACAAGACCTACGGTCCGAAGGGCATCGGCGCCCTGTACGTGCGCCGCAAGCCGCGCGTGCGCCTGGAAGCGCAGATGCACGGCGGCGGTCACGAGCGCGGCCTGCGTTCGGGCACGCTGGCGCCGCACCAGATCGTCGGCATGGGCGAAGCCTTCCGCATCGCCCGCGAAGAGATGGACACCGAGCTTGCCAAGATCAAGGCGCTGCGCGACCGCCTGGCCAAGGGCCTGCTGGAGATCGAAGAGGTCTACATCAATGGCGACATGGATCACCGCGTGCCGCACAACCTGAACGTGTCCTTCAACTTCGTCGAAGGCGAATCGCTGATCATGGCGGTGAAGGATCTGGCCGTGTCCTCGGGTTCGGCCTGCACCTCGGCCTCGCTGGAACCGTCCTACGTGCTGCGCGCCCTGGGCCGCAGCGACGAGCTGGCGCACAGCTCGATCCGCTTCACGATCGGCCGCTTCACGACCGAGGAAGACATCGACTTCGCGGTCGGACTGCTGAAATCGAAGGTCGACAAGCTGCGCGAACTGTCGCCGCTGTGGGACATGCACAAGGAAGGGATCGACCTGAATTCGATCCAATGGGCTGCACACTAATCACCGATACGAATTCAAGGAGCACTGACATGGCATATTCCGATAAAGTCCTGGACCACTACGAAAACCCGCGCAACGTCGGCGCGTTCGACAAGAACGCCGACGACGTCGGCACCGGCATGGTCGGCGCGCCGGCCTGCGGCGACGTGATGAAGCTGCAGATCAAGGTGAACGAAGCCGGCGTGATCGAAGACGCGAAGTTCAAGACCTACGGCTGCGGCTCGGCGATCGCCTCGAGCTCGCTGGTAACCGAATGGGTCAAGGGCAAGTCGCTGGACGAAGCGCTGGCCATCAAGAACACCCAGATCGCCGAAGAGCTGGCGCTGCCGCCGGTGAAGATCCACTGCTCGATCCTGGCAGAGGACGCGATCAAGGCGGCCGTGGCTGACTACAAGCACAAGCACGCTGCGGAAGCAAAAGTCGCGTAATCGGTAGGGTGGGCGGCGCAGCCGTCCACCCTACGTAGCAAACGTCATCAAGTTGGAGAAATTCGAATGGCAATCACCCTGACCGAAAAAGCCGCCCGTCACATCAGCCGTTACCTCGAACGCCGGGGCAAGGGTGTCGGCTTGCGTTTCGGTGTGCGCACGACGGGCTGCTCCGGCCTGGCCTATAAGCTGGAATACGTCGACGAGCCGGCGGGCGAGGACAATATCTTCGAATCGCATGGCGTGAAGGTGTTCGTCGATCCGAAGAGCCTGCCGTACATCGACGGCACCGAACTCGATTTCGCCCGCGAAGGCCTGAACGAAGGCTTCCGCTTCAACAACCCGAACGTCAAGGACAATTGCGGTTGCGGCGAGAGCT
>Ga0265780_10000639_pt1 | contig 53016 bp, 70 predicted proteins | sample P1T30metagenome_FD_192432 | JGI IMG/M metagenome (GOLD analysis project Ga0265780, IMG submission 192432) | Plant litter microbial communities from East Loma Ridge, Irvine, California - P1 T30 | ecosystem: Environmental > Terrestrial > Plant litter > Unclassified | place: USA: California... | reverse complement strand
TCTCTCAACAACCAATTCCTTCGCATATTTCATATTGATCATGAAAAGAGTTCCTCCAATATCCTTGAGCTCGTTGATATGCGCCACGTTTGGACCTTTGCCGTTGGCCAAAAAAAAGCAGTACATCAGCAGATTGGTCTTTTTCTTCGCTTGTTAGTCGTCTGTCTTTCTTTCGCAGTACCATCTGCCCACCCCATCAGTATGGGTATGGCTTAGTCCCGTACTCAAACATGCGTAGCACATCTTACTCGAAATTACGTACGCGGCGCAGTGAGATCTCTGTGGGAAATCCGGACGCGACATCGCCCAGGAGACGACGAGGCGGGTTGGACGCCAGACGCTGGAATATCTGGCAAAAGTCCCACCTAGAACTTTTCCTAAATTCTCACGATGCAGGTGGAGGATATGACTCCCGTAGTTTGAATTTCCATGACACTCTTCGTTGCTAGCGTATGGCACATAGCAGTCCAAGTATATCGCGCAGTGTTTGACTGAAAAGATCGTACTCACTTACACCTACGTTGCCTTCTAGACTGTGCTCAATCCCGGATCAGAGTCCGTAAAATATGGAATGTAAATTTGGAAGATTGTCAACTCCAAATTCGAATTTGATCTGTCGCCAAAACAGCGGTCGTAACTGCCTTCTCATTTGCTTGCAGACTATGGTCAGAGCAAAGTCATTACATGTACATCCTGGTATCCATCATACCATTTTCAGGTTTTCTTCAGATGTATACGCGTAGATGATGTCTCGAAATTCTCCAGCAAGAGAGTTATCTGATTTGGAGCATGTGAGTAACTGTCGCGGTGAGGCTGATCACCATTGAATATGGCGTCCACAGAATTGGAAGGTTGCCAAGCAGTCGAAGTGCTGTTTTGCAGCATATTGGTACGTCAGGAATCTGATGACGTTGCATTGTACTATGCACGCCGCAAATATTGGTGTAATTATCTTGACGCTTGAATTCGTTAATATCAATTTTGTCCTTCTTCGAACCAGATACCTCCCACTAGAACGCCCAGTTCTTGCCAACTTTCTTCCGCAGGAATGCACCACCCCTTCGCGTACGACCATCGAAGCTTATCAAATACCAGCCTTCAACATGATTGCCTTCCATGTCGCAAACATTTATGTTGATGGAGAGGAGAATGGGATACCATTGGCAGTCTCCGTGTAGCACAGAACAGTGCTTCTCAAACTTTGCGAGTTCACTTGGCCTCAGCCCTCCTGTCTTCTTCTTGACAGTCAAAGTCTACGTAGAAGCTCTGCGCAACTCGTGAGCGCTCTTCCTCCAGTATAACTAAACATCCGAGATGTACCCCGACTTCACATCCTGCAAAAGTCTCCGTCTTCGCTGAGTGTCAAACCAACGTTCGCGATCCATAACGTGCCAAACCCATCGTTCGCGATCCATGTCGTGTCCACCAGGAGGAGCGGTCACGATACCTCGATTTGTTTTTGTGGCCGTTGAGTAGTCTTTCGCGCGAATGTAAGGCGGTAAGTCTATCTGCAGGCTCACGCCTCGAGAGGTAGCCTTGGCCAGCATAAGAGGAAGCATGTTGTATGACTGGGTCTGCCAGACGTTATCATTCTCGAGGCAAACGCGCACCCTGAGCGGTCGAGTCGGCATAGACTCTGGCTCGAAGAAAGTCTTTACAAAAGCTGGATACTGGTTGAAAGTCACCCGAAGGCTCTGGTACTGGATCGCGCTCATGAAAAGTGGCCCAAACTCGACTCGAATTTGCTTATTGACACCCATGAAGCCGAAGAATTCATGAGACTCTCCAGCGTTTGAGGATTGGTGCTTGAGTTTGACTTCAGGTTTTGGTTCGGGAAGTGCGAAGTCGTAGACTCGATTGCGTAGCTCACTCGGTAGCAGTAGAAATAGGAATGTATGCGATCTCGTATGCAGACTAGACAGAGTGTCTTGCACTGAGGTGCCATCTTGAATGCCCTTAGACTTTGGTTGGAGAAGCAGCATAGTAAGGATTCCGTTCCAAGATCGTTTGCGGGCTCAATCGGGTGGATGGTATGTTGTTGATAGAAGAGAGAAAGTGTGGGTGCGAGTTGAGTTGTCGAGGAAAACGAAGCATGCGTGCCACAATATATGGGAGAGGCGCTAAAGCGCCCACGCTCCACAAACAGGTGCCTACCTAGGGACTATCGATCGCAGACGCAACCATGCTAGGATCATTCTGGGCTTTAACATACATTCTTTTAGCGTCTATTGCACGTAGATCAGCTATCACACACGACGAGCCTTTTCACCCCCGTCCCCACCAGACGCCGACGAAATTATTGCCCATCCTCATCCAACGAGAAGTGGTCAAAGCAGTCTGGATATTCTCTAAGCTTTTGCAAATCTCTAGAAATTTTGCAAAACGGAATAGGAAAATCTGAGAGTAGCGTACATCTTGCGGGTCCTTTATGAACTCGTAGGTATGCCCTAGAGACTAGTAGATCATTTTGCGCATATGCAAAGCAGACACGAGTCTTACTGGTGCCTGGTGTCCCTTGTACTCCTCAGGTCGCGACAGGTCCGACTTCATGCTAAGACCACGTGCTCAGCATGGGTAGTCGAATGTACCTCGAGGATTTCAATTCAATATTTTCGGCTGCAAACCTTAGCGAGGATCTGAAGGAACGGTTATGAACGAAGCCCGTTTCCAGCTTTGTCAAGTGTGTGAAATAATAAAATGGGCGAGATGTAATACTTCAGATGCGGCCTGTGCGTGGCGAAGTTGTACACACTCATTTCTGGATCGATTGTGCGGATACTAATTGACCCGATGCGAGATACGTCGATCATAGACATTGCAAGTAAATCAAGTTGAAGAGAGGAATGGCGTGTCGGTTGAGGAGGCGCAAACTGTAAGGCTGCGCGGCAGGCCTGTACGATATATACTATTCTGCACAGCATGATCAATCGTTGAGATTGATCATTGTTACCTTTTTGGGTATGCTGGCACAGTGGGTGCAGACCTGTGTCCTGACACAAACAAGACTCACTGTCCGCGTTCCCTTTTTTGACTAGATCGCCGTCATCCAACACTTTGCGCACATAGTATACACGCGATCTCACCGCTCGGACTGTTGGTATGTCTTCAAGTGAGAGTAAAAGATGGCCTGATTGCCGGCTCCATCACCACTAGTCGTTTGCCAGCAGGTGCATAAAAGACTTTTTTCCGCCTCAAAGCCACCACCATCTCACTAACCACAACTCTCTCCCTCAAATAAATCACACCAACAACAGTTCAACATGAGGTTTCAGTTGGTCTGTCTGTTTCTCGCCATTCTCACCCTGGTAGTCGCCAAGCATGACCCTCCTCCTCCCAAACCCAAACCCGACCCCGGAGCATGCGGCAAGTCCAAAACCTGTAACGATTGTTGCGGAAAGCATGTCGCCTGCCTTCAGGTAAGATGACGCGCCAGAAGTTACTCCTGTTCAAGCCAGTATTGACACAAATCTAGCAATGCAACTTCTCAAAACCCGACGGAAGTTATTGCGCCAAGATGTGTGCCAAAACAAGCTGTACTGCAGGCTGGGCTATCGTGAGTCCGCCTAATCGGTTGATCATGCGTGCAAGACTAATTCAAATCTAAGTGCAAGTCGGATTGCGACCTTCCTTGGTGCGACGAGAAGAACTGGGCAATGCAAGCCGACTCCTCGGTTGATGCATCGGTTCCCGGATCAGTCTCGAACATCACGGAGGCCTTCAACAACACTGCAGAAGGCCCTCATGAGGGATAGGGCTGTGATGTTTGGAAACGGAGAGGACAAGGATGTCCATTTCCTTTGTTCACATGCCTCCTCCAAATGGATAGCACAGGATGACTTGAGCGAATGCTAGCTGAAGCTTTCTGTCGACGGTATGCCCTCGTACCCAGAAAGTGCATATAAACGAGCCAATAGATAGCCAGGATATCTAATGCCAGTACTGGATACACCCTCACCTAAGGTGCCTGAATTTCAATATGTTCGACGGCGTCACTGCGCACACATCCAACGCGAGATCTATTCACAGTGCCACAAGTAGCAATGAATGACCTAGGAAAACTTTGGGTCTGGCCTCTTAACCCCAAACTAGCTCGATCTTTTCGCCTTTGACCTTCGAATTGAACCACTCGTATATCTCAACCGTATCCTGCACAGCCCTCGCACCGTCCAGCACACCACTCCTTGCCAGTCTCTCTGTTGCAAACTGCAGCTCTAGCGTTGCCAGATTTCTAGCTATGCATGCTCGACTACCCGCTCCGAAAGCGAACCAGTACTTCGACATCTCTTCCGTTGGTTCAAGCCACCTCTCGGGGACAAACGCAGTTGGGTCCGGGAAGATCTTGGCGTTGAAGTGCAGCTCGTAACCCGAGCATCCTACGATTGATGCGGCAGGGAAATGAACTTCCTTGAATGTCCATCCCCCGGCAGGCACCACGTGGGGCAGACGGGTGGGGTTGGCCATGCTGATTCGCAAGGCTTCCTTGACGACAGCGTTCAAATAAGGTAGAGCCTGCACTTCCTGCGCATCGGATCCGCGTGCGACGTTCGCATTCACTTCCTTTTTCAGCCTTTCATACTTGTCCGGGTACATAGCTAGACTCCTCATGATGGTTGCAAGGTTCATTCCAGTCGAGTCTGTGCCCGCAAACACAAGATCTTTACACTGCGCTTTGACTTCCGAATCACTGATACCAACAGCTAGGAGCCGGCCTGGATAGGTCAGAGACTTTGGCGTTGTGTTTGCGACGAGGGTACTGACAAACTTGTCGACCAGTGTCATACTGTCGTCAGTCTCTCGATCGGCCTGCCATTTCGTAATGGCCCACTCCAACCAAACAAACAGGACGTTTGGTAAGTAAAAGAAGCGCCCAACGGCGACAAAGGCATCTACAAACGCAGACACGGAGAGAGTCGGACCCTGTTCGCTGACGCCATCGTAGTTCTCGCGGAAAAGATGTGTCGAAACGGCATCGACAGCCAGACTTCGCGTCAGGTTCAGTACATTGACCGGCCTCGTGCTCTTGCTTTCAGACCTCAGTCTCTCAATCATTCGATCTACGCATCCCCAGATTGCGGTTTCATTCTCTCTTAACGCCTTGGTCGAGAAGAGCGGCATGACAGCCTTTGCTCGCGCAGCGCGATGGTCATGATCCGTGGTTGAGAAAATTGTTTTGTGTCCGTCGATGTCGAAGTTCGCGTAGCAAGCTGCTTTGGGAAATCCGCCTTTGCTGACATAGATGGGTTGTATAGCATCGGCATCACTGATGTCCACCTCGTTTGGCGAGACCCGGACGAGAGGTCCGTAACAGGCGTGCAGCTCGTGAATGACGCTCGATTCATCTCCAACGTAGGCGTGATAATGAAGCCACAGAGAAGTTACCTTTGGTAGAAAAGGACCTGGGATATGCGACAAGGGATGGCCAAAGATGCAGTAGAAAGATCGGATGAGTAGCAGAGCGATGGGAGTAAGGAGAATTGTGAGCATTGGGTGGGCTCGCGAAGCGCCCAACACAATATCGACGAAAGGCATCTTGCGCGATTGAGTCTGGCTACTTGCGGCTGCATCTTTGATGACGGCGCTTTATAGGACTTGTGGTTGGTTGAGTCACCACTGACAGCATGAGTGGGGTGAATCGGCGCTAGTGGGCATCTCTGATAAGAGATCAATCATCGCCGACACGAGCTTAACTCCATCACGATACCACCCCTATTAAATCATTTTCCATCAAGGAATTGCTAACATAATAGTACAGATGACTCAGTGCTGCTCAGGACGCTTGTACAAGATTCTTGACCGTGTCCCTAATGAAGTCGCCCATCAACAACACAGTAGTCTGCTACACACAGAGGGATGAAGCAAAATGACGACGGTTTCATTGAGTCTGAATACTGCTGAACGATGAGCATTTGAGAATAAAAGCTTCTGTTTCGGATGCGAATTATCGACAGCGAAGGTAGATGCCGCGGCTGTTATCATCACTCCTGCCTGCAACAGGATTGTAACCTCATAACTTATGCAGCAAGAGCGCGAGGTGCACATCCTCTTTCTCCATGATTTCTCTGGGTTCACTCGCAACCCAAAAATAGAAGATGTAGAGGACCACGATTCTATCTTAAGCCGCTCGCGGAACTAGATGATCTCAAAATCTTGAATCTCGAGTTGGAAGGCTTCGTACGCGACGGGCAGGAGGGTCGCAAGACCTACGCGTCTGAACGCTCTTTCCGAAGAATTTGGTGAAATTCGCCGATTCCTTTGAAAGCCTCGACACGATCTGAAGCGAACGTCAAAGACCTTTACGAATATTCCTCTAACAAGGAGGTCTAATCTTGTCCCCGGCGAAGACCTCTAAATGGTTCCCCTATCTCGTTGACACTTGCCATATTGCAGACCCACGAAATGAAATGTAGCATAAATGCTACTAAACGTTGTGCGAGATAACGCTCTTGAAGCATCCAGGCTCTTCGCTTAAGAGGGCCAGCTGCTGGATGACAATCTCTCTCAAATATTCTCTTCGGACATTGCATCATATTAAATATTCCTTAACACTGCCGGGCCACCCTTTAAGGCAGTCGCAAGACAGGAGAAAACGGGCGCTCGCTGATAAATAGGCCTTCACTTGAGTCTTTCGCACCCGAGGCGGCCACAACGAAAGCAGCGTTCCGGTAAACTTCTCCCATCTTGGCTGCTTCCGAATGCCAATCCTGGCCATTTCCTTGTATGATGCATAATGAGTCGATCCAAACGTATTTGATGCCAACGCCTTGTGCGAATTCCATAGTATCCTGTAACTTCTTAGGCAGATCTCCGAATGAAATGCCTTCTTCATGCATCTGATAGTTCTCCGATGCTTTTAGTAGCGGCCGCTGTTATATGGGGGCCCAGCAATGGCTCAAGGCCAGGTACCGTCCTTCTCTACCCCTTGTCTCAATCAGTTGAACTGAAGGTCGCAAATCATCTCCGCAAAGCTCAAAAACAAACTCTTCAGCTACTCCATTTTCTTCTAACCCTAAAAGCAACTATCGCCCGAATCTTCGGGGATAGTGACATTAGATGTTACGATATATAATCGTCCAGAACTCGATCACCTCAAACGCAAGCGACAGCTCCCAGCTGCCTGATCTTTTCCGTCATACCAACTACGTTCTCGGCACTAGTCCAATTCACTCATCGCCATGTTATGAGTGGAGCCTAGCGCTTCGCTTCCTTCCGGACCCTTCCAAGTATATGAAACTCGAGATCTGGCACCTCCTCACTCTATCTACCGCATCAACTCTACTTCGCACAAGCTCGCCTATCATACTAGCGACGATCGTGGCACATTGCTCCATCAACAACCGTTCAGAAACACCCGGGGTTCCGCCGCTTTAAGCACTTCAACAAAAGCCGCATACTACGAGGCTCGGGTTGGTCATGTCGCTACCCCATAACATCCCGCCTTCGATACATTCCAATACAACCAAATCATGCCACCTGTTGGATTTGCCGACGGAGCTGTTCGACATGATCATTGCAGCTTTGGATGACGACGAAGAGATATACCACAAATTTCTCGCTCGGGCAGTATGTCGTAAGTAAGCACGTCACTCTCGGAGAGACCCATGCTAATATTAAATAAGGAATTTTTGCAGCTCGTCTTAACGAGGTACTCTTCACACAGATATGTCCTCATAAATTTTGGCGCCTCTCTCTAGGACATCTGCGATTTTTATATGCTCTACAGCTGCCCGTCGACTTTGCCAAAGCCAACATGCTAAATATCATGTTAGGGCATTTGAACAAATCGAGGCGTGGCCCACATCCCGAGTTCGCAAACTACATCTGGCAAGTTGCCCAGGATCTACGTCAAATTGGTCCTGCGCCCCAGGATCTCCAAACCTACCTCCAAGAACTCATCAGTGTATTTATACATACCTACCAGAAAGTCCGTAACATGTCTGGCCAGACTGACTGGTTTTCTGTCGATTTCAGCGAGCAACACATCAGGTATCTTAGCTCAGGTCGACAGACACTCGACGATAAATTGGCAGCAGCCGCAGCGGTGGGTAACATAGCCGCAGTCCACCAGTTTCTTGAATGTGGTGCCAATCCATCAAACAGCAAAGAAGAAGGACTTTTTAATCCTATCGTGGCTGCAGCGATCACTGGCAAGGTCGAGTGTCTAAGCGCTCTTCTCAATCATGTCAAGACTTCAGATCGCGCCCAGGGAAACCCCAATGGTGGACTTAACAAGGTTTTGAACCTAATCGAGCTTGCCGTGCCCCGTGCAATCTTAAACAGTCACCCAGACGCCGCGGTCTTCCTGCTCAAATACTATGAGACACACAGTACAGCAAATACCGAAGATGTCGACCGGCTTCGAAGAGACTGTCGGACGAAAGCCGCAAAGCTCGGCTATATCGATCTACTGAAAGCGGTGATCGACCGTCGAGCCGACACAAACATGTTCGAGTACTACGACAATCTCCAAAACGCAGCTTGTGTAGCAATCACTCAAGGTCGTGCTACCATTCTTAAGTACTTCTTAGAGAAGAGGATCATTACCATATGGACGACATCTCCATTCCGTCAATTCTTGGCGACGGACCCAATGCGGCTGGCAATCAGAAGCAGGCAAGAGAACATTGTCAACTTGTTACTCTCATTCGGCGCTCGAGCGCCGCCTCTGGCCGCATTTCTGCCGGCTCAAAAGAATGGGCGCCAGCTGCAAATTCCAGTGTACCACATCGTGCGTTGTCTTCTGGACGCAGGTGCATTCGTCGATCGTCCATGCCCGAAGTATTGTGAGGCCCTTTCTAAACACATTGTCTGCTCTTATCGAGCGCACGATGAATCGCGATGTGGTTTGACAGACTTAACCAAAACAGTCGTGGTCATTTCTAATGCAATCAGGGAGCAGCTGCACTCTTCAGAAGAAATCTATGGAAGCACTAGGACAGTGCTGAAAATGGTGGTGGTGGGGACAATCAGCGTTCCCAGTGGTCCGCTACCATTTCGGGAGATCGCGGAGGATGTGTTGGAATGGCTGAACGCTCCTGTGACGGATCGTATAGGCTGAAGCTAGACACAACGGTATCACAACGACGTGGACGAGCGATTTGCGAGGACATGATAGTGCAGGCTGAAGGTGTACGCAACGACACCATGTGAGCAGAGATGGGCGATAATGGCTTGAAGATATACAGCTTACATCAACACCAACTCACTGAATCATACAAGACTTGCGATATTGTAGGATACTATCGTGACATTGCGGGCATACCTACTGAGTGTACAGCAGATTATGGGCTTGTTGTATGTAAGAACAAGACACGAAAGCATAACCTGGATAGCTTCACTGTATCATGGCACTTCAAGAAAGACTTCGAAGGAGCAAATGACGACAAGAACACATCTGCTTCAATTACAACAACCCCCCTATCTAAACACGCCTCAAGATCTTGAATAGCGCCCGGCTCCTCAAAACACGCACCAACCGCCTCCATCCCACCGGAGCGGGAGTAGGAGTAGTATCCCACAGCTCATTCTCCCCCTGATTCCACTCCTCGGGAATCAGCACCTCCGAATCCTCGACAACACGCACCTCCTCCACCCTCTCCTCCACCGGCATGTCCCCAACCTGCTCCGTAAACAGCGCAATCGCGAAACCAAGCTCCCTCGCCAGCGCCCCCACATCCCCCTCCACCAAATCCCAAAACGCACCCGCACCAAGCTTTCTCTCCATCATAGCGTCGCCTTCATCCACGCACTCCAGCCTGTCGTACAGGTCGCGATACTCCCTGCCCGTGTTAAACGTATGCGCGATGAGATTCCTCACATCGCGCTTCTCACTCCCCTTGGTCTCACACACCCAGTCGTGGACAACCGGGAACGCGGCGCCTAGGATTGCGCGCTGGAGATCCCAGGGCGTGTGCATGCGTGCGCGCAGACACTCGTGCAGGGATTGGTAGGTGTAGATGCACAGTTCGAGGGCGTCGCGGGAGGGGTGGAGGGGGTTGTGGAATGCCTCTTTGAAAGTGGCGCGGGTGAAGAGGGATTTCTTGAGGAGGAGTTTAGTGGAGAGGTATTGGGCTTGGGTGAGGGTGTTGAGGATGTGGGTGGCGAGGTGGTGGCCGATGGGAGAGAGGTTAGGGGTGGGTGTGGTAGTGGGTGAAGACATTTTTAGTGTGGAAATGAGGTGTTCTCAAGGGTAATTGTGATGGGTGGTGTGAAGTGGGTTGGGAGGGAATTGGAGGGGAATGCAGAATTTATAGGTGAAAATACATAGCGCTACGGGTTATTTTCTCTTGTGCGTGCTAATATTGCTGAACCATGGTTCATGGTTTGTATTTGAAAATCTGAAAATTCTCCCACCGGCACCTAACCATGGTTCTGTAGACCTTTAGGGACCTATTATTTTATCATCGATGTTATAGTCAGCTCTAGCTGAACCAAAGTCGTGTCTACCTTTAACGGCCTATCATTCGAGCACTTGAGGTTACCATTACCTACACCCGAACCGAAGTCCTGTCTATCTTCAGAGGCCTATCATCTGAGCTTCCCAGGTTATCGTTACCAACATCTGAACCAAAGTCCTGTCCACCTTCAGAGACCCATAATTCGAGCATTTGAGTTTATTGCTACCTACACCCGAACCGCTCTCCCGTCTACCTGCAACGACCAATCAATCACCCTTCACGCCCCTCCTCCCCACCCCTCTGCCTCCGACTCGACCACCTCCTCACATACGCCGCGCCAATAGTATTCGACCTCATGACGCCCCTCGGCCTCTCAACCCGTTTCTCACTCTGCGTCCTAACCGGCTGCACCCTCGGTTCAAACCCCTTCTTCTTCCCCAGACTAATCGTCCTTTTAATCCCGCCGGCCAGCTCCTTCTTCAAACTCGCGAAGCGCTGGAGCCGGCGCCACGGCTTGGGGCGCTGCTGCTCCTCGTCCCACTGTCTCTCGCGCTCAATCAGGTCCGCGAGGTCTTCGGCAGAGGGGCCGTAGATGGGCTCGTCCCAGTCGGTTGAGGCCCCGTTTGTGACTTGCAGCGAGGGCTTGCGTACGGGAGGGCGGAGGTTGAGTTCTTCCACGAGCCAGGCGGGGCTGCCGGTGGGCTTGTAGACTTCTGGGCCAGCGATGGAAAGTTGGCTGTGGTTTAGGTAGCGGTCGGATGTGCGCCAGGTGCTGTTGCTGGCGGTGGGGCTGGTGTCTGAGCCGACGGATTGCATGGCTCGTAGACTGTGGGAGGGGTCGATGATGATTGTGGTGGCTCTTGGAGCGGAGGATTTGGATGAACTCTTGGTTGACTCGGTATAGGTTCGCATTGGGGCGACGAGGTCCGCAAGTTGTGCTTCATCATTGATGCTGTCAAAATTTGATGATGGGACTCTTGATGGGGCTCTTGTTGCTGGAAGAGATGTCGTCGTGGACCGAGGGCTTGATGATAGAGATAGTGGATATCTCTGCGGCTTGTAAGTGCGAGGCTTCGATCTGAAAGAAAATGGCAAGCTCTTGGTCGCATATGTTGGACGAGGTTTGATCGAAGGGGAATCTGGTGTCAGGCTTCGCTGTAAGGGCCTCCTAGATCCCAGAGATGGCATACGAGGCCGAGGCAGAGATATTGGCATGGTGACTGCGACCTTTTCTATTGGTGTGATGTTGACGATGCGATTTCATGGCATATTTGGGTACTTGGGTTGGTTCGTACGCTCGTCTGCATCCAGCGGGTTGACGGTAATCATAGGTTAATCTGAAAGCTCTTCGATGCTCCGGAGCAAGCCAGGCTGCACGTTGTCCGCGATCGGGAGCCTTTGTTAGAGCCTGATGAGGTGCTCGAACGCCTTTGCGATTCAGAGCCACGGCTTACCCAACTGAGCATTTTACCATGATTGTGTAGCGCTTCAAGCTTCCATAACCACGATAGGCTGATCCATTCCGTAGAAGACCATCATTGTTAGGGTCGAAAGCGGGGTGTACCATCCAAATCGTGTGTCGGACGGGCAACGAGTTGAGGTGGACTGAGGGGACCCGAAATTCCTGTACAGAAAGACGCATCGTCAAACAGTGACCTATTTACATGCAGAGAAGCTGTCAATTCTGCCATGTCGTTCGGTGAGGGTAGTTTAGACTCGCCCTTTTTCAGTTACTCAAATTAAATCGGTCGTTCGAGATTTGTTGTTGGTGTCTTGCATGAAGTTGGTCGTACTTTGGGACCGATAGATCACGTGAAAATTGCCGAACCACTTCGGTACATGGTGATAGTATTAGTCTTCGCTTGTGAAGTCTTGGTCGATAGAAAGGCTACTCAGCCACAGTTGCGCATTGAAGGCCGAAAGACATGACAAACGCACCCTGCCAACGAGGACTGTCAGCGCAAAACGGTCCTTCCATTCTACCCATCAAAAGCTTGGCTTGCCGTCACATATAGATGGTAGAAATGCTAGACTGACGATTGGGATGTTTGTAAACGTATATTTGAACTTTTCATAAGGGGGATGCTAACAAAATACATGGCTCGCACGTAATGCACTGATTCTATCTATTGCACAAGCAAAGGCTCCATGCATATGAGGGCAATGCTGACTGGAGGTAAGATATACACCGAAGGTGACACACAAAATCCGTCCAAACAATACAATCTGCGTTGTCTCGCGGGAGACAACCGATTGGAATCCTCATGCAGTCCTATGCTAGCTTCTTCTATTGGTGATATGGTGGCCGTAATTTGCTTGCACCAGGCAAACGCCCGTATTGTACGGGGACATGTCTAATGATTTTTCTGAGTATTCTGCAGGGGAATCGTGATGTGTCCGCCGAAATTTTCGTGATGTTAATTGAATTGTCCAGAATCAGCCCCTAGAACTCCGATGAAAATGCAAAGCTCAGCAATACCACATAATTGCTGAACGAATCATCCACGATGATTATGATGGTTGTTCTGGTAATTCGAGATGATGGTATATATAACGTCGTTTCGTAATGGTACACCAATGATACAGTGTTGGGGTTGGGGAGCCGAGGCTCAATGATCGGAATATTTGTTTCGAGTGCTGTTCGTGGATCATGATGGGAGGGACGCAGGGTTGGGATATTGAGGTGGAACGCATTGCGGATCTGGTGTTGCAGAAGCAGGCTCGTCTTGTATAGGCGTGAAGAGACGCCGCATGTTGAGAGTAAGGTCGGCCAGCGCATAGTCGTCAGCGACAGTATTGATTGATCCCACGTCAATACCTTTCTGAGCGGAATCAGAAGCAACGTGATTTCGGATCTGTTTCAGCAAATGGAAGACTTGTCTGCAACGAAGGTCTGCAGGCGCAGCCCATTCTTGAGGTCGGGAATTGCGAAGGAAAATCTGAGCAAGGAAATAGTAATGAACACCGTCCCTGCAAAATCCGGTTCGTGGCTGGTTGTTCGGAAACTGAATAGCCAGATCGGTGTCCCAGATTTTCTTCCATGACTCGAGGGCATTGAACGTAGATCGAAGTAGCTGATGTGCTTGTTCGTTGACGGCTTTCGGTGGGGTTGCAGATCCGTCAGGTGGAGTGCTTGTACCGCTTACAGAACTTCGACGGAGTAGCTGTCGCTGGGTGTTGTAGATCTGGTTGTGGAGAGCATGGATGAGTACTAGAAAGAGATTAGCATGACGTTGCAAAGATAGTGCTGAATCACGTACTGAATTTACCGAACACGTTGGTCGCCCGCTCAGGGAATCGACCATGCCCGGCTCCATACAGGACTTGCAATGCTTCATCAATACCCAACTGCTTTGCTCGTCGGCTTCCTGACACGTTGTTTATCTGCGCTGCCTGTCCTCTGAGGCCCAGTGCACTAGCACAGTCCTCCGCCGTTCTTGCTTCCCAGGCCGCATCGTCTGCTGGTAATGGAATTGTAAAGTCACGCACGTCGAATTGTGGCTGAGTGTTGAAAAATATGGTCGAGCAGGCGTCAAGCAGAAGGATATCGCTCATCAATCTTGTGCGCTTCTCATTTTCGATCCATGTTGCCCAATTCCATGTATTGACCTCATCTCCAGTTACTGGTCCTGGCTGGTGCAGCGCGCTCGAGTTCGGATGTCCACGTGGTAGAGGATGTAGCAAGCCAGCACGACGGGCGATGCTGGCAAACATGCCGAATTCCTCGCGCACTTGCTGCCGTTGTTTCTGAGATCCGTGCCAGATGAATAAAGCGTGGAGTAACATGAGACATTGCAATTCTTCAACGTGTGCAGGAGTCATTTGATAAAGGTCACCAGTATGCTGCTCTGCCTGGGATAATTTGCAAATTTGACTGGATCTCACAACAGCTGCACGGACAATGTCCATCAGCCAGCGGACATCCTTTGCATCAACCCTGTCCGAGTAAACAGCCCCGATGCAGCACATGGACAAGACCAAACCAAGATTGGCGGAAAGCGGGTCGAAAGTAGGCGTGTGGACCAAGGGCCAATGGGCGTGGTAGTGTCGATATTCATGTAAAAATGCCCTCACGTTATCACCCGTCAAGCATCCTCGAAGCATGTTGTAGGCATCCGCCTCTTTCGAGCCAGGAGTCAAAGATGCCGCGTTTGGAAAGCAAAAGGCCACAAGCGATTCCGTTGTTTGCTGCAGGGGGTTCGTCATAGGCCGATCAAGGAACCAGTTGTCAACGGTGGAAGACGGGTCGACAAAACCGGGAGGAGGGGAGAATCCCCCCAACAATGTATCATTTGGTGTATCATCTGATGTCTAGAAGGAGCCGGTCAGAACCGAAGGAGATTGTTTTTGGTATGGGCCACCTGCCGTACTGGAAGTCATAAGATGCGAGGCTTCATTGAACGTACCATTCCGCCACAGCGAGCTGTCTTGTCCATTAGACAAGCCATCCACGTTGGGCAACGACTGAACCCCATAGTTGCTCGCGTCCGCGCCCTCCGTCTTGACCGGCATTCCGTTGTTCGCCATGGCGTTGTTAGCAGCCGCAGCCGCGGGATGCTCGTAGTTGTAGTGGTTGTTGGCGCCGTTAACGGCAGACGCATTCTGGTTCTGTTGCGCCGCGTAGTCGTTGGACAAGCCATCCGGCCGAAAGTCGTTAAAATTCAGACCGCGATTCTGGAACTCGAGCTGCGACATGCTGCGCCTGTTTTCGTTGTCCATACCACTGGCGGGCCGTATCAGGCTGTTTGACCGCGAGGTGCGCGCTGACATGGACTGGTGGTTTGCGATGGAAGGCAAGCTGTCGTTGAACCCGTTGGGCCCTACGGGCGGCATCTGCGGCATGCCCATTGAATAAGCGCCGTCTGAGTATGACATAGATGTGTTGGGCATGTTGTGCAGATACGAGTTTTGCTCTGGGCCAGTAGGCTGCCTGTTCTTGAGGTGGTTCTGCGCGTGCTGCAGATGATTCGCGCCAGTAGGGTTACCTCTCCGGATCGAGCACTTTTGGAAATGGCGCTTCAAGATATCACTCCTGCTAAAAGTGTCTTTACACAGATGGCAAGAATAAGGACGCTCGCCAGTATCTGGATTGTGTTAGCGCGAAGTTGCGGTACATGAGACATTCGACTTACGGCGGAGCAGATGGCGCTTCAGGTGCTTTAGGTGCAGATACGTTTTGTTACAATGCGGGCACTCGTATTTACCCTCGGCGTTCTTGGTGGCATTCGTAGGTGTCTTGCCTGCCGCGGGGGCGGGGCGACCAGGATGCGTAGGCAGCACACCGCGCCGTCCCTGCTGTCCGACAACATGCAGCGGCTCGGGTTCCTGGTTCGCGAGCACCGGAGGGTGAGGATATAAAGACGGGTGCGTCAGACCCATTCCTTGCGTCGGCGCGAGTTGATGCGAGTTGGAGTGGGCGCCGGCGGTGGACAGAGGCGGGGCCTGCGAGTACGCGGACGACATAGGCATGTACGAGGACGGCGAGGGCTGGAGCGGCCGCAGCGGCGGGTGAGCCATGCTGGCACTGCCATTGGGCGCAGAGGTTACAGGCGTGTGAGGCGTCTGGGGGTTGCTATTGTGGCCGCCGTACGACATGGGTGCGTAGGGCGCAGCATTGTGAAGCGGCGGCAGCACTGGCAGCTGGTTCTGCGCGCCGTTGTAGGACTGCTGGTTCAGCGACTGGTACTGCGGCATGCCACCAGGCTGGCGGAAGCGGTCTCCATGATCCATTATCAAGCAGATGTGGTGGGGATGGTGGGTAGGAAAATGTCAAAGGATGCGCGACCAATGGGTATTGTTGGCGGTGTCCTCATCCGTTGCAGCTCAGGTCCCGGTGGTGGTGGTGACAGCTGCTGGCGCGCCGAGGGGATACCCAAGCAACGACAGTGACACGTCTGGAGCGCGTGTCGACGAGAAGCTTTGTGGAGCCGTGGGGGTAGACTGGTGATGGGCAGTGGATGCGCGGCTGGTTGCCCAAGTGGAGTTGAGGTTCCCACAAGTTCGCGGAGAGGGCAAGAGGGATGGTGTGGTGTAGTGTGGCAGGCGATGGGTCCTGCTGAGAAAGTGTAGTGGTGAGGAATCTTGTCTTGCGCTACTGGACGAGTTTGCCTGGCGCTTCGCGTGCCGCGCGAGTGACCAGGGCGTTATAGATCGGCGGCCCACTCACCTTGAGGCTCAACCGATAAGTGCGGATAGTCCAAGTGGAGTCGTCGAAACGCAAGGCTTCCAGGAACAGGTGCAGGATACGTGACCACGGAAGAGAGCCGAAAGGTGCAGTTGGGGAGGCGGATGCAGAGAGTGCAAACGAGTACCTAGAAGAGCTTGCTAGGCAGAGCTCGGCGAAAATTTGAGCGAGCTGCTCGCAAGCAAGTTCCGCGCTGTAACCTGATTTCCGCACTGCTTATCGCCGGAGCTTGCCGGGGGATGGGAAGGATAAGTTGGCAATTAATCCTGTGTCGGATGCGAAAGGTGAGTGGGAAATGGGAGGGGAGGCGGAAACGGCTAGAGAATTTCAGTCGCGAGATGTTTCGTCCCGCTGGCGTCGGGGGTGCGTAGGCTTGCCTGCTACAACTGACAGGATGGGCAAGTTTAGCAAAGAGCGACCCCGGGACGTGGGAGATGGTCCGGGCACGTGATGGCTACTGAATTTTCAAAAGGCTCTCCGGCACCATGCACCCTGTGCCAGTAGTATCGAGGCCGTTGGTGCTATGAGAAGATGCTCAGTGACAGTGACGACATAGGATCACTAGCACAATGCACAGTAGGCGCCCGACCGCCTGCACACAGGCCTGAAGTATTCAAACACATGATATTATTATTATGTACGCGCCTGTTGCGCGGGCCTGAGTCGTGCATTAATCAGCTCGTACCCTTCCTTCCAATCCTCTCAGCAGACAGACACCTTCGCAGCGTTTCGTGCCTCTCTCCGTACCAGCTGCCGAACAGATCTCCTTACACAATACCATCTTCTCTCATTTCACTACCCATGCCAATGCTGCACAACGCCCACGATGCCCGGCCACGCCTTACCCCAAAGAGCATGCCATCGTATCGGATCGGAGTTCCAGCGAGTGACAGCAACTCACCCGAGCCCAGTCCCGAGCGAGGCCGAGCTTCGAGCTGTGTTGGCGGCTGTGGCTTGTGAACCTTACCAGGGTGGTGTGTTAACTCCGCTCCCCATCGAAGACGTGAAAGCTTCCGGTGAACACCCGCGTTTTGCTTCTTCTTCATAAAACTTCGGCTATCCTTCTGCGGTTGCTTCTTCAGTTTGCGCATTGTTGGTGCCATGGGATGCTTGAGACATGAGAGCATTCGTGTTGTCTCAGCCGCCGAGAGCGTGCGGATGTCGAGCGAAAACTTCTCAATGTGCGTGACGTATCGCCGCCTAATGCGGCCTGCTAGACAAGGACCCCTGCATCACAATATCAACGGGCCGGCAAAGATCTCGGCTTGTGCAACCCTCGATTAATTGCTGAGGCGACTGGTGCTTGAATCTGCTCTTCCAGAATGATGCACAGAAGCAGCGCCAGCACCTGGATCCCAGAGCGAAACTGCTGCTGCTGCAAGTTGACATGGAGCGCTAACACGTGTCGCAGCTTGTTCGAATGTTGATCTAGTTACGCAATCCACGCTATGCTGCTCGGGTTTGCTGAATGTTGAACTCAGCGCCGGCCAGTGAGCTTGCGTGCTGGCGCTGGCAAGCTGATCGTGAGCATGCTAAAAGTGGCATGCCGAGCGACAGTGCTGACTCGTCCCTCGACAACAGGATGTGACACATCCGGTGTTCCTACCCTGGGCCGAGCACGACTGAGGTCACATCATCCAGAAGCCTTTTGCTCAGGTTCGTTGTTCACGTTGCATTTGTCGCGGCTTGGCAGTCTCTAGTAAATCAATCGCTGCGCCTAGATACGGCCAAGTAGGCCGATGCTGCCGCATGCGACGACGAGGCGTCGCCGGCGATATCCCGGTTGGGAAGTGGTGAATAATGACAATGGAAAAGAGCAGATCCGGCCCCCACGTGTTTCCTTCCAACACGGCTGCACAGATGCAGGCACCTCATCTTCCCGTTTGTCCGCCCGAGACGCCAGGAGATGAGGGTGTTTCCAAGTGGCTGACAAGACTACTGGGGGCCATTGGCACTGCCCGCTTGCCCTGCATGTGAATCTGCATGTGAATCTGCAGAGATCTGACGAGCAGTGCTCGAGAGATCTTGAGAGATGTCAGAATAAGCTCAGTCCCACACGACGCGGGAGCACTGGGGCTGACTGATAGATTTCGGCAACGCAGTGTGTAGCCCCTCTTTTACCACAGCCTGATCCTGCAACGTCCCAAGAAGGGAACAACGGCGAGGAGACGGGAAATGTCGTGCAGCTTTCGCGCCCGCTACACCTGCCTGCGTGCCTGGGCATCCAAACACGTACACATTTCGTTTGAAACTTGGGTCACGCATTGCCAGCGTGGCGCAACCACGCTGGCCTCGAGTCTGAAAGTCGGTGAGGCGCTGACAGGAATTATCCTCCCGCCGCAGAGACACGAGCTGGGATGGCTGGTCGAACTTTGCCTGACCTGGTTCTCTGCATATGCTGGCCGAAGTTAGGCGGGTGAGTAGCTCCGCCTGTCGGGTTTCGAATTCGAGTGACTCGTGACGAGGCCGGAGGAGACGCCGCAAATGGCGTTTTGTGCATGTTGCTGCTTGCAACGTCAGAGCCTGCTCGACGTTGGTTTTGACATGCGACAGGGTCCTGCGAATCCACATCTCACGTGAGCCGTGACAGGAATGCGATGTGCATTCACCGGGTCAGTCAAAAACTCCATGCCTTTGCATAGCCAGCCATTTGGATGTCTTGCCGGGCGGCACGCTTGCATGCATCCAATAACTGCACGGCACGTGCCGATCTTTATCTCCAGGGCTGCCCAGCTGTCAGGACACGGTAGGTAACGGGCTCTTTTCTCTTGTACTTCGGCCTCGGCGCGTTGAGTTCCCTTCGTCCTTGTATGAATAATTGGCGCGACGAAATGACCTGTACCTGAGTAAGAGTAGATAAGGTTTCGTGTTCCGTGGGATGCGTCGTAATGGCTTTCATTACGTGAACGCTTCAGCGCGTCGGGGAGTCGGAGTGCGCGTGTCCGACGGCCGAGAAGTACATGCGGACATGCGCCATGCTCCAAGACGGCTGTAGGTTGTTCCAAAGCATGCAGGTGAGGTCAATTGATGAAGCAGCGTGCCTCTACGTGCCCAGCAATATTGTGGTGTTGCGATGGAAGCGGGCGCGGAACGTCGAGCTTTCTAGAAGCCTCACAAAAGCAAGCTAGAACATCATCACAATTTCTACAGGCAGTCACCCTCCAACTATCAAACCACGTATACATCTCAATGAAGTCAATTATCAAGTTTTCAAATATCCAACGGACGTTTCTTACTCGTACTTTACTTAGCACAAATTCCTTCAACCTCACAATAACATCAGCTTCCCGCAAAATGTCTTCTTCAAATCGAGCGAATCAAGGAGACCAACATCCACCTTCCGAACCATCTGCCCAGGCATCTGAACTAAGCCAAGACTCACCATCCGAACAATCTACCCAGGCGAACCCCACAAACATACCCCTCCCTCTCCCAGGCCCCTCCGACGACACCCATACGACCAAACTCGACATGTCTAGCGGTGGGTCCACCGTCAAACTAGACCACATGGGCCCGCTGGTAGTCAACAAGGACGGCACCTTGTCTCGGATCAGCAATTGGGGTGAGATGAGCGAGATTGAACGGCAGAACACGCTAAGGATACTGGGGAAGAGGAATATGCTTAGACGGGAGGCACTGGAGAAGGAGGGGAATGAGTAGGATGGACGAGGTAGATTACGAAGAGAGAAGGGTATGGATCACGAGGCTGGTGATTCCGTCCATGCCCAGCATAGCAGAGCGTAATCTGAAGGACGAAGGCAGAATCAGCGATCAATAGGATGGGGAAAGTCAAATCCGAAGGCGTTGACAATGGTAGTACATGGGTTGATTTCTTGCTATATACACGGCCAATAAAAGCTTCATTCAGTCTATGGCCTCTAGGTAGTACCTGTGTGTGTGTTGCGCTCGAAGTATGACCATTGGCCTTCTGGTGCGGCCTCCTCGAGTGGCTCCCAGCTGTGATGTGTTAGTATAGGTTCATGTTCTTGAAAGCATCAATACTTACACCTTGTTCTTGATCATGTCGTCGACCAGCTTGTGCTCGCCCTCGGCAACCTGGATGACCTCCTCAATCAGACCAGCTCCCAGCTTGCTCTCCAGATCAGATATCCTGTATATTACGTCAGCTTGGTCCTTTGATCTTTACAGCTCCCAGACATACGCATCAGTGGTGTACTGTGGTTCCGGGTCAAACTTGACCTGCGAGAGAACTCGTTCAGGGCTGTAGTTGGCGTCGCCCATCATCTTCTTGGCGTAGGGCAGGCGTTCCTTTGCCGACCGGATGCCCTCTTGAAATGACTGCACGGCCTCCCCGTCCCACTCCGCCATTGTCGACCGCTCATCCACTTGCTGGATTTTTGGAAGCACCAGAGTTACGACGCCGCCCGAGTGCTTAATGAGCTCAACAAGGCCTGGGTCTTTTTCCATCTGCGCCCTGATCTTGTCCTCCCATTCCTCCCATCCTGCGGGCTTGGACTGTTCGATAATGGCGAGGCGGTGCTTGGTGAGGGCTTCGGTAGACTGGCGGTAGACGGACGACTCCGGGATTTGCTTGAGCTTGGTGAGGGTCGAGGTGTAGTGGTGCAGCAGTGTCGAGCGCGGCGACGGGTGTGTGAGGAGACCTGTCAGGCCCGTGGGGGCGCCGGCCTCGAGGAACTGGCCGGGCTTGACGCTGGCGAAGAGCCTTGCAGCTGCTCTCATAGTGGGTGGTTGTGTGCGCGTGGCGTGGCGGACTCAATGGGCAAATGGATCATCGATGCCGTCAGCGGTTGGCGATGCGGTTGCGCCTGCCAAGCGCTGCGGAGATGATCCCTGTCACTCGGGCATCGCGGTCCCTTTGGTAAGGACGCCTCTTGTAACTCTGTCCCCTGGCAGCGACAACCCCTCTTACGCCCTCCACGCCCTCCGCGCCCTCCGCGCCCTCTACGCCGCCTGTGACACGCCGCCATCGCTCGAGGGCCGACCAACAACTGTTACCCATCTTACCGGGGCTTTATAATACAGCAGTAGTATTGTCACACGCGCACCGCTGCCACCACTTGGCAGCCCGCCGCCGCTGCGATGCGCTCCATATTCTACACCCTCCTGTCGCTGGCGACGCTTACCTCCGCCCTTGCAATTGAGACCACCACGCCAAAGGCAAAGGCTACAGACGACAACTGGGAGGAGAAGCAGCCCGACACTATATTCAATGGCCAGACCGTGCCGCCCATGATAGAGCTGACACAACATAACCTTGACACTGAGATCGCTAAAGGAAATTGGTGAGTTCGTTCTATCTCATCTTCGTCAACTCGTCTAACAAATCATAGGCTCGTTGAATTCTTCTCGCCAAGCTGTCCGCACTGCATGCACTTCAAGCCAACCTACCAGACCGCGTACGAGTTCTACTACACCTCGAAGCCCATCACCTCCAAAGACGAAAGCGAGGGCGACTCGCTCAATTCCTTCACGCGATACTACGATTTCAAGTTTGCGAAAGTCGACTGCCAGGCATTTGGCGACGCTTGCATGGCGCACAATGTAGTCAGCTATCCTTCGCTGTTCTTCTTCACAGATGGCAAGTTGGTGCAGCAGGAAGTCGGCGCCAAGGATATGGGCCATCTAAGCAAGTGGATAGAAGGGCTTCTCGAATCGATTCGTCCAGGGACCCGGAAGGAGGGTGGCCCCAAGCTACCCAAGCCTGGCGCGAAGTCGGTCGAGGCTGGCCCAGATACCGAGGAGGTAGTCAAAGAGAAGGCGAAAGTGGACACTGAAGATGAGAAGGCCGCCGTGTCCGCTGCGAAGAGCACTCCTACCAAAGCTGCCAAGCCTGCGAATGCGACACCGACCACCAAGGCGAACCTGGACGGCGAGGTGCAAATCCTTACCAGCGAGAATTTCCCGAAGCTCGTCACCGACTCCAATGAGCCATGGTTCGTCAAGTTCTACGCGCCGTGGTGCCATCACTGTCAGGCGCTTGCTCCCAACTGGAAGAATCTGGCCCGTCAGATGCGTGGAAACTTGAACATAGGCGAAGTCAATTGTGATGAGCAGAAGAGGCTATGTAAAGAGGCAGGTGTCCGCGGGTATCCGACCATGCTGCTATTCCAGGGCAACGCACGCGTAGAATACGATGGTCTGCGAGGAATCGGCGATCTGATGAGCTATGCCGAGAAGGTTGCTGCTGTTCGTGCTGGTGTGCAAGAGGTGGATGCGGACGACTTCAAGAAGATGGAAGAGACTGAGGAAGTCATTTTCACATTTTTCTACGACCACGCGACCACCAGCGAGGACTTCCAGGCCCTGGAGAGACTTCCCCTGATCATCGTGGGAAAAGGCAAGCTGGTGAAGACGAATGACGCAGAACTTGCGAAGCGCTTCAAGATATCGACATTCCCACGCTTGATAGTTTCGCGCGATGGAAAACCCTCGTACTACCCACCAATCACACCCAAGGACATGCGTGACACCAAGAAGATCACCACCTGGATGAAGACGGTCTGGCTACCGCTTGTTCCCGAGCTCACATCCTCAAACGCCAAGGAGATCATGGACGGCAGGATGGTGGTGCTTGCAGTATTGACACGAGAACGCGCCGACGAATTTACTCGATCTAAGCGTGAGCTGAAGAATGCGGCGCTCGAGTGGATCGACAAGCGCGAAGCCGCCTTCCAGGCCGAGCGTCAAGAACTCCGCGATGCCAAGAAATTGCGCATCGAAGAGGCGACCGACAAGAATGATGAGCGAGCTCTCCGAGACGCAAAGCAAATCCGCATAGACACAGAACAGCTCCTGAAGACCCAGGTTGGCTTTGCGTGGGTTGATGGTGTCATGTGGGGACGCTGGATTAAGAGCACGTATGGCATTGATGTCAAGGATGGCGAACGAATCATTATCAATGAAGAAGATGTAAGTCAACTCCAACTTGAATTACTTCTATCGCTGAACTAACATGTAACAGCGCCACCGCTACTGGGACTTGACCAGCTCAGGCGAACAGATCAAGCCATCACGCGCCTCAATTCTCGAAACTCTGGGCAAGGTAGCCGTTCCTTCGCCAAAACTTGCACCGAAATACACTAGGAGTGCATTCACCAGATTCTTCGTCTCAACGAGTGCATTCGTAACTACACACCCATTCCTCAGCTTGGGTATGGTAGTCGGCTTTTTCACCGCAATCGTGCTCATGGGCAAGAGCAAGAACCGGCGGTCATTCAACCGAGGTTTCATCAACCTCAGCGAGAAGGAGGGCCTATTGGGCGGTAATGGAAACGGCGCGAAGCACGATTGAAGTGGAATATATGGCGTTTTGGAATTGGCATGATTGTACTATACCTTTGTATGTTGTTCCCGACCAGATGATATCGCGGCCGCGCATGACCATGGCTGGAAACATAGTGTAAGAACGGACATTTTAGGATATGAAATGATGTTTACTATTTACCAGATTATGATTGATTTGATGGCGGCCAGGACACGTGCTTTCGCGTGGCGCCCCCCCCTCACGCGTGCCCCACTACACTTCCCTACCCCTCCAAACAGACCGCAGCTGTAACATACTCGCACATGCTACCTCGACTCTGCATTCCGTCACTCCCTGGTCTCAGACCTCGTCTCCCATACTCCAGCACTTCTCACCACTCCTCCAAAATGTCCTCCCTCACGCTCGCAAACCTGGAATACATCTCACGCGAGGACCTCGCCGCACGCATCAAATCGTCACAAACGCCCAACACAGCCGACTCCGACGCTGCCAAACCTTCAACCCTCCCCGCGAATATCGCCGTCATCGACGTCCGCGACTCCGACCACATAGGCGGGCACATCCGCGGCTCCACGTGGCTTCCCAGCGCGGAACTGGACTACAAAACACCGGAGCTGATTCGCACGATGAGGGAGAAGGAGGTTGTGGTTTTTCATTGCGCGTTGAGTCAGCAGAGGGGGCCGAGTGCGGCGTTGAGGTATTTGAGGGAGAGGGAGAGGCTGGGAGATAAGGGAGGGGGGGAGGGTGGTGAAGAGGGGAAGGGGGAGGTGAAGAAGAGGGAGCAAAAGGTTCTGGTGTTGAAGGGTGGGTTTACGGAGTGGCAGGAGAAGTACGGGGCGGATGAGGGGTTGACGGAGGGGTGGAGGAAGGACATCTGGGAATGGGGAACGTAACCATTCCCCCCTCACAAAGCGCGAACGAAGCCACACAATCATAAACCAAGCACAACTCCACACACCCAAGAAAACCACATAAATCCCCACAAGGCCACTATTGTATTCCCCGCGATTGCAACGCTATCTAACACCCCTTCGCATTTTCCAAATCCTCAGCCAACCCCGCGAAATTCACCTTCTCATGCTCCATAATCGCCTCCACCTTCTTCGCACTCGCGCTCCCGCTATCAAACCGATACCCCAACCACTCCCTCACCAGCCGTCTCGCAAGCTCAATCCCCACCACCCTCTCGCCCATACACAGCACCTGCGCATCATTGCTCAGCACCGCCCTCTCCACGCTAAAGCTATCATGCGCCGTCACCGCCCTGATCCCCGGCACCTTGTTCGCACTGATCGCAACGCCCAGCCCCGTGCCGCAGATCAGGATCGCGCGGTCTGCTTTCCCCTGCGCCACGAGCTTGGCGGCTAACACGGCGACGTGCGGGTACGCGGTTTTGTCGGCGGACGAGGGGACGCCGACGTCGGTGACGTCCGAGACGAGCGCGGATTCTTTCAGGTCGCCGATGATGGCGGTTTTGTAGCTGACGCCGGCGTCGTCGCAGCCGATTGCGATGCGGAGGGGGGCGGGCATTTTGGGCTTAGAGGTCGGATGTGTCGTAGCGGCGCTCGAGGTAGCGGCGGGTGGAGTGGGATTTGATGGCGAGGGTTGACGCGCCGGTTGAGGAGTTGGAGGTGTAGTGGATGTTCCCTTCGGCGGTGTCGACTTTCTTGCTCGTGTCTTTGATTATGTCGTCAACGACGCGGTTGACGGTGCGTTCGATGGGCTTGGTGATGGTGGAGAAGTCTGTGTGGCGCTGCGTTATGAGACTGGAATTTTCTTCGGTGGCGGGGTGTTCGGCGGCAGAGTCCAGGTTCAGGGAGAAAAATTGACGTTTGGGAGACATTTTGGCGGGATGGGGAGATGGTTAAATGATGTCAGGTTCTGGGCTTAGGGCGCGGTTGAATGAGGGGCTAAAGAGTGTGAAGGGCGGGGATGGCTGGAAAGGGTAATCCGGTGGGGTTGGACGACTCGAGACGAGACGGAAGCACATATTTCGTAGCGAGGATGGAGAACGTGGTTGTTGTAATGGGGGTTGTGGGTCTTGATGTGTTGATGTATTTGTGCTTTGTGTTTCTTGTTACATGTATTCTTGGAGACTGACATATGCACTACTTCTTCTCATCCCCAAATAAGTCCTTCTCTACCATCGATCTACAAATCGGGTGATAAAAGTCCTTATTCTTCTCAAACGTCTCCACCGCCAACTTCCTATCTGCCTTCTCCAGCAGCCTATACATTGGCCTCACAAACTTCATGCGGCCGATACGTCCCAGCAACTCTGCAGACGGCTTGTACGTCCCAGGTGCCTTGGCCATGAGTCCAGCAGACAGGTACCTCGACAGGACCTCAATGTTCTGCGTCTTGTCGTAGCCATATGTGCTTCCGAGGAGATGGATCTGCTCGGCGTTGAACTTGTCTGCGAAGGATTGGACTTTCTCAAGGAAGACGACGGATTGGTTTGAGACCCAGTCTGCGACGTCAGAGTGGTGGGGCTTGAAGTCGCTGGAGGAGTTGTTGGTGATGAGATACTGCCATTTATCGGCGAGCTTGTAGCAGCTCTTCACCATGGTCTGGTCAAAGTCGGGCTTTGGTGGGTATCCAGGGGCGTAGAAGAGCTTGTCCCAGTCAAAGTCTGTGAGCTTCTTGTTGGCTTCGGTGTCCTTGGCGAAGAAGTCGATGAGGCACGCCTTGAAGTCGTATGAGTCGATTGACTTGAACTTGAAAGTCTCAAAGTAGTGCGGGATGAAGGTGTCCCATTTGTCCTTGCCGAGAAGGAGCTCGAACTGGTAGAGCGCGTGGAAGCCCTTCTCATAGGGGATGCTGGAGAACGCATCATCTGGGTCTTTGCCCTTGAGATCGATGACGAGTTTGGTGAAATCGTGATCTGCGCCATAGCGCTCGATGCTCTCTTCAAGCGCTTTCCAGCCGATGATGGCTGAGAAGTGGCGATGTGCTTCGCCATGAAGAACACCCTGAATGCGTCGCTCGAGATAGGTAGTCCAGCCCTCGTTCAGCCAGAAGTGCTCCCAGCTGGCTGCACTAACCAGGTTGCCTGACCATGAGTGAGACAACTCGTGCGCAATGACATCGATGTTCTGCTTGTCTCCAGAAATGATGGAAGGCGTCGCGTACGTCCAGACCGGGTTCTCCATACCACCGTAGGGGAACGATGGAGGCAAGATGAGCACGTTGTACTGTGTCCACTGGTAGGTAGGCTTGACAATCGACTCAATAGCCTTCATGAAAGGCTCAATTTCACCCTCAAGCTCTTGCTGACACTCCAGAAGCTCTTCGGGACCAGACCAAACAGTACTGCGTGGTCCAATTGACGCACAAGCCAAATCACCCGAAGCAACCGCCATGAGGTAAGACGTAATCGCAACCGGCTGTTCGAACGTGTACTTTAGAGTTCCCGACGCGCCATCCTTCTTCGCCGGCTGATACTCACTCGCCCCAGTCGGCAACCCAGAAGCCAGCACCGGCAGCGGCGAGCGCAGCGCAAAGCTGAACGTCGACTTAACATCCGGCGTGTCCTGGCACGGAAACACCGACCGTGCATGATTAGCCTGACACTGACTGAACATATACGGATGCTTCTTGTTCGACGTCTGCGCGGGCTCCATCCACTGCAGCGCCGTGCACTTCTCCGTCGTCGCAACCGTCAGCTCAATCTCCACCGTCTTTCCCTTGGGCACAGGCGCAGGGAGCTTAATCGTCAACGGACTCCCATACGGCTCAACACGCTGTCCAATGCTGAACTCAGCACTCTGGCGATCGACCTTGACGGCCGAGACATCCAGGAAGCTATCTCCGCATCAGCCCTGCTTGCAACAATTGATGTTAAGAGAAGAGAAAGCAGATGCGCACCTCGAATCCAACACAACGTCCACACCCTCATCCGTCAAACTCTCCAACCGAAGCCCCACAACCCCCACCAACCGCTTCTTCTCAAATTCAATCTCGAAATCCAGACTCGTGTGTCGCGTCACGTAATTGTGGTAATTGCTCAGCGTGTTGGGATCTCTTGGCGTGCGCGTCTCCACGTCGACGGGCTTGGTCTCCATGGCGGCGGGCGCGCGGTGCATGTTTGCTGTTGAGAGTGGGAATTTGGGTCCTCCGCCCATGGGATTTGTATGTGTGTGGGAGTAGAGAGGGCGAGAGGCTGGTCGTGATTGTGTAGACGTTGTGAGCCACCTGCCAATTCGAGGTTGATGAGGTCGGAGCGGGTTGCGGTGTGCCGATGGGAAGCGGCCGCACCTGCGAAACGGCGAAATTATTGTGTGAGCTCTTGTGAGGGATTGCATGTCACGAGTGAAGTACAATGCCAATTTCTAACTAGTAAGCAAGATGAGCACTTAGTGTCAGGTCTGTAGAGGTCGTCGTGATAGGATGTGCACGGTTGAAGGCTTATTGTGCTTAAGCTTTTAAGTACATTGACCGCAGAAGGGAACGGCAACTTTTTGCCAAAAGTCATATTGCAGATATGTACAAGTGTTTCTGCAGGCAAACTGGGCCACAACGCTATGAACTTGACTAAACTTTCGAGTGCTATGCTCTTTCGCATGTATACCCAAACGCCATGCTCCGCTCGGTCAATACTCTATCAGTCCGTCTTGCTACTATCGCCTTTCCGTCTTCGATCTGTCAGAACAAGATTGAAATCTGGTCTTGATGATTGATATTGTTGTCCAATCGGGTTCGATCTCTGTTCTGTCAGAGCGAGGAGATCCTCGTTCCGTGCTCTGCCTCGGTCCCTCTCATCATCGCCAATCTCAAATGCATCGTCCTGAAGCTCAATGAGATCTCCCAGGTCGCCACCAACGGCTCCAAGAACAGGTACTGCAGACCTTTTGCCTTGGCCAGGTGTACCCGGCTCAGTAAGCATCTTCTGGGCTTGTGATCCAACTTTCCTCATCCAACCCTCTATCGCGCCTCCTATCTCTTGTAAATCTACACCGTTGACAGGCGTCAGCGCTCCTGAGCCGCCATACTGATGCGACACGCCAGATTCTTGATCTAGTAGACTTGCTGCCCATGGCGTGAAGTACTCTTGTCCAGGTGGCGGTGCCATGCTCGGGAGGTACTGGGCAAACTTCTTGTTCAGACCATCTTGCGCTGGCCCCGGACTGCGTACATTCCTCCCTAATGTGCCCACGCCACCCGGCCCATGTAGACCCCAGCCATTCCCCGATGCATTTCTTTGGCGACTGTGTGTGGATACGGAAGAGAGGGTGCTCGATGCACGTGCTCGCGCCGGCCGTGATGGTGAGCTAGTCACGGGGTTTGTGGATGTGGATGAGCGGGGCAGATCGACGGACGCTCGGGGCGTAGATGCATCTGAGTAAGCGATGGACTTCCGTCGCGCTGGAGGGAAGAAGCCAAGTGCTCTTCGAGGCATGCGGCCAATTTGTGTAGGTCTCTTCTCGTTGGGCAGTAGCACCCACGAGTCGTGCTTCCAAGGCGGTTCTTCCGGGTTTGACGAAGCAACAGAGTTGTTTTCCATGTCTTTCTTTCTTGGTGTGCTCCAGCCGCTTGGGAGACCATTCGTGTCCGGCTGCGGTGACTTGCTGCTAGAATCCTCGCCATATTCACCAAGGAGAAGATCCTCCTCATGCAGAGCATCAGGCCCCTGTGCTGGGCGGCCCTTCACACCACAGGCGTCGACCGGCAACACTACGACCTTCTTCGTCTGCACGCTATCGTTGGGCCACATGCGGTTCGATTTGCGTAGCACAGCTTGATCGCAGTTGTACTTGATACTGAGCCCAGCCAATGTGTCCTGCGGTCGTACTTTATGGATATAAACCAGGGCGTCTCGGTCCTCATTCTCCCCCGGAGGTGCGGATGCGCTCAATCGCTCGTCTGAGTTTCTGCGCTTGATGCGGCCGACAGAGTCTGGCACAAGCCCCTCAGTGGCGTTGAGAAGGTCCTTGCGCTTCATGGCTCTGACCATGTTCTCTCTCTCCTCGTGCGTACCAGCGCCGACTTGGGAGGGTGCGCCTGCCGGGCCCCATTGCTTTGGCGGTGGTGCACTGACAGAGGTGCGACGCCCATGAGTAGGCTTCCGCCTGCGTGTGCTGCCCGACTCTCCCTGGGTGCCCTCATTGCCAATGACGTTCGCTGCTATGCCTTGTATAGTGGACCATGAGGTGCCGAATAGCCCAGACAATGGATTCGGGGTGCGAGACCCTTTCGGGTTCACTGCGCTCGTGGATCGCGTAAACGAAGAGGACGGCTCTGAAGTGACGTTGAGGCGCGACTTGGTGCTGACCCCGGGGCTGGACGTCCGGATAGGCGACCCGTCCCTCGAAGTAATTCGTGACCCGGTCCTGCTCGGAGCATCGTCGCTATGCTCTGTTGGGTAGATATCGTCTTCCACTGAGATCAGTCTCCGCGTCCGAGGGCGCAATGTCGAGTTGCTCTTGGACGACGACAACGAGGCGCTATTGGCGGGGTTCATGGCATGCGCGCACCAGGCGGAGCAAGTGGAGCTGGAACTGCATACGCCAAAAGAGTGCAGCTGACTAAACGCATGGCACAGTATCACAATGACATGGTAGTTGAGGCCAAGGTAAGGGGAAAGGGAGAGTTGTTTGGTGGAAGCGTGGTCGGTGTTCGAAGCTGGGGGAGCTACGTAACGCGACTGCTTCAGTCGAATAAAGGCCGTGCACTCCCAAGCAAGCACATGCCAGACTTCCGATAAAAAACGTAACGCCCAGCCTCGCGAGAGCCTCAATCGAGTATCTCTTACGTTGGCACTATAGGCAAACATTGTTTTGTTGGCCGCGTGAGGCTCATTCTCCACGTAGCTGTGCAATCATGCACACCAGCGATAAGGACAGATAACGGCTAGACCCGCCGGCGCCGTGCACAGCACCTGGGGAATCGCCCTCGGGACACGATATGAATAGCTGGCTTCACAGAAATAATTAAAAAGTTACTATCAATTCTTATCCACCGCTGTTTGGAGAGTCGTTACGTGTCTTACAGCCATGCTAACAAAGGACCGCCATGAAAACGCCATACGGGTATACAGAAGTGCAGAGACAATCATAAATCATAGCATGCTTTGCGAACGCCGAAATCAGAGGAACCCATCACCGAAACGGGCTTGAGCTTGTGGTCACATCCCCAGTCTCAAACTCAAGCTCAAACGCATCAACGTCTTCAAACTTCTTCTTGATAGCCAGCAGCTTTTCCGAATGCTCGACAATAGAGGCCTCTGTGGGCTCCTCGTCCTCGTCGTTTCTGGCGTCGTTCTCCTTGTCAGATGAGATCCTGCGGCTGTATGTCTTGCTTTGCCTGGAAGCTGCGGCTTTCTTTCCATGAGCAGTCTTCCTGGCGGCTTTTGGAGACGCAGCCTTTGCGCCGCCTCTTTGACGAGCGCGTGGATTTGGCATTTGCAGCTCATCCTGATCCGAGTCAATTGGCGTGGCTTCGGATGAGTCAATATCGAACTCGTCACGGTCGCGCAGGTTACGATTTCTCCGTCGAGGCAGGAGACCTTTCAGCTGTGCAGTAGATATCTTCTGTTGCGCTTTAGACTTGGCGGTCCTCTTGGCCTTCTTCGGTGTCTCTGTCTCCTCGCCCTCGGACTCCTCATACGTGGGAGCTTTCTTAGATGGCCGACCTCTGCCACGGGTACGTGGTTGAAATGGAGATCGGGGAGGTGTCGCAACATCGCGAACAGGACTGCTGGACATGGGTGGTGCGTATGTGTCGCTCAGAGGCTCTGGCTCATCTTGGGTCTGTGCGACAATCTCTTCACGTGTTGGCTGTATTTCTGGTAAACTTGGAGAAGATGATCTTGAAGACTCGATATCCGCGCCAGATGGCGAGTCGCATGGAGGGGAAGAGCGTGGCACCTGGACAACGGGCGTCAGCTTCCGCTTGACGCCTCGAGAACCAGAGCTGGATATTTGCGTGCCACTGTCATTTCGAGCGTCGTCCTCTGTCACGGGTTTTCTCACGTGCAGTGGCGTTGACTCGGCGTGTGGAAGAAAGTCGTCGAAGTCGAAGTTGTCTGTGTCGTCGAGCCCACTTTGATCATTGTCTTCCACATCGGTGGTCTGCTGTACCATGCGCAATAAACTTGGTTGCCTGGCTCGTCTCTTGAAGTTAGTCAAAGCTAGGATCGAGGCCTCATGCGCTGGTGTCGCGCCCACTTTGATCGCAGATGGTGGGCGTGTTCCGTGTAATGGTGATTCTGAGCCAAATGAGGAGAATGTCAAGTCTCCAAAGCCGCTCGTATCCCCTTCCTGGGCCACCTCCTCTTGCGCGACTTCGACCTGCGAGCGCGTTGACGTTGATTTTGCGACAGAAGACAATGGCTGTCTACCCGACAACTTTGTCCCCCGTGTTCTCTTGGATGCATTTGATGCCGGTGTTCGATCCTTGGGCGCTTCAGCTGGACTGCCTTCTGCGACTGGGAGCGCGCCAGTCATTTCCAGGTCCGCTTCCACAACGGGCTCATGCGTCTTTCTCAAAGGCTGTCTTCGTGTTGAGCGCGTCGTCTTGGACTTGACAACGAGACCATCGCTATTATCGCTGGAGGGGTTTGCATTTTGTTTCACTTTCGAGGGCTTCGTGGCGGGAGGCTTCGAGACTTCAGTGCGTGGGGCGGGCTTTGCGACACGCGTGGTCGTTGACGTGATTTTGGTCCTCTTTGGTCGCGGCATTGTTGCAGATGATTATCGATAGGGCAATGATTTGATGTCGCGTCGGACGCGATTGAGCGAACGTGTTGTGGCGAGGATCCGCGGGGGTGTTGGCGCGATGCTGGAAGATCAAGTGGTGACGCGCCGCCAATTGTTGTCGTTGCGCTACTGGACAGTGGAGATCGCGAAACTAGCTTGGAGTCACGTGATGAATTCCCTCCCACATGCAGATGCATTAATTGCCAATGAGTGCATTACTAATTCTTTGAGTACTACGAGCGCGCGATCCTCGTGTATACGTCAAGCTGCCCATCTACTCAAGATGAATAATGTAGCGCTGTATGAGGAATGGCGTTCTTCAGAGGGCTGCCTGGACATCTATCTAAACAAGGCATCAGCATTGAATGATACTTAACTCGACATTACCCCAACAGGTTTCGAGTAATCATTCAGACTAAAGCTATTTTTGAGCGCTCTTATCCGAAATATGACAGGATCACTCCCCAAGTTCGAGTATCCAAGCTCGCTCCAGGAATATGCAGTGAATGCTGCAGAGTACTTGCGTCAACACCCACAATCCGACGTTCTGGGCACCGGCATTGTCGTGTTCAACAAGGATAAAAAGCTATTGCTGGTTCAACGCGCAGCTGATGAGAAAGCCTTCCCTGACATGTGGGTAAGTACAGCTTGTGCCGAGGTCCCTTGATTGAAAGCTCAGCGACATGGCGTCCACCAAGTTCGGTGCTAATGGACAGCAGGAAGTGCCAGGAGGCAAAGTGGACGATACAGACGAGACGCTGCTACACGCGGCTGTACGGGAATTGAAGGAGGAAACTGGGCTCGTGGCGACCCGCGTCTGTGGCAAGGCTGCAGAATTCACGTTCGAGGATGGGAGAGCAGGCCACGGGCCCATCACCTGGTTGAAGCTCATCTTTCACATGGAGGTAGAGGACCTCAATGTGACTCTAGATCCAGTAGAGCACCAGCAGTATCTGTTTGCAACCAAAGAGGAGATTAAGCATGGTCTCGTTGGGGATGTGACGCTTGCTTACATATCTGAGGAGAATAAGCGGATCAAACTTGATGCCTTTAGCCTGCTGAAGGAAGCGAGCCCGTCATGAGCGAGCGGACATGCAGGAATGTAGGGATCGGTACTGGGTATGTTTCGGTAATCGGATCGAGGCAAGGGGCAAGCAGCAAGCAGAGAAAAGGTGTGCGGCTCCACAGGTTTCGGGGTCTTGGTGTATAGTTGTCACATTCACTCGGTACGTTCCCACTTGTTGGTGTAAAAGCTGGAATTACGCCATAGCATATCAATCCGTATATCACTGTTGTGTGATCAGTATGTGAGAAGCAAGACGATGTGCAGCACATTTGAAACTACAGTCCCATTATTCGCTCAAGCCGCGGCGGATAGTCCGGAGCGGACGATGGAGCCCGTAAGCTGAGCACATGTTGAACACGTTCACCTTGCGTTTTAGTGCATGAGTAGGTAGTGAATGAAGACCGAGTGCTCAGCATCACAGAGCTCAGCAAGGCTGGGCGTGAGAGACAGGGGAGGCAGGCTGCGGGCTTTAGTTTCATGTTTGATGGCGATGATCGAGGGTGCTGCCGCAAACCCCGCTAGTCTGGGTGGTGCCTTCCGTGCCAAAGACGTGCCACAGCTGGACTGGTATGCCAAATCCCCAAAGCACGACCACCAACCCTTGACGATTTGCGCACTTGAGAAGCCGACGACCTCATGTCTGGGGAACATTCCTTCATGGCGAGCACAGCGCCCACGGCACCCCAGCCACTGGCTGCGCAGCCTACCAATGGAGGGCCGGCCTCGTAGGTGTCGCGCGCCCCCAGTGCGAGACAGCAGCTCACAAGCATACAGGCCTTCTGCGTCGTCGCAATCGGTGCCGCCTGGGCATCCCTCGTTTCGGAGGCAGCGGGCTAGCAGAGCATGCGAAAGTGAGTCCTTCTCCAAGTCTTGCGCGTCTCTCGACGTCGAGAGCGAGGCGCGGCGTTATATCGACGTTGTTGACGAGCCTCGGCACCTCGGTCGAGTGCAAGACAAATGCTAACCACCACTTACAGCATGTCATGCGAGGAAAGTGAGTAATCATCCAAACGACGACGGCTCTCTGAAACCAGCCCCTAACGCCGGCGCAGGTTCGCTGCGATGCTGCCTCGCTCGGCATCCCGTGCACCAATTGCACCGCCTTCTCCATTGAGTGTCGCATCCCCGCGCCGAAGCGCAAGAAGACGACGACAGCACGCACCCGCGATGCTGACAGGTAAGGTGGCGTGGGACCCGCCGTCGATAGCAGCGCTGACCGCCGCAGCGACCGAGGAGACAGCGACGCCCGCTCGCCAGCAAGTCCGTCAGCCGAACCACGCGACAAGACGGCCGCCTACAATTCCGAGGATGGCACGCCTGCAACGACAGTGTCCAGCGCATACGCAGCGCAACAGGCCCGCGACAATGGAACATATGTGCAATTCATGAAGCCAAAGTTTGCCCGGGCCCCCATCAAAGAAGCCGGCCGCGTCGCATACCTGGGCGAGTCGTCCAACCTGTCGCTACTCGTGCACGACCGCTACGGGACGACAGATGTAGTGCACTACCCACTGCCAGAGAGCATACGGGGGACCAAGGCGCGGTCGAACGAGATGGACAACATGGAGATCGAAATCCTCCACCAGCGCGGGGCTTTCCTGCTTCCTCCGCGCGCGCTTTGTGATGAGCTGGTGGAAGCCTTCTTCAAGTGGGTGGCTCCTGTTGTGCCTGTCATCAATCGCGGCCGCTTCATGCGCCAGTACCGTGACCCCAAGAACCCGCCCTCTCTGCTGCTCCTCCAGGCGGTGCTGCTGGCTGGTTCACGGGTCTGCAACAATGCGCAGCTCATGGACTCGAGCGGGTCCACCACACCCGCTGCGATGACCTTCTACAAGCGTGCAAAGGCCCTGTTCGATGCTAACTTCGAGGACGACCGTGTCACTATTGTACAGGCACTCATCCTGATGGGCTGGTACTGGGAGGGGCCAGAGGATGTCACCAAGAACGTCTTCTACTGGACCAGAGTTGCCATTGTCGTGGCACAGGGCTCTGGCATGCACAGAAGCGTCGAGGGATCACAGCTCAGCCGGTCAGACAAGCGTCTCTGGAAGCGCATCTGGTGGACTCTATACAGCCGAGACCGCTCAGTAGCCGTTGCGCTTGGCAGGCCAGTTGCCATTGACCCCGAGGACTCTGACGTTGAGATGGTCTCGGAAGATGACTTCATCGACGACGAGACGGACCATGCTGGCGAGTTTCCACCTGACCCAGTACACGTCCAGTTCTTCATCAACTACGTCAAGCTGAGCGAGATCATGGGTCTTGTGCTGTCACAGCAATACTCAGTAGCCTCGAAACACCGCCGCGCCAACGCCATTGACCTCACACATAGCGACATGGCACTTGCGGACTGGCTGCAACACTGCCCGCCCGAAGTGCAATGGGACCGACAACACCACCATTTCTGGGCAGCTCTGTTGCACTCGAATTACTACACCACGCTGTGCTTGCTTCATCGAGCCCACATGCCACCTGCAGGATCTCCAAAGGCTACCAACTTGGACGGTTTCGGCGAAGGAGAGCATGCTTACCCCTCTAGGAACATTGCCTACCAAGCCGCGGCCATGATAACATCGATTATTGAGAACCTCCGAGCACATGATCAGATCCGGTTCACGCCGGCATTCATTGTGTACAGCCTGTTTTCCGCCTTGATCATGCATGTCTACCAGATGAAGTCCTCCAACAAGTCCATTGTCTCAGCAACGGAGCAGCGCATCACCATCTGTCTGGATGCTCTCAAGGAGGTATCCAAGGTATGGCTCGTCGCGAAGATGGTGCACACTCTGTTCGAGTCCATTCTCGGGAACAAACATCTGGAGGAGCGGTTGCAGAGAGCCGCAGGCCGCAACCATCAGAAGAAGAGCAAGGTTTCCTCCGTGCCGCCACCTCCACCAAAGCCTGCTACTGAAGCGCCCAAGCGGAAGTTCGATGATATGGACCTCGGCTTCCCTGCTGTCAATGGGCCTCCGGCACCTCAGGTCTCCTATGAGCGTTCGCGGCCGCAGACTCCTGCAGTCACGCCATCACGCGAAATGCAACCTCAACAACCACCCATGCCACAAATGACAGCAGGCTCTCCGCAAATGAACCGACAGAACCATGACGCCTTCATGGGTCCTTCACGCTCGTGCACGCGTCCGACAACACCGTTTAACCCGTCTTACTCGTACCCCGGTACACCACCTGATCTGTTCTTGGTCACTCGCGATACGCCCAATATTAGTCAAGAGGTCTGGCAGAACTTTCAGCCAGATCAGCTCTTCCCCGCAGATACCCAGGTCGCCTTCCCTGTTCCCAATCACAGTCTCGTCGATCCTGCCCTGAGCCAGCCTCCGAATATTCCCATGCAGCCACAGGGCGATGGAAGCGTACCACCGCCGCAACACCAGATGCCGGCCGGTCAGCAGATGCAAACGCCGATGGGAGCAGGAGGCTTCGATCACAATAACCAGCAGGCGTGGGCACAACAGATGGAGATGATGTCGCAGAATCAACAACAGCAAGGTGCACAGGACGACACATGGAGTCAGAGCTCTGGCGGTCGACACGCACCCATTGTGCCCATGAGTCTGAACGTTGATGATTGGTAAGTTACAGTCTCGCACCAGAGCAGCTTGTGCCGTTTCATCTAACACTCCTTGCAGGTTTAACTTCTTCGGCATCAACGGAGAAACAGACATGTCCCATTTGTTCCAGCAGGAAAACCAATAGTAATCTTCTAGTTCTTGTAATTTTGTGTGTGCTCAGGGGCACGTGTCGCATGATTTTTTGATCTTAGCGAATTGTTAGCAGGAAGGGTCAGCTTAGGCGTCCGGATAGCCGTGCTGGCGCCAAGGTGTTGGCAGGTGTCAAGCCTCGAATTAAAAGCAGCATATCGTTTCTAAGGTTGCAATTCACCTGGCTTGTATCAAGTACTATTTTCGTAAAGATGCTCTGCCCACAAAGTGTTCCATCACGATTAACGGCCTGGCTTTTCGTGTCCGATCGTAGATGATGCAAGTCGGGAGCCCTTCCCCGCAGATCTCCATAGAAGTTTGGAGCTAGTCCACAACAAAACAAGCGTCTTGGCCATGTGAACTTCGATCTAACGACTGGGCATCGCGGTGCACGCGACGAAACAGTACCGACTATTAGTCGCTTCCCCCAGTAGGTCGAGAGACGCGAATACCAACACACAATTTGCGACGTTGCAGCATGAATCGGCCAGGTTTGTCCTTCCCACAATAATCCCACACAATTCAAGCACGAAGCTGCTCCACCACACCCTGTTTCTCCGTGTGGAAGCTCATTCCGGTCGCTCTGCTACATTGAGCGTGACGTCTGTCGGCGTAATTGACGAACAGGGTCTCACATGCCTTCCATTGCTTTCACCTGCCCCATACATGAGCTCAAGCACACTTTCTTCGGCCGAACAGTACTGACCATTTCTCTCGTACACAGGACCCGGCACACAGACACTCCGAAATATACCTTCCAACATGTTCCAAAATCAACAGAATGCGAATCGCGGCGCTCCGCTGGGTACGAATCGGCTACAGAACGGCAAGATGGGTGAGCAGCGCGGCAGCCACGTTGCGATTATAGGCGAGCGCTGACTGAAACTAGGCGGCGCATCTCAATGGGCATTTGGGGGAGCTATGGGAGGTGCCCCAGGGCTATCAAATACGCAAGCACGAACCAATGGCGGCGCAATGTCAAGCTTCGCGCAAGCTATGAGCGGCTCGCAGCCTCACACCCCGCTTAATCTTGAGTAAGTCAGCATGTGCTTTTGCGAAGAGGCCAAAAAGAAGCGGCAGCAGAGAGGCGACGCTTTCTGAGCCCCCAGTCCGTGAAAGAAACCAAACTAATTGTTTGCGATTACAGGGAATTCCCATCGTTATCGGGCGCACCGCAAGCGCAGCAGAACACCTCGGCGCAGCAGATGTGGGCAAACCCGACCGTCCGGACTGCGGCGCAGCAACAAACCATTGGGCGGCCACAAGGCCAAGGACCACAACAGGGACAAACTGTTCAAACAGCAAGTCAACAAGCGCAAAATCAAGGGCAGGATGATTCAAGTCAGAGCCAATTCTCTGGCCCCGGCGACGACTACAGGTTCGGAGGCCAAGGAGGCGTCGGGCAGCTTTCCGGCAGTGCGCAGCCCCAGACGACGAACATTGACGACTTTCCACCTCTAGGCGGCGCAGCAGGAGAGATTGGACCCGATCGTAGAGCAGGGCTCATACAGAATGCTGCAGCTTTCGGTAGTAGCGGTAACTCTGGTGGATTTCCTGGACTCGGTCAGACACGCAATGGCTTGTCCAGTCCGACTGACAGCCAGCAAGATCGGGCACTAAACCCCACGGTTGGAGGAAGAGGACTGCCTAGTGGAGCATCACGCGCGCCCTTTGAGAACCTGCGCTCAACGCCGACAAGCCTGCAAGATGGCAGCCAGCGAACCGCTCAACAACCAGGGAACATGGGTTTCCTTGGGCCCCAAATCGGCCGTACTGACCTCGGCGCACTAGGTCAACGGTCGCAGCAAGGTCAATTCGATCCAAACTTCGGTGCTGATAACGCAAGCTCTTCGCCAAACACGCAGATACCATTGTACAAAAAGCTTGCAGAGATGTCCGAAACCGAACGGTATGGGCTCCCTGGACTGCTCTCTCTGATACCACTTGAGAGCCCTGATCACTCTTCACTTGCCATGGGACAGGATTTGACGGTGCTGGGTCTGGATCTGGCCCGACCAGAGAACTCTCCACTTCATCCCAACTTCGGGTCGCCTTTCGTAGAATCGAACGCCAAGCCCGTGATACCCCCGGATTTCACTCTGCCTGCAGCATACACTGTTACGAACGTGCCACCGCTACACTCCAAGATGAACAGCTTTTCCGCAGAGACTCTTCTAGCCATCTTCTACCAATTCCCTAGGGACATCCTGCAGGAGCTCGCAGCGCAAGAGCTGTACAACCGTGATTGGCGATGGCACACCAAGCTACAACAGTGGATGATGAAGGACCCAGATCTGCCACCACCAATGCGCACAACACCAACGCAGGAGAGGGGCTGGTATCTCTTCTTCGATGTGACCAACTGGCGACGGGAGAGGGTAAGTTGGATGCTCTATCACTTGTAATACAACCGCTTACTGACATGCATATAGAGAGAGTTCGAGCTCAACTACGACCATCTAGATCAGCGGCACGGTAGCCCTGCTATGGGAGGATAATTGTAAGCAGATACAGCGAACGGACCCTATGTCGATACGCATGATTTGCAGAGCTTGATCAAAGGCTGCACGGGGCTGAGCGTGCCTATCTTGAAAGTGTCCAAGGCGCTAGTAATGTCTATGAATGAAGATTTGTGAGGCTCTATCTTGCATGAGCTGCATATGTCCCTGATCTCTACGAGTGATCTCCCACCATCAAACCTGTCCCGTGCCCGAAGCGTTTGCGGCACGGCAAGTGATCAGGTGAAGGTGCGGGACTTAGTAAGTGGTAACATCTCGCCTTCTAGAACAGTCCAACAACCTCTTTCACTCCCTCTCACTCTCAACAACTTCTCTCGCTTGTTTGTTTGCCCTATATCTACCCCACCTGTCCCACACCTCTCTCTCTCCACACCCACTTGCAATTTTCTCATCGCACCTCAATTCGCACTAACTACCAGACACCTACCAACACAACGACAGCAATGTCTTCCTCACCTACCCCCGCTGCTGTTCAAGTCCGCGCGTCCCTTGTCGTCCTCGGCGCCGCTTGTCGCGAGATGACACCCGCAGGCGCAAAACCCATCCCCGCGCATCCCGAGCGCTGTACGTAAAGCATATATACGAATCACACATGAGCCATACACTGACCTCATACCCCAACACCTAGTCAACCTCCTCGCGCGCCCCGTGCACGGGAGCACGGCATGCCACGTCTGCGCTCTCCCCGGCCACAGTTCGCCCAACATCAAGAGCACAGCCGGCTGCCGGGTTGCGCTCCTATCTCTCATCGGCTTCTGGGAAGATGCGGCAGCGCACATTTCCACTCTATACGGTACGTCTGAGCGGTTCAAAGCCGCGGTGGTGGCCAACGAGCCGACGTACGAGATGAGGCTGGACAACGGGGGCTTGAAGGGCGGAGATATCGAGAAGGTGCTTGTGGAGCGTTTGACGAGGGGTTGGTTGAAGTTCGTGAGCCATGTGCAGCGCATTCGGGCGAGGGTCAATGTGGTGCTGAGTCAGGCGGAGGTGGGCAGGTATGTGGAGCTGGAGAGGACCCTGAGTGGGTTCTTGATGGACGGGGCTACGCGTAAGTTTGGCGATGCGGGAGGGAGTGAGGAGGGCTAATCTTGGGCAGTGTCGGAGTTGTATGCGAAGAGCTTTGCTGAGGAGGAGTGAGCGGTGCTGTGGCTCGACTGTCGGGTTGAGTGTGGCATCTGATCACTCTGAAAACCCCGACGTCGCGAGGGAAAAGGAGTTTATGAATGGCGACGAAGCGCGATGCGATACGTCATGGAAGTGGGAAAGCAGTGCGCTCGCATGAGCAGTTTCGGAACGCTTCGTACCTGGGAGAAGCGATTTATGCATGGCGATACGCAAGTTCTAGCTTCACTCGTGAGTCTCGTACTCCGATAGTGGATATTGGATATGGAAGTATCCCGTGGCAGATGGCGGAGGCTTGGCAAATGAAAATGCTATCGTACAATTGGTGGTCCACATCTCACCTGCATCATACGACGTACCAATCAGTTTGAACACAACATCCTCGAAACATGTCGCGGGGTAGTCAATCTAAGGCTCAAGCATCTGCCCATTTTCTGCAGGAATTGTAGTTATTGCACCCTGCGCTCGTTTCGGGAGTAATCCACTTGCCATTACTGACAACTGAAGACTTGGGCTTAGGCGCTGTTGTATTTTCTACCATCTACGACGTTATGCAGGCCTCGAGTAGCCTGATCTTCTGCCTTGTCGGTGGCTGAGTTCCGGGCATAGCCTTGACCACTGCAATATAACCCCGTCGTACTGTGCACACAAGAGGTTGCTGGCTCGAGGGCTTGCCATAACGCATACAGAAACTCAATGGCCTTGGAAACAGCTGCATCTATCATCGGTATTCTCGCTGCTGCAGGGAAAATTGCTGAAACTTTGGGTCCCATCGTTTCAGCCTTTCACGATGTCACCAAGCATACCGCAGCCGTACTCTCCGAAGTCAACAACTCAAGAATCATCCTCGCAGCGCTTGAGAGGTACTTAGACGACTTGAGTACCAGTCGAAGAGTGCGCAAGGAACTGATACAGGTCGATCAAATCATCATCGCACTCACAGATGGAGTCCTGCTCTTCTCAGAATTGGAAGCACTTGTGCTCCGCCACACCGGCCCCAATAACGCTGCATCAAACCGCCTACGATGGGCAATGAACGACGAGAAATTTGCAGCTCTGGTGTCACGGATGCAGTGCTTTAAGGGTTCGATAGCTGTCATGCTAAACATTCTACAGTGGTAAGTCGACTGAAAAGAAATTGTGCCGCGCTAAGTGCTTTGGCCAGTGAATCGGACATGGAGGCTCATCGCAGCCGTCAAGATCTTCTGTCCATGACTGAAAGCCTCCTATCAGATAATCTAGACCTCAAAAGACGTATAGGTCGCCTCGAACATTCCTTCGACGCGTCTCAATCTATCGTCACGCACCGTGCCGACAGCATTGCAACTACGCAAATGTCAAGGCAACATGGATCAGTTAACAACGTGCTGGATCATCACGATACAATGCCTCCTATGGTCTTTGGGGCGCCAATGGATCGTCCATTCGAGAGAGTACTGTACTCTTCAAGAGTTTACCACAAGGCGAAGAGACAGACATGCGATGTTTCGCTGTATAGCTCCATCGGGGGTTCACATGCTTGGACGGCACTTTCCGATGTTAGTCTATCTGACATATCTAACTTGTCTGTCTACGTACTTCCTATACAACCGAAAGACATCAGCAATCCAAAGCACTACACATTTCGGCAAGAGGAGGTTGACCTAGACAGACAAAATCTGCAAGGGAAATCAGATGAGCTGTTAGACCCAATATCGACTGCCACCGTGGTGCAATTAACCTCACAGATAGCCTCATCGATAAATGCTGGGCCTCCATCGCTCACGAGGCGTCACCGAATGACATTCGTGGACCTGCCGAGTGATCGCGCAATTTTGGGTCCACGGACCGGGCCCAGTATAGTCGTGAAAGGCTCCCGAGAGTCAAGCCCTTACGCTTTTGTTGGGAATGTAAGGCGCCTCCATTGAGACAAGCAAAACACAAGCTGATAGTAGAAGTTTGCTATTCCAAAACCTCCTAACATTACACGGCAACGTCAACAAACCACCTCGCCATTCTCATCTTATTACAGAGTAGACAGATTTAGAGAAACTGTACACGACTGCAGCATTCGCGTCATTGACGATCGACCTCTACCGCAGGGAATGACCCGAGCGCAATTGGACCAAGATAACAGCGCAGACGGCGTCATATTCATTCTTCTCTACAACATTACCGTGCAAGAATCCCTTGATAGTATCGTCGCGTATCGTGACGATGTACTGCGCCCAAGGGATAAAGAAGGATTCCGCGTCCTTGTGATAGGCATTCACTGCCCAGCTGATTACCAATTGCCAACCATAGACGGGGGCGAAATGTTTGCACGGAGCATGGGTGGCACATTCATGGAGATGGGCCTTGATGATCGCAACGTTATTAATACAGCCGTTAATAACCTCATCCGAGACATGCGCTTGGTGTCTCCGGAGCCTGAAAGCGGATCAAGTCGCACACAATCAGTCACATATGAGCGGAATGCGGGCTTGAGAACAAGAAGAGACAGCTTGGAGTCGTGCATACTATCAGCCGAGGTTAGCTGGCTATTTGGAGAATCAGGTCTTCAACCAGAGAAATCGAGAGAAAACAATTAAGTGGATGGGAATTGAGCAAGTAAAAATGGTCTGAGGACGTTCGCGAGGGCTACGCAAAACTGTTCGGACAAACTACGCGCCGTCAAAAATTACACTTGGACATTTGCTAGCAAGTTACCAAAGGCATATTTGGTGAATATAACTCGCACTCTGGTGTTTCGATTCATTTTGCATGGTCCCTATGTTGCCTCGTCCTCGATCTCCAAATTCCCAACCTTGAACTTCTTCCCCTTCATGTCCGCATAATCATTGTGGTTGTGATAATTCTTCACTCTCTCCCGCACATACTCCAGCCCCCTCACTGGCGCTGCATCCTCCGCATCCTCCCTCACCAGCCCCAATCTCTTCAACAACGGACTCGGCGCAGGCTTGATGTCGACATCATTCCCCGGCCTTACAAAGTAAAACAACCCCAGTCTTTTGTCGTGCGCTTGGTCCTCTGGCGGTCGCTGCACGCGGTGAATAGTCGACTTTAAATATCCCGCGGACCAAAAGTCCAACGTGTCGCCGACGTTACAAATGATACCGTTGTCGACGGGTGGCACGTACTTCCACTCCCCGGCCGGTGTCTTAAGCTGCAACCCAGCGACATTCTGGCTCCAAAGAAGCGTCAAACTGCCAAAGTCTGTGTGCGCGCGAGACCACGTGTTAGCCACTTTCTCGTCATCAGCAGCGCTACGGGGATTGTAGATCATGTAGCGCAAATGATCTTCCGACGGATCCTGGTACATATGTTGTTTCGAGAAGTAATCTTCCGGCAGTTCGAGAATGATTGAGAAAAGCGTAAAGATCTTCGACGCAAGGTCCAGCGAGCGGCGCGAAAAGTCTTCGATTTCGGGCTGGAATTGGCGGAGATAGGGGTGGAAGGGCTCGTGTGCGTTGGATGGTATGAATTTTGGCATGTTGACTGATTCAACGTTGTCCAAAACGTCGGTGCTCATTACTTTCTTCTCGTTGGCGGCGCGGTAGCCGAAGTAATTTCCGTTGGCAAAGTCGCAGCGGTATTCTGGGTCGCCTTTTTCTTCGAGGGGGAGGTTAAAGTAGGCTTGGCCGATGTCGTATTGGCGGTCTACTTCTTCTTGTGTAAAGCCGGTGCCGACTATACTGAAGAATCCAGTGTTGTGAACCTGAGTTCATATCAGCTGTCATCCCAAGACACTTTGTTCAAGGCATACAGCATCTCGAAGGTCTTCAGCTAATTTCTGCTTGCCGCCCGGTTCATGGAAAATCGAAAGATCAATGGCTTTGATATCTGCCCAATCAAGACTCTCCGTGGTCTTGCTGGGCCTCTTCCACTTTGGAATAGCTGGCGGCTCCTGATATGTTGCGGACGGCATGTTGGCAAGTTGCATTCGGATGCTAGTTCAAACTTTCACCATAGATAACATTTCTTAGGATACATATAAGCCGGTCTTATTTCCGAAAGTTAGTGACGCATGTCGTGTTACTCTCAAAGGTGGAGGTGGTAAGCACGCAATCTCTCGCCAAGAATCGTGCTCGAGTAACCGAAGACCTCAACACCTTGTAATACATATGTATAGACGGTTCGGCAGAAGATAGCCGATAGATTTATCCGAATTGGCAGTCCGCATGCAACTCGCAGGATGTATAGCGACGTCGAAGTGGGTCGTTCACAACTTGCCAGGGACGTCTGCATACAAGAAGTGTGTCTTCTGCAAGACAAGCGTGATGACGTGCTTGCAGATATGTTGCAAGACGCTGGGTAGTTGATAGGAGGTCTGATGCGACAGATACTTCTAAATCTTTCTTCTTCGTGTAGGCATCAACCTCCAGCGAAACTTTGACGGCGGAACTCCTTGTACTCTTCAAGTTTTTCTCGAAGATTCACCACTTTTCGACAATGCCCGCCAAAAATCACTCAGATTCCGTCCCGTCAAAAGAGGTTCAACATGCGTCGAACACTGAAGTTAGTTCGAGCTTGGTCTCAGAAGTGGCCCTCAAGAAAGCCCACCGGAAAGTCGACAAGCGTCTGCTCTGTTGGTATGCTTTCGTCTACCTCATCATGCGTATCCACGTCAGCAACATCTCAAATACAGCCATCATGAATCTTGAACAAGGAACGGGGATCAAGAAGCAACTAGGCAACCTCTCTTCTGGTCAATGGGCATGGGCTTTGAGCATCTTCTACTACCCATACATGTTCCTGGAGCCTCTAGCCACTCTGATGTTGAAGCATTTCAGTCCAAACGTGTGGATGAGCCGGATCATGATGACTTGGGGTATCGTTTCGATGTGCCAAGGTGCGACACAGAACTATGCGGGTATCCTCGCATGTCGCTTTTTCCTCGGTGCAGCCGAAGCTGGATTCTATCCAGGCGTCCTCTATCACTTTTCCTTCTGGTATCCGACCGATCGATTGCCGCTTCGCATTGCATTCTTCTATGCCTGCGGAATGTTCTCGGGGACTATAAGTGGACTGTTGGCGTATGCGATCAGTCACATGAACGGTGTCGCAGGCCTTGCTGGATGGCGATGGGTATGTCTGTTGAACTGGTGACGAAATACAATACTGACGAGCTACAGCTTTTCATCTTGGAAGGCATTCCTGCTATATTCTGCTCGATTTACACATTCTTCTACTTGCCCAACTACCCCCAGACCGTCGAATTTCTATCCGAGGATGAGAGGGAAGCTATAATCGCCGACTTGCCAAAGCAAGCACCCACCATGGGCGCGAAGACATTTGACTTCGAGCAGATCAAGTCATTGTTCAAGAATCCTACCTTTGCCCCATTCCTGATGATCTGGATTACGCATGGTATTGGCGGCTGGGGCATCTCATTCGTGCTGCCGACCGTCATCTACGAGCTAGGCATCTCAAACACCGCGATCTCGCAGGTCATGACTATGGTGGGTCCTTGATCTCAATGAAGCGATGAATTGTGACTGATAGCGGTTAGCCTCCTTTCACGATGGTTTTCGTGATTCTTTGCGGTCTGGCCTTCTTCATACATACAAAACGGTTGAATCCATGGGTTGCTGGCCTGTGTGTTGAAGTTGTCCAAATTGTTTGCTACATCCTGCTCATTACTGTCAAGCAGCCGATTGCGAAGTACATCTTCGTGATGATTGCAACTGCTGCTTCTCAGTCGTTCTTCGCCATCATTTGGCCAGAGCGCATCCGCGCAGCAAGAGGCACCACTACTGCTGGCCTCGCTATCGGCATCACCAACGCTAGCTGTCAGTTGATGGGCATTGTTGGGCCGCAAATCTATCAGCCCAAGTTTGGTCCAACTTATCGGGTCAGCTACGTATGCTCCATCGCGCTGCTCTCAACATGCCTGGGAGCCGTGCTGACAAGCTGGTTTTTCGTGGCGAAAGATGACAAGCGAAGAGCGAAAGAGAATGTTCAGAGTCACGACATCGTAGCTTGAGGCTTCTTCGCGCAGGGTCCACTGCTGATTCATTTGAGAGTTCTCACGCTTTCATGGAAATTGCTTGTCCTCATGACACTACCACATCCTGTCATAGTATGTGTAATGTGCCGCGGCTGTTGATAACAAAAGAAGGAGGCCACAACATTAAACTTCTGATTTGAGCACACGTCTTTTCGTGAAAGTTTGGTCGACGTCAGATTGAGTATGTAGAGTTGTAGAAATGTAGCGATTGAGCTTGATCGAGCGTAACGATCTCAGTGGTTAGCGTGAAAGCTTCGCGTCAAATTGGTGACGCGCTTATCGACAGTCACCCTCTCGAGTCTTACTCCCTCTGTTATACCTCTCATCTACCAAAACATCGCCGTGTGCAATTTCATCATCGATCAGATCAGATCGATTTGCTTTCCCTTGCCAATCTGCCGCACCATGTCTCTATTTTCAGGACTTTCTACGCAATCTCGCCAAGCGCCGGTCGCAGATCCTGAAACTTCCTAGTCTGTCACACGATCGATGAATACACGATGCAAAGTAGGCGTTTGACATTATGCTACTGCTGGACTACCGAAAACTTCTACGGCGCTTGTGTCGCGCGTGCTCTGTTGGGAAGCGTCACGGGCATCGGCGTTGAAGATCCAGAGGGACGGACAGTGCTGGACGAAGCGCCTCCTCCACTTCCTCCTTTGGGCTTTTGTACCACAGCCTGAACAACTTGACCCGCGGTATTGGTGATGATATCCACGAGCGAACCAAGAGCCTCGTAGTTGTATGTGGTCTGAGTAAGTCCTTGGCCTACTTGCTTCACACTGCCTGCAACCTCGGTCATGTTCAACTGTGAACGGGTTAGCTCAATAGGCTCTTAAAGTATTGGAGAGTGAGGTTACCTTGAAGTTACCAACAATCTGCGAAAGAGCATCACCACCAGCTCCAACGACTTCCTGGACAATGTTTCCAAGGTTATCGACCAGGAAGTTCAGTGTCTTTCCGTTCTGAGTAATGGAGCCGAGCTGTGCATTGTCAGCAAAACATTTCTCATGTTTATCAATGTATTCTTACAAGTCCATCTACTGCGCCAATGACTTCGCCAACCAGATCCGTCACGTTGCCGATCAGGCTGATGAGGAGCGGGTTGAGGTCCAGAGAATCGAAGACACGCTCAACAATGTTGACGAGGTTTCCAAGTCGGACGACGAGCTCAAGATTGACATCGACATCGGCAATCGTGATGTTGACCTTCTCCACTGCGACTTGGACACCGGCGTTAACTTGCACAAGGCCTGCAACCTTTGCGTTGAGATTTAGATCAGCTTGCAGCTTCTCTACCACCAACTCAATTCGACCAACGTGCAGTTCTGGGACCTGGAGGAGAACATCGGGAGGGCCATCAGTCGAGACAGACGGAGGCCTGGTTGTGGATGTGCCATTGCCTTGAGGAGGAACTCTGCTGCTGGTGATAGGTGGGGTAGTCGGGCTTGTTGCTGAAGCTGATTGTGCAAGGACGTGAGTAGCGAATGTGAAGAAGATGCTGACGAGCAGAAGGCGCAGAACGCGTGTAGAGAACGACATGTTGGCGACGGCAAAGAACGACAATGCTGGAATCGTGGCAACGCCCACTACAAGTAACGGCAGACGAGGTTAAGATACCACTTCCCAGGCGACGCAGCACCGTTGCAAATCTGCGGACTAATGATGCAGGAACCGGGTTTCTAATCTCGGATAATATCCTTATGCACATCTGGCATGGGTTTGACATGCTGGCCATGCGCCACGTCGAACAATTCCGGGGTTTTAGCGTCGAGAAACCTGATTTGCATACAAAAACCTGATCTTTTCGAAGCCTGTGCCGAATGGGAATTGTTGGCCGGGTCTCCTTAATTTCTATCTTTTCGCTGTGTGGATCCGGTCAACTATGCATGCGAAGATCCCTGTAAGTGGGCACACTAGACTACATGTCAGGTCGATATTGTTAACGGTCGCTTGCCCTCTCTTTGCTGGTTTACGCTTCCTATCAAGTTGCCGTTCCCTTCTTTTCATCCAGCAGCTTTTGAGTTGCGTCCATTCTCTTGTATCACGAACGTGATCAGCCAAAACAATGCCGTCCATACTTTCAACCCTCGCGCTGCTTTCCTTCCCTCTCTTTGCTCTCGCCCAGTCAGCAAATGATGGCTACACTGGCTACAAGCTAGATGTCAGGCAGGAGCAGGATCCGGGTTCCGTCCTCTACGAGACCGAGAATACCAGGACCTCCAACGTATCTACGCTTTCCGAAACACCCGACGTTCTGCTGAACGCATCTGTACATGTCGGCGAAATCTTCATTGGTGTCGACAACCTCACCGCCAAAATCAACCTTGATGCCCAAGTCCTGTCGTTGCTGCAGTTCAACGCCGGAGTCGACCTCAGCATTGAGAAGGTTGCTCTTACCATCCAAAATGTCACCGCAAAAGTGTACCTCGAGGCACGCCTAGGAAACCTCGTCACCATGATCAGCGATGTCTTGGACTCCATCGACCTGAACCCTGTCATTGCAGAGCTCGGAGCCGGACTTGGAAGCATTGTCGGCGATGCTGCTGACCTCGTTGGCGACGTTGCAGGTGGACTGACCGGCAACAACGGAACCACTGGCAACACCAAGCGCGACGTTGATCCCCATCAATGGGATCTTCTGAACAACATCCTCTACTCCATCAACAACTTTGAAGGAAACGCCAACAAGCGCCGCGTCCTTGCCCAGGATGGCGACATCGTCGAGCAGGACATCAACAACAACGGCGTCATTTCAGCAATGAGGGTTGTCGGCAATTACGCAACCGACATGCACTTCAACGGCTTCAACGAGAGCGTGACCTTCAAGGGCCAAGAAGTCTGGGAGGAGGAGTACACTTACCAGCCCTTCCCCGGGCTCTACTCCATCTCCGGCGTCTTCAAGAGCAAGAGCACCGGCACAGTCGTCGGCACCCAACTCCTCGCCGAAGCCCGCGGCGGCGGAAACGCAAACATTGGCAACGTAGATGACCTCAAGCGATAGGCGCTTACCACCGCGATCGAATCGAATGACATTTTCCATGCAAAAGAAAGTCCTGCTGTGATTCACGTGTGTTGTGCAGAAAGGCGCCTCTTCGGCTGATTCGCCATTTGCCGATGTCGAGATCTGGATATGCGGCCTAAAGGGGCGTTCACCCGTTGAGCACGGTCCTTCGGCTAGGTTCCAACCGTCTCAGGCTGGTGGCCGTGCATCCACACGAGATGAGCGTGGGTGCCTGGGGATTTTCAGATCCTTCGAGAACGTTACGGTATGACGACATGATGTGCACGATCGGGAGGTGGGTTTTGTATGCCGGAAAGTGTACAAAAGTGTACGGTGGAGGAAGCACAGACATATGCGCATAAGAATCCCGGAGCAGCATGCTTGTATTTGTCAGAGCGTGAGATAGAGGCAAAAGCATGTAGTAGCACCGTTTGGTGTCATTCAAACATGTCATCCATGAAATCATCACGCGGCTGTGTAGTTTGCTTCAAAACTTCGCCAAGCATGAGTCTGCACTGTCTAAATTTCGGAAGGTGTGCACGACTGTGTGGGTTGTCCTATTAGTTGAACCAAACTCTCGCAGCGTGGCAGTGGAGCAGCAGCAATTGAAACCTGAAGCAGTCGCAAAATATGATTTAAAAAGTCTAGCAAGCTAGAGAAAGGGCTTTTGGACAGACTGCGGGTCTACGCACATAGCCGTGGTGTTAGCAACCTTTTGGAACAACACAGTCGACGAAGTCATGCGAAAAAACCGCCAAAGATTTTAGTATGTAAACGCATCACAGTTTGGCTTGGTAGAGAAAGATAGCTGCGGAAGAGAAAGGCTTTATATTTCCCAGCCTAAGCCCTTCGCACACATGGAGCGCGAAAGCCAAACGTTCTGGCATGCAATGCGCGAAAAGCACGCCTCCATACACCCTTGAGTTGAATTTTTTTAGCTGTGACTAGCCCTGCCTGCCGATTTTGGATCGCAACAGGGCGACCAGGACATTTGTGGGTCCTGTGGTGCTTTGGACAACATGAGCTTAACTCATGTCGTCATTAACGTCGTTATTTTTGAGTGGTTGTTGACAGTAGTGGAAAAGCTGCTGTTCAGGAATAAGAGACTCTAGTTAAAAAAAAACACTTAGACCTTATGCAGGGATACGGCGCAATGGTTGTTTCATGCTAGATCAAATAACGATTTTATCACAATGCCGAGGCTCAATCTGGAGTCATATACCTCCAGGAGGGCAATTTTGGGTGGCAGACATATTACTGGTCATCTTTGCCTTCGACTGTATGGTCCTCGTATCAATCTTCCTCAACTGGAACGGGAAGAACATCAATAAGGAGCCGGACGATTTTGGGAAGAGATCGAGGCACACGAACATAAGTCTTGTTTGCGACCTTTTGGAAAAGAGAAAGCCGCACAGGAAAGCCATTTCTATCATTGTTTTGGTGTTTAGATTTTGAGGAATAGAATGTGTGTTGAAAAAGTGATATCCCAGGAGCTCGAGAAGATTATATAACTCAGCCGTCGTCCGATTTCTACAACGAGTCGGTGACGAAGGGGTATCTTGACATATCTCCTCGACAACTTTTCGAGCATTGAACTTTGCATAGCCTCTTTGGACTCTGCGGGAGAGCGGCGAGGCAGGACAAGACATGTCGCGGACATTACAGAGCTTTGAGGTTCAAGGCCGGATCGAATCATCAAATGCTGTTCTTAGACTTTAGACAAATTAGACAACTGATGATCTCTACTGTATTTGAATGCGACGAGCGCTTTGTACGCACCCATAAGTTAGCCGCCACTGCGTTTCAAAATCCCAAGTATTTTGTTGCGCAGCCAGCACATGAAAGCGCCGCGTCGATTTTTCGAAGGCGCGAAAGACGGAAGAAACATCAGTCACCCATCGACGCATTTTTTGAAAGAGCAGAACTCCACATATATGTAGTTTTCGGGCGTTTTGGAGGCAAAAAGAAACAGAGCAGCCATCCACTGGCCCGCAGTGCGTTTTGGACTTCTCGCAAAAGAAATGTGTGATGAAGAAGCTAGAAAGACGACGGTGCGGGCGGAATATATACACCACTGTCGTCCCATCTCGGACCCAGAAAAACGCGGCGGCCATGGCGGCGACTCGAACGTGATTTCAGGAACAGGAAAACATTCATAGCACTTCTTCACTCTTGCAGAAGGCACATGTATTGGAAGGGCTTTATCTTTGGTAAAAGCAGCGAGCGGCCATAACAAGACGGTACTTCTGTTTTGGGTGTTGGTGAGAAGGGCGAGAAAACGCATATTTAGGCTTTGGTGTGCGTTTAAGAAGTTCCACAGGTTGCTGGTCGTTCGGTCTGGAAGGATGTGGTTTTTATAAGAGAGGAAACAAGCAGAGTGCAGAGCTATAGCCGGGCAGCTCACCATACTTTTGTACACTTGGCAAGAAAGTTGGAAAAGACATTGCACCATTGCTGGACTGTTTTCTGAGACTCCATATGTTGCTGGTAGGTTTTTTTTGGAGGACGAAGTCTTGAGAGCATAAGCTAGGCGGAACACGGTGTCGGAATTTGGACCTCTGTTATTTTTTGTAGACTTGGGGAGAGAGGCGGAAAAGACATGTGTTTTTCCCATGCTTGTTTGAAGCGCCAGAAACAGACTGCAGCATATGCTCGTAGTTTGTTTGTCCATTTGCAAAAGGGGAAACAAGCAACGCACGATCATTTCGAGGTCCTCGAAACATTTTTTGTTTTATGTCCAGCGAGAGGCGGAGAAGACATGCGTCGCCGTTCTTGTGTTTTTGGAACTCCAGTGATCGCCAGCAACACGCCATCCTCTCTTTGTGCATTTGGAAAGAGCATACAAGTAGAGCACGGCCATGGTCAGACTTCTATCTCATGTTGGAAAGTTGGCGAGGAAGACAGAGAGGACATGGATTAGACGTGTCGCCTTTTCAAATCGCTGGAAACATATGCTCCTTTGCTGGTTCTTTGGAAAAAGTGGAAAAGGCAAACATGGGCCGTTTATGGTGTGATTTTAGAGCACAATAAGGACTTGTGGAGAAAAAAAACACAATACTTCGTCGAGCAGAGAAGGG
>Ga0265780_10000638_pt1 | contig 53127 bp, 37 predicted proteins | sample P1T30metagenome_FD_192432 | JGI IMG/M metagenome (GOLD analysis project Ga0265780, IMG submission 192432) | Plant litter microbial communities from East Loma Ridge, Irvine, California - P1 T30 | ecosystem: Environmental > Terrestrial > Plant litter > Unclassified | place: USA: California... | reverse complement strand
GGCGAAGGCCGGGGCCCAGTCGAGAGCCGCGCATGGCGGTGGCGGCACGCGATGACATCGACCTTCACTACTGGGCCCCGGCCTTCGCCGGGGAAGCCAAAAGGAGGGGGGCGCGCAAGCGCCAGTCGGGAGTGTTGCACCCGACATCCCAGGCGCGACGTTGAGCGCACGCTCTTCCCGCTTTTACTCAGCCACCATCAGAGATGGCCTATCCCGCCCCGCCGCACTAAGCGGACGCCATGCTCACGCGATCCCCTGCTCCCGCCCCAGCCATGCACCGCCACGAATTCGTGGCGTTCGTCGCCGCGCTGATGGCGGTCAACGCACTTGGCGTCGACCTGATGCTGCCCGCGCTCGCCGACATGGGCCGCGATCTCGCGATCGCGACCGCCAACCACCGGCAGTGGATCATCACCTTCTACATGCTCGGCTTCGGAGTCGGGCAGCTCGCCTATGGCCCCCTCACCGATCGCTACGGGCGCCGCCCGATCCTGCTCATCACACTGCTGGGCTTCGTCGCGGCGAGCATCTTCGCGGCGAGTTCGGCGACCTTCCCCGCGCTGATCGGTGCGCGCGTCCTGCAAGGGCTGATGTCCGCGGCGACGCGCGTTGTGGCGGTGGCGATCGTGCGCGACAATTTCTCAGGCCGCACGATGGCGCGCACCCTGTCGGTCGCGCAGATGATCTTCTTCCTCGTGCCGATCCTCGCGCCCAGCCTCGGCCAGATGCTGCTGCTGATCGGGCCGTGGCGCTTCATCTTCTACGCGCTGGCGGCGTTTGCGGCGTTCGTGCTCGTCTGGACGTTCGCCCGGCTCCCCGAGAGCCTCCCGGTCGAACGGCGCGTGCCGATCTCAATCGCGACGCTCACTGCCTCCTATCGCCTCACGCTGACCAACCGCTATTCCGCGGGCTATGCGGTCGCGGCGTCGCTGACCTTCGGGGGAATCATCGCGTTCGTCGCATCCTCGCAGCAGATCTTCGTCGAGGAATTCCACGCAGGCGACCGCTTCACCGTGCTGTTCGCGGTCTGCGCCTTCTCAATGGGATGTGCCTCCTTCGCCAACAGCCGCCTGGTCGAACGGCTCGGCACGCGGTTGATCTCGCAAGCCGCGGTGTTCGGGCTGATCGGCCTGTCGCTGGTCCACCTTGCGGTGATCGGTGCAGGCAGCGAATCGCTCATCACCTACATGATCTTTCAGGCGCTGAGCATGACGTGCATCGGGCTGTGCGGGTCGAACTTCGGCGCGATGGCGATGGAACCGGTCGGGCATATCGCGGGCACCGCCTCGTCGGTGCAGGGGTTCATCACCAGCGTCGGCGCGGTGCTGGTCGGGTCCGCGATCGGGCAATCGTACAATGGCACCACCTTCCCGCTCGCGATCGGCTATCTCGCGATCGGGGTTGCGGTGCTGGCGCTGATCCTGCTCGTCGAAAACGGCAAGTTGTTCCAGCCGCGAATGCGAGAAGAATAGATCATCCGTAGGCAAGTATCGCAAATCACGGTCAATTCGTCGACCAATGCGATACCTGTCCGGGCCATACTGATGTAGATCATCAACGTCCGTGGGACCTTTTACCCTACCGCTCGTTAACCGTGCAGGATGGTTTGCTGACCGCGGCAGACCCGATATCCCCAACGGAGATCTACAATGCGCGCATTATGCTGGCACGGAAAAGGTGACGTTCGCGTCGACACCGTAGCAGACCCCGAGATCAAGCATCCGCGCGATGCGATCATCAAGGTAACCGCCTGCGCGATCTGCGGGTCGGACCTGCACTTGCTCGACGGCTACCAGCCGACGATGGAATCGGGCGACATTCTCGGCCACGAGAACATGGGCGAAGTCGTAGCCCTCGGCTCCGAAGTCACCAACCTCAAGATCGGCGACCGCGTCGTGGTGCCGTTCACGATCAGCTGTGGCGAATGCTGGTTCTGCAAAAAGGGGCTGTTCTCGGCCTGTTCGACCACCAACCCCAATGCCGAGATGGCGATCAAGGCGATGGGCCATTCGCCCGCTGGCCTGTTCGGGTTCAGCCACATGCTCGGCGGCTATTGCGGCGGTCAGGCCGAATATCTGCGCGTGCCGATGGCCGATTTCGGCCCGATCAAGGTGCCCGATAGCGTCACCGACGAACAGGCGCTGTTCCTCTCGGACATTTTCCCGACCGGTTACATGGCGGCAGAAAACGCACAGATCGAGCCCGGCGACACCGTCGCGATCTGGGGTTGCGGCCCGGTCGGCCAGTTCGCGATCCGCTCTGCGCTGATGCTCGGCGCAGGCCGCGTCATCGCGATCGACGAAGTGCCCGAACGGCTTCGCATGGCGGAAGCCGGCGGCGCGGAGACGATCGATTTCAGCGAAGTCGAGAATGTTTATGACGAGCTGCAATATCGCACCAAGGGTCGCGGCCCGGACAGTTGCATCGACGCGGTCGGTGCCGAAGCCTCGGGCCACGGCTCGGCGGATGCGGTGCTCGACAAGGCCAAGGCGACGATCGGTCTCGCGACCGACCGCGTCCATGTGCTGCGCGAAGCGATCATGAGCTGCCGGATGGGCGGAACGGTCTCGATCCCGGGCGTCTATGTCGGCATGGGCGACAAGATCCCGATCGGCGCGCTGATGAACAAGGGCCTGACGATCAAGGCGGGCCAGACGCACGTCCAGGCCTATACCAAGCCGCTGCTCGCGCGGATCGAGGCGGGCGATATCGACCCGAGTTTCGTCGTGACGCACCCCGCCTCGCTCGAGGATGCGCCGGAAATGTACAAGAAGTTCCGCGACAAGGAAGACGGCGTCATCAAGGTCGTGATGCGCCCGCACGGGTGATGCTTGGTCGGGGTGGCGGCGGTGCCGTCACCCCGGCGACGGTAGCGGCTCGTAGGCTAGTAAATGGAATGTCGTGTTTTGGTGGAAAGCGGACCTTGACGCGAGGGTCAGTGCCAACTGCCATCTGACGCGAACGCAAGCGCTATTCCGAACATCATGATCGCGAGTAGGACGCTGTAAGAGGAAACCCATGTCGCGCACGAGCGGCGCGTCGAGCCTACGTCGCTGTTCCGACGAACATGGATCGCTCCAGCCAACAGAGCAGTCCACAGCAATCCCAAGACGACAATGATGTAGTCACCTTCGCCAGCTACAGCCATGATTGGGAGCGACGCTATGGCTGGTAGCGCTGTCCATGGCCCGGCCAAATACATCCCAGCCAACCGAGCTCGGGAAGCACGGCGATCATCTTGTTCGGCTTGGAGCCAATCATCCGGTCTGATCTGTGCCATGCCCTTCCATATCCGCTATTCGGCAAGGTCCGCAATTGGGCGCTTGCGGACTGGCAGCTTTCCCGCTCGGTAGCTGCCAGTCCGCTGTCTGGCACAATGACCTGCTAGGGGAGGATCGGACAGATATGCGCTCCGCAGACAAAGTCTTCGTCTAACAGTTCCTGTCAAGCTTCGCAGTAGCGGATACGACCGTAAGCTGATCGACGGCGATGCTCGCGTTGTAGAGACTGCCTCTATCAAACCAAGCACACCAGGCAAAGGGGCGTCTATCGGACCTCCCCGCGTCAAGCGCCAGTACCAGCATCTGCGGACCGCCCACCGATTGGCAGACTATGCAATCGACCTCGATGATTTCGGACACTACACGCCCTCTCTCAAAACTTATATTAAACCATCAAGATTCGTACCAAAGTGTATGTCTCGGGAAAAACGCGCATTAAATCTCTCATTGATTTTGGTTTGTAAGCGTCACCGACATCGATCACGCCAGGCAGGCCGCTAGCGCAACCTTAAGGGCTATGGAGTCAAAAAATGAGCATCTTCGCTGCGCTATAACGGGGTAAGCAATTAGCCGCTTTCGGCCTGCCTTGTGGAGAGATGGATGGCGAGTTTTGGGCGAGAGCAGTCGCTCCCTATGAGGGGTTCACGACCAAGCCCAAGTCTATCCCAACCGTCGTCATGCTGAACTCGTTTCAGCATCCACCATGCAGCGGGCGCAGACCGGACTTGGTCCGCGGTGGACCCTGAAACGCGTTCAGGGTGACGCTGGGTGTAGGGTTCACACAAGCCCCCCCCGCCGAAGCAACGACGGTGGTTTGGGGTGACGCCAGCCCCCCCGCCTTGCTATCGGGCGCGCATGACGACCCCCTCCCCGGATTCGCTCCCGCCCGTCACGCTGTTGCGTGGCGCGGCGTTGTTCCTCGATTTCGACGGCACGCTCGTCGAGCTTGCCGCGCGCCCCGAACTGGTCAGCGTCGACGAGCGGCTCGCCAGCCTGCTCGACCGGCTCCGCACGAAGCTCGACAACCGCGTCGCGATCATCAGCGGCCGATCGGTCGATGGCATTCTCGCCATGTTCGGCCCGTTGCCGATCACGATCGCGGGAAGTCACGGCCTTGAGGTGCAAACACACGACGGAATGCGTTCGCTGCCGGAACGACCGGCCGCTCTCGATCGTATTCTGAACACAATGAAAGAATTTGCAAAAACAACACCTGGCCTGCTGGTCGAGGAAAAGCCCTTTGGCGCGGCCCTGCACTATCGCGGTGCCCCCGCGATGGAGCCGCATGCGCACGCGCTCGCGCGGACGCTCGCCGATGAAACCGCGCTGCATCTCCAGACCGGCAAGATGATGGTCGAGCTGCGCGTAGGCGGTGGCGACAAGGGGTCGGCCCTGCGTCGGCTGATGGCCACGCCGCCGATGGCGGGGTTCACGCCGGTGTTCCTCGGCGACGACGATACCGACGAACCCGCGATGGTTGCGGCAACCGACCTCGGCGGAGCGGGCATCCTGATCGGTGCCGCCCGCGACAGCAGCGCGCGCTATCGCCTCCCCGATGTCGAGGCGACGCTCGACTGGCTCGAACAGGCTTGCGAGGTGGCGGCATGAGTTCGCTCGATCTCTGGCCGATCGGCAATTGCCAGGTCAGCGCACTCGTCGATCGTGCGGGCAGCTTCGTCTGGGGCTGCGTCCCGCGGATCGACGGCGATCCGTTGTTCTCCTCCCTGCTCGGTGGCGAAACCCCCGAGCGCGGCTTCTGGGCGATCGAGATCGAGAACAGCGTCTCGATCGAGCAGGAATATATCCGCAACACGCCGATCCTCGTCTCGCGGCACACCGACAATGCCGGAAACGCGATCGAGGTGATCGATTTCTGCCCGCGGTTCGAGAATTCGGGTCGCAACTATCGGCCCGTATCGTTCGCGCGGATCGTTCGCCCGGTCTCGGGCAGCCCGCGGATGCGCGTTCGCCTGCGCCCGACCTGCGAATGGGGCGGCCCGTGCAACGAGAAGATCGGCGGGTCGAACCATATCCGCTTCCTCCTCCCCAATATGGCGACGCGGCTGAGCACGACCGCGCCGGTCGGCATGATCCAGACCGAGCGGGCCTTCCGGATCGAAAAGCCGCTGCACTTCTTCCTCGGGCCGGACGAGAGCTTTACCGGCGATCTGGCGATGACGCTCGACGCGATGCTCGCGAAGACCACGTTGCACTGGCAGGAATGGGTCCGCGGCCTCGCGATCCCGCTCGAATGGCAGGACGTGGTGATCCGCTCGGCGATCACGCTCAAGTTGTGCCAGCACGAGGAAACCGGCGCGATCGTCGCCGCGATGACGACGTCGATCCCCGAACATGCGGGGTCGCAGCGCAACTGGGACTACCGCTACTGCTGGGTCCGCGACGCTTATTACACGGTGCAGGCGCTCAATCGCCTCGGCGCGCTCGACGTGCTCGAAGGGTATCTCGGCTATCTGCGCAACATCGTCGATGCGGCGGCGGGCGGTCATATCCAGCCATTGTACGGCGTGCTTGGCGAGGCAGAGCTCGAGGAGCGCGTAGCTCCCGATTTGCCCGGCTACCGCGGCATGGGCCCGGTGCGCGTCGGCAACCAGGCATATGAGCAGATCCAGCACGACGCTTACGGCCAGATCGTGCTGTGCAGCGTCCATGCCTTCTTCGACACCCGCCTGTTCCGGCTCGCGGGAATGGAGGATTTCGAATCGCTCGAACATGTCGGCGAACGCGCCTGGGCAAATTACGACCAGCCCGACGCCGGCCTTTGGGAGTTGCGCACGCGGCAGAGCGTCCATACCTATTCGTCGGCGATGTGCTGGGCCGCGTGCGACCGGCTCGCCAACGCCGCGCACAAGCTCGGGCTCACCGAACGTGCAATAGTGTGGCAGGAACGCGCACAAACCATCCGCGAACGGATCGAAACCGCTGCCTGGCGGCCCGAAACTCGACGCATGTCGGCCACTTTTTCGGGCGACGATCTCGACGCGAGCCTGTTGCAGCTGCTCGACCTGCGCTTCCTCGAGCCCGAGGATCCGCGTTTCATCGATACGCTCAACGCCGCCGAGGAAGGGTTGCGGCGCGGCTCGTTCATGCTACGCTATGCGATCGAGGACGATTTCGGGATGCCCGAAACCGCGTTCAACGTCTGCACCTTCTGGCTGATCGAAGCGCTGCACTTCACCGGCCGCAGCGAGGACGCCCGCGCCTTGTTCGAGGAAATGCTCGCACGGCGCACCGCCGCCGGTCTGCTGTCCGAGGATATCGAACCGGAAACCGGTGAATTGTGGGGCAATTATCCGCAAACCTATTCGCTGGTCGGCATGATCAATTGCGCCGCCCTGCTTAGCAAACCGTGGAGCTCGATCCGATGACACGGCTGGTTATCATCTCAAATCGCGTTTCCGCCCCCAAAGGATCGGAATCAGGGGCGCAGGGTGGCCTTGCCGTCGCCCTCCAATCCGCACTTCGGCAATATCGCGGCGTCTGGTTCGGCTGGTCGGGCGAACGCACCGATCACTTCACCGGCGACATCAACTTCCATCGCAACGACGGCGTGACCACCGCGACGATCGATCTCGAAGACCAGGATATCGACGAATATTACAACGGTTACGCCAACCGGACCTTGTGGCCATTGTTCCACTATCGCGTCGATCTGGCTGAATATGAACGCGATTTTGCGGGCGGTTACCAGCGCGTCAACGAGCGCTTCGCCGATACCGTCCAGCCGCTGATCGAAGCGGAGGACGTCGTCTGGATCCAGGATTACCACATGTTTCCGCTCGGCGACGAGTTGCGCAAGCGCGGGTGCAACAACCGGATCGGCTTCTTCCTCCACATTCCGTGGCCGCCGCGGCGGTTGCTGTCGATCCTTCCCGAAGCGCAGGAACTCGTGCGCCGGCTGTTCGCCTATGACGTGATCGGTTTCCACACCGACGAGTGGCTTGAGAGCTTCCTCGACTTCGCGCGGCTCGAGATGGGCGCGACGATCGCGGACGGCGTCGTCACGCTCGGCGACCGCAGCGTCCGCGTCCTCGCCTGCCCGATCGGAATCGATGCGCCCGAATTCGCCGAGCAGGCGCGCAGCGTGGTTGCACGCCTGACCTATCGGCGGATGCGCGACAGCGCGGACGGTCGCGACATGATCGTCGGCGTCGACCGGCTGGATTATTCCAAGGGTCTGGAAGAGCGCTTCCTAGGATACGAGCGTTTCCTCGTAGAACACCCCGAAGAGCGCAAGGAAGTGTTCCTGTTGCAGATCGCGCCGCCGTCGCGTGGCGCAGTGGGCAGCTACCAACGCATTCGCAACACATTGGAAAGTCTGTCAGGCCGGATCAACGGCGCCTATGCCGACGTCGACTGGGTGCCGATCCGCTACGTCAACCAAGGCTATGGCCGCGATACGCTCGCAGGGATCTACCGGGCGTCGAAGATTGGACTTGTCACGCCTTTGCGGGACGGGATGAACCTCGTCGCCAAGGAATATATCGCGGCGCAGGACCCGGAAGATCCCGGTGTGCTGATCCTGTCGCGTTTTGCCGGTGCCGCGGCACAGCTGTCCGAGGCGCTGCTCGTCAACCCCTACAGCGCCGAGGAAATGGCGGACGCTATCCTCAAGGCGTTGCGGATGGAGCGCGACGAGCGGATCCGGCGCTGGCGTTCATGCATGGATTCGATCGAGCAGCAGGACATCAACTGGTGGCGCGAGACGTTCCTCGCTGCGCTGATGGCGACGGACGAGGATACCACCTCCGCCGCTGCCTGAGACTACGATAAGCGGTCGATTGGCAGTCTCAGACGGACCGCCAATCGACCGCCCGGAACCGCGTGCATACGCATGCGAAAGCGGCAATGCCGAAGTAGCAAACCCCGGGAAGAAGCAATGCGTTGGCGACCTCGACCCGGTCGGCAAGCCCCCCCAGTCAGCAGCGGGACGATCGCACCGCCGACCACCGCCGTGCCCGCTCGGACACCCCGCCGGCGTGGTCCGCAAACTCCACCGGCTACCCGCGACGATGCCGACGTTCCCGGAACGATACACGTGCGCGCCATAAACGCGCGCTGCGCAAAGTTCAGGCGGCCACGAGCGCCAGGTTGGCGACCGCAATCGACCCGAGCGGCCCGGCTTTGTCGCCCAGCGCAGGTGCTACCACATACGGACCTTTCGCGGGCAACCGCATGTAGCCGTTAAGGCTGGCAATGAGCGCCGCTTCGATCCGTGCGAGAAGATGTGGCTGGCCCGTGACGACCCCGCCCCCGATCGCGATCCGGTGGGGTCCGGTTGCACAGACGAGCGTGTGACACAGTACGGCAAGCGTATGAACCATCGGCTCCCACACCGCATCCTCCGCGGAGAGGCCGGCAGCGGACCGCCCCGCCAGCCGCAAGGCAAGCGCCGACCCCGATGCCAGCCCCTCAACACAATCGTCGTGGAAGCGGCAGAAGCTCGGCACCACATCGTCCGGCAAGCGCGGAACGCGGATATGCCCCAGTTCGCTGTGCCCGATCCCGCGCGTCGGCAATCCGTGCACGACGAGACCGACGCCGATCCCGGTTCCTACGGTGACATACGCGAAATCGTCCATCCCGACCGCACAGCCCCACGCCATTTCGGCGAGCGCAGCACCATTCACGTCGGTATCGAAACCGGTCGGGACGTCGAACGGTTCCGACAGGATCCCCCGGACGTCGGTTCCGGCCCAGCCGGCTTTGGTCGTCGCACCGATTCGCCCGTGCTGGTCCGACGCCGGATTGAGTTCGATCGGCCCGAAGGATGCAATGCCCAGTGCCGCGAAACCCTGCGTATCCCACCATGTCCGCAGGATCGCCACGATCGCCGGCAAGGTTTCGTCGGGATGCAATGTGGGTACGGTAGCCTGATCGATAACCTTGCCGTCTTCATACGCGAGCGTACAAACACATTTAGTACCACCGAGTTCGACCCCGGCCCGCAGCATCCCCGATTTCGGAAGGACCGTCGTGCCTTGAACGTCCAATACAGGGCTCATGCGATTAGAAACACTTGCATCGATCATCCCCGTCCGTTGCGGCTGGCGTAGCGCCAAACCTGCTGAAAACGACCATTAATAATTTAATTTGCGTAATTCAATCATCCAGATGGACGATGGTACTAAATTGGTAACTATCCCGCGTTCGGTCGCGGAACTGGTTCACTCATCGAGAAGGGCGCATTGGCCTTGGCGCTTCCCCACCGCGGGTTTGGCTTGGACCCCATCACGAACCGTAGCGTCCCCCCTTGCTGCAAGGCCGCGCGTGACAACCACGGCTTGTCGTGCGGCTTGCCGTTGAGCGTGACCGACTGGATGTAGACGTTGTTGGGACTGTTGTTCGGGGCATCGATCGTCAGCACCTTGCCGCCGGGCATCGTTAGCCGGACTGAACGGAACAGCGGGCTTCCGATCGCATATTGGCCGACCGTCGGCGTGACGGGATAGAAGCCGAGTGCGGAAAAGACATACCAGGCCGAAGTCTGGCCGTTGTCCTCGTCGCCGGGATAGCCGTCCGGCGTCGCCGAATAGAGCTTCGCCATCACGTTGCGGACATGCGCCTGCGTCTTCCACGGCTGGCCCGCCCAGTCATACAGATAGGTCATGTGCTGGATCGGCTGGTTGCCATGCGCATATTGCCCCATGTTGACGATCTGCATCTCGCGCGTCTCGTGGATGACCGACCCGTAATAACTGACGTCGAACACCGGCGGCAGCGTGAACATCGAATCGAGCTTGTCGGTAAATTTGCGGTCACCGCCCATTAGGTCGATCAGACCCTGGACGTCCTGCATGACAGAAAAACTGTAATGCAGCGCATTCCCTTCGGTAAAGGCATCACCCCACGCATAAGCGTTGAACGGTTGCATCCAGCTGCCGTCCTTGTTGCGGCCGCGCATCCAGCCGGATTGCGCGTCGTACAGCTTGCGATAGTTCTGCGCGCGCGCCGCATATTTCTGCGCATCGGCCGTCTTGCCGAGGGCAGCGGCAAGGCGCGACAGCGAGAAGTCCGCGGTCGCATATTCAAGCGTCCGCGCCGCGCTCTCGTTGATGCCGATGTCATACGGCACGTACCCAAGCGTGTTGTACGCCTCGACCCCTTCGCGCCCGACCGCGGTCACCACCTTGCCTTGCTTGTCGCGCGGGCGTCCTTCGGACGTGGTCGCGTTCTTGACCATCGCCTCGTACAGCGTCTCGATATCGAACCCGCGCACGCCTTCCAGATAGGCGTCCGCAATGATGTTGGTCGAATTGGACCCGATCATCACGTCACGCTGGCCGGGGCTCATCCATTCGGGGAGCCAGCCGCCTTCCGTGTAAGCGTTGGCCAGCCCCTGCATGATTTGCGCATCGAGCTCCGGCCGGACCAGCGCGAAATACGGGAAGACCGCGCGCCACGTGTCCCAGAAGCCGTTGTCGGTGTACATCGGCCCGTCGTGGACCTTGCCGTCATACGGGCTGTAGTGGACCATCGTCCCGCGTGCGTCGATCTCGTGAAATTGTCGCGGGAACAGCAACATGCGATACATTGCCGAGTAAAAGGTGCGCCGATTGTCAAGGCTCGGGTCGCTCACCTGGATAAGCCCCAGTTCCTTTTCCCACGCCGCCTTGGCCTTGGCTTGCGTGACGGCGTAGCTGTCGCGACCGACCTCGCTGTCGAGATTGCGCTGCGCTTGTTCGGGACTGATGAAGGACGAGGCGACCTTGACGCCGACCTGTTCCCCATCGCGCGTCTTGAAGCTGACGACCGCGCCGACATGGCCGCCCTCGCGCGTGGTGTCCGCGCCGATCTGCCAATTGTCGTCCCACGTCCGGCTGACGCTGAAGTCATGGTCGAACTGCGCGACGAAGTAATTGTGGAAATTGCCCGGCACGCCGCCGTGATTGTTGCGGACATACCCCGTGATCCGGCGATTCGCCGCGTCGATCTTGACCATCGACCCGCCCGCAAGCCCGTCGAGCAGAATGTGTGCGTCGTCGCTCTTGGGGAAGGTGAAGCGGAACTGCGCCGCACGGTTGGTCGGCGTGACCTCGGCGGTGACGTTATAGTCGGCGAGATACACCTTGTAATCGTACGGGTGGCTCTGCTCCGCCTTGTGGCTGTACCAGCTCGCGCGATCGTCTTCCTTGATCTTGAGCGGGCCCGTTTCGGCGAACAGCGAGAACGCCGCGTAATCGTTCATCCAGGGGCTCGGCTGGTGCGTCTGCTTCAGGCCGTTGATCTTGAAGTCATGGTACATATACCCCCAGCCACTGCCAGGCTTGCCGGTCACCGGGGTCCAGAAGTTCATCCCCCACGGCACCGCCACCGCAGGATAGGTATTGCCATACGACAACTCACGCGTGGAATCGGTGCCCATCAGCGGGTTGACCAGATCCGCCAGCGATTCCCGCGGCGCCGCCCGCTGCGCCAGCGCGGGTGCCAGGAGCATCGGTGCCGGCAACTCCAGTCCGGTGGCGGCGAGCAGGGCTGTGCAGCGCGCAGCCGTATTGGCGAACCGTCGGTTCAAGGCAGGTCTCCGGAAATAAGCGTGTAGCCCGTCGTCAGGACGATAGCGGCGATCGACGGGCGGAAGCGTTCGGGTGCGGACGTCATGGTTTGAATGTCATTGGCACCCGCTTCCGCCCCCGTCGTTTTCTGGTCTGTGCGGAAGTCTGGAACTATTAAATATTTTGTCAATTTTAATGTGCCCCGACACATCGCAATCGAACCACCTTCGACAGGCTTCCTCTGGCGCGATAGAGCCCGGACATGACGACGACCGATCACACGCCGGGCACCGCCCCCGCCCCCGCTTCCACCCGGCGCATTCTGCTGGCCAGCCTGATCGGCACATCGGTCGAATTCTACGACTTCTACATCTACGCGACCGCCGCGGCGCTTGTCTTCGGTCCACTGTTCTTCCCGGCCGAGGACCCCGGCGTCCAGTTGCTCGCGTCCTACGCGAGCTTTGGCCTGGCGTTCCTCGCGCGACCACTCGGTGCGGCGGTGTTCGGGCATTTCGGCGACCGGCTCGGGCGAAAATCGACGCTGGTTGCATCCCTGATGCTCATGGGCGGCTCGACCGTCGCGATCGCGTTCCTGCCGGGGTACGCGCAGATTGGCTGGGTCGCGCCGTTGCTGTTGTGCATCCTGCGCTTCGGACAGGGGCTGGGACTGGGCGGCGAATGGGGGGGTGCCTCGCTGCTCGCGGTGGAGAATGCGCCGAAGGGGCATGAAAACCGCTGGGGCATGTTCCCGCCGCTGGGTGCGCCGATCGGGTTCATCGCCGCTAACGGCTTCTTCCTGTTGCTCGGCACCGTGCTGAACGATCAGCAGTTTCGCGATTGGGGCTGGCGCTTGCCGTTTCTCGCGAGTTCGGTCCTGGTTGTCCTCGGCCTGTGGGTGCGCCTCAAGCTGACCGAGACACCGGCGTTCCGCGAAGCCGCCGCGCACGATGCGCTGCCGCGGGTGCCGATCGCGACGCTGTTCGGATCGCATCTTCGCGCAACGGTCGCGGGGACGACGGGCGTTGTCGCGTGCTTCGCCTTGTTCTACCTCACCACCGCCTTCGCGCTGAGTTACGGAACGACGACACTGGGCTACGGTCGCCAGGCCTTCCTCGGGGTCGAGATCGGTGCGATCTTGTTCCTCGCGCTCGGGGTGATCGTCGCTTGTACGCTGGCGGACCGGACGGGAGCGACGCGAATGCTGCGCTGGGGTTTTGTCGGCTGCGTCCTGTCGGGGTTGCTGATGGGTCCGATGCTTGGGTCCGGATCCTTGTGGATCGTGTTCCTCTGGCTCGCGGCATCGCTGTTTGCGATGGGTTTCGCCTATGGGCCGCTGGGCGGGTGGTTACCGTCGCTGTTCGAGCCGGGCGTGCGCTACACCGGCGTTTCGATCACGTTCAATCTCGGCGGCATTATCGGCGGGGCGCTTGCCCCGATCGCCGCGCAGGCGCTGGCTGCGCGCGGGGGGCTTTCTCTCGTCGGGGTGTATCTCGTCGCGGCCGGGATCCTGAGCCTCGGCGGACTGGCGCTGCTCAGGCGGCAGTAACGAGTTCCCAATGTCATCGGTCGCGTTCGATGCAGGCCGCCTTTCTGCGAGGCGAATCCGCTGAGCCACCGCTTCATCGAAGGCCGGACCCACGCAAGGCGCATCCGCAGCACCAGCGGATCCATTCCAAGGTGCTGACCGGATCGATGGCGGAAATGGTCCGTGCTAGCCGCCTGACGTACCGCGATGCCGCCTCGGCAATCGCACGGACTTGTGCTCAATCCCTGTTGCTTCGATCGATACGCTACACGATCGAAGCACCCTTTTTCTGGATCTTCGAACGGCGTCCCGCAATGGCGATTCCGAAGTAGCCCTTCAGGCAAGGCATCGAGCTGACGTTAAACGAACCCGGTTGAGCACTATCCGACTGTAAAACTTGCGGCCGTCAACGTGGGCTTGTTGCCCAGGAACGCAACCTGAACCATTGGCGCGACACCGGACCCGTCCGGGTCATAGAATAAAGCACCGCTCGATGGCGTGTAGATCACATGCTGGTCGGCCGTAGTTGCAGCAGTGCCGGTCGTGAACGCGCTGGCAGGCAGTGCACCCGGCGGGGTCGCGGCAAATGCGTCGAACACCGCGCGCGCGAAGACGAAAAGGTCCTCGCCGGGCGTAAAGTCCTTGACGGTGTCGCGTTCGGCGGACGGAGCCAGGACATCGAACACGAAACGATCCGCGCCCGCCCCGCCGATCAATTCGTCGAGGCCGGCCCCGCCGATCAGCATGTCGTCGCCATTGTTGCCCTGGATGAAGTCGTTGCCGACCTCCCCATACAGCGTATCCGCCCCGTCCATTCCCACCAGGAGATCACCACCGAGGCCGCCTGAAAGCCTGTTCTGCCCAGCGTTGCCGGTGATCGTGTTGGCGAAATCGTTGCCGGTCGCGGCAATGTCGGCGGTTCCGGTCTGGGTCAGCTTCTCGATATTGGCATCGAGCGCGAAGTCGACGGACGCCATCACGGTGTCGATCCCTTCGCCGAAATACTCGACGGCCCGATCGCCGACATTGTCGATGACATAGGTATCCGCACCGATCCCGCCATACAGCGTATCCGCGCCCCCCGCGCCGTCGAGCGTGTCGTTCCCCGCCTCGCCGAAGATCATGTCGGCACTGGCGTTTCCGGTCAGAATATCGTTTCCGCCAAGTCCGTTGATCGTCCACAGATCGTTTGTCGGCGCGGTGAAGCTGTTCGCGCCGTTATCGCCGGTGTAGGCCCTGGGTTCGGGCAGGTTATTGATGCCGATCGTGAAACTCGCTTCAACGAACGCGCCGCTTTCGTCGGTTGCACGACCGATGACGAGCTGGCTTGCCGCAGTTTCATAGTCGAGCAGGGTGCCGCTCGCGACCGTGATGACACCGCTCGTCGGATCGACCGTGAAACGCCCCCCGGCCGTGTTGGTCAGCGCATAGACCAGGGCGTCGTCGCGATCGACATCGCTTGCTGCGAGCGTCCCCACGACCGTGCCGTTCGCCGCATTCTCGTCGACCCTGTTGCCATTGAGGGCTAGGCCGGTCGGGGCGTCGTTGACCCCCGCGATGGTCAGGGTCGCGACCGCGGCAGCGGTCGCCCCCGCGCTGTCAACGATGGTGTAGCCGAAGCTGTCGCTCGCCGTTTCACCCACGCCGAGCGACTGGTACGCGCCGCCAGGATTGAACGTCACGATCCCGTTGGCCAGCGATAGGGATGCCCCGTTTACTGTAGTCGCTGGCAGCGATTGGATCTGCAGCACATCCCCCGGGTCGACATCGGAATCGTTGCCGAGCAGCGCGCTGACCGCAAAGACCGATCCGTCCTCCAGCACGCCAATCTGGTCGTCCACTGCGATCGGCAGATCATTCACGCCTGCGACGGTGACGCTGACGCGGCCGGTTGCGGTGACCCCCGCGCTATTGGTGGCGAGGTAGGTAAACAGGGCAGTGCCGCTGAAATTCGCCGCCGGTGTAAAGACGACATTGCCATCCGGGTCGAGCGCGACATCTCCCCCCAGTACAGCCGTCACGCTCGCAATACCGATCGGCAAGCCAGTGGAATTGACGTCGTTGGCAAGCAACGTCGCGGCGGCAAAGACGGAGGACTGGTCCTCCGTTCCGGACACGACGTCGGCGACCGCGATCAGGGGCGGTGGCCCGCCCTGTGTACTGAGCGGGGTAAACGCCCTGAACTTGATTCCGGTCACGGCGTCGTCGCCCTGTCCGCTGAAGTCGGTCCACACCAGCGCGAAATTGCCGTCCTTTCCGCCAGCGATCGCGGGATCAACCTGCGCGCCGAGCGATTGGGTATCGACGATGAACTCCGACCCGACGCGGTTGCCGTCTTCTGCGAAGATCTGCGCCTTGATCCCCGCACTACCCAGCTCGGACCCCGATCCGCTGTAATCGCCCCAGCCTACGACAAAACCACCATCGGACAGGGCGGAGATGGTCGGGGTAATCTGCCCGGCGACGGTCGTGGTATTGGCGAGCAGTTCCGCCCCCAATTTGGCACCATTCGCGTCAAAGCGCTGCACCCTGATCCCGTAATAGTCGGGGTCACCCCCCTGCTGTCCGTTATCCGCCCAGGCGATCGCAAAGCCGCCCGATGCCAGTCCGACGATCGCGGGCTGCTGCTGGTTGCCCGCGGTCTGGGTATTGACCAGAAACTCGCTGCCGACACGTACCCCTCCGGCGTCGAAGATCTGCGCCTTCACGCTGTCCTTGCTCGCGTCCCCGCCCAACAGGCTCGTGTCGCGCCAGCTGATGACATACCCGCCGGATACCAGCGCCGCGACGACGGGCGTCTCCTGACTGAGGGTCGTCGCCGTGTTGACCAGCGTTTCCGAACCCAGCCGGTTGCCGTTCGTGTCGAACAGCTGCGCGCTGATCGCGGACCCGCTGGCATCACCGTTGAGCAGGCTGGTGTCGGTCCAGGTGACGACGAAGTTTCCCGAAGACAGGCCGACCACCGATGGCGTCCGCTGAGCGTTGGCCGTGGCAGTGTTGACGAGGAACTCGCCGCCCAACGCGACGCCATTCGGATCGAACAGCTGCCCCTTGATGCTCGACACCGAAGCATCCCCCCCGGTCAGGCTGAGATCGACCCAGGTAACGACGAACCCGCCCGTTGGCAGCGCCGCTACCGACGTGCTGTTCTGCCCGTTCAAGGTCGTCGTATTGACCTGGAATTCGGCTCCGAACCGGCTGCCGTCGGCGTTGACGATCTGCCCCTTGATCCCATCGCCACTGGTATCCCGGCCCTGCGTGCTGCCGTCCGTCCATGTCAGAACGAAGCGGCCGTCGGCGAGCGCGACGATTGATGCCTGCTGCTGGCCGCCCGCGATCGTGGTGTTGGCGAGCAATTCGGTTCCGGCGGCGTAGCGCTTCTCGTCGACCGATTCCGCGAGCGAGAGCGCGATGGTCTTGTCGAAGCTAGCGCCGAACGTGTCCGTCGCACGGACCGTTATGCTGACCAGAGGCGACGTTTCATAATCGAGCGCGAGGCTGTCCTGGACGATCAGCTTGCTACCCTGGATCGCAAACGCTCCGCCGGTCGAGTCATCGATGATCTGATAACTGTAGAGGGCATTGGAAGCACCGTTGGCGGCAAAGCTGGCGACCGTCGTCCCCTGAACCGCGGTCTCCGAGATGACCGTGTCGGTGATGGCGATGTCGTCGATCGTGGCAACCGTGGGGACGAGGATCCTTGCCTTGATCGATCCGTCCGAGTCCCCGCCCTGACCGCTATAGTCGGTCCAGCTGACCACCAACGCGCCTGACTGCAAGGCGATGATGTTGGGCATCTCCTGGTTTCCGGTCGTGATGCCGTTCACGACAAATTCGCTGCCCAGTCGCGTGCCGACGGCGTCGAAGATCTGGACCTTGATCCCGAACCCGCTGGCATCGGTCGTCAGATTGCTGTTGTCGCGCCAGCTGACCGCAAACCCGCCTCCCGCGATCCTGGTGACGGTGGGCTGGTCCTGTGCATTGAAGCTGGTCGCATTGACCAGCAGTTCGCCTCCCACCCGGGCACCGGCTGCGTCATAGACCTGTGCCTTGACACCCGCGCCACTGGTGTCGCCCTGAAGACTGAGGTCGCGCCAGACGACGACAAAACCACCCCCGTCCAGCGCGGTGATCACCGGTTGATCCTGCGAGGCATTCGTCGCGGTGTTGACCAGAAACTCGGTTCCGATCTTCGTCCCGGTAGACGTAAAGACCTGCGCCTTGAGCGACGTCGCGCTCGCATCGCCGCCGAGCCCGCTACTGTCGACCCACGTCGCGACGAAGCCGCCCGAGGCGAGCCCGGTCAGCGCCGGAAATTGCTGGCTGTTCGGGATGGTCGTGTTGATCAGAAATTCGCCGCCAACCCTCGCTCCGGACGCGGAGTAGATTTGCGCGCGAATGCCCGTGCCCTTCGCATCAGGGCCGGTTGCGCTCGCATCCACCCAGCTGATGACAAAGCCACCCGAGGCCAGGCTGGCAATCGCGGACGTGCCCTGCCCGAGCTTGGTCGTGGTGTTGATCAGAAACTCGCTGCCGACCGCGATCCCGGCAGCATCGTACATCTGTGCCTTGACCCCGGTCTTGTCGCTGTCGGGACCCGTCGCGCTGTTGTCGGTCCATGTGACGACGAACCCGCCGCTCGCCAATGCGGCGACCGACGGTTGGTCCTGCGCGTTCAGCGTCGTTGAATTGACCAGAAACTCCGCGCCACTCGCGACCCCGTCCGCCGTATACAGTTGCGCCCGGACGGCTGATCCACTCCCGTCGCCGGACAGATCGGTCCAGCAGATGACGAAACCGCCCGAGGCGAGCGCCGCCATCGTGGAGTCGGTTTGGACGCCAGCGACCTTCGAATTGACGAGAGTCTCGCGAGCTCCAATGGTGTAGGCGCCGATCGACATGGGATAGGTCCCGTCACGCTGGACTGCCGCGCACCTTGCGGCCAACGTGAAGGATATCCCTCGGGCTGATGCGACGACACTGCCATTCCGGCTGCGCGAACTTCATCGGGATAGACCGTCGCGTCCCCCTGCTACCCCGTTCGAGTAGATCCGGATTTTCAGCGGCAATGACCCTAGCGGACCTTGACGACCACTGAGTCGATCGTCTCTCCGCCAGCTTTGCCGATGCAGTCGATTTCGTAAGTGGTGGTCTTCGTCGGGAAGACCAGCAGCGTGCCGTCGCCGCCCACTCCACGACCCGCCAGCTTGCAGGATCGAATGTTCTCACCAGTCCAGCGCAGTTCGACCTGGCCCCCGGGCCGTACGGAAGAAGGCGACGCGCTCAAATGGACGTCGGGCAGCGGCGGTGCGTCGACTACGGGGAAGCCACAGGTCGGATCGGGATCGGGCCCGACGGGGGGCGACTGCCGCGTATCGTCGCCCGCCAGCGCGCCCAGATAGTGGTTCAGGAACGTATCCCCATCCGGTGCCAAGCCGTTTCGGTCGTCGGGGTTTGCCGGCGACAAACCATGGCGGACCTCCCAGTCGTCCGCCATTCCGTCCTGGTCCCGGTCCACGGGGGCAGAGAGCCCTGAGAGCAAGGGCCAGCCGCCAACCTGTCGGGGATCGTCGATAATTGCACCCCGACACGCCGCCATGTCGCCAAGGACGCGCCGATCGACGGCATCGCGCGACGGCTTCGTTGCCCCAACGTTTTGGAGAATTTCACGGTACGCCTGCCCTGGCCCGGTAATCGTCGCCGCCTCGAGCGATAGCGGCCCAACCGGCGCGGTCGTCGCATATTTGCGGTCGCGGGGCTCCAGTACGAGCAGCTCGTCGCCGTGATTGTTTGGGCGATGCAGATCGACATTGTTCTTGAGGTAGATCGCAAACGCCGCCGGATAGTCCCTGAAGTAATTGACCAGGTACAGCTGCGTGGTCTTCTCCGAGGATGGCCCCAGGCGCGCCACGTTGCCGATGACGTTGACCGCGAGATCCCCGAACCGCGTGTAGAACTCGCCGTTATAGCGCCCCGAATTGTAGATCACGTTATTGACCATGTCGAACTGGCCACGCGTGTTCAGCAGCGGGTTGCGCCGGATGTTGCTGGCGATCAGATTGTGATGAAACGTCACCTCGCGCGCGCCATAGCCGAAGTAGCTGCCACGGCTGTGCGCCCCCCGGTTGCTCCGATCGAGTCCTTCGGACAGGATCGACCATTGCACGGTGATGTCGCGCGTTTCGCCGCAGGGGATCGGCTTCGCGCCATAGCCGACGATGTTGATCCCCTCGTCGGTCGGCCAGGAGCTGGAAATGTGATCGAGGATGACGTCGTGCGCCCCGGCGCTGATCTGGATCGTGTCCACATTGTCCGAGGGTGTCTGGGACGGGCCGGGTCGCACGCGGATATGCCGGATCACCACGTCGTGTGTCTGCACGAGGATAGGTGCGTTGAGCGAATTGCGCACACGGATTGCGATCCCGCCGGGAGAGGTCTGGCCTGCAATCGTGAGATAGGGTTTGAGGATCTTGATCCAGCCGTCCACCGCGATCGTGCCGCTGACCCGGAAGACACAGGTGCGCGCGCCCGACGCCTCGGCACAGGCGCGCAACGAGCCCGGACCGGCGTCGTTGAGGTTCGTCACCGCATAGACCGCGCCGCCGCGCCCACCCTGGGCGAACCGCCCGAAGCCGTCTGCGGTCCTGAACGCCTTCCGACGGGTCGGGCCGTCGGGGATCGGATCGCATACGGGCGTTGCCGCCAGCGAGGCCGGTTCGGCGGCATCGTCGGACGGGTCGGCCGCCCCTGACATCGCTAGCACGATCGCGGACGCCAGAACCAACAGGCCCGTCATGCACCACCTCCACCCAGAACCGACCATCATGCCCTGCCCTTCAGTCTGTCGGCAGGCGGTCCGGGCGCAGCGGGTCGTCGCTGCTGGTCCGTGCCACGCCCAGCGCCAGCAGGACCGGCACTGCCCACAGCCGCGCGTACATGTGCGGGCTTGCTGTCGAAAACAGGAGGAAAGTGCCCATGACCGACAGGGCAAGACCGCTCGCCAGTCGATCGCGACGGAACGCACCGAACGCCGTCACGAGGAAGGCAACCATCATGCCCAGCCACCCGAGCAGCGCCAGCCCCCCGCCTTCGACCCAGATCAGCAGGTACATGTTGTGGACCGGCGCACGCAATCGGCTGACGATGCGATCCTGGTCGACACCGACCCCGACGATCATGTGATCCCCAACCCGCTTCCACGCCTCTTCGATCAACAGAATGCGTCCGGTGTACGTTCCGGCACCCGCGATGTTACCGCTCGTGATCGCGCCTCCAACGCGCTTTTCGAACGCCGCCGGGAGCGCGATCTGCCATTGCGCGATGGCGACGAGCAGCACCCCCACCATCATCAGCACCGACAGCCGCGGTCGTACCGCGCCCGCGACCACGAAGATCGCAATTGCCGCCAAGGCGCTTCCGAACGCCGTCGCGGACGCAGTGAGCAGCAGCGCAAACATCAAGATGCCGATGGCCAGCCCCCCCAGCCACGGGCGAATCAGCCGTCTCGCCGTAAGGTAGAACGCAAATGGCAGCGCCATGGAAATCGTGGCGCCATTCCAGTTGGCGTCCGTTGCAAACGCCCCGAGCCTTCCCGCTCCCGAAATGAAATCCAGTCCCAGCAGACTGCGCGATTCCTCGAACGTGCCATGATAGAACAGGATCACGGCAATACCGACCGTCTCCATCACCACGACGCCGGTAAGCATCGCCGTCGCCAGATGGCGCATCGCGGCTTGGCCATGCCCCATCAACAGGAACGGAAGGATCACCCAGGCAAAGCCATATTGGCTGGCAACGATGACCCAGCGGATCGGATCGGCACCCGACACGGATCCGATCGCGAGGCCCAGCATCATGGTGGCAAACGATAGCAGCCAGACCGGCGTCAGCACGCCAAACGGCTCAAGCGGGATCCGCCGCGCCACTACGAGCTGGATGGCCCCGAGCAGGAAAAGCGCATCGCTCAATGTGAACAGGATATCGAGCGACGGACGCCACGACAGATACGCGCCCAGGAAAACCGCGCCGACGAGGGTCATCGGGGCGAATACCCGCCCCGCAGTAGAAAGAGGCGCGATGCGAGCCGCGGCGAGTGACGCTGCGGTCGTCACGATGCCGGCACGTCGGCGGTTGTCGCCGCCGATGTCCGATAGATCTGTTGGCGAAAGAAACGCTGATAGGGCCAGAGCTCCAGCGTCACATGGGCCAACTGGGCCGCAAGGATCGACAGGCCTGCCACGATTGCACCGAACAGCGCGATCGACCCGGTGACGTCCGTCGTGAATAGTCCGCCCCGTTCGAACACCGTTCGGACCGGGAAATAGACATAGGGATGCACGAGGTAGAGACTGTAGCTGACGGTACCGAAATACCGCATGACCTTATTGTCGCAGGCCACGGCAGTCAGGCTGTGGGGCTGGATTGCAAACCAGAAATACAGGCCGGTCGACACGATGATCCCCACCACCACCGGATTGCCCAGGTCGCGCCAGTGATATTCGAAGTGTCCCCGGCTCGCGAAGAAGATCATGAGCGCAAGCGAAATGCATTCGAGCAGACGCGCCGGGATGATCGGCATCCGAAAATGCTGGCTGGCGATGCGGATCGCGACGCCCATCACGAAATACAGCGCCATCGGAAGGGCGACGACAAAGGCGGTCGCCATGAGGACCGCAACGCTTCCGGCGAAGCGTGCACGATGGCGGACGGTGCTCTCGACCACCGCACACACCAGCACGTAGAACATGACCTCATAGGTCAGGCTCCAAGCGTTTGGCGTGAGCTGCTCAGTCCCGGTGAACAGGTTGAGGAACAACAGCCCTGAGACGATCGTCGACCAGGTATTGAGCTTGGGATAGGCATTCGTCGCCGCGTTAAGCGCAACGAAGGCGAGCGAGAGCACGATGAACAACGGATACAGACGCAGGAAACGCCGCAGCGCGAACTCCCTCGGACGATAGCGCAGCGCGCTCGGCAGAATGACGAAGCCGCTGATCACGAAGAACAATTGCACGCCGAACGTGCCTAGATACCACGGTGCCTGGATCGCCTCCACATAGGCGGCATTGTCTTGATAGACGTGCCGCGCCGTGCCGCCGAGAATATGGGCGAACAGCACCATGAGCGCGGCGAGCCCGCGAAGGCCGTGCGCAGCGACGTTGAACGCGGTCGTGCGTGCGGGAGGCGCTGTGGCCGGATCGCGTGTCCGGCCAGACGCCCGCTGCCCGGTATCAGCGAACCGGATCCGCGCCGTATCGGTGGGCATCGAGCGTCTCCTGATGGTCACCAGTCGTTGGTCGCACCGCCTTGCAGGGTGATCCGGATCGTGATCGCCCCGCCTGCGGCGAAAGCATTAGGGCTCCGCTTCCTCCTTGGGCGGAATCCCTGTGACGTAGCCGGGAACGGCCGGCTTGGCAGGCGCAAAGGCCACGCTTGCGGTCGGCGCGCGGGCGGCACTCCGGAACGCCCAATAAGCGTCGAACACGATGTCGCTGTCCCGCCGCGCCGGGACCCATCCGAGCGTCTGCCGGGTCTGCGTGGTGTCGAGCAGATAGTCGATATTGGCGATCGCGAACTGTTCGGGATACAGCAATGTCAGCCCCATCCGGTCGAGCACCGTAAGCACACGCTGCACGGCCGTAGCCGGGGTCGGCAACAGCACCGAACGCGATCCGGCGCGCTCGACGACCTCACCGAGCAGCATGCGCACCGTCGGGGGCGCGTCCGATCCAAGATTGAACGGCCCGGGCGGCAGCCCCTTTTCCACCGCCCGAAGGGCTGCGGATACACAATCCTCGACCGCGATCATCTGGTAGCGATTGGTACCCGACCCGATCATCGGAACCGGAAGATTCCGCCGGATCAAACCGAACAGCTTGGCAAAGATTCCAAGCCGCCCGGCACCCGCGATGAGACGCGGACGGAAGATGCTCGCGGACAGGCCCTCACGCTCCATCGCCTCACGGATCAACTGCTCGGCTGCGAGCTTGGACCGGCCATAGGGCCCGAGCGGCACTTGCGGATGGGTGGTCGGCACCGGCGAATAGGTGGGCCGGCCATAGGTCATGTCGGTCGAAAAGAAGACGAGCCGACGGGCACCCCCGCGTGCCATCGCCGCAAGCAGGTTGCGCGTTCCACCGACGTTCACGTCGTCGAACCATGCGTCGCGGTCGGTCTTCGGCACGACCCCGTGGAACTGCCGTGCGGCCAGGTGATAGACGACATCATCGGCGTTCAGGCCCAGGTTCCGGAAATTGTCGGCGTTGCGCACGTCTCCGGGAATGAACGCGACGCTCGTGTTCGCTGGGGGAACCATGTCGAAGATCGCAACCTGTTCCCCGCGTGCGGCGAGCGTCGCGGCGAGCCGCGCACCGACGAACCCGGAACCTCCGGTGATCACATGCCGCATGGTCAGCCTCCCCGTCCGATGACCGTCACCCCGACGCAGATCAGCGCAATGCCGATGATCCGCGCCGTTCCGACCTGTTCCCCCAGGAACGCGACGCCCAGCACGGTCGCGATGATGTAGCCGATCGACAACATCGGATAGGCGGCACTCACCGGCAGCCGGCTGAGCACGATCATCCACAACCCGATGCTGAGCGCGTAGCAGCCCATCCCCGCCCACAGCCAGACGTTGCTTGCCAGCGCCCAACCGAGCGCGACGACCTCACTTATCGCGGGCAACGTCCCGAGCGTCATGCCCTTGCGCAGCAGCACTTGCGCCAGCGCGTTGAGCGACACGCTGGTGAGGACGAGCGCAAAGGTGGCGGACGTTACCATGCCCCGCTCACCGCAACGGCCCAGAGCGCGCAGACCGCGACGGCATGAAGCCAGCTGACCCGATCGCGCAGGGCATAGAAGACCGGGTCGTCGTTGAGCGTACCGCGATGCGCCAGCAACCAGATCCGCATCAGCCACAGCCCCAATATGGCGGGAATGAGCATCAGCGGGGCCCGATTGGCGTACAATCCCGTCGGCATCGCCTCGATCGACATGTACAGGACCATCACGACCACGGACACGATCCCCGAAGCGATCCCCAACGCCAGCGTCAGAACCTCATCCCCGGGCAGATATCCGCGTCCCTTGACCGGCCGCAGGTTCCGGCACGCCTGCACCAGTTCGGTCGTGCGCTTGGCCAAGGCGAGCGACAGGAACAGTACCGCCGTGAAGGTGACCAGCCAGAGCGATAGGGGATGCGCCAGGATCACCATTCCCGCCGTGATACGCAGCGCGAACAAGGCGGCAATCGCCGCGACGTCGATCATCGGCTGGTTCTTCAACTTGAACGAATAGAGCAACGTCAGCGTGACGTACGCCGCAACCGTCAGACCGAAGCCCGGATGCAGCGCGAACGCACCCGCCAGTCCTATGGCCAGCAATGCCACGGCCAGCGGCACCGCAGTCGAGATCGGGATCAATCCCGCCGCAAGGGCCCGGAAGCGCTTCGTCGGGTGTGACCGATCCGCCGCGAGATCGCACAGATCGTTGATGAGATACGTCGCGGAAGCCGTGAGCCCGAACAACAGCCACGCCGCAGCAACGAGCGCGACCAGCCCGGGGACGCGATATTCGTGACTGAGTACGAGCGGCACGAACACGAGCAGGTTCTTGCTCCACTGATGCAGCCGCAACGCCTTCACCCACTGCCGCAGCGAGGGCTTGGTGCGCGGGAGGACGCTGGTCTCGAGCCCGCTGCGCCGTGTGCGGACCGCGACCGAACGCGACGAACCGGCGATGATTGCGTGCCCTGCGGCTCGCCAAACCGGCAAGTCGGCGGCGCTGTCTCCGACGTAATCGAATCCATCGGGAAAGCGTTCGGACAGATGGGCCGCCTTGGTCCGCGCGGTGAGGTTTTGCCGGCCCGCGCTCCCCGTCGCGCTGTCGAACACGTCGAGCGTCCGCGCGACGTTGTCAGCGATTTCCTGGTCGGCACCGGTCACCAGATGGACTTCGCCGCCTTGCGCCCGGCGATCCGCAATCAGGTCCAGAACCGCGGGGTCATAGGGCAAGGCACGACAATCGAGCGCCGCAATGCTCGCGATGCGGCGCTTCAACGCTGCCCTGCCGTGCCGGACGGCGCACAATCCCGCCAAGAGCTGCGCGGGAAAGCGGAACGTCAGGTCGACGATCGACTCGTGCAGAGTATCGGTACGAACAAGCGTCTGGTCGAGATCGACGATCAGCGGGCGTGGAGCCCCTCGTGCCGCCCCCCGCTCGGACACCGAATTCCATTGCCTATCCGTGACGGCAGTCATGATCGAAGCCCCCGCATGGCCGGACAATGCGAAGCAACACACCCGGCTGTCACGCGCTACGAGGGATAGGTCCCGCGCACCGATTGGATGACAAGGTGTTACCCCGTTAGAACGTCCCGCCCCCCGAATGCCTCGGGCACGGGCGCGACGCCTGCGATAGTCTCGACCGATGGCAAGAGACACGACACACGAGCCGGCAAACCGCGTGGCGGCATCCTTGCCGTTCGTGACGATCGCGATTGCCCTTGCGGGGCTTTTCGCCCGGCTGATGACCTACCCGGTCCGCCACGACGAGCAGATCTATCTGCCCGTCGGCGTCCTGTTCGGACAGGGCGACCTCTATCGCGACTACGGCTTCAATAACTTGCCGAACTTTCCGATGCTGGTGCGACTGGCGCTGACGGCATTCGGATCGGACCACCTGCTGCTCGGCGGACGACTGATCGTGTTCGCGGGATGGGCCGCAGCGGCGGGCGCGATCGCGATGTTCACCGCACGGACCACAGGCGAGCGCTGGGCGGGCGTTCTGGCGGCGCTGTTGTTGCTGACCAATCCTGTCCTGCTGGGACAGACCGGCATGCTGGCGACGAACAATTTCCTGCCCATGCCGTTCGCTGTGCTCGGGACGATCCTGTTCCTCACCGCGTTCGAACGGGACCGTCCGCGTTCCATAATGCTGCTGGCGGCCGGGATCTGCGTGGCGGTGGCGGCAGGGTTCAAGGCCAACTACATTTTCCTGGTTCCTCCCCTCGCGGTCGCCGCGCTTCTAGTGCCGCGCCGCATCAGGGCGATCGACCGGCTTACGCACATGACCCTCCCGTTCGCGGCAGGCGGCGTGCTCGGGGCCTTGCCGACCCTCGGCTATTTCGTGTCCGATCCCAACTCCTTCCTCGCGCACGTCATTCGCTATCATCGCGGACCGCATATCGCCTATTGGCTGCAAAATCCCGACCTGGACGGGACGAAGGTCATGACGCTTGCGGGCAAGCTGTCGATGGCGGCCAACGTCTGGGGCGGCGGGGGCACCATACTGGTCACCGCCGTCATCGTTGCGCTGGCCTGGATCGGACGCCGACGTCGCGCTGACGGGCAAGCACCGCCGGCCTGGCCGATCCTCCTCGTGATCGCGCTGATCGTTGGCGGGATGACGCTGTCGTTCGCGCCGACACCTGCCTTTCCGCAATATTACACCGCCCCCATTCCGTTCGGCATCATCCTTCTAACGCTGCTCTACGCCCGCATTCCTTCGCGGGACCGGACGCGGGTCCGGCCCTGGACGGCAGCGATCCTGGCCGTGCCGGTGGTGCTGGGGCTCCCGCGCCTCGCCCTTGCCGTACCTTCTCTTGCGCACTCGGAAGCGTGGGCCGTGTATCGCGTTCATGCGGCGGGAGTCGTTCTGGCCGACATCGTCCGTCGCAACGGCGGCGTGACTGGCCCAATCGCAACGCTCGCCCCGATCTACCCGCTGGAAGGTGGCCTCGCAGTGTATCCCGCATTGGCGGCAGGCCCACTCGTCTACCGGGTTGGAGAACTGATCCCGCAGGCGGATCGGAAATATTACGACCGCCGGATATCGCCCGCGACCATCGCGCGCCTGCTCGACAAGGCACCCCCCGCCGGCCTCCTCGTGGGTCTCGAGGGAAGGCTGGACGACCCCCTGATCGCCTATGCCAACCGGCATGGCTATCGCCGCGTCGATACCGTCATCTGGAGCGACCGCTATGGGACCGCCCGGCTTTACCTGAAACCCAGCGCATCTCCCCGCGGATCCTGACCCGGCCCTTGCCGCACACGGCGCGGTGCCTTTGCCAGCATATCCTCATACACCGCCATGATCGCGTCCGCGTGCGCCGCCTCACCGTAGCGCGTGATGGCCTCGGCGCGAGCGACGTCGGCCAGGCTCCGCGCGGCTTCCGGGTGTTCCAGGAGATCGAGACAGGCAGTTGCCAGCGCAACGTCGCATTCCGGCGCGACCAGCCGGCCGCTGGCGCCGTCGCGGATCGCCTCGACATTCCCGCCCGATGCGGTCGCCACGACCGGTGTCCCCACCAGCATCGCCTCGATCAGCGTCCGCCCGAACGGTTCGTCGATCGCCGGGATCATGAGCAGGTCGCACCCGGCAAGCCAGAACGCGCCGCACGGGCGGAAACCCATCACATGGACACGATCGCTTACCCCAAGGCGGCCTGCCTCGCGATCGACCCGCTCCGCCATGTCGTCGAGCGATTCTCCGAACATGATGCCATGAATCTCGGCCTCCGGTCGTGCACGTCGCATCGCGGCAAGCGCAGCAACGAACAGCAGCGGTCGCTTCCGATCAATCAACGCCCCTGAAAATGCGATGAGCGCGGCGTTGGTCGGCAGACCGAGTTCGCCACGAATCGCATCGCGCGCGGCGGTTCGGTCATGCCGCTCGGTTGTGTCGAACGGGCTGTGGATGACATGCGTCCGGCGCGCGGCAGAGTAATACCCCGGGTCGGGACTCGCGAACCGTGACACCGCCACGACCCGGTTGGCGAGCAGCGGGGCCGCGTAGCGAAGCCCCATCGCATTGGGTGCGCCCCGATGGTGCCACAGCAGCCGCGCCCCCGCCAACTTCGTCGCAAGCGCCCATGTCGCATGGGTTCTGCCGTCGTTGCTGTGGACGATGTCGACGTTTTGGCTGCGGAGGAAGCGGGCCAGCGCGACCGTCCGCGCCGCCAACCGCGCGCCGACGACCACGCCCACCGAACGTCCGTGCGCCAGCTCCGGGGAAGACGGCGCGCGTTCGACCGGAATACCCGCGTCTTCGAACAGATGCGCCACCGTCCCGTTGGTCTGCGATACGAGAACCAGCGGCGTGAACCGCCGACGATCCAGTCCCTTCAGCAGCCCCAGCACCGAGATATGGCTGCCACCGACGAGGTCCCCGACAAACGGGAAGCACACTGTGGCGGGGTGTGCGGGCGTCATTTTACCCATTCGCTTGGCAGACTGGTGTCGAGCGCGAGCCACTCGATCTCGGACCCTCCGCCAAAACGATCGACGACATCGAGGTAGCGGCCATCGGACGATATCCGAAAAAGGGTGCCGACATGGCGCCCCCCGGTCGACCGCGCGATCAGCAGCCAAGCGCCAGGGCCGGACAGATACCGCACGATATTGTGCAAGGCGCCGCGCAACGCGGCTTCCCCGAAATATCCGCGGTTGAGAATGTTGCCCGCGCGAATGAAGTCGAACCGGCCATGGAACGCGGGGGTGTCTTCGAGGATGTCGTTGTTGACGATGTCGACGTTGGCATGGTCGTCGACACTGGGACTGACCAGCCGGACCGGAACCACGCCGTCCCGCGCCCCTTGCAACCGCTGCCTCGCCATCCCCCCCAGCACCGCATTCAGGGCAGCGCGAAAGACGAGCATGCCCGTCGCATAATCCGCGCGCCGTCCCCACGGGCGCACCGCTTTCCCCAGGACGTCGAACTGAAGCGCGTGCCCGGCTTCGTCGGTCAGTACGCGCACCCCGGGCATGGGGGATATGAGCATCGCATCGAGCGAGATATCGGTGCCTACCAATTGCGCGGGATAGCCCGCCGCGATCAGCCGTTCGCTCAGCGTGACCGTCGTGCTTCCCGACGATATGCCGATGTCGAGGACGTTGGCGATACGTGCGTCTGCCGCCCGGAATGTACGGATGCAGACATCGTCCAGTTCTTCGAAACGGTGTCGCGCGGTGCGCTTGAACGTCGCATTGCGTGTGCGCAGATCGGTGAAGAACTGGTCTTCGACGGTCGGCTCCCGATGCGTTCCGGAACCGTCAAAGAACTTGGCCGCGGTGATCGTCATGCTTTTCTCCCGCGGCCATCCTACCCCGGCACGCCCTCCGACACCGTCAGAAATTCCGGATTAAACCCAAGGAAAGCGACGCACGGATCCCAACTTCCGCTCACAAAGCAGCATCGGCCGGAGCGGGCCCATAATGGACGGGAGGATGCGAGCGATGAGATCCAGTGCCTCGGTTTGGTTCGGCCGGGCCTACCGACATCGCCATCTTCGATCGGTGGCGCACCTCCTCACCGGAACGACGGCCACTATCGGCATCAGCCTCCTTTCGGTCGGCCTTACCGCCCGCGCACTGGGGCCGGCCGACTATGGCCTCCTGGCCATCATCATCACGCTTGCCCAGGCAAGCGAGCGGCTGATCAGTTTCCAGTCGTGGCAACCAATCGTGCGCTACGGCGCCACGCTCGACCTGCAATCCGACCGCAGCGCGTTTCGAATGCTCATCAAGTTCGGAATCGCACTCGATCTTGCGGGAAGCATAACGGCGTGGGCCGTGGCGAGCATCCTCGCAATCGCCGCGCATTTCCTGTTGGCCGTGTCGATCGACCACCTCGTCCTTGCGCTGATCTTCCTCCTTTCGCTGCTGTTCAATCTGAACGGCGTATCGACCGCGGTGTTTCGTCTGACGGACCGGTTCGCCACGATCGCCAGGCTGCAGGTCCTGAACGCGTTGATCCGGCTCGCGTGCATTGCGGTCGCTTATGCCGCGTCGGCAGATCTGATGACGTTCGTTCTGGTCTGGGCAGGCACGCAGGCGTTAAACGCGCTGCTCAGTTTTGCGGTTGCGATGCGCGCGTTGCGATCGCTCGGCATCACCAGGATCCGCGATGCCGCCTTGCGAGGGATTGAAAGCCGTTTCCCCGGAATCTGGCGCTTCGCCTGGGGGGCCAATGCCTCGCTGTCGTTATGGGCCACCGCGCAACAGGTCGATACGCTGCTGGTGGGATGGCTCGCCGACCCCGCTTCGGCCGGCATGTTCTACATTGCGAAGCGGGTGAGCCGCGTCGTGCAGCAGGTCGGGAGCCATGTCGAAGCGGTGGTGTTTCCCGACCTCGGGCGGCTGGCGGCGAACCGGAACTGGTCGCGTTTCGCCCGGACGATCCTGCAGACCGAGACGTTGCTTGCGGTGTTCGGGGGCGCGTGTTGTCTGTTTATCTGGCTGGTGGGCGCTCCATTCCTGCGGCTGACCGCGGGCGAAGGCTTCGCCGCCGCGGCGCCCTTGCTCTCCGTGCAGATCCTCGCGACGACGTTGTCGATCAGCGGCGCGGCCAGTCGCGCCGGCTTGCTGGCGTTGGGGGCGCAGCGCGCCGTGTTGCGGACCGTCACCGCCTGTACGCTGGTATTCTATGGGACCGCCGTGCCGCTAATCCTGCACTTCGGCGCGATGGGCGCCAATATCGCGCATCTGCTGTTCGGCATGGTGTGGTTGATCGGGCTTACGCTCAGCCTGCGCACGGCGATCGGCGCGGCAAAGCGCGGTCAGGCGGCAACGCCGCACTGACCGCGTCAGGCGCTTCGGTCACGCGAGATGCAGCATCCGCGTCATACGCTGCCGGATGGCACGCAAACCGCCGTGTTCGGATTGTCTCGGCTCGTCATAGTGCGTGGCCTTGGACATGAGGTGGATGGCGTCGCCGTACCGCCGACCGGCATGTCGTGCGTAATTGACCCGGTTGATCACCGCCCCGGCAATTGGCCGTTCGAAGACCTCCATCGCGACACGGGCGGCCTCGGGGCGCGATCGTCCCCAGCGCAGCACGAGGATCGTGGCGTCGCTGAGTTCAGCCAGCGTCTTGGCGTCGCGAACCGGCAGGATCGGCGGAGCGTTGAGGATCACCAGATCGTATTTCGCGCGAAGCTGATCGATCATCAGCGGCAATCGCGGTGAAGCGATCAGTGCGCCAGGATCGACGGGCACGCTGCCGACATCGATCATTTCGAAACGGCTCTCCGCCGCCACCACCGGCAAATCATCCATGCGAGCACTGCCGGAGAGATATGCCACCACACCGCCATGCCCGGGTATGGCAGCATCCGGTTCGGCGGCCGGATGGCGCAAGTCGAAGTCGACGACGACCGCACGCCGCCCGATTGCGCTCGCTGCCGCCGCCAGACTCGTCGCGATGGTATTTTTCCCTTCGCCATCGAGCGGCGAGGTCACCAGCACGACTTGCTTGCGCCCGACCTTGACCGCTTCGAGTTCGATCAGAACGTTGCGGACCGCTTCGGTGAAGCGGGACCTGGGACGCCTGGTGATCGTCGCGTGCATCGGCCCGCCGTCCAGCTCGCCCTTGAGTTCGGGCACCATCGCGAACGTCGGAATACCAAGCAGCCGCCGAACCTGATCGGCAGTGCGGATCGTGGTGTCGAGCGTCTCGACGACGAACCCGATCAGAACGCCGAGCGCCAAGGACGCGAGCAACGCCACCGCGAGCGCACGCTGCGGTATCGGTTCGCTCGGCAATGTCGGAACGGAGGCACGCGATACGATCGAGATATCGGGATCTTCGTTCGCAGGCGTGCCGATCCGCGTATTGAGCGTGTTGAGCAACGCCATATACGCGGTGTTCGCCCCCAGCGCAGTGCGCTCGAGCGCGAGCAACGGAACCGCGTTCGTCCCCGCATCGAGCCCCTGCGCGAGAACCTGGCCGATCCCTGCGCTGACAACGGATTGCCGCGCCTGGGTTGCGGCGGCTTCGGTCGCGAGTTCGGCCCGTATGCGGGACCGCTCCTCCGCGATGCGTGGCTGCAATGATGCGAGCTGCGCCCGCAGCTTTGTCACCTCGGGATACCCCGGACCGTAAAACGAGCTGAGTTCCGTCAGTCGTGCCGTAAGCGCAGCCTCCTGCTGATGCAGCGCTGCCGACAGTACGGATGTCCCGGCACCGCCCATGGCACGGCGCGTATTCACCGCGGCATCCGATCTCGCCTGGGCAAGCAACGCGTCACGCTGCATGACTTGCGCCGCCGCGACTTTCTCGGGCGACGATGTCAGCAGGCCGTGCGACTTGCGATACATCGCGGCGGCGGCATCGGCCTGTTGCACCGCGTTCCTGGCGTCGGACACGCGCTGGGAAAGATCCTCAATCGCGCTTTCCCGCTCTTCGCGTGAATCCTTGATCTGTCCCTTCAGATACGTCTGCACGATGCGGTTGGCGATCAGTGCCGCCTTTTGCGGATCGCTGGAGGACGCGGTGATCTTGATCGTACTCGACCGCCCGACCCGCGTGACGTCGACTGCGTCGATGAGGCGGTCGACCACGGTCTCGTTCCGGACATTTGCCAGTTGCTCGGCCCGCTCGGCAGGGGCGGAATCTGCCGGCGGGGGCGGGACGAACCACCAGAGGAAACGCCGCCCCAGCCCGCTTCCGCCATTCGACGACGATGCGAATTCGGGGTCGTTCTCCAGATGCATCGTCCCGGCGGCACGGATCATGAGCTTGCGGGATCGCAACATCTCGACCTTGGTCTCGATGTCGGTTTCGTACGTCGGGCTGATGATCGTCGTCGATAGCTCGGGCACGATGCGCTGGTCCGGGGGCATCACCACGACGGTCGCCGTGGCCTGATACACCGGGGTGGTCCTGACGATGGCGACGACTGCAACCGCCATGCCGATCAGCGTGATGAAAACGATCAGGCCAAGCCGGCGGCGCAGGATCCGGACAAAGTCGCCCAGTCCGAAATATCCCGTCTTTGTCCCCGGATGCGGCGCGCGCGTTGCGGCGAAGGTGCTCCACTCGAACCGGTCCGACGCGATCTGCGGCGCAGTGACAATATCCATGCCTAGGTCCCCTCAACGCCCAGACGGGCAACACGAGCGTCGTTTCGGCTTCAGACAACAACTCTGGCTGCGGCATTTGCGGAAGCGACCACCGATCGACTCGATCCCGCTGCGACCGTCATCGGTTCGTCCACGATCGTCAGGTGCGGCTTGGGCTTGGGCTCTTCGGCAGCGGCGACGTCGCCCCCCAATCCGCGACTGAGCGCCCAGATCGCCGCCTGGGTCCGATTGGCGACATGCAACTTGCGCAGGATCGACTTGACATGGACCTTGACCGTGGCCTCGCTGATGTTGAGGCGGCGGGAGATGATCTTGTTGGGATCGCCTTGGATCAGCCCCCGCAGGATCTCGATCTCGCGTGCCGATATATTGGCATCGTCGATGCGCGCCTCGGCTTCGTTCCTGCGCATCTGGCTTTCGAAATTGGCAAGGTCGAAGATGACTTGCGACGGGGCAAACTTTTCGCCCAGCGCCACGAGCTTGATCATCTCGACGAAGCTGGCGCAGGATGTGCCCTTGTCGATATACCCGTCGATGCCTGCACAAAAGGCCTTCGCCACGACATGGCTGTGACAGTTTTCACCCATCATGACGATCAGCGCGTCGTCATACCGGGCGCGTACCGCAAAGCACATTTCCATGGTGCAGTCATCGGTGGCGGCATCGATGATGAACAGCGCGCGCTTACCGCCATGGCCGCGCAACGGCGGAAGACTGTCGAGGTTGCGATAGACGCCTGCGACGTCAAAGGACTGCTCGACCAATATCCTCCGTAACCCCTCCCCCTGGATTTCGTTACGGTCCACTATCATAATCAACAAATGGTCAAGCATGGATACCCCCCAAGCAACGTACACTGCGCTTGTTTTCCCGGAGTCCTTCAAGTCCTTGACGGAAATCCGGAAAATATAGACAATAGTCTGTAATCACTAGACAATGCGTTCACGACACCATCTTGTTCGTCCAGGACCGTTGTTACGACATCCTTTCGCGGTGCAGACCTCTCGGCTGCCCCTACCGCAATCAGTGTATACCACGGAACATTACGCCAAATTTTTCTAATGTGTTGTAGTTCATTCGAGGTATGTCTCAGGATCGAACAGGTCCAAGGTCATATCTCTTGGAGCGTCGCGATCACCCGTGAAGCATCGACGACATGGCCTTGGGATTGCTGATGAATTCTGCCGGGGCGATCGATCCGTATCGTCCGCCACCCGAGCGTCGTCGGTGCAACGAAGTCCTTATGTGGATTATCCGCGATATAACTGAATTGCTTGGCGGGAAGGCCAAATGCCTGTTGTGTCTGCACAAAGGCATGCGGATTTGGTTTCCAATACGGTCGACCCCAGCGGTCGGTACAAATGCCAAAGCGAATCCCGTAGCGATACACGTCGAGCGCACGAAGCTTGCGCCGCTGGGCGTCAAGGAAACCGTCCGTTATGATCGAGAAGGCGGTTTTCGGCGGCGGATCGCGCAGATACCTCGTAACATCGTCGGCGAGTGTGATGGAGGGCGCGTGCTGCCGGTACACCGCCAGCATCCTTGCAATCATCGGCGGGGACGCATCGCCCCCCAGCTGCGCCAGGCTGTCGTCGAAGATGCGCGTTCGCGCACCCCGTCGAAAGCGGTCCAGCATCACGGCGCCAAGGTCCTCCAGACCGAGCCGCGCGGCCGCCCATCGCCCCACCGCCGACAGCCCGCTTTCGACATAGTCGCGTTCGAGATACAAGGTGTCGTCCAGATCGAACACGATCACGTGCTCGATCGCATGATTCCCGTACCGGGAAAGCGTCACACGAAGACGCCATCATCGAACCGCAACATGACGACGCCCTCGGACCATTCGTTGTTGGCCGTGCAGGACAGGTCGAGCCACTCTTCCAGGATCCACCGCGTAAACGTCGCCCCAGCGCGATGGGCCAACGGGTAGCCGCCGCCGAAGCGCGCGTTGATCTCGAAAATCGACGGTGCGCCGTCGAAGTCGAGCCGAACCTGAAAGCACAGCGGCCCGCGCGCGCCTTCGAGGACCGTGCCAAGCCCGCGCGCCATCCGTTCAAGCTCGGGAATACGGATCGTAACGCCTTTCTCGACCTCGCCCGCGCGGACCTTGAGACGTTCGTGTGCAACCGCACAGCGCAACTTGCCCGCAAGATCGAAGTAGAGACCGACGGTCAGCTCACGCCCGGCGAGATACTCCTGCACGACATAGGCTTCGCGCGAAGCGAGCGCGCTGACCTGGGCGCGCGTCATGACCGTTTCGATTCCGCGACTGGAGCTGCCGTGGCGGGGTTTCGCCAGGAGCGGAAAGCACAGGTTCGACCGTCCCTGGACGAACTCCTTGGCATCGGCCGTGCCGGGCGACGCGAGCCCCGCTGCCTCCAGAAAGCGCGCAGTGGCGAGTTTGTCGCGGGCCATGCCGACCAACGGGGCCGCGCTGACGACGACCTGCGTCCCGATCGCGGCAAACGCTTCGCGCGCTTCGCTATAGGCGACGAGTTCGGTATCGATCGTTGGTACGACAAGCCCGATCCCCTCGCGCTCGCACAGGTCGAGCATGGCGGGAATGAATCCCGCCGATTCGGCAGGCGGCGCGGCGAACGCCTTGTCTGCCAGCATACACGCTGCGCTCCATTCCGGCTGCAGGTCGCACGCGACGATCTGAAGATCGATCCCAAGAGCACTCGCCGACTCGGCAAAGCATCGCAACAGGCCGACACGGCGCCCCGCCGAGCTGATCATCATCCGCGCCACGCGATCGGACGAGGTCCCTTGTCCCCCGCCGCGCACCAGCTTGGCCAATCCGATCGGGATCTGGCTATGGTGGGAAACCAGTTCCATTCTACACAACCTCCCGAACATAGGTAAACGCCTCCGCCGCGGCGCGACTGACGCACGCCCCCCGCATCATCGCCAGCGCACGAAGCGCTTCCAGCGAGCGTTCGTCCGGAAAGGGGCGTACTTGCGACGCGAAACAGGAAAACGCCTCGAGCTTGGCGTCGACATATCCCGCGATGTCGACGAACAAATGCGGCTGAAATGCCGGGCCGAGATACGGTGCTGCCCAGTTCGTTTCCGATACGGTTTCATAGGCAAGGATTCGCAACGGATAGGAATCCCCCCGCGGTCGGGCCGCCACCATCGCGGACTCGAACACCAGCCGATGATCGAAATGCATATCGCCGACGAACGGAACGAAGAGCGTGTCGGCCCGCGACGAAGCGACAACGTCGCCGATCGCGCGATTGAGGTCGGCGCGGGGGACGCAGTCGAGTTCGGCTGCGGGAAAATCGAGAAAATGCGTGTGGGCCACGCCGAGCCGTCGATGCGCCTCGAGCGCTTCGGCGCGGACTGCATCGGCCTGCCCCGGGTCGAACCTCGGCGCGAAGCCGCGCGTCACGATCGCCACGTCCACCACGCGTCCCATCGCCGTCAGCCGCGCGATCGTCCCCCCGCACCCCAGCACTTCGTCGTCGGGATGCGGCGCAATCACCAGGGCACGCTGGATCCGATCGAGCATCGTCATGGCTTCGTCGTCTCCTGCCCGAGAATCGCGTGGAGCGGGGGTACCGCCAAAGTCGTCCACCGCCAGCCGGATATCTCAAGCCCGGTCTGGTGCCCGCACCGCACCGTAAAACCGTCAGGCGTTCGCGCGACGATCTGGCCTGGAATCGCCGCATGGTGGCGCGTCGCCGACACCGGCGACGCGGCCGCGATCACCAGATGTTCGCCGTCGACCGTGGTCCACGCCCCCGGATAGGGATCGCCGCACGCACGAACCAGCCGCCAGATGTCGTCCGCGGGGAGAGTCCAGTCGATGCGGCCATCCGACGGGCGGCGGCGTGCCGCCCATGTCGCGTGACGCTCGTCCTGCACCACCCCGTCCCGGTCGCCCCTGGCCAATCGCTCGAGCAGCCCCGGGAGCATCTCGGCCAATACCGTCATGTGCGCGGCATAGAGGCGCGCCGCCGTTTCGTCCGCCGCCACGTGGAAGAAGCGCTGCGCGAGAATGGGGCCGCTGTCCGTGCCCATGTCGATCCGGAATAGCGTGCCCGCGGTAATCGGCTCGCCCAGGAGGATCGTCCAGGGGATGACGCCGCGTCCCCGCAGCCGCGGCAATGGTGCGGGATGATAGCCGATCACGCCAAGCGGCGCGCTGGCCAGAAACCGTTCGCGACACAGCTGCGACGAGCCGATCACGAAGATATGGTCCGGCGCGATCTCGGCAATCAGCGCCAGCGTCGCATCGGCATTGATGTTCGATGTATGAAACACCCGTGCGCCGGCGCGTTCGGCCGGGATCGCGAGATCCACGAAATCGGAATGCCGGTCGGCGTTGGCGCTCGGGAGCGTCAGCACGGCCGCCAGCTCCCAGTCGGGCGCGGCGGCGATGGCGTGCAAAGCCACCAGCGTGCTTTCAACCGCCCCGACGAGAATGGCTTTCATAAGCCCTCCTTATCGCCAGCGGGTCTGTTTGCTCCCCACCCCACATCACGCGCAACGTGCCCAGCAGGATGCGGACGTCGAGCGCAAGGCTGCGGTGCTCCAGATACCACAGATCGAGCGCAATCTTGTCGGCGTCATCCAGCAACGCATTTCCGTTGATCTGCGCCCAGCCCGTCATTCCCGGACGCGCGGTGCAGCGCAGGACACCGCGCTGCCCGGCCCGCGCAATCGTCTCGGGCAGCAACGGACGCGGCCCGATCAGGCTCATGTCCCCTTTCAGCACGTTCCAGAGTTGGGGCAACTCGTCGAACCGGGTCGACCGCAGCCATCTGCCGAGCGTCGTGACCCGCAACGCATCCGGCAGCAGCGTTCCGTCGGCGGCGCACCGCTGCGTCATCGTCCGGAATTTCACCAGGCGAAACGGTCGTCCCCGCAGCGTCGCGCGGCGCTGGCGAAAGAACACGGGGTGCCCATCCGTCCCCGCGATGAGCAATGCCAGCAGCAGCAGCACCGGCAACGCAATGACCAGGCCCATCGCTGAGACGAGAATATCGACCGATCGGCGGAGGCTCACACTGCGCCTCCTGCAATCATGCGGGGTATCGGCGCAGAAAACCCGCTGGACGGGGGATCCGCGCGAAGGTCCATCGTGCGGAGCAAAATGTCATTCACGCGCTCGACCGCAAAATGCTGCTCTGCGAGCTTGCGCCCCGCAGCGCCCATGGTGACGGCGAGCGCGGGCTGATCGACAAAGCGGATCATCGCCGCCGCAAGCGCTTCTGCATCGCGGGCGGGGACCAGATACCCGGTCTCCCCGGGGATCACCGGTTCGCGACATCCCGGCATGTCGGTGGTGATAACGGCGCGTCCGGTCGCCATCGCCTCGAGCAACGTTCGCGGCAATCCTTCGCGATACCAGCTCGGCAGCACGACCACGGTCGCCGCGGCGAGGTACGGTCGAACGTCGCGGGTTTCGCCGAGATACTCGATCACCCCTTCTGCTTGCCAGGCTGCGATCGTTGCCATGTCCACACCCATTTCCCCCGGGTCGGGCGGACCCAGCAGCCGGAACCGCACCTCCGGATGCCGGGCACGGACGATCCGCGCCGCCTCCGCAAATTCGAAATGCCCCTTGTTGCGCAACAGCCGCGCGACCAGCAGGAAGGTCGGTGGCCCCGCAGGCACCGGATGCTGCGCGTACCGGCTGAGATCGATCCCCGAACCGGGCACCTGCACCACCACGGCGTCTCGACGCAGGATACCGCGGCGGACCATTTCGCCCTCGTCGTCGCCGTTGAACACGAACACCGCGCGCGCGCGGCCGAGCGCGTACCGGTACAGGACCGATACGGCGCGACGCAGCGGGGCCCCTAGCGGCGAACCGCCATCGCTGAACACATGCCCAAGACCGCTGACCATCGCATAGAAGCGCCCCTGCCCGGCCAGGCGACTTGCCGCACCGGCATAGACGATCGGTTTCTGTGTGTAGGCGAGAACGACATCGGGCTTTTCCCGCCGAAGGAAACCGACCAGCCATGCCAGCGTCCGCGCATCGTCGAACGGGTTTGTCCCGGTCCGTTCCATCGGCAACCGATGGTAGGAGACGCCCATCATCTGCAACTGCCGTTCGGTTTCCGGATCCTCATCCGGTGCACAGGCAAGGACCGAATGTCCCATCGCGATCATCGCCGCAAGCAGGCGCCCACGGAAGTTGACCAGCGAATAGGCCAGGCTTGCGACGACGACGATCTTCATGCCGCCGTTCGCACGCTCGTGGGGGAGAAGTGCGATGCCGGCAGGGGAACCGCGGCGACGACGTCTTGGCACAACGCGACATAGCGTTCCGTAATGGGCGCGAGTGCGAACCGCGATACGATCCGGGCCTTCGCCGCGCTGCCGAGCAATCGTCGCGTGCTGTGCGGCAGCCGGGCAAAGTCGATCAGGGCATCTGCGAGCGCCACTGGATCGCCCGGTGCGACCACGCGCCCGGTCGAGCCGATCACCCAGCGGCTGTCGCCCACATCGGTTGCCACGCAGGCAACGCCACTCGCCATCGCTTCCCCGATGACGTTGGGGAAGCCCTCGCCCCAGGCCGACGACAGGGCAAGCACATCCAGACTGCCCAACCACTCCGCCACGTCGCCCCGTTGCCCCGACACCGTCCAGCTGCCGCCCGGAAGGACGGACAAGGCCTCCACAACGCTGTGCGTCGGCTGGTCCATCCCTTCGCCGACCAGCAACAGGTGTGCCGGGATCCCTGCTTCGAGCACGCGGGCATAAGCGGCAACGAGGTTCGGTACGTCCTTCATCGGATGCGCGCGCGCCACCATGCCGATCAGGAGTGGCTCCGGCCCAATTCCGAACAGCGCGCGTGCGTCCGTCCGGGGCTGGCTCTCGCCGCGAAGCTCAAAGCCGTTGGGGATCACCAACGCGCGCTCGGATGAAAAGCCGAAGGCCGCATATTGCTGCGCCGCTGTGCGGGAATTGTACACGATCGCCGCAGCCGAGTGCGAAATCCGTGCCTGGACTTGCAGGATCGCGCGGGTCGTCGCCTTTTCGCGGGCATATCCCCCCAGCGAGTGGCGGACGTTCCAGATGACGGGCGTACGCGTGCGCGCCAAAGCGACGGCGGCCGTCGCGGCGATCTGGCCATGATGCATCCACGCCATGATCAGATCCGGGCGGGTGGAACGGATCAGCCGCGCCAGCCGCAACAGCGCAGCACCCGACAAGGCGATGTTCCGCATCCCCAGGTCATGGACCGGCACCCCCGCCTCGGCGATCCGCGCACCGACGAACCGGGGCGGCTGGAGCGAGGCGACCTGCGGCTCGAACGCGGACGCCATCTGCCGGTTGCACACCAGACGCGCCAGCATCGTTTCCGCCCCCCCGACATTCAGACCAGTGATCACGTGCAAAAGGCGCACTTCGACCTCTCTCCCAGGACTGGTGTTGATCGTGTGGGCCGATTGGCCGCCGTCGTCCGGTCCATGCGGACACAGGTCGGTCTAGATCGCCGCAACCACAGGCTTGCTATGCTATTTGGCGTCTTATCCCTTTGGGTCCCGGGATCGCGGCGCCCCCCTCATTCGTCGTAGCGATCGGAGCCCATTGGGTAGCGCGATCCCGGGGCGACTACACCCTATACGCAGTACGCCCACCCCTCACCCCCGTGTACACTTTGCCGGTCGTCGTCGCTGGCGGGGTTGCCGACGCCGTTCGATGCCGGGCTGTTTGTTCCGCATGGGAAGCGAACTGTTGATCGCGATTTTGGGGGGACGGATATGAACTTGGCCCTGAAGTATCGCCCTTCTATCCCGAACTGGAAGAAGGTCAGTTACATTGCCTTCGATTCCGTCGCGGTGGGGGTGTCCGTGACGGTGGCGCTGCTGTTGCGGATGAACGGTCACCTGCCGCCCGCGATGCTGTCCGGCCTGATCAACTCCATGCCGTTGTTCATCGTCGTGGCCGTGGCGATCCTCTACAGCGCCGGCATCTACAGTCGCCTTTGGCGGCTGGCATCGTTGTCCGACCTGGTGACGCTGATCGAAGCCGCGACGCTTGCCGTCGCAGCCCCAGCGATCGTCCTGGTCGCGCTGTCCCGCGCGCACTGGATGCCGACGTCGGTCCCGTTCATCCAATGGCTGGTGCTTGTCGTGCTGCTGGCGGCGGGGCGCCTGTGGCGGCGTGTCCTGCAGGAGAAGCTGCGCAGGCTACGCGGTCGCCGCACCGCCCGGCAGCGCACGTCGGATGCGGTCTTCAGCCAGCAACGCGCACTGGTCATCGGCCGAACCGAATATGTCGAGGGCGTGCTTCGTCAGCTCGAGCTGGTGGATCGTCCTCCCTTCCTGCCCGTCGGCATCCTCGACGTGGACAGCCGCGAAACGAACCTGCGCCTGCGTCGCGTGCCGATCCTGGGGAACATCGATTCGATTGAACATGCGGTCGACACGCTTACGGCACGCAACGAACGTCCCTCGTGCATCATCCTCGCGGAAGGCCCTGACGTACTCTCCGGTCCAGCGAAGTTGCGCCTCGTGACGATCGCCCAGACGCTCAATCTGGCGGTCCTTCGCACGCCCCCCGCGACGGAATTTCAAAAGCCGCTCAACCTCGAGGTCATCGACCTGGCCGACCTGCTCGACCGACCGCAGACCAAGCTCGATCCCACCGTCGTCTCGCGGGCGATCCGCGGTCAACGCGTGCTGCTTACCGGTGCCGGCGGGTCGATCGGGCGGGAGCTGGCGCGGCAGATCGCGGCGTTCGAGCCTGCCGAACTGATCCTGGTCGATTGCGGCGAGTTCAACCTGTATTCGGTCGAAATGGAACTGCGCGACAATTATCCACAGGTGCCGTGCCGTGCCGTCCTGTGCTCGATCCGCCAACGCCAGCAGATCATGGCGTTGTTCGCGGAAACGCGGCCCGCCTTTGTCTTCCATGCCGCCGCCCTGAAACACGTTCCGCTCGTCGAAGCCAACATCTGCGCCGGCGTCCACACGAACGTTATCGGAACGCGCAACGTGGCCGATGCGGCACGGCGGTTCGGAGTCCGCGCGATGGTTCAGGTGTCCACCGACAAGGCCGTCAATCCGGTCGGCGTGATGGGCGCGACCAAGCGGTTGGGCGAACTCTATTGCCAGGCGCTCGATCTGGAGGGATCCGACTCCGCGTTCGCGCCGCGCTTCATGACCGTCCGCTTCGGCAACGTGCTGGGGTCGAGCGGGTCGCTCATTCCGCTGTTCCAGCGCCAGCTCGAACGCCGGGCACCGCTGACCGTCACGCACCCGGACATCACCCGCTACTTCATGACGATCCACGAAGCCGCCCAGCTGGTGCTGCACAGTTCGGCGTGCGCGCTGGAGGGCAATCTCAAACGCGGACGGATCATCGTCCTCGATATGGGGGAGCCGGTAAAAATCATCGACATCGCCCGGCGGATGATACGGCTGGCGGGGTTGATCCCGGAACGCGACGTGCCGATCGAGATCGTCGGCCTCCGCCCAGGCGAGAAGCTCTACGAGGAGCTGTTCAACGACTATGAGAAGCGCCTGCCGTCGCAGATGGCGGGGGTGTTCGAAGCCGAGCCGACCCCGCTTCCCTTGTCGACGCTGCACCGCGGCTTCAGCTTGCTGGCCGAAGGCGTGTTGGCGAACGACGAGGATGCGGTTCGCGAACTCCTGTTCGAAATGGTGCAGGCGTGCGGGCGAACGATCCCCGCCCTGCCCTGTGCCAACGGCGAAACGGTTGCCGATCAGCACGTCGTCGCCGCGCCGGCGTTCGCCGAGTTTCGAGGGCTGACGCATCGCTGGGCGTCGGACGGCCTGAGCCAGCAGGGGGCATAGCGGCCATGGCAACCCTCGCCCGATCGCCGCAGCCGCATGGTGGCATCGCAACACAGCCGATTGCCTCCCGGTGGCCGACGCACGCCCCGGACGAAATCGCGATCGTGGCGGACGTGCTCCGCTCCGGGCGCGTCAACGGCCTGCATCACGGCGAATGGTGCAAGGCGTTCGAGGCCGGCTTCGCCGACCTTTGCGCCATGCCCCACGCCATCGCGCTGGCCAACGGCACGCTTGCGCTGGAAGTGGCGTTGCGCGCGCTCGGGATCGGAAGCGGCGCCGAGGTCATCGTTCCTGCCCGCAGTTTCATGGCGACGGCAAGCTGCGTGATCGCCTGCGGGGCCAAACCCGTTTTCGCGGACATCGACCCGGACTCGCAGAGCCTAACGGCCGACACGATCGCAGAGGTCCTCACCCCCCGGACCAGGGCGATCATCGTCGTCCACCTTGGCGGTTACCCGGCGCCGATGGAGGAAATCGCAGCCTTGGCGACCAGCCGGGAGATCGCGCTGATCGAGGATTGTGCGCAGGCGCACGGCGCGACCATCGCGGGCCGCCGCGTCGGCTCATTCGGCGACGCGGGTGCCTTTTCCTTCTGTACGGACAAGATCATGTCCACAGGCGGCGAAGGCGGGATGCTGGTGCTGCGCAGCAGCGCCGTTTGGGCGCGGGCCTGGGCCTTCAAGGATCACGGCAAGGACCATGGCCTGCTGTACCAGACCACCGGCGGCACGGGTTTCCGCTGGTTGCATCGCAGCTTCGGCAGCAATTATCGGCTGACCGAGTTGCAGGCGGCGATCGGCATGCTTCAGCTCGGCAAGCTGGACGGCTGGATTGCACAGCGACGGCAAAACGCCGCCACGCTGCTCGACCAGCTCGACGGACTTGCGGCGCTTCGCCTGGTCCGGCCCGGACCGGACATCGGCCACGCTTATTACAAGTTCTACGCCTTCGTCCGGCCCGATCGGCTCCGCCAAGGATGGACTCGCGACCGGATCGTCGCGGAGGCACAGGCGCAAGGACTGCCGTGCCAGACCGGAAGTTGCCCCGAAATCTACCTGGAGCAGGCGTGCATCGACGCCGGTCTGGGACCAAGCGACCGCCTGCCGGTCGCGCGCGCGCTTGGCGAGACGAGCATCATGCTGCCGGTCGACCCGACCCTCGACGAAGCGACGTGTCGCACGATGGGAACGGTCTTGCGGGCCATTATCGAGCGGGGGTCGAGTGATGCCAGGGACTGAACGCCAGCCGTCCTTCATCGTGATCGGCGCGGTGAAGGGCGCAACGACATGGCTCGCACACCAGCTGCGCGAGCATCCACGCCTCTGGCTCCCCGACGCGGAGCCGCACTATTTCAGCAGCGAATATTCCCGCGGGCCGGATTGGTACCGTGGGTTGTTCACACAGGCACCCGCCAATCGCATCATTGGCGAGAAATCGGCGGACTATCTGGCGCATCCCGATGCCGCGGCCAGGATTGCCCGCGATCTGCCGGATGTACGGCTGATCACGCAGCTTCGTAACCCGGTCGAACGTGCCTATTCGGACTATTGCATGTTGTACCGGCGCGGGTTGGTCGGCCCTGACCCGATGCCGTACCTCGACAAGCGTCAGTCCGCGCAGTCGCGTTTCCTGACGGGCGGTCTCTATGCAGCGCATCTCGAACGCTTCCTCGAGCATTTCCCGCGCGAACAGCTGTGCATCCTGCTCCATGACGATATTCTGGAGGCACCGGAGCGCGTCATTGCGCAGGTGTGCGCGCATATTGCGGTCGATCCCCATGTTTCGAGTCCTGCGGTCGCGTCGCGCAAGAACGACAGCGCCACGCCAATGCTGCCCCTGCGCATGCGTCGCATCCTCCGACCCGTCCGGCCGTTGCTCGATCCGCTTCGCGGCAATCCGGTGCTGGCGCGGATGCGCACCGCGTTCGTCGAGCCGGTGCGCTATCCACCGTTGACCGCGGATCTGCGCCGGAGCTTGCAGGACTTTTATCGAAACGACGTCGCGCGGCTCGAGAACCTTCTACAACGGGATTTGAGCCGTTGGCGGGCGCAGGACGCGTCGATATCCGCACTGACGGCAGCGTGATCGTGGAACCTCTTCGAATGGAAGGAAGCGCCTGATGCAACGCCGCAACGCCTGTGCCGCCTTGCTCCTTGCCGTGTTGCTGCCGGGCTGCGCGACCGCCGACAGTGCCCTGCCGCCACTCGCGTCGGTTGCGCCCCGCGCCTACACGCTCGGTCCCGGCGACGAGCTGCGCGTGAGCGTTCTGGGGCTCGATGCCATGAACAACACGTATCTGGTCGGGGATACCGGCGCGATCTCGATCCCCATGCTCGAACCGATCGACGTTCAGGGAAAGACCATTCGCGACGTGGAGCAGGCGATCGGCCAGGCGATCCTTGCGCGTCAGCTGGTGCTCGACCCGAAGGTCAACGCACAAATCCAGGCATACCGCCCGTTCTTCATCAGCGGCGAAGTGCAGCGCCCCGGACAATATCCCTACGTCCCGGGAATGTCGGTCATGGCCGCCGTATCCGTCGCCGGGGGCTATACGTTTCGCGCGGACAAGAAGCGGATGACGGTCACGCGTGCCGCCACAGCGGGCATGACCGGACCGACCGCTCCGGTCATGCCTGGGGACCTGATCGTCGTACGTGAGCGGTGGTTCTAGGCGTGCGCGGGGGGCACGTCGCCAACTACCGATACAGGGCTGGACGATATCGCGGCATCGAGCAGGCCACCGGGACGCTGCTGGCGGCGATGACCTTGGTCGTCTCGGCGGCACCCGCTCAGGCGCAAACCGTTCCGCGCGATCCGACGCTCGATGCCCTCCCGCGCCCGGGCTATGAACCGAGACCGATCCGGCTCGGCTTATGGGTCATCGAACCGACGCTCGAGACGAGGGCCTGGTTCAACGACAATATCCGCGCGGCGCCGAGCAGAAAGCGTTCGGATGCTGTGCTGACGGTGTCGCCGCGGGTCGACGTCCGGCGTATCCGCGGCACGAACGAGCTGCGGCTCGATGCGCATGCAGCGTTACTTCGCTATGCGCGAACACCCCGCGAGAACGTCGATACCTTCGGCGCACAGGCTTCCATGCGCCAGACGATCGGCAGCGCGCATGCGCTGGAAGCGACCGCCGCCTATGACCGAACGTTCGAACAACGCTTCGACCCGGAAGCCGACGTCGCGTTTGCGCGCCGCCCCGCGCTGATCGATGCCACACGGGGCGAACTGCAATATCGTTATGTCGGAGCGCGCGTGGGGGCTGCCGTAACGCTCGGCATCAACCGGTTCGACTATCGCGCCCGAGAGGATCGGGATCGCGATCTCATGTCCTACAGCGTCGCGGTTCGCGGGTTCATCGCGGTATCGCCGCGCGCTTCGCTGTTCGTGCAACCCTACGCCAACTGGCGCGAACCGGGCACATTGTTCGACCGCGCGGGGGTGCAGCGCGAGACCTTTACCAGCGGTGCCCTCGCCGGTCTGGCGCTGGACCTGACCGATCGCATCCAGGGGGAAATGGGGCTTGGGGTCTTTCGCGCCGATCCTGCCGATCCCCGCCTGAACGCGTTTACGGGCGTCGCGGCAAACGGGCGGCTGACGTGGCATCCACGGACCAGAACGCTCGTGTCGCTGGTCGTCTTTCGCGGCGACGTGGCGACGATCCGGATCGGCGCGATCGGACGGATCGACAGCACCGTCGACCTGCGGGTCGAACAGGAGGCGCGCCACAATTTGCTGGTGCACGGGACCGTGGGGCTTCGCTCGATCGGCTATCGTGGCCTGTCCGAGCAAGACCAGCGCTATTTCCGAACGAGCGTCGGCGCGCGCTACCTCGTCAACCGGCAAATGTCGGTCGGGGTCGAGGCGGGATATCTCAACCGGGACGCGCCCGATCCGCTCAGGCGGTTCGATCGCTGGCAAGGCTCGCTGATCGTGCGCTTCGTTCTGTGACGGCCAAGCATCGGTCGACCGTCATGCTCCATTCCGACAGAATTTCGCTCGGGCGATAACGAGACACGGCAGCGACGGCGGCCTTGCCCAGCCGCTCCCGCAATTGTGCGTCGGCCATAATCCGGTCCAGCGCGCACGACAGCGCAGCAACATCGCCCGCGGGGACAAGCAGTCCGGTTACCGCATCCTCGATCATCTCACCGGGGCCGAAGGCGCAATCGAACGCGACGACCGGCAATCCGTCCGCCATCGCCTCGCCGAGCACGTTGGGGAAACCTTCGTACCGCGACGAGAGCACCATCGCCGTCGCACCTTCGAGCCAGCCTCCGGGCCGGCTGCTGTTCCCGGGCAACACGATCCGGTCGGCCAGCCCCAGACTTGCCACGCGATCCTCGAGCGCCTGGCGCAGCGGCCCCTCCCCCCAGATCTGCAACTGCCAGTGCGGATGCGGTCCACATGCCTGCGCGAACGCGTCGATCAGCATGTCGAACCCCTTCTGATGAGTCAGCCGCCCCGCCGCCACCAACACGCCGCCGGAGAATATTGCGGGCGCAGACCGGGTGGGCAGCGGACGGGCAGGCGCGATCGGGTTCGGGATCACCTTCGCCGTGCCGCGCACCGCAACGGGGAGGCAGACGAGGCTCGCACGCGTCTGCATGACCACGGCCGCCGCCCGCGGGTACAGTCGCGCAAGCGCCACGTTCCAGCCGCGACTGGCCTTTTGCATCAACGGGTTGTTCCGCTCCGACACGATCACCGGAACGCGTGTCCCCACGGTCGCGAGCAAGGCGACGACGTTGATCTTGGTCAGGAAGGAGATGACGACATCCGGCCCAACCGCCCGAATGACGGCGCGCAGCTTCCATATCCTGTTCGCGGTCGTCGTCAGGCGCCCCCCGCCACCGCGCGCCGGACCCAACCGCACAAGGGCAATCCGGCTGTCGAAATCGTGGAACACCGGCGCGCTCGGGTGATCGAAGGCGACGATCGTCACGTCCTGCCCATCGGCCACCCACGCGGACGCCATCAGGCTGATGACCCGTTCGGCACCCCCTGCGCCGAGCCCGGCGACGACAAACATCACGCGCCGCTTAAGCACGGGATCACCGCGATCCACCGCGCTCAGCGTTCCCGCCCCGCTTTGAGCAGGACCTCCTGCAACGGGCTCACCAGGAAGTTCATGATGCTGCGTCGGCCGGTACGGATATCGGCGGTTATCTCCATTCCCGGCGTCAAGGCGATCGGCTGGCCTCCGCGTCCGGATATCCGACGTTCGACCGCGATGCGCGCGATGAAGACGAGCCCGAGCGTATCGTCGTGGATCGAGTCCGGGCTGATGCTTTCGACCCGTCCGCGCGCGGTGCCGTAGCGGGTGAAGGGAAACGCTGCCAGTTTGACTGCGACCGGCTGGCCGACCCGCACGAACCCCGCATCCCTGGTCGGAATTTTGACCTGCCCGATGAGCCGTCCGGCCGACGGGACGACGACCATGATCGGTTTGGCAAGTTCGATCACGCCGCCGACGGTATGGACGGCCAGTTGCGAGACCATGCCGTCGATCGGGCTGACCAGCCGTTGCAGGCCCGTCCTGTGCCGCACCCTGACCAGTTCCTCGCGCCGCAACCGCACCTCCGTTTCGGATTTTGCCAACGCACTGAGCACCTTGGCGCGCGCGTCACCGTTCGCCTGACGGAGCGTGCCATCGGCGGATGCGATTTGCGCGTCCGCCTTGCGGGACGTCTCGAACGCAATGTCGCGATCCCGGATCAGCGCGGACTGCTGCCGCTGCAATTCCAGAAAGCGTAGTTTCGACACATAACCTTTGGACAGCAGCTCCGCATTTGCCGCGACTTCCTGCGCGACGATCGCAACCGACTCCGACAGCTTCACGGCCCGCAACCGCGCCTCCGCGCGCGCCGCTTGCGCAACCCTGCGATCTGCCCCGTGCATCGACGATGCCCCGACGATCGCTTCCAGCTCCGCAGCGGCAAGCGCGACCTGCGTCGAGACCACATCCGCCGGCGTACCCGCAGGGGGGACGAAGCGCAGTCCATGCCCGTCAAGCGCGGACAGCATCGCCCTGGCCCGCGCGGCGTCGAGCGCCGCCGCTTCGTACCCCTCCTCCACCTGACGCACGTCTGCGGCGGAAACGGTAGGGTCGAGGTCGATCAACGGCTGACCGGCGCGAACGCTTTGATTGTCGTGCACATGGATCGCGCGGACCACCCCGGTATCCGCCGCCTGGATGATCTTGACGTCCTCGGACGGAGACACCTGCCCGGGTGCGGACACGACGATGTCGAGCCGGCCGAATGTCGCCCAGGTGATCGAGATCACCAGGGCGATCATTAGTACCCAGGACGTCATGCGTGCGGTCGGCGATACGGGGCGTTCGATGATTTCGAGCGCGGCCGGCAGGAAATCGGTTTCATCGGTCCGCAACCGTGATGTCGCGCGTTGCCGGTCGGCCACGACGGCGGCGCGGAACGTGTCCCAATGCCGCACCATCATGGTCATGCCGGAACGGCCTCCGATCCCGTTTGCCGCTGGTACAGGTCGGCGTAGCGACCGCGCGCCCGCAGCAGATCGTGGTGACTGCCGCTTTCGACGATGCGCCCCGCCTCGAGCGTGATGATACGATCGCAGTCGCGGATCGCCGACAACCGGTGCGCGATGATCACCACGGTACGCCCCTGCGATAGCGCCCCCAGGTTGTTGCGGAGGATTTCCTCGCTCTCGGCGTCGAGCGCGGAGGTCGCCTCATCGAACACCAGGATCCGCGGCTGCGTCACCAGCGCACGCGCGATCGCGATCCTTTGCCGCTGTCCCCCCGACAGATTGACCCCGCGCTCCTCGATCATCGTGTCGTAGCCGTGTGGCAGCCGCATGATGAAGTCATGCGCACCCGACAGCCTGGCCGCCGCCATCACTTGCGGCAGCGGCAACAGCGGGTTCGCCAGCGCGATGTTTTCCCGCAAGGTGCGGTTGAACAGCAGGTTTTCCTGAAGGACCACCCCCATCTGCCGCCGCAACCATGCGGGATCGACGTGTGCGATATCGATCCCGTCGATCAGGATCCGGCCCGATCCCGGCAAGTACAGCCGCTGCAGCAACTTGGCGAGCGTCGACTTCCCCGACCCGGACGATCCCGCAATCCCGAGCGTTCCCCCGGCGGGGAGTGTGAAGCTGACCTCCTGCAATGTCTGCGGCCCCTCGGCGCCATAGCGAAAACTGACCGACTCGAACGTGATCTGCCCCTTGATCGCGGGCAGCGCCATGCGCGAGGCGGGAATGCGCTCGGGCGGCGCGTTGAGCACGTCGCCGAGCCGGTCGATCGACAGGCGGACCTGCTGGAATTCCTGCCAGAGCTGCGCCATCCGGATCACCGGGGCAGTCACGCGCTGCGCAAACATGTTGAAGGCGACCAACCCCCCGACGGTCAATGCGCCCGCGATCACTTGCTGCGCCCCCAGGAACAGGATCGCCGCGAGGCTCAGCTTGGAAATCAGCTGGACCGTCTGGCTGCTGAGGTTGCTCAGGTTGATGACGCGCTGGTTCGCGGCGCTGTAGGCGGCGAGCTGTTGCTCCCATCGTCCCTGCCACTGCGGTTCGATCGCCGCGGCCTTGACCGTCTGCATTCCCGATACGCTCTCCACCAGCAGCGCGTTGTTGGCGGACCCCTGTTCGAACTTCTGCGACAGCCGATCGCGCAACGGGCGCGTGACCAGCAGCGACACCGCGACATAGGCGGGGATGGTGACCAGTACGACCGCGGCAAGAACCGGCGAATAGATCCACATCGCGATCAGGAAGACGATGGTGAAGGCGGGATCGACGAACACCGACAGGGACGCGTTGGTAAGGAATTCGCGAATGGACTCGAGCTGGCGAACCCGGGTCACCGTATCGCCGACGCGACGGCCCTCGAAGTAGCTGAGCGGAAGCTTGAGCAGGTGCCGGAACAGGCGCACGCCGAGTTCGACGTCCAGCTTCTGGCTCGTTTCGGAATAGAGCCGCGTGCGCAGCCAGCCGAAGACGACTTCCCACACCGAGACGATGACATAGCCGAGGACCAGCACCTTGAGGGTTTCGAGCGTGTTGTGCGCCAGCACCTTGTCGATCACGTTCTGGAAGAAGAGCGGCGCGGCAAGACCGAGCAGATTGAGCGCCAGGGTGATCAGCAGCACCTCACCGATCAAATGCCGGTACCGCGCGAGTTGCGGAATGAACCAGCCGACATCGAACACGCCCGCGTCGCTGGGGGGGCCCGTGCGGGATGCGATCAGGATGACCTGCCCGGACCAGCACGCCTCCACCTCGGCGCGCGCGAGTGTCTCGACCGGTCGGCCTGGGCGGAAGATCGTCGCGGTGGTCTGCGTCGCGCGTCCGATGATGAACCACCCCGCCGGCCCCGCAGCCAGCGCCGGAAGCGGCAGCCGACCGAGCCGTTCGAACGGCGCCCGAATGGCTTTCGCGCGGATACCCTCGATACGTTTCGCCAAACGCAGAATATCCGGCGGCGTTACGTCGCGGGAATGTCCCAGTTCATACCGTAACTGGAGTGGATCGGCAGCGATCCGGTGCATTCCCAGCAGCGTTGCGAAGGCAAGGAGGCCAGTATCCTCCCCGGTCAGCTCGGGATTTGCAGACGATGCAGCCGCCATGACATGAAACCTTATCGGTCTTGCAACCCAAGCTGCCGTAATCCGTCGTTATCTGCTTCGTGCGACGAACATGCCCCCCAGCTTGCCCCGTCACCGACACTAAGGCCGCGCCATCGACTCCCCCAGCACCCTTTTGGCGCATCGCGAACGATTGGGAGGTATGCCGGATCAGCAAGCGGCACGCGCCGGTGCGGCGGCGATGCTGTGTCGCGCGTCTGAAGACGCTCCGCCCGCCAGGCGTCCGCGACAGTGCAGAGCGCAGCATGCTCTACAGAAGCGATGGATTATAAAGGTTTTTTAGAAACTTGGCTGGGGCGGCAGGGTTCGAACCTGCGAATGGCGGCATCAAAAGCCGCTGCCTTACCACTTGGCGACGCCCCAATCCGGGAGCGCAGGCCTTTAAGCTGCGCGTGCCCCGATGCAAACCAAAAAATCGTGCGGACCGGTCAGATCACGCGTTCGAGCCAACCGTGCGGATCCTGCGCGACGCCGCGTTGAAGGTCGATCAACGCTTTCCGTATCCGCAGCGTCGTCTGTCCTGCCCCGCCGCTCGCGATATCGAACGCGCCGTCGACCATCTTCATCGTCCCGATCGGCGTAACGACCGCCGCCGTCCCGCAGGCAAAGGCCTCGAGCAAACGGCCGCTCGCGGCATCCGCACGGCACTGGTCGATCGCATAGGGCTCCTCGTGCACCGTCAGCCCCATGTCGCGCGCGAGCGTGATGAGCGAATCGCGCGTTATGCCCGGAAGGATCGTACCGGTCAGCGGCGGCGTCTGGATCGTGCCGTCGTCGAACACGAAGAAAATGTTCATCCCGCCCAGTTCCTCGATCCAGCGGCGCTCGATCGCGTCGAGGAACAGCACCTGGTCGCAGCCCTGCCGGGTCGCCTCGGCCTGCGCGATCAGGCTGGCGGCGTAATTGCCGCCGCACTTGGCCGCCCCCGTACCGCCGGGTGCCGCACGCGTATAATCCTGCGACACCCACAGCGTCACCGCGGGCGCGCCGCCCTTGAAATAGGCGCCGACCGACGAGGCGATCACCGCGTAGAGATACTCGGACGACGGCTTGACGCCCAGGAACACCTCGCTCGCGATCATGAACGGGCGCAGGTACAGCGCACCACCGTCGATATCCGGGATCCAGTCGGCTTCCTGCCGAACCAGCGCACGGACCGACTCGACGAACAGATCCTCGGGCAGCGGCACCATCGCCATGCGCTCGGCCGACGACCGGAAGCGCGCGGCGTTGGCGGTCGGACGGAACAACGCAGCGCCGCCGTCGGGCAGGCGATACGCCTTCATCCCCTCAAAGATCTCCTGCGCATAATGCAGCACCGCCGATGCGCTATCCATCGTGAACGGCCCGCGCGCGACGATCTTGGCGTCGTGCCAGCCTTCCGCTTCGCTGTAGCGGATCGTCACCATGTGATCGGTAAAGACCTTGCCGAACCCCGGGTTGACGAGTTGCGCAGACCGTTCGTTCGCCGAAATCGGGCTGGCGTTAGGCTCGAAGGCGAATTTAGGCGGCGATGCCGACG
>Ga0265780_10000637_pt1 | contig 53167 bp, 13 predicted proteins | sample P1T30metagenome_FD_192432 | JGI IMG/M metagenome (GOLD analysis project Ga0265780, IMG submission 192432) | Plant litter microbial communities from East Loma Ridge, Irvine, California - P1 T30 | ecosystem: Environmental > Terrestrial > Plant litter > Unclassified | place: USA: California... | reverse complement strand
ACGATGCCCGAAAACTCCGACGTGCCGAGGCTGGCCGCCGTGGCCGTGGCCGTGAGCTGCGCCCCGCCGGCCGATAGTGCGGCGCGCTGGGTGGCCGTGAGGCTGGTGAGCGCGATGCGTGCCGAAAACGGCACTCCTGAGCCGCTGCCTTGGGCAAAGCCATTGACGTTGGCGCTGGCCACGCCGTAGTTCGTGACCGAGTCGGTGCGCGAGACGGTGATGGAGCCCAGGTACGAGCTGCCCTGCCCAAAATTGTTGCCCGTGGTGGAGCTGGGCAGCGCCACGGCATTGGGCGTAGCCAAAAACAGCTCTACGGTGCGCCCGGTGGTTACTAAGCCGCGCACCGTGAGGGTGGTGCCGAGCAGGCTGGCGGTGCGCAGAATCGGGTAGTTGATGAGCGCGTTGGCCCCGGCGGTGCTGGTGCTGTTGGTGGTCACGTAGGGCGAGGTGCCCACGTTGGCGTTGTTGTTGGCGGTGGTGAGGAGGTCGATGCCCACCTGGCCGCTGGCCACGCTGCCGTTGGTGGCGGCCGCGCTGCCATTGCCAGACACCGCATTTTGGCTGATAACCGAGGTGGTGGCCCCGGCCGTTACCATAATGCCCGCGCCGTAGTTGTTAGTGATAACGTTGAGGCTGACGGTATTGCCGGCCCCGTACACGCGCACACCCGCCGAGTTGCGCGGGATGGTGGTGAGGCTGGTGCTGCCGGCCCCGTTGCCAGTCACCGTGTTGCCGGTCCAGGTGTTGCCGCCCGCCGAGTTCAGGCCGTCGAGGCCCGCGCCGAGGTTATTGATGGCCAGGTTGTTGCTAATCATGGAGGCGCTGCCCTGCACGTCGATGCCACCCAGCGTCACGTCGCTGATGCCGTTGCCCCGCACCTCGTTCTGACTGATGGTGGCCCCGGTTACGCCGCTGTTAAGGGTGAGGCCCTTGCCCTGGTTGAAGCCAATCAGGTTGTTCTGTACCGTTAGGTCCGTGCCGCTCAGCACCCGGATGCCGTCGGCCTTGGTGCTGCCGCCGGCAAATGCCGTGGCCGGGGTGCCGATGAAGTTGCCCAAAATAGTGGCATTAGCGGCCGCTACGCGCACGTTGGCGTAGCTGTCGCTGGCCGCCCCGTTGCCGAAGCCGTGGATGGCCAGGCCCATTACGCCGGTACCGGCGCCGGTCAGGTCGAGGCCTACGTTGGTGGCGGCGGTGCCGGTGAGCTGCACCTCCGGGCCATTCAGCTGCGGCAGCACCACGTTATTCACGCCCGTGGGGCCGCCGGTGCCGAGCAGGCGGCTGTTGGTATTGCCAATGTTGAAGGTCTGCGTCCACCCATTAATAACAGTAGCCGGGCCGCTGATGGCCGGCAGGCCCGCCGCCGTGGTGGGGCTGATAACGGCCACGCCGCCCGTGAGCTGGCTGGCCGGCCCGGCGGGGCTGGCGCTGGCGGCCCGCAGGCCGGCGTGCGCCGCGCCATCGGGCACCATGAAGATGCTGGTTTCGGTGGCGGCGGGCAGGGTGGTGCCAGTCGAGTTGGCGCCCACTACCTGGTTGAGGAAGCTGCCGGTCTGGGCTAGCTTGTTCTCATCGCCGAGGGCGTTGCTGTTCAAGATAAACTGCGCCAGCGAGCCCTGGCCGTTCGCCTTGGTGTTCACCACCAGGTCGAAGTTGAAGCCAAAATCGACGCCCGTGGTGCTGGCCGAACTGCTAACTATGGCCGTAGCCAACGCCTGCACGGCTTGGCTGCCGGTGGTGAGCGCGGCCAGCGGTTGGCCGCTCGCGTTGGCGGGGGCGTCGGGCAGGGCGGGGTTGGGGCCGCCGACCTGGTCGGTGGTGGTGCCCTGGTAGGTGACGATGGATAGCAGGCCGGCCGTGGTGCTGCCGGCGCGGCGGCTGCTCACGGTGCCGCTCACCACGCGCACGGTGTAGGTGCCCGCGTCTAGGTTATAGAAGCGGTACACGCCGCTGGCGTCGGTGGTGGTGGTGGCTGCCAGGGCCCCGCCCAGGTACAGCTCGACGGTGGCGCCGGGGCGGCCGAGGCTGGTAAAAGTGGGAGCCGAACTGGTGGCCGTGGCCAGCGAACGGCCCGCGCCACCGCCGTAATTCACGTCATCAAACACGGTGCCCGTGAGGTGCGGCAGCACCGCGAAATTGGTGCCCGAGGTGGCCGTGCCCGTGGCATTGGCCACCGGCCCCACCACCGTGATGGCGCCGCTGGTAGCGCCCACCGGCACGGTAGCCGTGAGTTGGCCGTCCGAATTTACCACGAACGCCGCCGCCGTGCCGTTAATCAGCACCGAGGTAGCGCCCGTGAAATTGCTACCCCGCACCACTACGCTGCTGCCCACTACGCCGCTGCCCGGCGAGAACGACGTGATGGCCGGCACCCCGTAGATGGGGGCCGACGAGGGCGCTACCCATGTAGGGGTATTGGGGCTGGCGGCGAGGGTGCCCGCCGCGCCCGCGCCGGTGCTGCCGGCCGTGGTGCCGGTGCCTTCATCGAGGCGGTAGTAGGCGGCTAGGCTGGGGGTACCGCTGGGCACCAGGTAGTTGCGGTAAGCGTTGAGGTCGGCGGCCGAGCGCACGGTGCTCCACAGGCGCACCTCGTCGAGCTGGCCCGTGAAGAAGGTGGTGCCCGTCTGGATGCTGCCCAGGCGCAGGCTGGTGGGGGCCGTTAGCAAGTTCGTGTTGGTGGCGCTGCCGACGCTGCTGGCTTCCTGCACGCCATCTACGTAGAGCAGTATCAGACCCGAAGCGCGCTGGCGCGTGGCCGCGACGTGGTGCCAGCGGCCATCGTTAATGCTGGTGACTGACTGGATAGTAACGTCGGGATTGCCGACCCCAAAAGCCGCCTTGCCATTGAGCAGCACCACGCCATAATCGTTGGCTACGCCGCCCACCTCGCCATCGACGAGGCCGGCGCCCTGCCACCACTGCGTGCCGACGGGGCTGGCCATGCTGGTGCGCACCCAAAATTCGATGGTGAAATCGTCGCTCACGGCGCGGGGCATCTGCACGTAGGTGCTGCGGGCAGCGTCGAAGGTCAGCGCATTGCCGATGGCCCACGCCCCGGTGGGGGCGGCCAGCAGCCCGGCCGCCAGCAAAGTGGTTTGGATAGGTATAACTATTCGCATAAGGGTAACGGGTATTTTGATTGGATAAGTAGCTAGCGTGTGTGAAAGAGGTAAGCCTGATTTTGCTATTATTTATAAATTTTCCGTAGAAAGTAGGTTTTGCTGAATTGTTTACTATTTGATATAAAATTGCACTTAGTGAAAATTATATTGTCTCAATTCTGTAATAATAATCTATATTATGGACAAAATTGATATGAATTACTTTTGAAAGCAAATTGGTATAGTTGGCTGGATATGGTTATTCTTATAGCCTTTTTTACTTGTCGGTTTAGGTGCCTCGTACTTGAAGCCGTATCCCCCTGAAAATCTTTGACCTGAGTTGTGCGCGACAGAATCTGATTTTTTTTCGATTTCAAGCCAAAAAAGCCTGCTGGCAGCCACCCGCTCAGGAAAAGTAACGGCACGAAAAAACCCCCACCGGAGGCCGGTGGGGGTTTTTGGGTTAGCGCGTGCGCTTAGCTCAGCAGCTTACTCCTTGGTAAGGCGCAGGGTCTGTTGGAAGCTGGTGCCATCGGCGAGCTGGCCGGAGACGCGCACGTGGTAGGTACCGGTGGCGAGCTGCTGCACGTCCAGGGGCTGGGGCAGGCCGCCGGCCAGCGTGGCCGTGCGCACGGTGCGGCCGGTGGCATCAAGCAGCAGCACCTGGTAAGTGCCGGAGGCGGGCAGCTGGCGCAGGTCGAGCTGGGTGGTGGCCTGGGCCGGGTTGGGGAACAAGCTCAGGGCAAGCGGGGCGGCGGCTACTTCGGTGCTGAAGCGCACGGAGCGCACGGGGGAGAAGGAGCTGGTGCCGTCGCGGTCGACCTGGCGCAGGCGGTAGTAGACGGGCCCGTTGGCCAGGGCGGCGACGCCAGCATCGGTGAGCGCGTAGGAGCTGGCGGCGGTGGTGGTGCCGTGGCCGGCGACGGCGGCGATTTTGGCGAAGGTGGCACCGTCGAAGCTACGCTCGATGTCGAAGTGGTCGTTGTTCTTTTCCGAGGCGGTGGCCCAGGTCAGGAAGGCGTCGCGGTTGCGCACGGCCAGGGCCGTGAAGTCCGTCAGCACCACCGGCAGCGGGTACGCCCCGAGGGTGAACGTGGCCAGTGCCTGGCTGATACCGCCGTTGGCATCGGTCGTGATTACGAACACCGAGTAGTTCTGGGCGGTGGGGTTATTCACGAGCTGGCTGGCATTGCTGACGAAGATGCGGCCGGTAGCGGGGTCGAGGCTCACGCCGGCGGGCAGGGTGTTGCCGGGGTTGCCGGCGGGACCGGTGGTAGCCAGTACCGCGTTGGTGCCCGAGGTCAGCAGGCCGTTGGCGGCCCCGGCTTGCAGGGCGCCCGTGCCGTCGAAGATGGTGCCGGCGCTGGTGTACACGGCCTTGTTGGGGTCTATTACCTGGGCCAGTACATCGTTGGTCACGTACTTGTTAGCCCCGCCTTTGGTCGTGTTGTAGGCCGTGTAGGCCGAGGCCAAATCCTGGGCTACCGGGATGGTGTAGAGGGCAGTGTTGCTCACCACGCCGTTGTTGTCGGTGGCGGTGTAGGTGAAGAACACATTGCCCGCAAACGTGTTAGCCGGGTCGAAGCTCAGCAGTGCTGGGTTGGGCACCTGGTAGCCCCCGCCGGTGATGCTGGTGATGGCCGCGCCGTTGTAGTAGAGCGTGCCCGAAGTGGGCAGGCTCTGGATGAAGTAATTCGAGATGTTGCCGTCGGGGTCGGTGGCAAAGAGCGGCGAGATGGCTAATGCATTGGCCGTGTTGCCCTCGGGGCTCCGCAGGCTGTTCACCATGTTCTGGGCTACTGGGGCAAGGCTCAGCGGCGCCGTAATGGTGGTGAAGGCGAACGTGTTGTTGTTCGTGTTGCTCTCGCCAGCGGCGGTCGTGCTCACGGTGGCATCGCCAACCGTGAGGGAGCCCGTGTTGGGCATGGTCACGGTGATGGTGTTGCTCACCACACCATTGAGGCCGGGTGCCAGGTTGCTGATGGCGGCGAAGGTCAGCAGGCCGCTGCCGGTGTCGTAGCTGGCCCCGGAGCTGGGGTAGCTGATGGTGGTGCCCGAAAGCGTGCCCGTTTGGCCGGCTACCAGCAGGGTGCTGGTGGTGAGGCCGGTGGGCAGCTGCACGGTTTGCGTAGCCGACGACACGCTCGACGGACCATTGTTGGTGGTCTTTATCGTGTACACATTCTGGCTGCCGGCCAGCGCCGAGGCCGGGCCGCTGATGCTGGTGGTGAGGTCGAAGGCCGGGTTAATCGTGATGCTGCTGTTGTTGCGGTTGTCGGCCGGGTTCAGGTCAGTCGTGTTCGACGACACGGCCGATACGACCACGAGCTGGCCGCTGGTCGGGGCCGAGAACGCCACCGAGTAGCTGGTAGCCGACGCGCTAAAGGGCAGGCTGGCAATGGTCGGGAAGGTGAGCAGGCCGGTAGCCACGTCATACGTCGCGCCCACGGCGGGGCCGCTGCCGAAGGTGATGAGGCCGTTGCTCAGCGTGCCCGCTACGCCACCCACTCTGAGGTCGGCGGCCGACAGGCCGGTGGGCAAGCTCACCGTGGGCACCACGTTGGTGGCGGCCTGGGTGCCGCTGTTGCGGTAAGTGGCGGTGTACGTAACCGTGCTGCCGGGGGCCACCGAAGTGCCGGTGGGCGTGATGCTAGTCAGCAGGTCGGCCGTGGTGGCCGCGGCGGCGGGCGTGGTAGTGGTGGCGGGGGCCACGCCGGTCGTGATGGCCGCCGTGTTGTTGGTCAGTACATTATCCTGGGTGGCGCTGCTCACCGAAGCGAGGCCGCTCAGCTGCCCGCCGGGGGCGTTGGGCATGGTAAAGGTCACGTAGTTCTCGGCGCTCACGCCGGCTTGCAGCGTGCTCAGGGCCGGGAACGTCAGCAGGCCCGTGTTGTCATAGGTGTAGCCCACCGGGGCCGACTGAATGGTGAGGCCGGCTGGCAGCCGCAGCGTGGGCACTACGTTGGTAGCGGTGCCGGTGCCGTTGTTGGTCGTGGTGAGGGTGTAGGTCACGTAGTTGCCGATGACGGCGGTGGCCGGGCCAGCGAGGGCTACGGCTACGTCGGTGGTCGGCGTAACGGCGGTGGCTACGCTGGCGGCGTTGTTGGCGGGGGTGGCATCGGGGGTGGCGCTGCTGATGGCGCTGCTAACTACGTAGCTCTGGGCCGGGGCCACAAAGGTGAGGTTGAACGCTTGCACGGCACCCACCGCGTCGCTGGCGAGGGCGGGCAGGGTTACGAGGCCCGTGGCGGGGTTGTAAACCGCGCCGTTGGCGAAGCTGAGGGTCGTAGCATTAACGAGCGTACCCGTTTGGCCGCCCACCGTGAGGGTGCTGGCGGTGAGGCCGGAAGGCAGCTGCACGGTTTCGGCCACCACGCGGGCCGCGTTGGGGCCGTTGTTGGTGAAGGTAGCCGTGTAGGTTACGCTCTGGCCGGGCACCACGCCGCTGGTCGGCCCGGTGAGGGTTGCTACCAGGTCGCTGGTGGGCCGCACCGTTACGGTTGCGGCCTTCACGTTGTCGGCCGGCACGTTGTCCGAGGTAGCGCTGCCTACCGAGTTGGTAGCCAGCAATTGGCCTTCATTGCCCACCGTGGCCGGTACGGTCACGGCTACCGGGAACGAGAAGCTCGCGCCGCTGGCCAGCGAAGTAGCCGTGGCCGCGTAGCTCAGCAGGCCAGTCTGGCTGTTGTAGCTCACCGACTTGTAAGCCGTGCCATCGGCAAAGGCGTAGGTCACGTTGTCGGCTTGCAGGGTGCCGCTCAGGCCAGCCACCAGCAGGGTGGTGGCATTGAGGCCGGGCAGCAGCTGGAGCTGGCCCGTCACGCTGGTGGCCGCGCCGGGGCCAGCGTTGCTGGCGCCCACGGTGTAGGTCACTTGCGTGGCCGCACTCACGATGGTCGAGGTGGTGGTCAGCGTGGCCGTCAGGTTGGCCACCGTGGCGGTAGCGGCGGTGGGCGTCAGGGTAGCGCCGGGTGCGGTGCTGCTGGCGGCGCCGTTGAGGTAAGCCGTGTTATTGGCCAGGTTCGTGTCGCCGGCATTAGCCGTGTTGGGCGCCACTTGGGCCGAAGGCGTGAAGGCGGCAGCTGGTGCCAGGAACGTGATGGTGTGGGCCACCGTCTGGCCGCTGGGCAGGCTGCCCAGCGCCGGGAAGGTTACCACGCCCGAGGCGTTGTCATACGTGCCGCCGTTGCTGATAAACACGCCGGGCGGGCCGATAGTCGGGTTGAGCCCGGCTGGCAGCTGCACGGTTTCTACCGCCCCGGCAACAGCCTGCGGGCCGTTGTTGGTGGTGGTCACGCTCAGGGTTACCGGCGAGCCGGCCACCACGGTGGTGGGGCCGCTGATGGTGGTAGCCAGGTCAAACCGCGGCCCGGCCACGATGCTGGCCGAGTCCACGTTGTTAGTCGGGTTGCTCTCGGTGGTCGTGCTCGTGAGGCTGGCCGTAGCCGTTACCACGCCGCTGGCGGGCATCGTGAAGGTAATAATGGACGAAACCGAGCCGGTGGCCAGCGTCGTGGTGGCGTACGTAATCTGGCCCGTAGCGATGGTGTACACTGCGCCGTTGGCGAAGGTGATGGTCGTCGCGTTGGCAGTGCCAGTCTGGCCGCCCACCGTGAGGGTGCCGGCCGTCAGGCCCGGAATCAGTTGCACGGTGGGCACTACGCCCGCCGCCGTGGGCGTGCTGTTGTTGGTGAAGGTGGTCGTGAAAGTAGCCGTGTTGCCGGGCGAGATGGTGCCCGAAGCGGCCGTAATAGCAGCCTGCAAATCGACCACGCCCACGGTGGTTAGCGCCAGGCTGGCCGAGTTGGCAGCCACGTCGGCGCCTTCGCTGCTGCTGGTGCTGGTGCTGGCCGCCAGCGTCGAGCCGCCTGCCGTGGTGGAGGCCGTAAAGGCGAAGCGGAAGCTGTTCGACAACCCACTGCCCAGGCTGACAGCCGGTGGGAAAGTGATGGTCGTGACGGCCGAGGTACCGCTGCCCGTGGTGGTAACCGTGGTGTTGGTGGGCAAGGCGTTTTGCTGGGCCGTGCTCAGGCTGGCGCCGGTGGGCAGGGTCACTACTTGGGCTACATCGTTGGCCACATTAGGGCCCAGGTTGGTGAAGGTAGCCGTGTAGTAGCCTGTGGGCTGGCCGGGGCTGAGCGTGGTGCCGCCCGAAAGGCTGGCGGTCACGTCCGACGAAGGCGTTACCGGGATGGTGTAGGTCGCCGGGCCGTTGGTGACGGTGCCGGCCGTGTTGTGCGTGGTGCTGGCGAGGCCGTTGGCATCGATGGCGGTGTAGGCAAACGTGGCGTTGCCCACAAAGCCGCGCGTCGGCACGAAGGTCAGCTGGCCGAGGTTGGCCACGGGTACCGTGGTAGCACCCGTTACGGCCGAGCCGTTGTAGAAGAGCGTGCCCTGCGCGCTGGCGATGGGGTTCACCACGTAGCTGGCAACGGTGTTGGCTGTATTGGTCGTGACGTTGGCGGTGTTGCCCACGGCTGCGGCCGACAGGTTGGGGTTCAGCACTACCGGGGTGACCTGGTTGTTGGCCACGCTGGCGTTGGTCACGTCGTTGGGCACGGGCGTTTGCTGCACGCGGGCATTGCCCGAAAACTCCGAGGTGCCCACGTTATTGTTGGCATCGGCCGTGGTCAGGGTAGCCGTCGAGGTTAGCAGCGCGCTGCTGGCGCGCAGCAGCGTGAGCTGGGCCGCCGTGGGCGTGAAGGTGTACGTGAAGGTGTTCGTGTTGTCGGCACCCTGGTTGAGGCCGTTGTTGAGCACGCCCGAATAGGGGGCGACCGCGCCGGTTACCACGCTGCCCACGGTACCCGCGGCGCTGCCCTGGGTAAAGCTCGTGAGGTAGGTGGTGCCCTCGCCAAAGTTGGTGGGGTCAGCGGCAGCCAAAAATAGCTCTACCAGCGTGTTGGGGCGGGCAAAGCCCGTTACCGTTACCACGCCATTGGCCCCAACTACGGCCGACTGGATGATGGGGGTGTTGAGGAGGCCGTTGCCGCCCGTGTCGGTGTCGCCGCTGTCGTTGAGGGTCAGGTTCGAGTTAGCGCCGGTTTGGCCGTTCCAGAAAACGGTGCCGGTGCCAGCCGTGCCTTCGGCCGTGCTCAGCAGGTCGATGCCGAGGCGAGTGTTGCCGCTGGTCGAGTTTTGCGAAATGCGCACCTGACGGGCCGTGCCCAGCACCAGTACGCCCGAGCCGTTGTTGCCGGTCAGCACGTTGTTGGCGATGAGGGTGGGGTTGTTGGCGCCAAATACGCGCAGGCCGGAGCCTTCTTCACCCGTGCCGCTGAGCACACCCACGCCGTTGTCGCTGATGGTGTTGCCGGAAATCGTGTTGCCGCCGATGTCATTGCCAAACGAGTCGATGCCGTGGCCATAGTTGGCCGTAATCAGGTTGCCCGCTACGGTGTTGCCCGTGCTGGTGCCTTGTAGCTCCACGCCGTCGAACACCAAGCGCTCGCCGCCACCCGCGATAGTTGTGAGGGCGTTGCCCCGGACTTCGTTGCCGGTGATGCTGTTGTTATTTGAGCCGTTGCTGCCAGCCGCACCGCTGGTTTGCACCCAGATGCCCATGCCGCCGTTGAAGCCGATGAGGTTGTTGGTCACAAAGCCGTTGTCCGAGTCATTCAGGTTGATGCCCTCGTTGAGGTTGCGGTTGGTACCGGTGGGGTCAGCAAAGCTGGTGGCCGACGCCCCGATGACGTTCTGCTCGATGCGGGTACCGGTGTTGTTGACTCCGCCGAAAACGGCGGTGTTAAAGCCGTAGATGCTCAGGCCGCGCACCGTCGTGTTATTGCTGGCCGTTGCCATGGTGATGCCATTGATGGTCTGCGTGCCTTTCAGCTGCACTTCGGGGCCGTTGAGCTGGCCGAGCGCCGCACCGCCGGTGCCCACCGTGCCACCCGCGCCCAGGAGCGCGTTGTTGGTGTTGCCGATGTTGAAGGTCTGGGTGGTGCCATCGATGCTGATATTAGAGCTCATGATGGTGGGCAGCATCGTAGTTACGTTGATAGCGGCCACGCCATTGGTAAGGCCGCTGGTGAGGCCAGCTACTTGGCCAGCCACTGCCGCGCCCGACGGAATCATGAAGATGCTGGTTTCGCGGTTAGCTGCTAGCGTACCGGCCGAGTTCGAGCCGCTTTGGGCCAGCAGGTTTTCGTTACCCAGCGCGTTGGCGTTGGTAATAAACTGCGCCAGCGAGCCCTGGCCCGTGTTGTTGGTGTTCGTCACCACGTCGAAGTTGAAGCCAAAATCCACGCCCGACGTGCCGGCCACGATGGTCGTAATCGACTGGGCGGTAGCCGTGCCGGCCGTGAGGGCGGCCAGCGTCTGGCTGCCGCTGTTGGCGGCGGCGTCCTGCTTTTCGGGGGCTTCGCCGCCCACGCGGTTTATATCGCTGGCCGCCGCGCCGAGGCCGGTGCCGGTGTAGGCGGTAGTGCGGAACGTCTGAACCGGTACCACGCCGGTAGCGCCCGGCGTGCGGGCCGCTTTTACGGTGCTGTTTACCACGCGCACCGTGTAGCCCGCCCCGGCCGTGAGGCCCGAGAAGGTGTACGCGCCGCCCGCCGTAGTCGTGGTGGTGGCCACCAGGGTGCCCGTGCTGCTGTAGAGCTCTACCGTAGTGCCCACGCTGCCAATGCTGCTGAGGCCCGAGGCCGAAGCCGAGCTGGTGGCGGTGCTGAGCGAGCGGCCGCTGCCGCCGCCGTAGTTGCTGTCGTCGAAGATGGTGCCGGTGAGCGAGGTGCAATTGGCCCCCGCCACCACCCCGGCGCCGTTGCCCGTGCCAGTAGTGGCGTTGGTGCTAATCTGGCCGTTGGTGCCGACCGACGCGCCGAAGGTTTCGGTGGCCGTGGTGCCGTTGGCCGTGTAAGTGGTGATGCCGCTGGCCCCGCCAGTGGCCGTGGCGCTGGCCACCGTGCCATTGGTGAAGATGCTGCCGCCGCCGCCGCCGCCGCCGGGGCCGTGCTGCGACTGAGGGGTGGCAGCCGCGCTGGGATTGGTGTTTCCCCCAGCTGCCCCGTTGGCCCTGAGCGTAAGCCCGTTTAGGCCGCTGGGCGTTATGGCCGTAATCAGGATGGAGCCACCGGCCCCGCCGCCACCGGCGCCGTCGTTGAGGACGCCGGTCAGGGTGGCCGCTGCATTTGCCAGTACCGTGCCCGTGCCGGCTACGGAGCCCGCCCGCACCACAACGATGCCGCCCCCGGCCGAGCCGCTGCTGGCCAGGCCCGCGTTGCCGCCCGAGCCGTCATTAGTAGAGCCCGCGCCGCCGCCGCCGCCCAGCACCAGGCTGGTGCCGGTGGCCGCGAAGGCCGCGCCCGGCTCGCCGCCGATGGTTTTGTTATTTATAAAGTTGTTGCCGCCGCGGCCACCAGGGCCACCATTGGCCCCGCCGCCGCCGCCGCTGTTGTTCAGGTTATCGTTGCCGCCGCCGCCGGCGTTGCCGGGGGCGCCGCGGCTGCTGCTGCCGCCGGGGTAGCCATCGACGTTAGTATTTAGGAGCGCCCCGCCGTTGTTAACGAATTGCGGGGTGCCCGCCAGGCCTTCGCCCTTCTGGCCGTTGAAGCCCGAGGCCACGGTCGTCAGGTAAGCGGCATCATCAAAGTTGGAGGTCGTGAGCACGCGGCCCGCGCCGCCCCGGAAGCCCAGGCCCGACGCGTCAATCGTGTTGCCATTGAGGTTGAGGGCACCGGCCACGTCGAGGGCCACAATGCCGCCCGTAGCGCCATTCCAGGCGGCGGGTACGATGTTGCCCGTCAGGGTCAGGCTGCTGTACTGCGGCACGCGCACCACCTGGAAGGTGCGCAGCGTGGTCGTCGTGTTCCCGGCCGAGGTTACGTAGGTGTTCTTCAGCCCCGTGCTGAAAGTGATGGTGGTGCCCGAAACACCGCTAACCACTACGTATTCGTACTGGCCGGCCGTGCGGTTGGTGGCCAGGGTGCCGCTGGCTGCGCCGCCGGCCACGCCGTCGCCGTAGGCGTCGTTGTTGCTCGTGTTGATATCCGCGCCCTGCATCTGGATAACCAGCAGCAGGTCGCCGATGCTGATGGGCGTGGCGCTGGCCCCGGTGCCGGTGCGAATGGCGCCCACGGTCAGGGTCGTGGCATTAATGGCCGCCGTGCCCACGCCGGGGTAGTACGAGTTGGGCGTAGCCGTGAAGGTGGCGCCGTCCTTGCCCGCGTTGGCGCACACGGGGCTTACATTGGTCACGATGGGCGCGCAAACCGCGCCCGCGCTGCTGTTGGTAATCGTGTTGCTGGTGCTGGTGCTGCCGTTGGCAGCGCTGGCATTTGAGCCGGCGGCCGCCCCAAACGTACTGGTGGCCGAGCCCACCGTGGTACTGCCGGGGGTGCTGGTGCCCGCCACCCCGCCTACCGTGCTGGCCACGAGGGTATTTTGGGCAGGGCCGGTGCTGAAGATAACGCCGCCGCCGCCGCCGCCGCCCGGCCCGTGGGCCGTCGAACCATTGCCAGCATCAACTGGGCGAGTGGTGCCGCCCGCGCCGCCTTTGGCGCTCAGCGTTAGGCTGGCCAGGCCCGTCTGGCTGGTAGTAGCCGTGAGCAGGATGGAACCACCGGCCCCGCCGCCCCCGGCCCCGTCGTTGACGACGCCCGAGGGCGCGTTGCCGCCATCGACCACGATGCCGCCCGAGCCACCCACCGTGCCCGTGCGCACGATAACAATGCCGCCACCGGGCGCGCCGCTGCTGGCAAAGCCCGCGCCACCAGCGCCCGAGCCGTCGTTGGTGGTGCCGCCGCCGCCGCCGCCGCCCATTATCAATACGCTGGGGCTGGAGGCAAAGGCTGCCCCCGGCTCGCCGCCGTAGGCGATGTTATTAGAGGTGAGGCCGCCGCGGCCGCCGGGGCCGGCGTTGCCGCCGCCGCCGCCGCCGCTGTTGTTGCCGTTGTCGTTGGCGCCGCCGCCGGCGTTGCCAGGTGCCCCGCGCGAGCTGCTGCCGCCGGGGTAGCCATCGACGCCCGTGTTGGTGGCTATCGTAGTACCAAGGATGTTCACGAAGCGCGGGGTGCCGGCAATGCCTTCACCCTTCTGGGCGTTGAGGTTCGTAGCCGCCGCCGTTAGGTCGGGCGGGCCGGCCGTCACGTATTGCGTTACGGGGTTAGCCACGTTGTAAACCTGCCGGACGCCGGCCCCGCCGCGAAAGCCGAGGCCTGAGGCGTTGATAACCGCCGTCCCAAAATTGAGCTGGCCCTGCACGTCGAGGGCAATGATGCCGCCCGTGCTGCCGTTCCAGAAGGGCGGCACAATGTTGGCCGTCATGGCCAGGCTGCTATACTGGGGCACGCGTATCACCTGGAAGGTGCGCAACGTGGTCGTCGTATTCCCGGCCGAGGTCACGTAGGCGTTCTTCAGCCCCGTGCTGATGGTAACGCTGCCGCCCGAAATGGCACTGGCCGCCACTACGTACTCGTACTGGCCGGCCGTGAGGCCGGTGGTCAGGTTGCCGCTGGCCCCGCCGCCGGCCACGCCGTCGCCGTAGCTATCCGAGTTAGCGCTGTTGATGTTAGCGCCCTGCATCTGGATTACCAGCAGCAGGTCGCCGATGCTGATGGGCGTGGCGCTGGCCCCAACGTCGGCGCTGGTGCGCGGGGTGCCCACGCTTATAGTAGTAGCGTTGGCTGCCGCCGTGCCCACGCCGGGGTAGTACGTGTTGGGGCTGGTCGTGAAGACCGTGCCGTCCTTACCAGGGGTGGCGCACACGCTTTGGGCCCACACCTTTTGATTGGGTTTGACGGCAGTCCAACCCAGCAGCAAAAACAGTATTCGTAGTGTCAGGCGCATAGAAAATAGGTAAAGAATGAATGAAAAATTTGCAATAAAGCGCTTTGCTGGAAAGCGGGATTTTGGGCGTTTTTATAACAGAACAAAGATAATGGTTTTGTGCTATTCAGTGTTGCCCATTAGCTGAACAGGCTGTTATTAGTTATAAATGATGCCTTTTGCTCGCCATAAGGGCATGTAAATGCTTAAATTTATTTTTTTCACTTCTCTAAAAAAGAAGAATCTCCCTTTGATATATTTTAATTTTCTAATTATATTTATGATTATAACAAGTACAATAAATTATTATTGATAATCATTTATTGTACTTTGGTAAGTAAAAATGTTGCTATCCGTATCTAGGTGAGCTGCTGCTTCTAGTAGGGTGATTAGCCGTAGCGGTAAGACTCGGTAGTGTAAAAAAAAACGGCTCCACCCAAGTAGGGAGGAGCCGTTTTGGGGACAAGGAAAAGCTGCTAAACGCTTATTCCTTGGTAAGGCGCAGGGTCTGCTGGAAGCTGGAGCCATCGGCGAGCTGGCCGGAGACGCGCACGTGGTAAGTGCCACTAGTCAGTTGCTGCACGTCCAGGGGCTGGGGCAGGCCGCCGGCCAGCGTGGCAGCGCGCACGGTGCGGCCGGTGGCATCAAGCAGCACTACCTGGTAGGTGCCGGTGGCGGGCAGCTGGCGCAGGTCGAGCTGGGTGGTGGCCTGGGCCGGGTTGGGGAACAAGCTCAGGGCAATCGGGGCGGCGGCTACTTCGGTGCTGAAGCGCACGGAGCGCACGGGGGAGAAGGAGCTGGCGCCATCGCGGTCGACCTGGCGCAGGCGGTAGTAGACGGGTCCGTTGGCCAGGGCGGCGACGCCGGCATCGGTGAGGGAGTAGGAGCTGGCGGCGGTGGTGGTGCCGTGGCCGGCGACGGCGGCGATTTGGGCGAAGGTGGCACCGTCGAAGCTACGCTCGATGTCGAAGTGGTCGTTGTTCTTTTCCGAGGCGGTGGCCCAGGTCAGGAAGGCGTCGCGGTTGCGCACGGCCAGGGCCGTGAAGTCCGTCAGCACCACCGGCAGCGGGGTGCCGCCAATGGTGAACGTAACCGGCTGCGTGGTCACGCCGCCGTTGGCATCGGTAGTCGTGATGTTCAGGGTGTAGGTGCCAGCGCGCACGCTGCTGGGCGTCTGCACCTGAATCTGGCCGGTAGTGGCATTGAGCACCAGGCCTATCTGCGACAGATTCGTGACGTTGGCATACTCCGAGCTGGTGAACGTGCCCGTCGAAGTAGCGGCGGCCACGCCGTTGGCGGCGCTGCTTTGCAGAGTGCCGCTGGTGGCGTTGTACACCAGCGCGCTGGTGTTGTACACGGCGCCGTTGTTGTCGGTCACGAAGGCAATAACATCGTTGGCGGCATACGAGCTAGGCGCGGCCTTAACCGGCGTCTTAACATACACCGAGGCATTGTCGGCCCCCACCGGAATGGTGTAGAGGGCCGGGCCGCTGCTGGCGGCCGGGCTGCCATTGTCGGTAGCCAGGTAGCTGAAGAAAGCATTGCCCGCGAAGCCAGCGGCCGGCGTGTAGCGCAGGGTCTGCGCCTGGGCGGGCGTCAGGTTGAGCTGCGAAGCGCCGTTCAGTAGGTTGGCGCTGGTAATGGCCGTGTAGGTGCCCCCGTTGTTGTAGAACAACGTGCCGCTGGTGGGCAGCGTGGCGAGCGTGTAGCTGCTCACGCTGCCATCGGGGTCGAGGGCGGCAAGCGGCGAAATGAGCAGTTGCGCACCGGTGTTGCCTTCGGGCGTTTGCAGCGAGTTCACCACCTGGAGGGCCATTGGTGGCTGGTTGGCGGCCGTGGTCGTGAGGCTGGCCGTATTGGCCGCCTGGGTAGCGGGCTCGGTAGTGGCCGTGCGCACAGTGCTCGTGAGAGTATAGCCCACCGCAGTGGTAATCGTGCTTGGGGCCGTCAGCGAAATGGTGTAAGCCACCTGCGGAGCAGCCGAGTTGGCTGCCGCCGGGCCGGTGTAGCCAGCCAGGGTAGCCACGGTGGGGAAGGTGACAAGGCCCGAATTAGGGTCGTAGCTGCCGCCGCCGCTCACCGCTACGCCGCTCAGGCCGGTGGGCAGTTGCACGGTGGTGTTCACGGCGCTGGCGGCCGAGGCCCCCACGTTGCGGGTCGTGACGAGGTAGGTCGCCACGGCGTCCGGGGCCACGGTAGCGGGGCCGCTGATGGTCGTAGTTACGTCGGCGCGCAGCGCCACGGGCAGCGTCACGCTGGCCACGTTGTTGTTCGGGTTTTGGTCGATGTTGGTCGTGCCCACAAAGGCATTGGCTACCAGCGAGGTCGTGTTGCCGGGTACGTTATTAATAGTAACCGAGAAGTTTTCGGTCGCCCCTATTGCCTGGCTGCCCAGAGCATCGAAGGTCACGACGCCGCTAGCCGGGTCGTAGCCGCCGTTGCTGAGTACCACGCTGGCGGCACTGAGGCCAGCGGGCAGCTGCACGCGCAGCGCCACGTTGCCGGCGGCCGCACTTGAGGTGCTGGCGTTGGTGGTCGTCAGGTTGAAGGTAACCGAGCCGCCCACTACCACCGGGTTAGTTGGGCCCACGGCCGTCCCGCCCACGGTAGCCGCTATGGTCGTCGACTCATCCACCACGCCCGTAGTCGAGCCGCTCACGGTGGTAGTGAGCGTCGCCGAGTTATTGCCTAGGTTGGGGTCGTTGCCGGCCGGCGTTACGGCCACCTGGGCCGTGAGGGTCAGGGGCGTAGTGCTGGGCGCTACAAACGAGATAGTGTTGCCGACCGCCCCCGCCGCGCCCACGGCCTGGTCGGCCAGGGCCGGGAAGGTAACAAGGCCCGTGCCGCTGCTATACGAGCCGCCGCCGCTCACCTGCACATCGAGCAGGCCAGTGGGCAGCTGCACCGTGGTGGCCGAATTGGAGTTTACCGCAGTGCCGGTGTTGGTCGTGGCCACGGCGTAGGTGACCAGGTTGCCCTGCACCGCGCTCATGGGGCCACTCAGGGCCACCCGCACGTCGGCCGCCGGGGCAGGCGTGGTGGTCACGGCGGCCGTGTTGTTGGTCGAGCTGGTTTCCTGCGAGGTCGTGGCTACGGCCGTCGTTACGAGGTAGCTCGGGCTGGCCGGCACCGCGAAGGTTACGTAGGTCAGTACCGAAGCCCCGGCAGCCTGGGTAGGGGCCACGGCCGCAGCGGGTAGCGTGAGCAGGCCGGTAGCCGCGTTATAGGCCCCCGCGGGCAGCGCAATGGCGGCTCCCGTAGCGCTGGTCAGCGTTACCGAAGTCAGGCCTGCCGGTAGTAGCACGGTCTGGGTTACGCCCATGGCCAGGGCCGGGCCACTGTTGGTGGTCGTGATGGCGTAGGTAGCATTTTGGCCCGTAGTCGGGGCCGCGGGGCCGCTAATCGAAGTCGTCAGGTCGGTGAGGGGCAGAATGTCTACCTTGGTCGAAGCCACGTTGTCGGCCACCACGGTTTCGGCAGTGGTGGAGGTGATGCTTACCACCGGCACCAGCGGCCCTGTGGTGGGGGCGGGCAGCAGAATGGAGTAGCCCATCGAAGTACCCTGCGCAAGGCTGGCCATAGCCGGGAAAGTGACGACGCCGGTGTTGGCATCATACAGGCCTTCGTTGCTGGGCTGCACGCCGCTTAGGCCGGCCGGCAGGGCCACCCGCGTTACCGAATTGGCGGCCGCGTCGGGGCCGTGGTTGCCGGTCAGGATGCTGAGCAGGAGCGTAGTGCCGGGCACTACCGGGCCGGCGAGGGTGGTAGCTGGCGCATCGGCCGTAGCCGCTGCTATAGTAGCGTACAGGTTCACGCTGCCCGCAGCGGCCGTGGCCGTAGCCACGCTCGTGGTGGCGGTGTTGGCGAGCGAATTGGTTTCGCCGGCCGCCACTACCGTGGCCGTAATGGGGTTGAGCGCCGTGGCCGGCATGGTCAGCGTGATGCTGTTGTTCACGGCCGTGCCGCTCGCCAGGCCCGTCAGGGCCGGGAAGGTTACGGTCGTGTTCGTGCCGTTGTTCGAGAATGACCCGCCGTTGCTCACATAAAGACTGGTGAATACGCCGGGCAGCACCACTGTTTGGGTCGTGCTGGGCGCAATACCGGGGCCGGCATTGCGGGTAATCACGCTCAGCGTAACCGAAGTGCCGGCGGCGGCCGAGGTCGGCCCGCTGATGGTCGTCGCCACGTCGAAGTTCGACGCGCTGGCCACTGCGGCCGTAGCCGTATTATTGGCGGTATTCGTGCCTTCGTTGGTGGTGGTGTTCACCGAGGCGGCGGCCACCACCTGGTAGCCGGGCATGGTAAAGCTGATGGTCGAAGCCAGGCTGCTGCCCGCCGCCAGCGTAGCGGCCGGGGCGTAGGTTACCAGGCCGGTTGGGGCATCATACGTGCCGCTCAAGCCGCTCGGGAAAGCTACGTTGGCAAGGCCGGCCGGCAGCTGCACCGTCGGGGTTACGTTGTCGGCCGCGCTCGGGCCATTGTTAGCAAACGTGGCCACAAAGGTGCCCGTGCCCCCGGCCGCCACGGTAGCCGCGCCGTTATTGCTGATGCTGGCCACCATATCGGCCAGCGGCGCTACGCCAAAGGTAAAGGTTGCCGCATCGGGCTGCGCCCCCGTGCCCGTGCCGCCAGTGGTAGTTTGCACCGAGCTGGTGCCCACGTTGCTTGTCATGCCCACGCTGCCCGGCGTAGCCCCCGCCGTAATGGGGAAGCTATACGAGTTGGTAGCGCCCGCCAGCAGGGTATTATTGCCCACAGTGGGCGTGAAGGACAGCACCCGCGTATTGGCGACGTAAGAAATCGTGACTGGTGCGCTGGTGTACTTGGCTTGTAGGGCCGCAAGCTGGGTCGGCGTAATGCTGGCCCCCAGGGGCAGCGTTACCGACTGCGTAATGCCGAGAGCTATAGCCGGGCCGGTGTTGGTAAAGTTTGCCGTGAAATCGCCCGTGGGCAAGCCAGGGTTCACCATGGCCGGGCCCGCGATGGTCGTCGTAACATCGGCATAGTTGCCGATGCGCGTGACGAAGTCGAACCTGTTGTTAGCAGTATAAGGCTCGGTGGGCGTAGTAGCCGTAGAAATAACTGAAGTAGCCGTTACGGCCCCACTCGCCGGAGCGGTGTACGAGAACGGAAACGACTGACTAGCGCCCGGCGCCAGCGAGCTGAACGATGCTGAATTGTAGGTAAGAATATACGCCTGCGTACCGCCCCCCGAAATGGCAGCGCCCGGCGCCATTACATTGAGGAGCGTAGCGGGCAGCGAGACCCGCATCGCGAGGCCCGGCGCCGTGATAGCACCGTAGTTCGAGAACGTAGCCACCAGGTTAACGGTGCTGCTCGGCGTAGTGGTAGCGGGGCCGGTAATAATGCTGGCCACGTCGGCTACGCAGCTGGCATTAGCTGCCGAGCCCGCGATGCTGTTGCTGATGGCCGAGTTAACCACGCCCTGCGTGCCTGTTTCGGCCCCGAAGGCTATTGCGCCCACGGTAGTGCCGCTGGCGCCGGCTGCCGCCGTGGCACTAGCCACCGGCCCATTCGTAACGATGAAGCCGCCGCCGCCGCCGCCACCGGGGCCGTGGGCTGTGCCCGCCCCGGTATTGGTGCCGCCCTGGCCGCCGTTGGCCACGATGCGCACGTTGCCGAGCGAAGTCGTGATTTGGGCCGTGAGTAGTACCGTGCCGCCCGCGCCGCCGCCGCCGCTGCCGTCGCTGTCCACGCTGTTGTCGGCATTGTAGCCATTGGCCACGATGCTGCCAGCACCAGCTACCGAGCCGGTGCGCACCAGCACAATGCCGCCGCCGGGGGCGCCGCTGCTGGCCAGGCCATCAAAGGCCGCGCCCGAGCCATCGGTGCCCGAGCCATCATTGGTAACGCCCGCGCCGCCGCCGCCGCCCAGCACCAGCCGCGAGCTGCTGGCCAGCGGGAAAGCTGCGCCAGGCTCGCCGCCCACGGCCAGGTTGGTAGCCCAGGAATCACCGCCGCGGCCCCCGCGGCCGCCATTGGCCCCGCCACCGCCGCCGGTGTTTTGCGAGTTGCTGGCCGGGTCGGCATCGTTGCCGCCGCCGCCGGCGTTGCCGGGCGCCCCGCGGCCATTGTCGCCATTGGGGTAGGTAGCAGCAGCGCCCGTGTTCACGAGGGTGCCCACGGTACCGTTAGCGGCGTAGCTGGCCAAGTACTGAGGCGTACCGGCCGTGCCTTCGCCCTTGCTGCCGTTGGCACCAGTAGTGGCCGAGTGATAATCGTTGCTATTCAGGCCGGTAGTGCCGCCCAAAAGGCGGCCCGCCCCACCGCGAAAGCCCGCTCCCGAGGCATCGAGCGTATAGTTGTTGAAGTTGAGCGGACCCGCTACATCGAGGGCCAGCACGCCGCCCAGCTGGCCGTTCCAGGCCGGGGGCGCAAGGCTGCTGCCCAGCGTGAGGGCGGCGTATTGCGGAATGCGGATAACCTGGTAGCGCTGCTGCCCCTGGGTGGCGCTGGCCGCCGCCTGGGTGTAGCTATTGGCCAGGTTGTCGCGCAGCGTGAGGGTGCCGCCCGTGCCGGGCGTGATGGTGGCGGTGCCCGCCACCACACCGTACTCGTAGCGGCCCGCCGTGAAGGCCGCCGCCAGGTTGCCATTGGCCGACGGGCCGGCCACGCCGTCGCCGTAGCTGTCGTTGTTGGCAGTATTCAGGGCCGCGCCCTGCATCTGGATGATGAGAACCAGGTCGCCGGCCACCAGCGGCGAGCCGGCATTGGCCACGCCCGTGCCGCTGAGGGTAGCGCCACTCAGTACGATGTCTTTCTGGTTGGCAGCAGCATTGCCCGCGGGCAGGAAATACGTGTTGGGGGCCGCCGTGAGTGCTGGCGACCCGTCCCGGCCAGGGTTGGTGGGGCAGGCCAGGGGCGAGCCCGCCGCGCCGGTGGCGCCCACGGTGGTGGTCACTTGGGCCGTGGCGGCCGAGCCGTCGTTATTGCCGGCCGTGTTATCGATTTCGAGGGCGCTACTCCTGGCCACGCCCGAAAAGGCCGTAGCGCCCGCCGGCATCACGAAGCTCACATAGTTGACCGACGCATCGCCGGGGGCCAGGGTCGTGGGGTGGAAGGTGACGAGGCCGGTGCCGGCGTCGTAGGTGCCGTTGGGCACATTCACGGTGTTGGCGGCTGGCTTGCCGGGCAGCGCAATGGTCGTAACAGCGCTGCTGGTGGTGCGCGGGCCGGTGTTGGTAGTAGTAGCGTAGTAGAAAACCGTTTGGCCGGCGGCAGCCGCAGTGGGGCCGCTGAGGGTGGTGGCCAGGTCGGCCTCGCCGCACCACGAGAGGCACAAAATGGTGACTTTCTGGCTGGCCGGGTCGTCAACAGCTTCCGCCGAGCTGTAGGTGGCCGTTACGTCCTTCACGGGCACCGGGAAGGCCAGCACCACGTTGCCGGCCGGGCTGCCCGAGATGTTGGTGCCCGTCACGGCGTTGTTGGCAAATGAGTTGGAGGAGGCCAGGGCCACGTCGGCACCCGTGAGGGTTACACTGGTGCCATCGGCCCTGGTGCCCGCAAACGTGACGCGGTCGATGAAATTGGTCGGCGTAGTACCGAGCGCCGAGCCCCGGTCGATGTCGCCCACCACCAGCGTGAAGTTGTTGAGAAAGCGCGGCGAGCCGCTCACTGCATCGGTAAATGAGAACTTGATGCTCGACTGGCGACTGCCAGCGGCCTGCGTCGCGTCGGGGCCGTAGTCGGCCGTCCACACCAGGCCTTTGCCGGGCTGGGCCGCGCCGGGGTCGTTGCCGGTTTCGTCTGAAACGAGCAGTGAAACGGCGGAGGTCGCCAGCGCCGGACCTGTGTAGGCGCTGCTGATGGTAATACCGTCGACAGTGGCCGACTGCGCCGTAGCCCAGCTTTCGAGGAGCGGGCGGGTGGCAAAGCTGAATACCGACTGCGTATTGCAGGTATTGGCATCTACCGGAATGCCGTAGTTGAGGTCAAGGCTTTCGCCGCCGTTGTTATCGGTGGCGGTATAAGTGAAGAGGGCATTACCCGAGAAGTTGCTGTTTGGGTTGAAGCTCAGGGCGGCCGCTTCGGCGCTCGTCAGCGTCTGGTTGGCGCGCACGGGCGAGCCATTTAGCAGCAGCACGCCCTGCGCGGCGGGTGGCAGCACCTTTACCTTATACGATACTACCGCGCCATCGGGGTCGGGGTCGTCGGCGCGCAGCATGGGCAAGGCCACGATGCCCTGCCGCCCAAATACCGTGGGAGCCGTTTGCTGGCCACGCGGCACCTGATTGATGCGGCGCACCGAAATCGCCGTTAGCGCCAGCTCGCTGCCGGCCGTAGCCGTGCCACCGCTGGCATCGTAAAACACCATCTGGGTGGCCGCCGTGCCCGCCGTGCTAGGCACGGTGAAGGTGCGCTGGTAGCGCTCCCACTTATCCTGGCCATTGTGGCCGCTGGGCAGCCCATCTTCTTCGACTACGTTGGCGCCCAACACGGCAAAGGTGGCGCCATTGTCATACGACACGGCAAAGCCTAGATTAGGCTTAGTAGCCGCCGTAGCCGTGGGGGCCAGGGCGTTAGAAGCATAAGTGCTAAAAATATAGACGCCCCCGGCCACCAGCGTAATGTTCTGCCGCCAGAAGATACCGAAGCTCGTTTGGCCGTTGTAGTGCAGCCAGGTATTGCTGGCGGCTACCGCATTGGCTGCATCGCCCGGAAAGGGCACCTGTGAGATATTGTTGGCCGGCACGGTTTCGGTACCGGTCTGGCCCGCTACCGTGCCCTCGGCCGGGTACACGCCCGACCCAGTGTAGACGCGGCCGCTCGACCAGCCACCCAGGCCTATGCCCGGCGCGATGTTGGCACCGGTGGGCTGTGAGCTAAAAGTCCCATTTGTTATCTGGTTGCCGCCGAGGTACTGCTGAGCCCAGCTGGTAGTTGGGCTACCCCAACCTACGGCCGCTAGCCACAGGCCCCATTGCCACCGTTGTAGTACTGTTGACATAATGAATAGCAAGAATTACAAATGGATAAAAAATAGAAATAAGCACGGTAGTAGTAATTACAAATCTAGGTCAAATATTGTAAAAAAAGAAGTAGTATTTTATCTGCTAAGCTTTAAAAGTGTTTAAAAAGCTTATTAATATCGATAGAATAGTCTTTTATAAACAGGTTGATTATTTGTTAATTGTATTTTATTATTATTATTTTGAAGGAGTGAATTTTTGAATTTTGTACTTTTATAACAAAAAAATATATTGAATGGACTTGAGTGTTGCTGGGTGTAGTGTTGGGGTTATAAAGTGAGCTAAGCCGCCGAGGTGACTGCACTTGCCAGGGTGACTATTTTGCGAGTGGTGCAGAACCGGCTGGCTAAGCGATTTTTTCAGCCAGGAGTAGTCATAAAAAAAGCCCTTCCCGAGAAGGGAAGGGCTTTTTGAAACTGGCCTAAGCGAGCCAGGCGCACACCTGCTTATTCCTTGGTAAAGCGCAGGGTCTGCTGGAAGCTGGAGCCATCGGCGAGCTGGCCGGAGACGCGCACATGGTAGGTACCACTAGCCAGTTGCTGCACGTCCAGGGGCTGGGGCAGGCCGCCGGCCAGCGTGGCCGTGCGCACGGTGCGGCCGGTGGCATCAAGCAGCACTACCTGGTAGGTGCCGGTGGCGGGCAGCTGGCGCAGGTCGAGCTGGGTGGTGGCCTGGGCCGGGTTGGGGAACAAGCTCAGGGCAATCGGGGCGGCGGCTACTTCGGTGCTGAAGCGCACGGAGCGCACGGGGGAGAAGGAGCTGGCGCCATCGCGGTCGACCTGGCGCAGGCGGTAGTAGACGGGTCCGTTGGCCAGGGCGGCGACGCCGGCATCGGTGAGGGAGTAGGAGCTGGCGGCGGTGGTGGTGCCGTGGCCGGCGACGGCGGCGATTTGGGCGAAGGCGGTGCCGTCGAAGCTACGCTCGATGTCGAAGTGGTCGTTGTTCTTTTCCGAGGCGGTGGCCCAGGTCAGGAAGGCGTCGCGGTTGCGCACGGCCAGGGCCGTGAAGTCCGTCAGCACCACCGGCAGCGGAGCCGAGGCCCCGAGGGTGAACGTAACCGGCTGCGTGGTCACGCCGCCGTTGGCATCGGTGGTCGCCACGGTTACGGTGTAGTCGCGGGCCGAGCTGTAGCTCACGAGTTGGCTGGCATTGCTGACGTAAATGCGGCCGGTGGCGGGGTCGAGGCTCACGCCGGCGGGCAGGGTGCCCGCCGTGATAACCGCGCTGCTGATACCGTTGGTGGTACCACCCAGCTGGTTGCCGGCCGCGTCGTAGAGAGCCCCGGCGCTGTTGTAGCGGGCGGCCGTGGCATCGGTGAACTGCGCCAGCACGTCGCCGGTCACGTAGGGGGTCGCCCCGCCTTTGGTGGCGTTGTACTTGGCATAGGCCGCGTCGAGGTCGCTACCCACCGCGATGGTGTAGTTGGCGGCGGGCGACTGGTTGCCGGCCGCATCAACGACCGAGTACGTGAAGGAAGCGTTGCCCACGTAGCCCGCCTGGGGCAGGAAGCGCAGGGTAGCAGCTTCGGCGGCCGTCAGGGTCTGGCCGGCCTGGGCGGCGGTGTAGCTGCCGCCCGTGCCGTAGTAGAGCGTGCCTTGCACCGCCGCATCGGGCAGGGCCACGATGGTGTACGGCGACGAGGCAAGGGCGTTTTCGGGGTCGGTGCCCACCAGCGGTGAGATAAGCACGCCGTAGATAGCCGTAGTGCTGCTGGCGGCCGTGTTGCCAATGAAAGGCATCAGGGCGTTGGCAACTGCGGCGGCCATGGGCACCTGGTTGGGTACCGAGGTCGTGAGGGCGGCCGTGTTGTTGCCGAGGTTGCTGTCGCCGGTGGCGCTCACGCTGGCCGCGAGGGCCACGCCGGCGGCGGGCTGCACCAGCACGAAGCTGTTGGCTACCGCACCCGCCGAGCCGGCCAGCTGGCCAGCGGCGATGGTCCAGGTGATGGTGTTGTTCGCGCTCGAATAGTTGCCACCACCCGTGATGCTACCCGTTACCGGGGCTACGCCCGTAGGCAAGGTTACGACCTGGGTCGTGGCACTGTTCGTGGCCGACTGGCCGTTGTTGATGGTCGTGGCGGTGTAGGTCTGGCTGGTGCCAGCGGCCGCTGTGGCCGGGCCACCGAGGCGGGTAGCCACGTCAAACACCGGGGTAACGTTAACGGTGGTGGTACCGACGTTGTTGGGCTGCGTGGCCAGCGATGGGTTGGGCTCGCTCGTGTCCGACGAAACCGACGAGTAGGCGAATACCGGGCCGCTGGCCGGGGCTTTCACCACTACGGTATAAGTCAGGAGGGGGGCGTTGCTGGCCAGGCTGGCGATGGTGGGCCAGGTAACCAGGCCAGTGGCCGGGTTGTACACGCCGCCATTATCGATGCTGGCGATGGTGAGGCCCGCGGGCAGCTGCAAGGTGGGCACCACGTTGGTGGCGGCCGCCGGGCCGCTGTTGCGGAAGTTAGCCTTGAACGTGATGTCGGTGCCAGTCGGGGCCGAGCTGGGCGTACCGGTTATCGAGCTCGACAAGTCGGCGGTAGCGGTGGTGGCCGGCGCTATGCTGGTGGCTACGCTGCCAGCGTTGTTGCCGGGGCTGAGGTCGGTAGTGGCCGAGGTAGCCGTAGCTACGCCCGCCAGCTGCCCACCCGCCGCGTCGGGCATGAGGAAGGTCACGCGGTTGAGGGCGCTGCTGCCGCTGGCCAGGTTGCCCGAGGGGAAGGTAACCAAGCCGGTGGCCGTATTATAGCTGCTATAATTGGCCCCGGTGCCGTAGTCGATGTTACCGGTAGTGGTGTTGAGCGTGCCGGTCAGGCCGCCCACCGTGAGGGTAGCCGCGGTGAAGCCCGTGGGCAATTGCAGCGTTGGTACCACCGTGGTGGCGGCGTTGGGGCCGTTGTTGGTCGTTGCCACGGTGTAGGTCACGGGGTTGCCAATGGCGGCCATTGCCGGGCCGCTCACGCTGGTGGCGAGGTCGGCAGCCGGGGCGATGGTGGTGCTCACGCTGGCGCTGTTGTTGGCCGGGGTGGCATCGGGCGAAGCCGAGCTAACCAAGGCGCTGGCCACGAGGCTGCGGGCCGGGGCCACGAAGCTCAGGGTGTACGCCTGGGTGGCGCCCACCGCATCGGCCGGCAGGGCCGGGAAGGTGACCACGCCGGTGAGCGGGTTGTAGGTCGCGTCGGTGATGACCATGCCCGCCGTGTTGGTTACAGTCACGGCGCCCAGGCCTACCGGCAGCTGCGCGGATGCAAACACGCCGGCCGTTTGGGTACCGTTGGCGTTGTAGCCGCCGGCGGCCATCGGGCCGTTGTTGGTGAAGGTGGCGGTGTAGCTCACCACCTGGCCGGCCGTGGCCGTGGCCGGGCCCGTGAGGGTAGCCGCGAGGTCGGTGCTGGGCACCAGCGCGATGGCCGTGGCGGCCATGTTGTCGGTGGGCACGGGGTCGAGGTTGGCCGCCGTTACCATGGCCGTGGCGAGCAGCTGGCCGTTGTTGCCGGTGCTGGCCGGGGCCACGAAACCGATGGTGTGGCTCACGCTGGCCCCGCTGGCCTGCGCGATGGCCGGGAAGGTCAGCAGGCCCGTCAGGGTGTTGTAGGTAGCCCCGCTGGTCGAGAAAGTAATCGTGTTGCCGCTCAACGTACCGGTCTGGTTATCGACCTGCAAGGCGTTGGCCGCGAAGCCGGGCAGTAGCTGCACGGTTTGCACCACGCCGGTGGCCGAGCCGCCGGCCGACGTAGCCGAGCCGTTGTTGCCGGTGGTGACGGTCAGGGTCACGGCGCCGCCCACCGTAGTAGTGGCGGTCGAGGAGCTGATTTTGGTGTATACGTTGGCCGGGTTGCCGGTGGCGGCAGGCACGGTAATCGTGGTGGCGCTGGCCGCACCGTTGAGGTAGGCTAGGTTGTTGGCCGGGTTTTTCTCGCCGCCCGCCGTGGTGTTGGGCGTTACCGTGGCCGAGGGCGCGAAGGCGGTGCCTGGCATTACGAAGCTCACGGTGTTGGCCACCGTCTGGCCGCCGGGCAGGCTGGCCAGGGGCGGGTAGATAACCCCGCCGGCCGGCACGCTGTAGCTCACGCCGCCGTAGTTCACGGTGGCGGTGGCGGTGCCGCTGTTGTAGTAGCCGCCGTTGCTCACGTATACGTTGGTGAGGCCGATGGCCAGCTGGGCGGTTTGCACCACGGCCGAGGCAGCGCCGGGGCCGTTGTTGGTCGTCGTCAGGGCCAGGGTTACCAGGTCGCCGGCCACGCTGGTGGCGGGGCCGCTGAGGCTGGTAGCCAGGTCGAAGCTCGGCGTGAGAACCAGAGCCGCCGTCTGGCGGTCGTTGGCCGTCAGGCCAGCCTGGCTGGTGGTAGTCGTGAGGCCCGCCGTGGCCATTACCGGGCCAGCGGCCGGGGCATCAAACTTGATAACCGATACCGCGCTGCCGCCATTGATGAGGAGCGTGATAGTGCTGTAGCTCACCAGGCCAGTGGCCGCGTCGTACACGCCGCCGTTGCTGGCGCTCACGTTGGTGAGGCCTTTGGGCAGCTGCACCGAGGCCACTACGCCCATGGCGTTGGCGGGGCCGTTGTTAGTGAAGGTAGCCGTGAACGAGGGCGGCGTGGTGGCCGAGGCCAGCGTGCCGGCCGGCACCGCGGCGCCGGGCACGATGGTGGCGGCTACGTCGGCTACCGGCGGTACCGTGGCCGTAATGGCCGAGCTGTTCGGGGCCGAATCGGCTCCCTGGCCGCTAATCGTGGCTACGTTGCTCGTGATGGTCTGCGTGCCCGTGGCCGTGGTGGCCGGGGTAAAGCTGAACGTGAAGCTGCTGGTGGCGCCGCTGGCCAGCGAGGCGGCCGTGCCAAAATCGATGGTATTGGCCACCGAAGGCACGTAAACCGCGCCGTTCACGAAGATGTTGGTCGCGCCCGAAGGCAGGGTTACCGTGCGGGTTACGCTCTGGGCCATGGCCGGGCCTTCGTTGGCGAAGGTGACGGTGTAGGTGCCCGAGGGCTGGGCCGGCGTGAGGGTAGCCGGGCCGGTGATGGCCGTGGCCACGTCGGCGGCGCAGGTGGTGCCCACCGTGCTGCCCGCGATGGCGTTGCTGATTTGCGTGTTCGTAACGCCGGCCACGCCGGCCGCCGAGCCGAAGGCTGGGTTAGCGCCCTGCGTAGCGCCGTTGAGCCCGGCCGTAGCCGAAATGCTGGCTACGCTGGCGTTGGTGAGGATAACCCCGCCGCCGCCACCGCCGCCCGGACCGTGAGGGCCGCTGCTGGCACCAGTGTTGGTGCCGCCCTTGCCGCCGTTGGCGGTCAGGGTGAGGCCAGTCAGGCCGGCCGGGTTGTTGGCCGTGAGCAGAATGCTGCCGCCCGCGCCGCCACCGCCGCTGCCGTCGTCGGCCACGGTGTTGTTGGCGCTGCCGCCGTTGGCCACGATGGTGCCCGTGCCTGAAACGGTGCCCGTGCGCAGCAGCACGATGCCGCCGCCTGCCGCGCCGCTGCTGGCGAAGCCGGTGCCCGGCGTGCCGGTCGAGTTGTTGGTGCTGCCGGCACCGCCGCCGCCGCCCAGTACCAGGCGTGCGCTGCTGGCGGGGCCAAAGCTGGCACCCGGCTCACCGCCGATGGCCTGGTTGTCGCCGAAGTTGTCGCCGCCACGGCCGCCGTTGCCGCCGTTGGCGCCGCCGCCGCCGCCGCTGTTATTCACGTTGTTGTTGCCGCCGCCGCCGGCGTTGCCGGGGGCGCCGCGGCTGAAAGAGCCGCCCGCGTAGCCGTCAGTATTGGTATCGACGGTCGCATTGGTCGCGGCGTCGTTGGTGGTGGTCGGTACGTTCACGTAGCGTGGGGTGCCGGCCGTGCCTTCACCCTTCTGGGCGTGGGCGTTGGTGGTCGTGGTGCCCACGTAGTCGCCATTGGTGCCAGCGGCCGTAGCCTGGGTGCGGCCCCCGCCGCCGCGGAAACCACGGCCCGAAGCGTCGATGCTGTTGCCGCTGAAGTTAGTCTGGCCGGCTACGTCGAGGGCAATAATGCCGCCCACGCTGCCATTCCAGGGCAGGGCCGTGAGGGTGCCGCCCAGCGTGAGGTTGCCATACTGCGGAATGCGCACCACCTGGAAGCGGCGCGGGCCGTCCGTGGAGGTGGCCGCCGAGCTCACGTAGCTGTTCACCAGGGCCGAGGTCAGGGTGATGGTGCCGCCCGCCGCCACGTCGATAGGCGTAGCGTTGTTGGCTACCACATACTCGTACGTGCCGGCCTGGAAGTTAGTAGCCAGGTTGCCGCTGGCGCCGCCGCCGGCCACGCCGTCGCCGTAGGTGTCGTTGTTGCTCGTGTTGAGGTCCGCGCCCTGCATCTGGATTACCAGCAGCAAGTCGCCCTTCGAGATGGTAGCGGCGGCCGCCGGCGTGCTGCCGCGCGTGCCCGCGCCCACCACGATGGAGCTGGTGCCCGCCGCCGCCGAAGCCGTGGCCGGGTAGTAGGTGTTGGGGTTGGTCGAAAGCGTGGGCGAGCCGTCTTTGCCGGGGGTGGCGCAGGCGGCCGGGGTGCCGGCCGCGCCGGTGTTGGTCACGGGCACGCCGTAGGTAGCCGTGTTGCTCACGATGCCCGCGTCGTCGGTGGCGAAGTACGAGAAGCCGGCCGTGCCGCTAAAGCTGGCCGCCGGGGCAAACGAGAGCTGGGTTGCCTGCGTGGGCGTCAGCCGGAGGTTCGGGAAGTTAGTCGCGTTCAACTCCTGGCCATTCACGTAAAAAATGCCCTGCGAAGCCGGTGGTACGGCCGTGATGGTGTACGAGGCAATGCTGCCATCCGAAGCCGCGCTCAGGCTATTGGCCGCTGCGGCGGCCTGCCCGCTGGGGCGGCTGGGGTTGGTGATGTTGGCGGCCACCGGGGCCTGGCGGCACCAACTCATGTTGTCTATGCCAATCCCCTGAGTGGTATTGATGTTGGTGCCGGTCGACGTGTTGTTGTAAGTCAGCGTCAGGCTGGTAATGGCGCTGGCGAAGGAAGCCGTCACCGTGCCATCGGTCGTATTGCCCGTGTTGAAGCCGCGGCCCGTGGCCGTGTTGCCGTTGATAGTGACGCTGCCGCTGCCGGGGTTTGCCGCCGTAAGCACGGGCGTCACGAGCGTCGTGCCGTTGTAGCCGTTGAATATAACCTGGTCGATAAAGACGCTGCCACCGGCATTATTCACGTCGATGTCCTGCACCCGCACGGTGAAGTTGGTCACTGCCCGGTTGAAGGTAAACGTAGCGCTGGTGGTGCGGTCGGTGCCGGGGGTAGTGCCCGTGCCGGGCGAGGTGCTGGTGTACTGGATGGTCCAGGCCAGCGAAGTAACGCCGTTAACGCCCGCGATTTCCAGCGTGGAGGTGCCGGGGCTGGGGGCGTAAGGGCCCGAGCTAATCGTAGTGAGCGTAGAGGTGGCGGGCACGCTGAGGGGAGTGTGCGTGCGCCAGTCCTCGGCCGGCCGGGTGCTGAAGTTGAAGGCCGTGGTGCCCGTGGTGCAGGGCGCGATGTATTGCAGCGGAATGGTGTAGGTCGCCGCGATGGAAGTGGCGTTCGCGTCGTCCTGAGCTGTGTAGGCAAACGTGGTGCTGGCCCCGGTGAAGCCGGCATTTGGGGTGTAGCGTAGGCTGGCCGCCTGGGCCGGCGTCAGCACCTGATTCAGGGCCACGGCGGCGTAGGTCGTGCCCGTGGTGTTGTAGAGCAGCGTGCCATTGGCCGGCAGGCCGGTGATGGTGTACGAGGTCACCGTGCCGTCGGCGGAGCCGCTCAGGCCCGCGATGATGGCCTGCGACGACGAGCTCGGTACGGTGGCCGTGGTTACGGCGTTGGCCACGGGGGCCAGGCGGCACCAGGTCATTTCCTCCAGGCCGATGGCGTTGCCAGTGGGGTCAGTCGCGAAAGTTGAAAGGTTACGGTAGGTTATCGTAACCGACGTAACCTGCGTGGCAAAATAAGCCGTTACGGTGCCGTCGGTAAGGTTCGTAATATTGCTCGTGCCCGTGGCCACGTTGCCCGAAATGTTGACCGTATTGGCCGCCCCCAGCGGGGCCAGCGAGGGCAGCACGGTCGTGCCGCTGTTGTCGCCCACGAAGGTTACCTGGTCTATAAAGGCATTGGCCGCCACGCCCTGGCTAGCCGCGTTTTCGGCCCGGTCGATGTCCTGCACGCGCAGCGTGTAATTGCTCACCGGGCGGTTAAACGTAAAGGTCACCGTCGAGGTGTTGTCGGTGGTGTTGGCGTAGTCGGTCAGCCATTGCAGCGTTTGCACGCCATTCAGGCCGTTGGCTGTGGCCACGGTAGCCAGCGTGCTGGTAGCCGTGCCGGGCGAGGTATAGCCGCCGCTGCGGATGGTAGTGGCCGGAGAGCCCGTGGGCACGGCCAGGGCCGCGTGGTTTTTCCAATCGTCGGGCACCGGCGTGGTAGTGCGGAAGTTGAGCGAGGCCGTAGTGGCGCACGCCGCGTTGCTCACCGGAATAGTGTAGGTAGCCGTGTTGGCCGAGGTCTGGTTGTTGCCGTCCTTCACCTTGTAGGTAAAGGTGACGCTACCGCTGGTGCCGGCGGCCGGCGCAAAGCGCAGGCTGGCCGCCTGGGCCGCCGTGAGGGTCAGGCCGGCAAAGTTGGCCGCCGTAATGTCGGCGTAGGTCGAGGTCGTTGTGTTATAATACGACAGCACGCCCTGGGCCGGGGTAGGAATCGACGCCAGCGTGTACGTAGCCGGGGCGCTATCGACGGTCGAGGCCAGGGTGCTGATGCTGGTAGCGCCCACCGAGCTGAGCACGGTCGCGCTGGTTACGTCAAGGGCCGTAGGCGCTTGCTCGCACCACGTCAACTGGTCGATACCAATCCCTTGGTTGGCGGGGTCGAGGGCAGTGCTGGCGTTGGCGTAGGTAACGGTGAGGCTGGTAATGGGGCTGCCAAAATAGGCGGTTACCGTGCCGTCGACTGTGCTGGAGGTGGCGACCTGGCCGGTGGCTACGTTGCCACTAATGGCAACAATGTTCGCGCCGGGGTTATCGGCCGTGAGGGCCGGGATAACCGTGGTGCCGCCATTAGCCCCCACGAAGGTGACGCGGTCGGTGAAGTTGGGGCCGACGTCGATGTCCTGCACCTTCACCGTGAAGTTGGTGAGCGGGCGATTAAAAGTGAACGTGACCGACGAGGTGTTGGTGCTGCTCGTGGTGTAGTCGTTTTGCCAGAACAACGTGTTTACGCCGTTGAGCATGCCTGTCTGGAGCGATGAGCTGCTCGTGGTACCCGAGGTATAGTTGCCCACGCTCACCAGCGTAGCGTTGGTGCCGGGGGCCGCCACCCCAGAGGTGCGGGCTGTCCAGTCTTCGCCCAACGGGCGATTGCTGAAGGCAAACGGGGTGGCCGTGCCGGGCGCGCAGGCCACGGGGTATTGCAGCGGAATGGTATACGTGGCGTTGCCCGTTGTCTGTATTGGGCTGGCATCGTCGCTCAGCGAATAGGTAAAGCTGGTGCTGGCCCCGGTGGAGCCGGTAGCGGGCGTGTAGCGCAGGCTAGCCGCCTGGGCGGCCGTCAGGGCCTGATTTAGGGCCACGGCGGCGTAAGTAGTGCCCGTGGTGTTGTAGAACAGCGCGCCGGCCGGCAGCGATTTAATCGTGTAAGTAAGCGTGCCATCGGCCGTGCCGCTGAGGCCCGCAATGCCGGCCTGCGTAGCGGTGCTCAGCACCGGGGCCGTCGTTACGTTGGCCACCGAGGGGGCCACGCGGCACCAGCTGATGTTGTCGATGCCAATCGACTGGGCATTCAGCGTGGGCGCGCCCGTCAGGTTTTGCACCACCAGCGTGATGGACGTAACCGGGGTCGGGTAGTTGGCAATCACCGTGGCGTTGTTTGCGCTGGTGTTTTCGCCGCCCGCCTGCTTGCCTCTGGCCACGTTGCCGATAATGTCGGTGAAAGTCGTGTTGGTAAGGTTAGCCCGCGTTAGCGTCGGGGTCACGGCCGTCGTCACGCCCCCAGTAGTCAGCGCGCCCGTAAACGTTACCTGGTCGATGTAGCCATTGGCCAGCAAAATGCCCGCTACGCCTGGGTTGTAGAAGCCCTCAATGTCCTGCACCCGAATGTTGACGTTGGTAACGGGCCGGTCGAAGTTGAAGGTGACCGTAGCACTACCGCTGGTCGACGTGAAGTTGTTTTGCCATTCCAGGCTTTGCACGCCGTTCACGGTCGCCGTTTGCAGGCTGTTGGCACTGGAGTTAGTGGCCGCGTAGCCACTAGCCCCCACCTTGGTGGCCGAATAAATCGTGGGTACACCCTCGCTTGGGCGATTTTGCCAGCTTTCAGCTGCGGCCCGGGTGTTGAAGTTCAGCACGGTGGGCGTAGTTGAGCACGTGGTCTGGCCCCAGGCCTGGCCCGGCCCAAAAACCAGCCCGCTCAAGAGCGCGGCGGTGAGCGTGAAAAGGCCCCTCGATTGCACTAAAGCGGGGGCTAGCACTGAATGGCCCGATGACCCCATTATAGCACTGAGCCAAGTCAGTAAGGGTGGGCCAGTTATCCAGCGCCGAGGGCGTAAGAATATGGACATAAAATGTAGGTAAGTAAGCAGTATATAGGAAGTTGGTTGTTGGAATCAGATGGGTATTAGCTGTAGCAAAACTAAAAAAAAGAGCTCAGAAACGCTATTTAAGCATTTGTACTTAATCGGTAGGTACATCATTTAGAATATACTTTAGGCAAGGTAGGATAGGATGATTTTTGTACATTTTCGGGTAGCTGGTACTTAGCTCAGTTAGCCTGGTATTTTTTATATTTTTGGACGTGTCTGAGACAAGCTGAAAAGTGACTAAAATCATTAATTTTAGTGGGCGTCGTTAGCTTTGTGACATCGTAACTAATTAAGCGTCAGCTGTTATTTACGGTTGAGGTTATCGGCTCAATTGCACTATTTAGGCTACTCATAATTACTTCATCTTAGTGGTTTTAAGAGTCCCTTGCACAAGTCTTTACCACGAGGGTTTACCGGCCGCCGCAACTGTATCGCCGCTCGGGTGTAGCTGCATCGAACACCTCGATTAGCCGTGCGCGGCCCCACATGCAACCCCACGCGCAGCGCCGGGCATAAAAAAAGGCCGCTCCTGGGAGCAGCCTTTTGGGGCAGCCAGCCGGCACCGGCTGGCTGGTATTCAAAAACTGGATTAGTACACGTGGCCGCGGCCGCTCTCCTCTACCAGCGCCCGCAGGGGCTCGTTGAGGCCGGCGGCGTCGTTGAGCTCCTCCAGGGGCACGTGCAGGCGGTATTTCCAGAAGTGCTGGGGGTTGCTGGGCACGTTGATTTGCTCGTCGTGGGGGTTGGCGCGGCGCAGGTGGTTGTCCATGGCCAGCAGGTCTTGCAGCGGGAAGATGGCCCACATGGCCGGCGAGTGCAGGTGCTGCACTATCATTTCGCGAATTACCCAAGGCTCGGCGTAGTAGGGCGCGAGCTGCCGCCAGTGGCCCAAAATGGTCTCGAAAAAGCGCTGGGTACGCACCCGGTCTTCTTCCCACCAGCCGCGCAGCGTGCTCATGTCGTGGCTGCCGGGGCTCACTACCGAGAGGTAGGGCGCGTCGTTGGGGTGGCCAAATTCGGTCTTAGGGTTGGAGGGCATCCGCTGGATGTTGAGGCCTAGCATGCCGAGCTGCTTCATCACGCCGGGCACCGAGGCGGGCACCATGCCCAGGTCTTCGCCCGCGATGAGCATGTTGGTGGCGTAGCGCACGGGCGGCAGCTTCACCAGCCCTTGCTCGCGCCAAAACTCCTCGTGGCGGCGGAAGAAGTAATCGACGTAAATGTCGTCGTAGAGGCGACGGCGAGCCTCGTCGCCATCCAACTCCTTGAAGCTGTCCGACTTGTTGAGTGTGATGCGTGGATGGTACAGGTCGTTACCGGCGGGCAAGAACAGCACTTCGTTGACGAAGTGGTACAGGCCCGGCCGCACGCGCAGCAAAAACTCCTCGCGCTCCGGGTGCAGCTGGGTTTGCTCGTTGGTGTAGGTCTCAATCTGGCGCTGGCTGGCCACGGCCGGCCGCAGCTGAATGGCGCCATACTCGTCGCTAACCATAAACTCGTCAAACACCGTCTGGGCGTCGGCGCCGAAGGTGCGCTCCAGCAGGTGCCAGCGGATATAGGGCTCGCACAGGCGGCCGTAGTTGAACCAGCCCAGGCGGCGCTCAATCTCGTCGCGGTGCAGGGGCAGCGCGGGCGAGAAGTGCCCGAGCAGGCCTTCGACCGAGTCGGCGGGCATTTCCCAGATGCGGAAAAAGCCCAGGATGTGGTCGATGCGCAGCATGTCAAAATAGCGGGCCAGGTGGCTCAGGCGCTGCTTCCACCAGGCGTAGTTGTCCTCGGCCATGCGCTCCCAGTTGTAGGTGGGGAAGCGCCAGTTTTGGCCGGTGGTGGAGAAGTCGTCGGGCGGGGCGCCGGCCTGCTGGTCCATGTGGTAGAGCTCGGGCTGCGTCCAGGCATCGACCGAGTGGCGGTAGATGCCGATGGGCAGGTCGCCCTTGAGCACCACGTGGCGCTCGCGGCCGTAGTTCACGGCGGCGGTGAGCTGCTTGTCGAGGTGAAACTGCGTGAAGAAGTGCAGCCCAAACTCGTCGAAGTCAGCCCCGTGCTCGTCTACCAGCTCGGCCAGCCCGTGCGGCGCCCGAAACTCCTGCGGCCACTCGTGGAAGTCGGCGGTACCGAAGCGGTCGCGCAGGCCCGAAAAGGCGGCGTAGGGCACCAGCCACGACCCTTGCTCGGCTTTGAACTGGTGGAACTCGGGGTCGGCCAAAAACTTGGCTTTCTCCTGCTTATAGAGCAGCTTCAGAAACTTCCACTTGGCCCGCATCACCGGCTCGTAGTCTACGAAGCCCTTGGCGTTGAACTCCTCGCGCAGGCTAGCCAGCTCGGCGGCGGCTTTCTTGTCCTTCAGCTTGGCGATGCTGTCGAGGTTGAGGTACTGCGGGTGCAACGCGAACACCGAAATGGCGGCGTAAGGGTACGAGTCGACCCAGGTGTGGGTAGCGGTGGTGTCGTTGATGGGCAGCACCTGCACCACGCTCATGCCCGTCTTTTCGGCCCAGTCCATGAGCAGCTTCAGGTCGTTGAACTCGCCCACGCCCAGGCCGTTTTCGCTGCGCAGCGAGAACACGGGCAGCGCCACGCCGGCCCCGCGCCACGGCCCGGCCGCGTAGCGGAAGCCTTCGTCGTCGGCGATGCGCAGGGTGCCGGGGGCGGCGCTGCCGCCGGGCAGCGTGCGGTTGTCGCCGGTTTCGAGCTGCGCCACGGTTTGGGTGGCGGGGTCCCAAATGCCGTACTTATACTGTAGCTCAGCCTCGGGCTGGGCTAGCGTAATGTCAACCTGCCAGTAGGGGTAGTCGGCATCCGAAAGCACCACGGCCGGGCCCTGGTCCCAGGCGCCGAGCGCGGGGTCGGAGCCCAGCACGCACACCTGGTGGCCGGTGGCCACGCGGGGCGCGGCCAGGCGCAGGCGCAGGTTGGGGGCCTTAGCCGGGGCGGCGGCTTCGGTGGCGGCCTCAGCCTTCTTTTTGCCCTTGGCTACTTTGGCGGTGGCCACTTTGGCTGCCGGGGTAGGGGCGGGGCGGCGAAACAGCGCCTTGGTAAAGGCGGCCGTGAACAGCTCGTTGTCGTCCTGGGCGGGCGTGCGCCAGAAGTCGCGCACTTCGAGGCGCTCGGGGCCGGGCAGGGGCAGGGTGCGGTTGTCGCCCCACTCCCAAACCACGCCGCCGCCCTCGGTCAGCAGCACGTACTTATAGGTAAGGGGCGCGGTGGTGGCCTCGGGGGCTACCTCGATTTCGGCGCTCCAGCGGGCGGTGGCTTCGTCGTAGTGCAGGGGCAGCGCCTGGGCTAAGGTCCAGTGGCCCAGGGCTGGCAAAGAGCCGCAGACCACCAGGCGTTCGCCGTAGGTGGTGCGGTAGGGGAGTGAGAAGTGGACAGTCATTAGGGCAAACCAGGTTGAGTGCCGCAAGATACGGCCCCCTGCGGGGCGCCGTTAGGCGGGCAAGGCGCGGGCGGGCGGCGGGGCTGCCTACGTAAAGGGTGGGTGTTCTGTCTATATTTACCCCGCTATAATCATACTCTTTCGCATGCGTCTTCCCCTTACGCTCTTTTTGGCCGGCAGCTTGCTGGCTGCTTTACCCAGCGCCGCCCAGCGCCGGCCCTCGGGCTACCACAACCCCGACCGCCTGCACAACTCGGAGCAGCGCTCGTACCGCCGCCCGCCCATGCGCCTCACCTTCGGCGTCAACTTCGCGACGTATAACGGCGACATCACCGGCCGCCTGCCCGATAACAGCCTGCGCCCCGGTTTCGGCCTAGGCCTCGTGCGGCCCATGAGCCCCCACTTCTCGCTGGTGGCCGAGCTGAGCTACAACCGCCTCAAGGCCGTGGACCAGCGCCCCGAGCGCGGCCTCAGCTTCTCGGGCACCAACGGCGTGCTCACCCTGATGGGCCGCTACAATTTCCTGACCGATGAGAGCATGAACTTCGGGCCGTCTTACCGCAAGGCCAACTTTCAGCCCTTCGCCATGGCCGGCGTGGGCGGCATTCTCTTCGACCCCGTGGCGTACCAGACGGTGGCCGGCGTGCGCACCCAGCTAGCGCCCGAGCGCCGCAACACCCAGTATATGTACCCGCACCTGGGCGCCGTGCTGCCGGTGGGCGGCGGCGTCACTATCCGCACCAGCCCCTATTTCGCCGTCACGCTCGAAGGCCTCTACTACTTCACCAGCACCGACCTGCTCGACGATGTGAGCGAGCGCGGCAACCCCGACAAGCTCGACAAGTTCATCACCGCCGGCCTCAAGGTGGAGGTGGGCCTGAAACCCAGCAAAAAGAAGCCCCTGGTGCACTTCGACTAAGGTTGTGGCCTGGACTTTGTAAGGCGGGGGGCACACTGCCCGGCAGCTTCCGGCTGTCGGGCTTACTTCTGCCTTCCTGTTCTTATGCGCTCTGTACTTACGGCCCTGCTGGGCGGCAGCCTGGCGGCCGCGCCGGCCCTGGCTGCCCCGGCCGACTACTACCCACCCCGCCACTTCTACACCTCGCGGCACCAGCCCTACCGCCGCCCACCCGCCCGCCTCACGTTGGGCGCCGGCGCCGCCTACTACGACGGCGACCTTACCAACCGCATCTCCAGCCACCCGAGCTTTAGCCTGGGGCTGGTGCGCCCGCTCAGCCCGCACCTCTCCCTCGGGGCCGACCTGGCCTACGTGCGGCTGGAGGCGCAGGACTACAACGTGAGCCGCGGGCTGCGCTTCACCTCTACCGGTGGGGCGCTCACCACCTTTGTGCGCTACAACCTGCTGGCCGATAAGAGCATGTACCTGGGGCCCCAGTACCGCCCTACTAGGGCGCAGCTGTTTGTGCAGGGCGGGGTGGGGCTGCTGCTCAACAGCGCCCAGGCCTCGGCCAACAACCCCGAGCTGCCCTACGGCCGCGTGGCGCTGCCCCCCGAACGGCCGGGCGGCTACCCCACCCTGGCCGGCGTGCTGCCGGTGGGTGGGGGCATCACGCTGCGGGCCAGCCGCGCGCTCGCCTTCACCCTCGAAGGCTTGGTGTACTTCACCAGTACCGACCTGCTCGACGACATCAGCCAGCGCGCCAGCCCCGAGAAGAAGGACAACTTCGCCACGGCCTCGCTCAAGCTGGAGTACGCCTTTTACCGCAAAAGGGGCAAGCCCTTGGTGCACTTCGATTAGGGAGAAGTTTTTGGGGGAGTGCGTGAGTGGGTGGTACTGTCATGCTTCGACTCCGCTCCGCTGCGCTCAGCATGACAGTACCACCCACTCACGCACTCCCCCACTCATCCGAATCCCACTCACCTCGCCAGGTAGTCCACCGCCAGCGTGGCCAGCGTTTTCACGCCCAGCGGGAAGGCGCTTTCATCGACTTTGAAGCCGGCCGTGTGGTGGTCGGCCACCTGGGTGAAGTCGGCGCCAGGCACGGTGCCGCCCAGGAACACGAACAGGCCGGGCACTTTCTCCTGGTAGCAGGCGAAGTCCTCGGCGCCCATCACGGCTTTTATCTCCACCACGTTGGGCGGGCCGGCCACGGCTTGCAGGGTGGGCAGCATGCGGGCGGTGAGGGCCGGGTCGTTGAAGGTAACGGGCACGTAGGGCTCGATGCTGACCTCGGCCGTGGCGCCGTTGGCGGCCGCGATGCCGGCCGCCGTGCGCTTTATCGCTGCCCAGATGCGCTGCTGCGTGGCCGGGCTGAGCGCCCGAATAGTGCCCGAGAGCGTGGCATCGGGCGGAATGATGTTGTAGCGCACGCCGGCCTGCACGGTGCCCACCGTTACCACGGCGGCATCTTGGGTCAGGTCTACCTGCCGGCTCACGATGGTTTGCAGGGCCGTGATGATTTCGGCGGCCGTTACCACCGGGTCGATGCTGCTCCAGGGCTTGGCCCCGTGGCTGCCCCGGCCGACTACCTTAATCGAGAAGCGGTCGGAGCTGGCCATCTGGCCCTTGGGGCGGTACTGCAACTGCCCCACCGGGGCCGAGGCCCAGATGTGCAGGCCAAAAATGGCGTCTACCTTGGGGTTGTCGAGCACGCCCTCCTGTACCATTAGTTTGGCCCCGCCCACGGTGCCGGGCAGCGAGCCTTCTTCGGCGGGCTGGAAGATGAACTTGACCGTGCCGGGCAAGTCCTGCTGCATTTTGCTGAGCACCTCGGCCGCGCCCAGCAGCATGGCCACGTGGGTGTCGTGGCCGCAGGCGTGCATCACGCCCACGGGCTGGCCGAGGTAGGTGCTTTTGGCCACGCTGGCAAAGGGCAGGCCGCTGGCTTCGGTGAGGGGCAGGCCGTCCATGTCGGCGCGCAGGGCCACCACGGGTCCGGGCTTGCCGCCTTTCAATATGCCGACCACGCCGGTGCGGGCCACACCGGTTTGCACCACGATGCCCAGTTTCTTGAGCTGCGCCGCGATGAGGGCGGCGGTGCGGGTTTCTTCGTTGCCCAGCTCGGGGTGCGCGTGCAGGTCGCGCCGCAGGGCCACCACCTGCGCCTGCCCGGCCGCAGCCAGCTGCGCAATGCGGGCGTGCAAGGCGGCATTTGGGCCCGCGCTGGCCTTCGTTTGGGCGCGGGCGGCGGGGGCGGCCAAGGCAAGCGCGAGGCCTAGTAGGTAAGGGGTAGCGTATTTCATAGCGGCCAAGGTACGTGCGTAGCTAGAAGCAGCTGGTCCGGGCGAGCGGGGCGCCTCACCCCCCGGCCCCCTCTCCGAAAAGGAGAGGGGGAGCCTGACGCCTACTCAATGACTGCCAACGTCCGCATACGGTCGGCTCCCCCTCTCCTCTTCGGAGAGGGGGCCGGGGGGTGAGGCGCCCCGTTAGGGCACGCCAGAACGGGGGGCGGGCTGCGCGGCGCCCCGCTCGCACAGTTCGTCATCCACTCCCTAACCAAAATATAATCCTGCGGGAACACGCACGGCACGGCGCTTTGTTAGGCCCGTCGCTAGCAGCGAGCCCCCGGCCGGGCTTAATTTTGTCGGCTTTCGGGGGTTCTATCCTTTCGCAGTCTGTTACATGCGCGTTCTTTCCGCTTCCTCGTCTTCGCTGGTTTCGCCCGCCGCCGCTGCTGCCCCGGCCGGGCGCGATGCCTGGGCGCTGGCGCTGGCCCGGCCGGCATTCAGGCGCTGCTGGCTGCTGCTGCTGGTGCTGCTCTTTGGGGTGCTGGTGCCGGTGGTGCCGGGCTTTTTCCACTACATTCAGCAGCGGCCGGGGGCCGTGGCCTTCGACCCACTGCTGGGCCTGCTGCCGCGCCACGACGTGGCGTGGCCCATTTTTGCCCTCATGTACGGGGGCGTGCTGGTGGCGGTGGGCTGGCTTACGCGGCACCCGCACCTGTTTTTGCGCGGGCTGTGGGGCTACTTTATCTTGCTGCTGCTACGCATGGCGGCCATCTGGCTGGTGCCGCTGGTGCCGCCCCTTGATATTCTGGCCATGCCCGACCCCTTTTTGGCCCTCGTCTTCCACACCGATGCCAGCGAGGCCATCACCAAAGACTTGTTTTTTTCGGGCCACACCTCTACGGTGGCGCTGCTGGCGCTGGCCGTGCGCGGGCGCTGGCTGCGCGGCGCGCTGGCTCTGGTCACGCTGGCCATCGGGGTGCTGGTGCTGGTGCAGCGCGTGCACTACTCGTATGATGTGCTGGCCGCCCCGCTCTTTGCGTGGCTGGCGTACTGGGCGGCCGGGTTTATCTGGCGCGGTACGGCCGAGGAGCCCGTTGCGCGGCCGTTGTAGGCCGCGCCCGGCCGGGCGCTCCGTACTGCCAGCGGCGCAGCAGCCCCGGCGAGGCGGCCCGTCGGCAGCAACTGCGCCCGAGCCGATGCAAAGCCCCCGCTGCCGGGCCGCCCCGCCGGGGGCTGCTTTGCGCGCTGGGCTTGGCAGCCCGCCCGAGGGGGCCTGCCTGCAACCCGGCCCGCGGGCCGCCACACGTGCCCAGGCGCTGCGCGCCGGCCCCCTCCAGCTTGCCGAAACCAGGTAGTACTGCCCGCCAAAGGCACGGCCGCGCTGCCCGCCGCCTTGGCCCCCGCGCCCGCCGCCCGCCAAGCGGCCAGGTACTTAGCGGCCTTTGATTTATAATAAAACCAGAATACGTAGCTAGAATAGTTAAAGTGTGATAAGTGCTTCTGCATTTGAGGTATTAATCAGGCAATAGCGCTGGTAATCGGCCGCCTTTTGCCTGGTAGCTTAGTCGTTTTGTCCAGCCTGCATCAGGCTCGCAACGCTCGCTTACGGATTCGCACTGCGGCGTTACGGGCTCGTAACGCCGCAGTGTGAATCCGCAACGCCGCGTTACGAACCCACAATGCCGCAGTGCAAGCCCCTAGCGTGGTGGTACGAGCCCGCAACACTGCGCTGCACACCCGCAACGCCAGCCAGCAGCCCGGCAACCCGGCGTTGCGAACCCGAAACGCTGGGTTGCCGGGCTGCTGGCTGGCATTGTGCGGGGCCAACGGGCTGGTTGGCCCCGCGCCGGGCGGCTTTTCGTAGTGCTTCACCCTTCACCCCTTCACTCTTTTACCTATGCGCAAGCTGATTACAAACTTTGCCCCCGTTGCCAAGATGGAAATCGGGCCGCTGGCCCAAAACTGCCTCGCCAGCCTGGCCGGCAACCCCCGCTACCCCAGCATGAAGCCCCAAACCGACGACTTGCAGGCCGCCCTGGCGCCCTACCAGGCCGCCGTGGCCGTGCTGCACCCCACGCCCACCCAAACCGCCGAGCTGGCCCAGCTGCGCGCCACCCTCAACCAAACCCTGGGCGCCGTGGCCACCATCGCCAACGCCCTTTACCCCGCTGATGAGGCCGCCCTACTCTCTACGGGCCTCAACTTGAGCAAAACCCCCGAGCGCCGCACCACCCTGGAGGCTCCCACCCGGTTTCAGCTCGTGGATGGGCCGCAGCCCGGCACCCTCTGCGCCAAGGCCAAGCGCCCGCCCCACGCCGTGGCCATGAAGTACCTCTACACCCTCGACGTGGCCCTGCCCGACATCGAGTGGTATGTGGTGGTAGTGCGCGACGGCGACGGCCTGCTGACCGCCTGCAAAACCGCCGACCGCGTGTACTGCAAAGTAGCCGCCGTGGGCGGCGACACCGAGCAGCAGCCCTACACCGACGTGCTCACCCGCCTGGTGCAGTAGCCCCGTAGCGCGGCGAGCTGTTGCGCGGACCTGTAGTCCGCGACTCGTTAGCCCGCCGCCCACCCGCGGACCACAGGTCCGCGCAACAGCAAGCCCGGCTACCCGGCGGTAGCCGGGCTTTTGCGCGCCCGCACGGCCCTGAAAGCGGGCGTGCTCACGAGTATAGTACAGTTGTTTAGCGGTATTCTTCTGGCATTTTTATCCAATACCGCCGCCTTGGCTTAAGCCCGGCCTTTGCGGGGCCCCGGCGGCACGCGGTTTCTACTGGTCAGTGCTTCTGCCGAGGGCAGGCGCTGGCCGAAGCCACCCAATTACACTTATTCCGAAGCTATGCCTAACCTTTACGTGAAGCCCCTGCGGGGGCTGCCGGCCCACGCGGCCGCATTGAGTACCCCCTGGCTGGCGCAAGCCGGGGCAGGCGCGGCCCTGCTGCTGCTGGCCCGGCTGCTGCCGCTGGCCGCCCGTGCCCAGGCCCCCGCCTGGGCCGGGGCTACGCCCGGCAGCCTCACCCAGGCCAGCGGCACGAGCCTGACCCGCGCCGTGGCCACCGATGCCAGCGGCAACGTCTTCGTGACGGGCCAGTTCACGGGCAGCGTGGCCTTTGGCAGCACGCTGCTCACGAGCCGGGGCAGCGGTGACCTGTTCGTGGCCAAGTACGTGCCCGGCACCGACACCTGGGCCTGGGCCCAGAGCGGCGGCGGCGCCAGCAACGACATCGGCTACGGCGTGGCCGTGAGCGGCAGCAGCGTGTACGTGACGGGGCAACTCCAAAACAACACGGCCAACGCCACGAGCGTGCTGTTTGGGGGCGGCGGCACCACGCCCGGCACGGTGCAAGTGAACGGGGCCAGCGGCACCAACAGCTCAGACCTGGTGCTGGCCAAGTACACGGACAACGGCACGAGCGCCGCGCTGGGCTGGGCTGGACGCAGGTGGGCGGCGGCACCGGCGTCGACATCGGCTACGGCGTGGCCGCGAGCGGCGGTAGCGTGTACGTGACGGGCTACATCAGCAACAACACGGCCAATACCAATGGCGTGCTGTTCGGGGGCGGCGGCACCACGGCCGGCACGGTGCAAGTGAACGGGACCAGCGGCACCAACAGCTCGGACCTGGTGCTGGCCAAGTACACGGATAACGGCACGAGCGCCACGCTGGGCTGGACGCAGATAGGCGGCGGTACCGGCAGCGACCTCGGCTACGGCGTGGCCGTGAGCGGGCAGAACGTGCTGGTAGGCGGCTCCGTGACGCCCGTTGCCAGCTTTGGCAGCTACGTTATCGCTAGCCCGGCCGGCTTCGGCACCAACGTGCTGGCCCGCCTCGTGGACGCTAACTTCCTGCCCACCCTCATGGCGGTTGCCCCCAGCCCCGGCGGGCTGGGCCAGGCCATCACCCTCACGGGCACCAACCTGGGCAGCCCCAAGGCCCTGGCCATCAACGGGGTCAGCGCCCTGGCGGGTATCGTGAGCAACACCGGCACCAGCCTGGTGGTGCGCGTGCCGCTGGGCGCGGCGGCGGCCGGCATAGTAAGCATCACCACGGCCGATGGCACGGCCACGCTGCGCTTCGCGGTCATGGCTGCCCCCGGCAATGCGCTGGCCTTCGACGGCGTGGACGACTACCTGAGCTTCGGGGCCACGCCGGCGGCCAGCAACCTGGGCCCGGGCGGCCTCACGCTCGAAGCCTGGGTGTACTACGACGGCAACACCGGCGTGAACTCCATCCTGCGCAAGACCGGCGACTACAACCTCTACCTTAATAACAATTACCTCAGCGCCGAGGTGTGGCCGCTGGGCACGAGCGACCCGAGCTGGCGCGTCGCCAACGGCTCGGGTCGCATTCCGGCCAACCGCTGGACCCACGTAGCCGCCACCTGGAACCCCACCGGCACCGCCTTGCAGCTCTACGTCAACGGCGTGCTCGATGCCAATGCTACCGGCGGTACGGGCAGCATTGGCGGCAGCGAGAACCTGGGCGTGGGCCGCTCGGCCACCTACGGGCAGCCCTTCAGCGGCCGCCTCGACGAGGTGCGCATCTATAACGCGCCCCTCACGGCGACCAACCTCCAAGCCGACCTGCTGAGCACCGCCCCGGCCGTGCCCGCCAGCCTGGTGCTCTACCTAAATATGGACCAGGGCACGCCCGCCGGCGCCAACGCCGGCCTGACCACGCTCTACGACCTGAGCGCCAACGCCACCCCCGCCACCCTCATGGGCTTTGCCCTGAGCAGCGGCAACACGGCCAGCAACTACGTGGCCAGCTACGCCCTGGCGGTGCCCACGGCCACGGCCGCCACCAGCCGCACGGCTACCTCATTTATCGCCACCTGGACGGCCCCGGCCAACGGCACGGTTACGGGCTACGTGCTCGACGTGTCGACCGCGGCCGACTTCAGTGCGCCCGTGGCGGGCTCGCCCTTCACGGCCCCGGCTTCGGCCACGAGCTACGGTGTGACGGGCCTGACGCAAGGCACGACCTACTACTACTACTACTACTACTACTACTACTACTACTACTACTACTACTACTACTACTACTACTACTACTACTACCGCGTGCGCGCCCTCAACAGCAACCTAACCCCGGCCGACCAGGGCGCCGAGTCCAACAGCATCAGCGTAGCCACGCCGCTGCCGGTGGCCCTCACGCAGTTCACGGCCACGGCGCAGGGCAGCGCGGCCGTGCGCCTGGCCTGGGCCACAGCCTCGGAAAAGAACAGCCTAGCCTTTGAGGTAGAGCGCAGCACCGACGGCGTGGCCTTCGCCAAAATCGGTACGGTAGCGGCGGCGGGCACCACTGCCGCGGCTCACAGCTACGGCCTGCTCGATGCGGCGCTGCCCGCCGGGGCCAGCGTGCTCTACTACCGCCTGCGGCCGGTCGATTTGGACGGCAGCTTCAGCTACTCGCCGGTGCGCACCATCGCCCTGGCGGGCGCGGCGGCGGGCCTGAGCTTGTTTCCCAACCCGGCGCACGGCGGGGTGGCTACGCTCACGGGCGTGGCGGCTGGCCAGGCGGTGCAGGTGGTTGATGCGCTGGGCCGGGCCGTAGCCATGGCCACGGCCGATGCCAGCGGTACGGCCACGCTGGCCCTGCCGGCCGGGCTGCCGGGCGTGTACGTGGTGCGCGCCGGGGCGCAGGCCCTGCGCCTCACGGTCGAGTAAGCGGCGCTTGCCAGCAACGATAAAGAGCCCGGCTGCCTCACGGTGGCCGGGCTTTTTGCGGCCCCGGCCGCTTGGGCGTAGGTGCCGGCCGCGCCGGCGGCCACCCAGCCAGCGTGCAAAAATAAAAGCTATAAGTACAAGTAGTCGCCCAAAGTAAGCGCTACCTTTGCCAAGCTAGTGGGCTACACGGCTTTTAGTGCCCGCGGCCCTTCGTTGCCTGCTCAAGGCCCGGGCAACTAGCGCCTTCTCTTGTCATTTCCTTTTGCGGAAGCTATGATGCAACCTTACTCTTGGCCCCTGCGGGGGCTGCCGGCCCGCGTGGCCGCATTCTTCACCCAAAAGCTGGTGCGGGCCGGGGCGGCGGGGCTGCTACTGGCCCTGCTGCCGCTGCTGGCCCAGGCCCAGGCCACCCCGCCCGCCTGGCAGGTAGCTATGAGCGGTAACAGCAACCAGCCCGACGCGAACAATACCTCGCAGGTGCGTGCCACGGCGGTAGATGCCCGCGGCAACGTCTTCATTACGGGCAGCTTCGTGGGCACCATCCACATCGGCACTACCCGGCTGGTGGGTGTGAACGGCTCCAGCGACATGTTTGTGGCCAAATGGGACGCCACGGCGAAGGCCTTTACCTGGGCTACCAGTGGTGGGGGCCGGGGCAGTGACCAAGGCAGCGGCATCGCCGTGAGCGGCACGAATGTGTACGTGACGGGCTATTTCGTCGGTGACGCCGGCGTCAGCATTGCCGGGCAGCCGCTGGCCGGCCCGAGTACGGGCCCGTACTCGGGCAACACCGACGTGTTCGTGGCCAAATACATCGACACGAGCACGGGCAACACCCCCGCCACGAGTAGCTTTGCCAACGGCTGGGCCACCAGTGGTGGGGGCACGGGCGGCGACTTTGGCTACGGCATTGCCGTGAGCGGCACGAGCGTGTACGTGACGGGCAGCTTCCTGAGCGCCACCAACGCCAGCTTTGCCGGGAAGCCGCTGGCCGGCACGGGCACGAGCGGCACCCCCGACATGTTTGTGGCCAAGTACGTGGACAACGGCAGCAGCTTTACCAACGGCTGGGTTACCAACGGCGGGAGCAGGGCCAACGACTATGGCTACGGCATTGCCGCGAGCGGCACGAGCGTGTACGTGACGGGCAGCTTCATGAGTGGCAACAACGCCAGCATTGCCGGGCAGGTGCTGCCGGGCCTGGGCCGCGAAGACATGTTTGTGGCCAAGTACATCGATAACGGCAGCAGCTTTGCCAATGGCTGGGCTATCAGTGACGGGGGCGCGGGCATCGACGTCGGCCGCGGCGTCGCCGTGAGTGGCACAGGCGTGTACGTGTCGGGCTACTTCTACAACAGTACCACCTCTACCGGGCAGCCAATCTTTGCCGGGCAGCCGCTGGTAGACGAGGGCAACGGCGATATGTTCGTGGCCAAGTACATCGACACGAGCACGGGCAGTACCCCCGCTACCAGCAGCTTCGCCAATGGTTGGGCCACCAGCGGCGGCGGCACGGGCAACGACTATGGCTACGGCATTGCCGTGAGTGGCCCGGACGTGTACGTTACGGGCTACTTTACCAGCAGCAGCACCGCCGGCTTTGCCGGGCTGCCGCTGCCGGGCTCGAGCATGAGCATCTACTTCGACATGTTCGTGGCCAAGTACGTGGACACGAGCACGGGCAACACTCCCGCTACCAGCAGCTTTGCCAACGGCTGGGCTGCCAGCGCTGGCGGCCCAGGGGGCGATGAGATAGGCTACGGCATTGCCGTGAGCGGTACGAGCGTGTACGCGGTAGGGGACATAGGCACGGGGGGAGGCCGATTTGGACCTATGCCCGCTACCCAGTACGCCCCGCCCAACTCGGCCGCGCTGGGAGCCCTGGACCCGGCTACCGGCACCTGGCAGCAGGTCGACGGCCCCTTGCAGGGCGGTACCTCCTATGCCCGCGCCACGGCGGTAGATGCCCGCGGCAACGTCTTTATTACGGGCTACTTCTCGGGCTCGGTGGGCTTTGGCAGCACCCGCCTGGTGAGCGCGGGCGTCACCGACGTGTTCTTGGCCAAGTGGGATGCCACGACCCAGGCCTTCGCCTGGGCTACCAGGTGCGGCGGCACGGGCGCCGACTACGGCAGCGACATCGCCGTGAGCGGTACGAACGTGTACCTAACGGGCAGCTTTGTCGGCACCGGCAGCTTTGCCGGGCAGGCGGTGCTAGGCAGGACCGGCGAAGACATGTTCGTGGCCAAGTACGTAGACCAGGGCAGTAGCGTGGCCAATGGCTGGGCCACCAGCGGCGGGGGCAGGAGTTCCGACGTCGGCATCGGCGTTGCCGTGAGCGGCCCGAACGTGTACGTAACGGGCACCTATGTCAATTTTGAGGCCATATTTGCCGGGCAGCCGCTGGGAAATACGGGCAGCAACGGCGTATTCTTGGTCAAGTACCTGGACAACGGCAGCAGCTTTACTAATGGCTGGGTCACCACCGGCGAGGGCACGAGCGGCAGTGTCAGAGGCATTGCCGCGAGCGGCTCGGGCGTGTACATAACGGGCGGCTTCCGCAGCGGCACCAACGTCAGCTTTGCCGGGCAGGCGCTGCCGGGCGCGGGCGCGGCCGACATGTACGTAGCCAAGTACGTGGACAACGGTAGCAGCGTGGCCAATGGCTGGGCTATCAGCGACGGCGGCAACGGAAACGAAATCGGCACCAGCATCGCCGTGAGCGGTACGGGCGTGTATGTAACAGGCGACTTTGCCAGCGGCAATGGGAGTACTATTGCCGGGCAGCCGCTGCCGGGCACGGGCACTGCGGGCTACAATGACATCTTCGTGGCCAAGTACATCGACACGAGCACGGGCAGCAGCCAAAGCGTGGCCAACGGCTGGGCCACTAGCGGCGGGGGTACGAGCGAAGACAACAGCACTGGCATTGCCGTGAGCGGCACCAGCGTGTACGTGATGGGCAGATTCTATAGTAGCACCAACGCCACCTTCGCCGGGCAGGTGCTGCTGAGTACGGGTAATTACAATACGTTCGTGGCCAAATACGTGGACACGAGTACGGGCAACACCCCCGCTACCAGCAGCTTTGCCAATGGCTGGGCCATCAGCGGTGGGAGCACGGGTAGTGACATCGCCGTGAGCGGCACCAGCGTGTACGTGGTGGGCAGTGCGGCACCCCCGACCACCTTCGGCAACATCACCTTCGGCAACAACGCAAACGCAGCGATTAATTTCCTGGCCGGCCTGACCGATGCCGGCCCCAGCGCCCCGCTGCCCGTGGTGTTGGTAGCCTTCGCGGCCACGGCCGAAGGCCCGGCCGCCGTGCGCCTCACCTGGGCCACGGCCTCGGAGCGCAACAGCCGCTCGTTTGAGGTCGAGCGCAGCGCCGATGGCGTAGCCTTCGCCGCCATCGGCACGGTGGCGGCGGCGGGCACCACGGCCACGGCCCGCACCTACGCCCTGCGCGACGCGGCGCTGCCCGCCGGGGCGGCGGTGCTCTACTACCGCCTGCGCCAGCTCGACCTCGACGGCACGGCCCACTACTCGCCGGTGCGCAGCGTGGCCGTGGCCGGTGGCCTGAGCTTGTACCCCAACCCGGCCCTGGGCGGGGCGGCCACGCTCAGCGGCGCGGCGCCCGGCACGGCGGTGCAGGTGCTGGATGCGCTGGGCCGGGTGGCCGCCACGGCCCCGGCCGATGCCAACGGCACGGCTACGCTGCCGGCCGGGCTGGCGCCGGGCGTGTACGTGGTGCGCGCTGGCAGCGCCGCGCTGCGCCTCACGGTGGAGTAGCCCGCCAGGCCCATCACAAAAAAGGCCCGCACCAATTGGTGCGGGCCTTTTTTGTGATGGGCCTGGCGGGCTACTGCCAAGCAAGCAGCGCAGCCAGTAGTCGGCAGTGCTTACTCCACGGCCACGCGCTGCACCACTGTCTCGGTGCCGGCCACGAGGCGCAGCACGTACATGCCGGGGGCCAGGGCGCGGGTGTCAAACTCGGCGGTGGCCCCGGTGGCGGTGAGGGCGATGGTGCGGGCGGCCACAACCTGGCCCAGCACATTGAGCAAGGTGGCCTGGGCCGTGCGCTGCGTGCCCAGCGCGGGTAGCGTGAGCGTGAAGCTGCTGCGGGCGGGATTTGGGGCCACACTAACTTGCCCGGCCGCGAAGGCCGACTGCGTGGCCGTAACTACCGCCGTGGTGAAGCTGGTGGTGGCGGTCGCGGAGGTGGTATTACCCAGGCAATTGCTCTGGATGCTCACTGTGTAAAGCGTGCCGGGCGTGAGGCCGCTCAGTGCCACGGGCGAGGCCGCTACGGTCTGGGTAGTGGTGGCGGGCGTGGTGCTGATGAGGTAGCCCGTAGCCGACGCGCCGCCCGCAAAGCTGATGGTGGCCGAGGTGGCCGCGAGGTTGCTCACCAGTACGTTGCTGGGGGCCACGCACACCGGCACCACGCACAGCGTGAAGGTGCCGAAAACGGGCAGGGCATTCAGCGTGAAGGGGTACACGCGCACGTAGTAGGTCGTGCCCACCGTGAGGTTGGCCAGGTCGGCCACCTCGGTGCCGGGGCCGGCGGCATCCTCGCAGCCCAAGCTGCTGAGGCTGCCGCAGCTGCCGCTGAATACTTCCAGCACGCCGTCGAAGGTGCTGTTGAGCGTGACGCTGTGCAGCGGGCTGGTGGCCACGAAGCTGTACCAGACATCGGCCGCCGTGGTGCCGCTGCAACTGGGCAGGGCCGGGGCCGCCGCTTGCGTAGCGCCCGACACCGCGCCGGTGGTCGGCACGCAGGTGGGGCTGGGTGCGATGGCAATGGCCGCCGCGCAGTCGTCATTCAGGGGCTTGGTGCCAAACATGGCCGAGGCCGTAGCCACGCCGCCGCCCGTGCAGCTGCTCTGGATGATAACCGTGTAGGCCGTGCCCGGCACGAGGCCCGAAAAGCTGGCCGTGGTGCCCGTGATGGTCTGGGTTGCGTTGGTCGGCAAAAGCGTGACTACGTAGCTGCTCACCGCCGAGGTAGCCGCAAAGCTGACGGTGCCCGAAGTACCCGTCACGTTCGAGAACGTGATGTTGCTGACCTCATTGCACACCGGCGGCGGCGTGGTGCTGAAGGTGGCCGTGCTGGCAACGGAGGTAGCGTTGGCGGCGCAGTTGCTCACCACCTGCACGGCGTAGGTCGTGCCCGTGGCGAGGCCCGTGAGCGCCACCGGTGAGGCAGTAGCCGTAACGGTCGTAGTGGCCGGGGTAGTGGTGATGGTGTAGCCCGTGGCCGACGCGCCGCCCCCGAAGCTCACGCTGGCCGAGGTAGCCGTAATGCCGTTCACGGCCACGCTGGTGGGCGCGCCGCAGGCCACAATGGGGGCCGTGAGGGTGAAGTTAGCGTTCGAGATATCGAAGAAGTAGTTGTCGGCCGCTTCCACCATGATGCGGGCGGTGGTGCTGGCGATGCTGGGCAACACCACCGCCTCTGAGCCGTCATTGGCGGTGCCGGCCAGCAGCAGGGTGGGGTAGGTGAGGCCGCCATCTACTGAGAGGCGAATGTTGACCGTGGCGCAGTTTACGCCGTTGGCGGTGGTGCCGGCCACGTCCCAGGTCACGGTCTGGGTGCTGCCCCCGGCCCAGCTCACGGCCACGTTGGGCGCGGTTACCACGAAGGGGCCGGCCGCGCTGGTGCTGCTCAGGCTCAGCAAAATGCTGCTATTGACGCCGCCCACGGCGGTCCCAAAACCCGCGTTGGCGGGCGTGAAGCGGTCGCGCACCGTGAGGCGAAACGTGAGCGGGCGCGACACGGTGGGCAGGCGCTCGCCGAGCGTAGTGGTGTTGCCGATGAGGCTGCTCAGCTGCGGAAAGTAGCGCGTGGGCGAGGTGGTGGGGTAGAAGGAGCGAAACAGCGGGGCCGTGCCGCCCGCCACCTGCGGGGCCGTGGGCGAGCCGCCGTCGGCCGTTTTGTCAAATTCCTCCCAGCAGTAGGTTACCACGTCGCCGTCCGAGTCGTAGCCGCGGGCCGTCAGCTTAAAGGGCGTGCTGATGGGCAGCACCTTGGCGCTGGCCGGCAAAATGGGCGTGGGCGGGTTGTTGCCGGTGCTGGTGCTCACGGCGCAGCTGGTGGTGCTTAGGTAGGCCTGAATTTCCTCGTAGCTCACCACGTGGAAGTAGGCATCGGAGTTGAGCTGCGTGTTGTCGGCCGTGCCGCAAATGCCCGCGTAGGCCATAATGGTGGTGCCCGAACCGGGCTCGTAGGCCGTGTCGGGGTTGCGGTTGCCGCCGCAGCTGCCGCCCACCCCGTCGAAGGTGTGGTTGCCCCCAAACTGGTGCCCCAGCTCGTGGGCCACGAAGTCGATGTCGAAGGCATCGGCCACCGGCGATGGGGTGCCGGTGGTGCCCTCCGCCTTCTCGGTGGGCGAGCACACCACGCCCAGGCCGGCTATCCCGCCGCTGGCGGTGCTGAATACGTGGCCCACGTCGTAGTTGGCCGAGCCGATGAGGGCATCGAGGTTGGTCTGGTTTTCGGCCAGCATGGCGCCGCCGTTGCTGTTGGTGTAGGGGTCGGCGTTGGGGCGGGTGTATACCAGTTGGCTGTTGCCGGCCACCAGCACCAGGCGCACGGCCAGCTCCTTTTCATACACGCCCACCACGCGGTTGACGCTCGTAACGATGGCGGCCTGGCCCGCCGCCACCGAGTCGGCGGTGGTAGAGCCGGCAGGCAGGCCGCGGCAGTGAAACCGGGTGTACTCGGCGGTGGCCGCCATGGCCAGGCGGTACGTGCGCATGGTGGGGCCCGTGGTGCGCTGGCCGGTAGTGCCCAGGCGCTGGCCCGCGCCGGGGGCTTTCGGGCCCGGGCGCACTACCTCGCAGGCAAAGGAATTGCCGGGCATATCGCGCTTCCAAAAGCTGAGGTACTGCGTGGTGGTAGCGCGGCTGGCGGGGTCGATGTAAAACGCGCCCGTGGCCGCCGACAGCACCTGCGCGTGAAAGCCCTGGGGCGTGAGGTCGAGGCGCAGCGTGGCGGCGGGGTCGCTCACGCCCACCCCCACGTAGGTCTTGATGCCGGGAAATTGCGCCGCCAGCGCTGGCGCCATCACCGGCGCTTCCTGCACCCGAAAGGTGGCGTTGGTGCCGTTGGGCAGGGGTAGGGTTAGCGCTAGCGCCTGGGTGCCGCCGGGGCGCTCAAGCGGGGCGGTGCCGAGGGCGGCGCGCAAGCCCGTCACGTTGAGCGTGAGCGGGCGCGCGGCCGCCAGAGCCGCTTTCAGGGGCGACGATGCGGCTGCCTGCCGGGCCGCCGCATCGTCGCTAAAGAAGCTGGCAGGCAACTGCTGGGCCTGCGCAGTCAGGGCCAGCCCGAGGCCGAGCAGGCCGAGTGTGCCGCGCCGGAGCTTAGCGGCCAGCGAGTCGAGGTTTCTCATGTAATTGGTAAAAATGAAGGCGTAAGACAAGGCGGAAAGCAGCGCTGGCCAAATGTAGGCGGCAACACGCGTCACGCCAGGCTTTATCGCCGTTGGGCCACAGTAGAGCGGACTTCAGTTTGCTATACAGGGGGCGGGCGCCCCGGGG
>Ga0265780_10000635_pt1 | contig 53305 bp, 43 predicted proteins | sample P1T30metagenome_FD_192432 | JGI IMG/M metagenome (GOLD analysis project Ga0265780, IMG submission 192432) | Plant litter microbial communities from East Loma Ridge, Irvine, California - P1 T30 | ecosystem: Environmental > Terrestrial > Plant litter > Unclassified | place: USA: California... | reverse complement strand
CCTCAAGAATGGAGGCCACAGCAAAGACAGTGGACGGGGAAACCTCTTCGTGACCAGATTCGATCGCTTTGAGTAGGTTGTCCGCCGTGTCGTTGACGCCCTCGACGATGTCGGCATAGCGCTCAGTATTAGCAGTCCACTGCACAATGACCTTGTCGAGACCGTTGGCAGACTTGAAGTCACTACAGTATCGTCAGTAAAGTGGGATTGATGTGCATCGAGTCTTGGCTTACCGGATGTCCTTGCGGATTTGCTCTACATGGGCATTGGAAGCCTTGGTACCTTCGAGAACATTGTCGGCACGCTCCTCCTGGTTGGCAGCAATGAAGTCCGGGTAGTATATACTAGGAAGAGGCTTCATGGCGCTCATCTCTTTGCGAACAAGAGACTTGAGGGACGGTGACAGAACCTTGGCGCGGTCCATGGCTTCAGCAAGGTTCATCCCGCTAATGTCCCATCCGCCAACGACGAGGTCGTTGGGGTGGACCATAGGCAGGAGGTCATGGAATGGGATGTGAATCTCTTGACCAGTCTTGCTGTCGACACCGAGCTTGGTGGTAGATCCCATGATGACCGAACCATAGTAGTTAGCGCCACGCTTGCCCTCCTTGGTCTCCCAAACGAGGTTACGCTTGTTCGCGATGATGCCGGCCGTGACCGTAGTACCGTTGTTGCCGCCCCAGCCAACCAGCATAACACCGGTCTTGGGGATCTTGCGGTCGACCTTGAAGTCGTAGAGCGTCTCCTTGGGAATTGCAACATACTTGCCGTCGTCGTTCTTGGTAACGTCGGTGGTGCGGTAAGTGTACTTTGACTTGATGGTATCCTCGGTGTATTCTACGTTAGGAGAGCTGACGACAAAGAGATCCTTGGGAGTTGCCTTCGCTTCGAACCCATTCGCGTGACCGACGCGTTCTTCTGCGTGTGGTGCCATGATGATTTAAGTTCTTGTTGAGTTGGTGAACTTAGTTGCGGAAGTCTAAATCCGACGCTGCCCCAGAGGGAGAAGTGCGTCGGCCGGCGAATGGGTTGTGGATCCTGTCAAGTGTAAGTAAAGGCGGTCCCCATGGGGTTATGGCGGGGCACATACGAGCTGAGGAGATTGGAAAACGTCTTGACAGCTGGGCAATGGCCCGGGGAAATCTGGGTGTGGTTGATAGAAGGGAGAGAGATTGCAAGCTTGACAGTGGGCTGTTGTTTACAATCGGTGGTGTGCGGTGGGGTGAGAAACGAGGGAGAGAAGTCGCGATATAAATGCCTCCCGTGTCCGGCTGACTTAGCAATAATCGTACGCAATCGCTCCCGCTTCCTGCCGGACAGCGTGTTCACCCACCGCTTCTTTGCCTGTACCTTCAATACTCCCCACTTTTCATGCTAATGACTATCGCCGTAGCCGTCTTCGGGACGTACAACACCAATGGCGCGTGGCCGTGGTATTCGCGATGCTCGCCTTGCCCCACTATTTCCCTCACTACCTCAACAAGCAGCAGCGACAACCGCAGTAGGGAAGGTGACGATGTAAGCGACGCGACGAGAGCGCTCTGTTGGCATTAAGCGAAGGAACATTGCATGGACAGCTGTCTCTGCATGCTCGAGCGTACCGCTGTGGGAACTGTTTAATTCCTCCTATGAGCTACGTACTGGCAGGTGTGTAGCTAGTGCTAGAGTACCTAGGTACGGGTACGGAGATACGGACCCCGCCATCACGTGCACAACACCACAGAGAGGGGATCTCGGGAGCCGGGTGTCGATGTGTAAGAGTTTTCAGGCATATGGGAATTGGCCTGGCGCCAGAATGGCAAGTATGGCATTTGGACGGTGTCTGAGCCACGGACTGTTTCAAAGCACGGTGATGTCGTCAGTCAAGCACTGTGGTAGCACTCGACACGCTGTGTGCGTCAGACATGTTTACGGAACGAAAAAAAGGCACGCGACACAATCCGCAGCGTATTTTTGTGTGGAGTCTCGGCGATGCAAGACGGCTACTGTTGACAGATGACAGATGCTGCTTGCTGGCAAAGTGTCTACACGAAACCAGTGTTGACATTATTTTCTTGATGTTATTAGCCGCGATGGCCAGCAACATGGGGGAGACCCTGGGGTCGGCTGGGAGAACGACGAATGCGGCAACCTGCATGGGAAGTTTGCTGATCGACAATCAGCCTCGCCGTTCGCCAAGGGAACCATGTTAGGCCACCATGCTGCATGCAGACGGAGACAGGCACGCAGGGAGATGGGTCTCCCCAGGGCAGCAGTTGGCGCAACGGCATGCGAGCAGTTCGAAACTTCCAGCACCTGCGACATGTCAAGCACTGTGTGTCGCGGGCCACGCCGACGTGAGAACATGGCTGATGGGAACATTGCGGACGAGAAACTGTTGACGTAGCGAAAGGGGCGCTTAGTTATGGATAATTTGTATCTGCAGCGTCGATCGACCAACGAGAACGATGCCGCGTGTGGCCAATCAAGGCCGAGAGTAATGTCCGGCCCTGGTGGCTTACCAGCGCATGGGCAGCAGGCGACCAGAGCCTCAAGCCACCTGCTCGTCGCTGCAGGACTTGGCTATACACGGTGCACGCATCTGGCAAACGTTGTTGCCGCGATTTGCGACCTCCTGGAGCTTGCGAACTCTGTTGGTCTTGGGTCGCAACCGTGACATCGTCACTGCGACGGTGCTGGGTCCGAGACTTTACGCCAGCGACTATGGTTTCATCGCAGCCGGCCGCCTCTGGTGCGTGCAACTGACACGGAGAGGACCACACGATGTGCCCATGCCCAGGTAGCTAGGTACAGGCCGCCGTCCCGTGCACATGGCCATCGAATCATGGAGGCCGCCGTGCTCGACCACTGACGCCGCATCTCAGGGACGCGCGAGTTACGTGCAGGACACACAAAGACGCGCAGAAGGGGGCGCGTCGTCCCTTGCGACTGGCTGGCGATTGGGTGTTCATCTCTAATGCCGATCAGCCCTGTTGTGCTCAGCGGGCTGTGGGTGGCCGGCGCTCAGACGCGGTCATTATCTATCTCATGAGGATAATTCATTAGCATCAAATACCCAACATTGCGCGTGTCGATTGTGGGGCCCAGCAGCCTCTTAGACCGCAGGATGCAGCGAGGCTAGCCTTTATCCCGCTGCCGTCCCTGGCTGCTAGCCACTTCAGAACTGTGCCCGCATGTGCTTCCCCTGATTCAGCAAGGCCCACCCACACCGTTTCTGAGGATCCAACAACCCTGCACCTTTGTTTCTCGGCGCTCCCGCCCATCATCCGTCCTCGACCACCGCCGCATACCTTGCCTGCTCCCACTCCGTGCCACCATCTTCGAGATAGCCTTACGACGATATTCCGCTGGACGTGAACGGCCTTAATACTGAATGTCCAGGCACGAACCGCCTCGGACTCCCTCTCTGAACCAGCTCTGGACACGCGCCCAACATGGAACGAATGAGCACGCTTCCGACTATCAAGTGTTCATCCTGCGCGGTGGACATTGACATCCTCCATTTAGCCGACCATGTCTGCGCTGCAGCACCCCCAGCGGGTGAGTACGCCACGAATGCACACTATAACACACACTCATCAGTTGCAGCAACGCCCGCTCCTGAGCCAATGTCGCCCACCTCGACCATCTCTATGGGTTCCCCGCCCTCTATACTGTCGCCCAAGATGAACCGCGCAGCAACCTTTGGCGGTCCCACGTTCAGCAACCGCTCGGAACGTCCAGCGCAATCGGGGCGCATGCCTCCCCCGCCCAGAATCGATTCAAATGCAGCGAGTAAGCATCCAGAAGAGTAAATCAATTTGAGTAGTAGACATTGTGCTGATCTGTTTAGACAAACCATTCCGGCCGCTGGAACCATCGCCAATGAGCAACCAAGTTGACTACAAGAGTCGATCCCCAGGTCTGGCGCCACCAAAGTCTCCTTTCAAGATGAACCGCAGCGTGACAACTCCGGTTGGGCGACCCATGGCACCTCCATCGCCTGACTACAGTTCCAACTTGGACTGCGCCTTTCCTCGATTTCCCTCCAAGAACGGTACCCCTAAGAGTGCCAAACCTCAACCACGAGAACGCCTGGAACCCTTCCAGCAAAACTATGCTCAACCGAGCCCTCTATTCGCACCCCTCAGCCCCCGGTTTGATGGTGGAGAGAACATCGCCAAGCGCATGAACAGCATTGCACCAGGACCCTTCGACGGAACGGCAGACCGAAGGCCGAGCACATCAAGCGCAGCAAGACCATTCGCGGAAGAAGGGCCGGCGCTTGGGCATAGAAGAATGGGCACAAATGGCAGTATCGCCAGTAATAAGAGCGTATCGAAACAGCGCACTTCTACAACGTCAAATGCGTCGCGGGGTTCAGCATACTCCAATCGCAGCATAGGTCTTCCTGCTCGCCCGAAGCCGGGCATGGGTGGAGCCAATGCTCTGCCACCACTGCCATCCTCATCCGAACAGGCTGAAGGTATTGATGCTTTCTTAGACCGCTTGCAGAAGGAATCTACCAAGCCTTCCAGGGCTTCTCAAGAAAACATTGCAAGGTCAATTCCGTCACGACCGAACAGCAGAGAGCGGAAAGAACCCCCACCAAGACCTAGGAGGCCATCAGAGAAAGATCTACCGCCAGCAGACATGACCGATCTCGACCCCCCGGAGTTCATGTCTCTCTCAAACAACATGTTCCCTTCTCGCGGCTCAAGCCGAAGTGGCTCGGAAAGCGACATGCCACGAGGTCTTGCGCCAACGCATTCCTTACGTCCACCGCCACTAGCAGCTTCTGGGCTCGGTGATGCGCCCATGAACGCACTCCACACCCCTTCGGACTCTGGCTTCTCAGACGATTCATATGCCAGCTCGGGCTACCGTAGCATGACAAGCTCCAGATCAAGCCCTCCGGAGTCCGAGGCAGCGCACTCACGCCAGACTTCCAAGATCAGTCGTCCTGACAACATTGTCGAGGAGAGTGTTGAGAGAAGCGCAAGCCCGGAGTCCTACGCCGAAGCACGGCCTGTTCGAGCGCCGAAGAGTTACATGCGGCCCGATGGTGCGGAGCCGTACCCAAGGTCGCTTTCACCGGGATATCGCCAGGACACGTTTCCGCCTGGTGGATATGCAAAATACCCTGAGTCGCCAATGGACCCCGCCATACAGATGGGCGCGTCAACACCGCGTGACACGTTCGAAAGAGAGCCGGCAACACCCCAGGACCCGGCGCAAGTCAATGTTAGCCCGCCAAGACGCATGGCCGAGCCTGAACCCCAGCAACAAGACGTGCGCCGGCCTAAGGCTGCCAGCAAAGGCAACTGTCGTGGGTGCTCAGAGCCAATTGTTGGAAAGTCCGTGAAGGACTCTTCTGGCCGCCTCACGGGACGCTACCACAAGCATTGCTTCACATGCAGAACGTGCGCCGATCCCTTCCCGACAGCGGAGTTCTATGTCTTCGAGAACTCGCCATATTGCGAACAGCACTACCACAAGCTCAACGGATCTTTGTGCAATGCCTGCAACCGGGGCATCGAAGGCCAATATCTCGAAACCGACTTGCGCCAGAAGTTTCACCCAAGATGTTTCACGTGCACGACCTGCCGCATCGTCCTCCGCGACGGCTACTTTGAAGTCGCTGGCCGGCGGTACTGTGATCGACATGCGCAAAGCGCCGCAGCACCTCCGAGAAGTAACCTAGGCCCGGGCAATTACAGACCGCGAAACCTCCAGAAGCGCGGTACAAGGCTCATGATGATGGCGTGAACCATGTACTTCTCGCATAACCGTTGTCGTTGCTTCTTCTTGCTCATATTTTGCTTTTCATTTGTCACGTCCTTTAGCGATCTGGTTTTTGTTTGGGCCTTTTGCATGAATATTCACCCTCTTCATTCTTTCTGATACCCGGCCAGTCCGCTGTTACTTTACCATATGTTCTGCGTTATACCCCTTACTCTATACATTCGCTACATCTTATAATTGTCTTTTGTATCGATGTTGGATGGTGGTCAAGCACCGATTCTCGGGGTTGCTTTGGGTGGTGCTCGATATACTACCTTTTGTTGGAAGGTTTCAGTCGCTGGAAGACTGTTCTTACTTTGTTAATAACGAGGTCCGACTGCACGTGTACATATATGTAACATACCTAATGTTTACTGCTCACCATGGTGGGCTTATCAATACCGACTGAAAGAATACTTTGCGTTGCCTTGCTGGGTGATGTTTGTCGTTTTCGCGGTACACGTAGGTGGACTCTTGAGTGTTTTGTCCAGGTAGATGGGCGTTCCCGCATACGTGGTCGATCTTGGAAGCAAAGGTCAAATCTAGCACCAGTTGACGCTATTTCAGTACCTGGATACCCACAGTAGTTCTAGACTCGTGTGTCTGTTCAATCGGAGCAGGTCTTATAACGACATCTCCTTCAAGAAACCCTATCGCAATCTCGCCATGCTCTATCTACTCCACAGCATCATCGATATCCTAAACGCTGTTACGCTTGAAGGGCACATGAACATCAGAATTGAATAAGCCAGAGAGGTATATAACCATGTCCGCCATGCGCTCCATTACTTCTTACATAACAACCAAAACAACTCTACCAGAATCCAGCTACAGCATTTACTACCGCACATACAGCAGCACTCTACAGTCCACTCCATCGAAATTCGATCATACACATAACATGTGCGATATCCACCAGCCTCTGTTCAGCGAACAGATTGTTTGCCTTCCAAGCTCTTCCAAGAATCCCGAACCCAACCCTCCTGACACTCCACCTCCAACACCTCCGGGCGGATACACGCGAGTAGGTACTCGTAATACAGAAGACGGACATGAACTAAAAGCTAATTCTCGTACCAGAGTCTCGGCCCTGAACCTACAAGGCCTCTAGCACCTTCAGGTCTTCCCACATCGCCCTACAAGCAGCGAGGAGACCTTGCGCTACCAGAGCCCTCTGTAAGTATCGCATCAACAATCTGATCTGCAAGTGAGCTGACCATCTACCAAGGACTCGCGCACTGGCACCACACCACCACCGAGGCCCAAGACTCCACCAAACACACCCAAGAAGTGTTCCGCGGATTATAGTTCCAACACTCCCAGTCCATCTTCAGGCATGATCTATGTCATTGCTTGCGCTTAAATGGCGAAGACCAGTGTTCGACTGAGAATCATGAGTGAACGGAAGGGGGGGGGAAGGTCTAGCTATGGCTATGAACAGTGATTGCGCATGATGATCATTGGCAGCTCTGCAGTACATGTTTGGACTCTATAGCTCCCAATGATAAATTAAACCCTTTGACATTCAATGATTGCCTTACAACAATACCAGCAGCTGAAATCACCTAAAATCACTTCGTAGCAATAACCACCCACTGACTCGCCCTCATCCAAACTTCCTCACCAACCCTCTTCGTACCCTCTTGCTCCAAAAGATGCTTCACTAGCAGATCGACCGTCTCATCCCACCTTTCACCATCCGTCTCCGCCCACCCACCTATGCCACCCAAATACGCCCAAGACTTTTCTGCCCAGTCTCTCAAGTCGCTAGTCTTCGCCCAGGCCTCACTCTTCTCTACCCTCATGTTTGCTCGCGAGAAACCCGCCTCCAACATCACTTTCTGGATCTGCTGACCGTCTTTCCAAAGTATAGGCGGGGCGGGGTACGATTTCCCTGGACGGAGGGCTTGATGCACGAGTGCGAAGGGTGGGAGCCAGGTGACGTCCTCCCAGCAGTTTACTACTGCGGTGCCGCCGAGTTGCAGTGTGCGGTAGATTTCTTTGGCGCCGTCGAGACCGGCGGAGCTGGTGAAGAAGATGCCGATGTTGTTGATTGAGTGTGTGAAGTGGTCGTCTGGGAACGATAAACCTTCAGACCTCTGGTTTGATACCTCGATGGGCCAGGAGTTCTTCTGCACGTCTGATTGGAGTGCGTCGAGGAAGACTTGGTCGATGTCTGTGGCGTGGATTTTGAGACCTGAGGGTTTGTTTGTGGAGAGAATCTTCCGAGAGACTGTACCAGCTCCACAAGCGTTGTCGTGGATAATGGCATTCGGAGGCATGGGTGGAAGGAGCGAGAGATTGTGTGCTGCGAACTGGGAAGTCACGGCACCACCTGTAGCCTCGTACACATCGACCTTGCGTTGGCCTTCAAGCATGGCAGCGACTTGCCTTGGTTGATCTGGTGAACTGGAAGTCATAATGATAGCTTTTGAGGTTTTTGTCAATGTATGTTTGGGTGGGGTTGTGCTGAGCATACAGCAAGACGGCTGCCTCTGCGTCTTATGTAGTCATCTCTATAGCCTCAAAGCGCCATGAAGCCATGAAGATTACGGCATGCATACCGCGTCGGACGTCTATGAGACCGACGAGTCGAACTTAGTCATACTGCTCTGTTTTTACACGTTTATAGAACAGACTAGATTGGCTGGTGGCGTTCAAGGCTGACATGCGTTGTGCTTACGCCCAGCTACACCATACTAACGGGGAATACCTTTTCGCGAAAACTCACCAGTGGTCCAGGCGTTTCCAGAGCTGCAATCGACGTGGTAGTGTTGAGGAGTAGAGATGATATGTGAGCGGACATCTGGAAGTAGCGCCCGGAGGAGGCTCGTCCGGACATGTCGGATCCGAAACGGTTTAGGCGCAAGTCCGCCGTCCTCTGCTTGTCGCGAACAACGCGACTTTTGAGCACATGCCTCCCATCCTCCCACCAGCGCACGAATGCAACATTTGACGCGTAATGTCAACAATTGCGTATCCCACCTCGCCTCCGTGGGTCGTTACCAATCGATACTGAGCTTGCGCGGTGACGACTCACACAAGCGCGAACCTCCGCCTGCCCAGCGATCTCAGGCTCCACCAGCAGTGCCGGAGAGCCATACTCGCGCGATGAGACCTATAAAGATGGAGAGACTGGACAATATATGTGAGCTGGATACGTGGAAATATCCGCGCCTGTATGAGGAGGAGATTGTAGGCTGTAGATGACGCGTTGGCCTCCCAGCTGCATCGAGTCGCGACGCGGCCGGGCAAGCTTGCACCCTCATCACACGCTATCGATCAGATCAGATGAACTGTTATCTATATCGCACGCAGTGTGGTGTGGGGAAAATATAGGCTCGAAACAGTTGTGCACCTGGGAAAAAGAGACCCACAGCATGCTCATCGTGAGCGCAAGCACGCGGGGATAACTTGATTCATCTATGGTCCTGCCTAGATAGGCATCTACGTTGACACAAACCCCAAAAGTCATGTTCTGTATAACACGATGCTGCGAGGAGCCTTATCGAGGTAACGTTCCGGTTATTGAACACCATGCCTTCTGACAGGCGCTGTGCGCCGTTGAGCACGAGTACAGACCTTTGTCTCTGGATGCCTTCTATATATCACATCATGGGAGACAGTGTCGTGCTGTATGCTCAAGCAATGTCAGACAACATGTTTTCATATCTTCTGCTTCTCCTCTTTTGTATAGCTAACGCCATTGCTCAACAATCAGGGTAAGACAGCGGATTTGTCTTTTTGTAACCCGTCTTGTACATTGCTCATTCTCTCTAGACCGGCCTACTCACCTTTGCGACCACCTTCCATCCCTCTCGCAGTCCGCTCCCCATACACTAGCGCTTGGAGCACCACCTCCGGCGGCAGTACGCTTAATAGTCGGAATGTCACCTTCTGGACTGGCGAACCTATAGGATGGAGTGGCATCATACGCGTAGACGGAACGGCTTATGAGTACATGGGAGACTCGCCTTCCGTACAAGGTCTCCAGAAAGCAACTCCACTTACCGTATCTTACGACTCCCACTACAGTAACTTTACATTCGTCGCTGGACCTGTGCGAGTAGAAGCGCGATTCTTCTCTCCTGTTCTACCGAAAGATCTTTGCAAGAGCAGTATTCCGCTCAGCTATCTGGAAGTCGAGTTTGTCGCCACTGATGAGCTTTCGCATGATGTACAGCTCTACTCAGACATCGATTCTATCTGGCTTGGGGGCGGCAACGTATCATTCAACTCGACCATTGACTGCCCTGGTGAGTCTTTTGGCGAAATTCAATGCCCGCCCAAGGGAACGGAGACCCCCGACACATTGTTTCATTGGTAAGTTGTTGAATTAAAGTATGTTCAGTATAACTCTGACCAGCTTCAAGGGAAGCACTAATCGTAGATGAGCTTTCATGGGCCGATCGTGGCCATAAGCAAGAACCATACTGGGGCAGCCTGCGCTACGTCTCTTCTCCCGGCATGAGCACCGAATTCGATACTGCGAACGGTCTGGCGACTACTATACGACGGCAGTTTGCCAAAGAAGGCACAGTGGACAATTCTTTCGATAAGAATCAGTCTCGGGGACTACCAGTGGATCAAATGCCAGTGTTCGGTTTTTCGCATAGTTTTGCGTCTAGTCAGTCCGGATCAGCACTGTATACTGTTGGCACCACTCAAGAGCCTGCCGTAAACTACCGCACTGCTAGCGGAGACATCGAGCTCCAACCATGGTGGCTTACGAGTAACTGCTATTATAGTACCAACAACATGATCCGCAGGCATTACAAAGACTACGCAGCTACCGCGAAAGAGGCCAAATTTTGGACCATGAAGCTACGATATGATGTAGCATACTACTATGCCCAGGATAAAGTTACAGATACGCATGCAGAAGTATCTTCGCTATCAGAAGAGGAGTCGTACTACGCCATCGTCGCACTCTCTGCCCGCCAGATCCTGGCCGCGAACGTTCTCACAGAATCTGCAGATATCACCACGGGTCCAACCATCTTTCAAAAAGAGATCTCATCAGACGGCAAAGTGAACACGGCCGATGTCATCTACCCTGCGTTACCTTTTTGGCTCTATGCAAACCCGGAGCTTCTTCGCTTACTGCTCAAGCCCATCTTCGAGTTCCAAGAGTCTGGACTCTATCACGAGCGATATGCCATGCACGATATCGGGCGCTTCTACCCAAACGCCATAGGATACTACAGCTCCACCATTCCCGATGAAGACGGAGAAGAAGCGATGCCCGTTGAAGAGAGCGCGAACATGGTTATTCTGGCAGCTTCGTACTACTTGGCTACCAACGACACAGCATTCCTTGTTAGCCACTACCACATACTCAAGCAATGGTCGCAATATCTCATAGACAACTGCCCATACCCTGAGCACCAGACCACGACAGGCAAGTACAAAGCAGCACGTCAACACCAAGAACATTTGTACTAATGAGCCTGAAGATGACTTCAACGAACCCATTGCCAACAACACCAACCTCGCAATAAAAGGCATTGTAGCCATAAATTGCATGAGCATCATTGCCCAAGCCAATGGCGACAGAGGCTATGGAGCAGGCAGATGGATACGCAACGCAGATTTCTACTATACCCTCTGGACAGAATCAGCCATAGACCCCTCAAACAACCACACCCTCCTCGTCTACAATCTCCCTGAGTCCTACAGCATCCTTTACAACATCTTCCCAGCCCTCCTCTTCAACCTGCGCGCAATCCCCAAATCTCTTTTCACCATGCAGTCAGACTTCTACCCGACTGTCGCCCAGAAGTATGGCGTTCCCCTCGATAACAGACGGCTGTGGACCAAGAGCGATTGGGAGATGTGGGCTGCGGCTACGAGTCGACCTGAAACAAGAGCCTTGTTTGTGAACTCGTTGGCGAAGTGGATCAATGAGACGAGTACGGACAAGGCGCTTTCTGATCACTTTATGACGACGGGGGATGGGGGTTATACGGATTACCCGTTTGTGGCAAGGCCAGTCGTTGGGGGGCATTTCGCGCTGCTGGCGATGGGTCTTTTTGGGAGACATGGGGTTCTGGATGGAGAAGATAAGTAAGGTAGCTGGGTAAGATTGTCAATGAGATGGTGGAAAAGTCATGTCACGACATTACTGCACATGCTAGAGCTCACCCGGGATGATTTGGATGGTATCATGTTTCGTATTCATATCGCGTCGATGCGATCACCAGTTGCCTTCTCTACTTCCCATTTTCGCGTCATTCTCAAACCATGCATTCGAACATCCTTTCATGTCCTTCTAGTGCTATCTCATCGCGCAAACTTTTCGCGGAAAATGGGATCTAACGGATGGGAAGGATCGCTTGGGTACTTGTTAAGGTACAAGAGAGGGGGCCTAATTGTGCGCCGCTAGCGATCACGCTCCTTGAGCTCCTCTGCAACAGCCTTCAGACCCTTTTCATGTTCCTTCTGGATCTGATCCCAGTACTGTGCCCAGACGCGAGACTGTGAATCGTCCTGACCGATACCGGCTTCGGTGCCCATTTGCTTGTTAAGCTGCATGGACACTTTGAGTACTCCCTTGGCGCCTTCGTGAATCTTCTCGATCTCCTGCTTGACAGCGTTCTCCTTTGGCTTGACGGCAAGTACAGTGCGGAAGTTCTCGGCAAGAGAATCCAGACGCGAGCGGACCTGGTCTGGTGCAATGACCATGAGCTTGGTGAGCATGAGGTTGCACAGAACTCGGATGTCATGCTCGTCGGTAATACCAGCGACAATGCGATCGAAAAAGTCGGAGATCTCGATGGGTGACAGCCGTGCAAAGGCCTTCTCGAGAAGAGCATAGAGGGTCTCGTATGCGCTCTTGCGGATCTCTAAGCCATCGTCGACCTTGAGCTTGAATGGACCCATTTGCACCTCGCGAATAAGCTCAGGCTTGATGACAGTCTCCTTCATGGCCAGTGGAAGCAGCTGGTCGAGTGCAGGGAGGATAATGTCAGGCTTGTTGTGCATGGCGGAGTTGAACGTCATAAGAGCAAGACGGCGATTCTCGAGATCAGGCTCGTTGAGCATCTGTACAAGCATGGGCACAACGATGGGGCGGAGGTATTCGTCGTAGGCTTCATCGGTATCGGTGAAGGTGTATCGTAGAGCAGAAATGACCATGGCGCGTAAGCTTTCCTTGCGGTCGTTCAAGAACGCCTAGATTATAAGTTAGCTGTTGAAAACAAACAGTACTATGAGGGCTTACCTGAAGTTGAGGAAGGTACGTCTTCGGGTCAATGATAGTAAGCCTGCCAATGCACTCTGCACCGATCGCTTTGTTGTCTTCGAGCTGCGAAGCAACAACGAGGTTTTCCCACAGTGTTGATGTGTACGGGATGATCTCCGACTCCGTGTCGTCATGCTGAAGGACTTCCTTGATAGCGTGTAGGAACAGATACTGCGGTGAAGAAGGCTGTCCCATAGATGACAGAATAACGGGAAGATATTTGCTGACACTTCCAGCACCGGCTCTGCCAAGCGCAACAGCGGCCGCAAGTGGTACGTTCTCCGACTTAGCAGAGAAGTACTTGATGAACAACTTGGGATCAATGGTAGATTGCGAACCAAGGCGCAATGCAGATTCTCCAAGCACTACCAGGGCAAGACACTTGCGCTTGTCGTCTTGTGCCGTCTCAAGCTCGGTGATGAACTGCTCAAGTTTTACGCCAACACTGTTGCCACCATATACAAGCAAGTTACCAATGACCTTGCCTACCACCTCTGGATGCCCAGATACACCGACTTGTTGTAGCAGTGCTTGCATCAAGGCCTTTCCGGCGCCTTGCTCTCCGATAGTGCGTACTAGCTGGAGGAGTGCATCCAACGGCGTTCCGCTTATCGAGCCTTGAGCGACTTGACAAAGGGCATCGTTGAGGCTGGGCGTCATGATGACTTGCGCGTCGTCCTTGACGAATGTAGCCAGGATAATAAGAGCTGGTCCCAGGAGGTGCAGATCACTGGCGTTTAGCAGCGGAAGCAGCATCTCCACCACCTGTGCTTTTGTCTTGTTGTCGAGTTGGCTCCGTGATAGCGAATTCAATGAGAGAGTGCGTAGCGCGCTTAGGCTGGCACCGCGTAATACGCGACTGGCTTTCCGTAATTGTGCAGCAAGTTCCAGTGCGACATTCTGTACCCATTTGGCTGACAACTCATTTTGCGCCTTGGTGTGGGCAGCGACAGAATCAACAGCACGTACTGAAGCAAGCCTTGTCAATTCGTTCTTCAGGCGTTCTACCAGAAGTTCAAGTCCAGCCGTTCGCTTTGGCGAGGAGAGGAGGCCTTGTTCACCAGAGCTCCTACCAAGCAACAATCCAAGGACGTGAATAGCACTCCGTCGAACTTCCACGTCGGCGTCGTTCGCTGATATGCGGTTGACTAACGCATCGAACAATTGCTCTAGATGCTGCTGGTTCTCCGTTCCTGCTGTAGCAGCTCGGGGAGGTGTGAGGGCCTTGATGACCTGCTCTGTTGCTGCCAGAGCTTCGATAGACAACTTGCTGTACTTATCCTTGACCCCACGGAGGAGCGCGTCAATGATAGCCGCTACATATGGCTGGATGGATTTGGACGAGTGAGTATCGGCGATGGCTCCTATCAACTGCAAAGCTTGGGTGCGTAAGGTGTTAGCGGTAGCGGAAGCACTACTTGTCGAACCGCCAGTAATCTTCGCAGCTTCTACAACAGGGTTGATTAGTTGGTTGAGGTACCCATCGAGACCACCACGCTGGGTGATGACAATGTCCTTGATCAAAGAGATGGACGCCTGCTTTGTGGTAGGCGGGCATGATGACTGCTTCAGAAGCTGCGCGATGCCCTTGACAATTTCCGGGCTGATCTTAGCTAAGCTTGCGCGAGGGCCGACGGGAGGCGTTCCAGCTGGTGCGGGTGAAGCATAGCCCATTGACAAGGACGAACTGCCCTGCAGATCAAACATACTGGCATCGCTACCGCCGCGACGACGCTTCTTGCTTGGCGGTGGTGGCATTGTGCCACTCTGAGGAGTCTCGTCGGCGAACTTGACAGGCGAGGGTCCGTCACCCGACTTCTTGATCAAGTTGGATAGAGTGGCCAGGACCTCCAAGCGTACGTTGTCTTCCCGCTCTTTGAATCGTGTTATAAGCGCTGGTGCAACCCGGTCGTAGAGAGTTCCGTCGTCGAGAAGATCGCCATTACTCCGCGTCGAGATCAGAGTGTAAAGTACCTTGGCCGCACACCTACGGACCTTCCAGCTTGCGTCCTCGTCGTCATCATAACCCGTCTCCTCTTCAAAGTCATCGCCCTCGAGCGCGTCTTCTTCGTCGCTTGGCATGTCATCATCGTCCTCGTCGTCGTCGTCTTGCGCCAGATTAGGGTCGTACTTGAGGTAGCGCGTCGCGGCTTCGATGGTTTCGTCGGTGTACATGCGCATGTCTTGCGGGCAGGAGGCAAGGAACCCGTCCAAGGCAATAAGGGCGGCTTCGAGCACCTCGTCGATTTCGGGGTCGCGCTCACCCTCGTCGTCTGAGACATCCATCTCCTCGTCTTGCTCCTGTGTGCTCAAGGCGCTCAAGACAAAGGGCGCCAGCGTCTTTAGGTAGGGACCAAATTTGCGCGGGATCGACCGGGCCATGGAGCCTAAGATAGTAATGTACAGCTTCCGCTTGCTGCGAGTGAGGTGGGGATCGCGCAGAAGTTCGATGACCTTTGAAAGGAAACTGCTCAGAAGCTGGTCTGAGAAGTAACCGGCCAGGACCGAGATGGCAGTGACGGACTTCTTCTTCATCATAGAGCTAGCCCGGTCGTTCTCGAGAATGGCGAAGGTGATCTGCTGCAAAGCCTGGATTTCTACATCCTGCAACATAGGACCAAAGCACTTGGCGACTTCGATGAGAACGTCAAGAGCGTTGCTGTCCGAGCCCTTCTCCAGGTCTGACTCCAACATGCCCTTGGGCGGTTGTGTCAGGCCCTGTTGTGCTGGTTGTATAACATTGTATCCGATCAGACGTGGTATCAGGACCCTGCTGATGGCGCTGTATGCATCTTGTACCGACTTGCTGCGCGCAGCACCGGTGGTAGGACGGGGAAGGGTTATGACGACTTCGCGGAGGGCCATAGCGGGTATAGACTGGTCGACCGTGTTGCCAGTGGGAAGCGTAGAGAGCTTGTCAATCATGACAGGCAGCGTCTTATCGCTGATCTTGTTGACGAAAGGGCCCAAGCACTTGATGGCCTGGTTCTGGACCTCGCCATTGGTGTCGACCAGTGTTGTGAGGAGACCCTCGACCGTCTTGGCCGAGACGACATCATCGTGTAGGAGGAGGCCGGGGTGAGCTATGAGGAGGATGTCGTGCAGGTCGCTCAGGGCCATGAAGCGGAAATCGGGGTCATCGTCGGCGAAGCGAGGGAGCAGCTGGGCGACATTATGGGAGGTGGGGTTGGGCGGGACCGAAGAGGGCGCCATGGCTGGTGTTGAGAAGGCCTGCAGCACTTCGCGCGTCTGGTATCACAGATGTGAGCCCGCAGTCTGGGGCGCGTGTGGTGTGGTGGGGCAGCTTTGGCGGGGTTGACGGTGCTGTACAGCTTCAAAGTCGCGGTGGGGAGCGGAAGGGAGGGAGAGAAGGGAAAAAGCTTGTGAGGGAGCTGCAGTTTTAGTATGCGAGGGAGGCACCAGTGGCCGGGTTGGAGGAGCTTTTGGACAATTGTTGCCTGCGTCGCTTTCAGAGCTCCAACCCGTGCACGGCCTCTGTGCAATTACAGGGTATCCAAGAGCTGCTCCAAACGCGTAAACACCTTATACAAGGGAAAACTAAACACCCTAGAGCCTACATCAAGATCAAGACACGAAAAGTAGACGACCTGACGTCAACGTAGGCTCTAGAGTGTTCAGCTTTCCCCTTGTGTCAGGTGTGAGCAGATGGCATTGTTTTCACATAATCTCTTTCATTCACAAAGCATAATGAAACACTCTTACGCGAGCTCTACGGATAATGATTTGATACCACGTGTACAATCGTTACGCGATGGCTCTGCAGCCTCGCGCAGGTTCGCGAGTATTCGAGGTCGAGCACACGTGATGCAAGAACGCGGAGCTAGACCTCGGAAGCAGGGGCCACAATGTGACGTACCGATAATTCTGACTGACGTGATCTTTCTCTTGCGCGCATCCCAACTCCGAGTCTGCCATCAATTGCCCGTCGCGAGCTTCAATTCGTCTCTCTACAGCTTCACCATGTCTTTCATCAGGTCCTCTGCTCTCCGCGCTTCTTCATTGGCACGCGCAGCTCGCCCGGCGAGGTCTATCCGCGCTGCCGAGCTCCAGCCATGGCAACGAGCTGTCCAACGCCGAACCTACGCCAGCGGCCACGGTCCCGAGGGCGAGGCTAAGAGCAGCGATATCCCATGGTATGTCAATTCCATTTCGATTATGCAGATGAGCGCGAATGCGGATATAGCGTGTTACCGTTAGGAAGCACACAGCCCTCGAATTGAGTAGTTGGCGTGTGGAAGTGCTATTCCGCTTTCGTAAAGCAGCCAAGCTGTGTACACATTGTGTCAATTTCTATCAAATACCTGATGCTGACTGAGATATCCAGGATGGCCTCAGCCGTCGTCGGCACCGGTGTTGGTCTCTACATTGTCCTAACCCAAGACACGAACCACGGCGCTGAACACCACCCTCTTGGCGACCCACACGGCGAGGGAGGTGCCGAGAAGACTGGTACCGGATCTACCGTCGGAGAGGAGAACAAGGAGGATGAGCCCGAGGAGGAATCTAAGGATGAGTCTAAGGACGAATCCAAGGATGAGTCTGAGGAGAAGCCAAAGAGCGATCAGCAGAACCCGGAGAAGCCTACCAAGGAGAACAGTGAGGAGAAGGACAGCCAATCTCCTGACCAGTCTGACAAGGTCAGTGTATCAACATGCTCATTGCGCACAGGACGCTAACTAGTACAGCCCGACCCCCGCAAGGACGAGACCAAGAGCCAGAACGAGATGTCTGGCAAGCAAAAGGGACTCTCCAACGACAACACCCACCACACCTCGCAGATCTCCAAGCAGGAAGAGAAGAGCAAAAAGGGCGAGGGCGTTGCCGAAACCGCTAAGCTGCAAGGAACCGTCTCCACTGAGCGTCCAGGCGCGGAGAACAAGGAGGAGCGTGGAAAGGCCCAGCAGGACAAGGACGCATAGATCATACCCTTATCTCGTCCCGGCCCTCACTATCTCGATTCATATAATACCTTTACGGCGAGCGCGCATTCCGCCGCCCTTGTATAGTCCTGAATCAAACTTGTCACCACTTCAAACGTGACTCTTGTGTGTCTCACCTGCGAAGGTACATGTGGAGTTCCAAGCACAGTGTCTTTATCCACGTGCCCAGTGCTGTCATGGCATTGCAATCGTAGGACATGGCTCGATCGCGTTGAAACACGTGAACAATCCTGGACCCGCAGTTTCTGCGCCACCGGGCTGTGCTCGTTGTTCTTCAAACTGCGGCGTTTTCCAATTATGAGGAGCCTTTGTCCGGATGCAAGAGAAGGGCCCTAAATGCGACCCAGGAACGGTGGCCGAAAACGCGTAGTGGAGGGGAGGGCCTCGTGATTGGTCTGCACGTTGGGGCCGAGCCACCCGTAAGCGCCGACCGACTCGCTCCACAACGTTGTCACACCTCACCTCCAACCTCAATTGGCCAAGCCCGCGCCTCACTGCAAGTCTAAAAAGAGAGCCATCTTACGGCGGGAGCTCTACGAATCTGCGTCCACTATGCTGCTCGCCTATGACATGAAGCATGGCCAAGAGCCAACCGGAGCGATAGGCGGCTCTGATGCAGGGCTGCCTTTCTTTGGACCTCGTACTTGTGCATGTACCTAACGTGCAGCCCTTTGACCTGATATCAGACCTCCTGGCCCCCGGCTTGAGCCCACCCATATTCCAGCTCACCTCCAACAGCTCATAACAACTGTGCCACCGGATGCTCCCGCTGACTCTACACTCTGAGTAAACACCGGTTTCACATACGATAGAGCACGCAACTCGTCTTCTCTGTTAGAAGTACCTCGTTGCAAGAATACTTCCCTTGAGGACAATCGCGCATCATGGATCCCCGGCAGCATGGACAGAACCAGCAGCTCCAGCCTCAAATGACTTCCCAGCAGCACAACAGGTTCTCATGGCAGCAACCTCTCGAGGATGATGCCCCGGCCTATACACAGCCGCAACAGCAAGCACCACAGCATCAGCCTCAGCAGTACCAACAACCTCAGCAATACCAGCAGCCGGCACAGCCTCAGCAACCTCAGCAGCCTCAACAACCCCAGCGGCCTCAGCAACCTCAAGTCAACACAGATTCATCACGGCACTTCTCGTATGCGCAGACACCCGCAGAAATGCGTGCTTTCGTATACACATCTTCGCCGAATGATCCGCCCATGCCACATTCCATGCCCATCTCACTACCAACATCGCCAGTGGGATACACGCCGATCGACCCTCGCCCCCAATCAATGCTTGACGCGCAGCTCCCGATCATTCCGCCCCAATCGCAAATAGCTTACATGCCGCCGTCTTACGCACATGACGTTAAACCCCCCGTCTCGCCCAACTCGCCTCAGCATGCTCCGCAAGCGCAACACTTTTCCCCAGTTTCGCCAATACCACAACCAGAACCTGTTCATCAGATACCCCAGGTCGAGACACAGCAGAGCAGGCACGCTCGGCAGATGAGCAACCTGTCACCCATCAATACGAACATCCGGACGTATGCCATGCCGCCCATCCCTCCTACGCCCCCGTCGGGCACACATCAAACCTCGCCGCTACCACACAAGACACCGATGACGCCCATCTCCGCCAACTCGATGCACAAAGAACAGCCGCGAGATGTTCCAACCTCCCCCACGCTCCGAACCTCGCCGTATCCGAACGAGCCCTATTCACCACACGGTTTCTCGAACCAGAACAGCAACTTCCACGCCGTATTCTCCCCAGACGCCGCACACGGCCCCAACGGCCTCGATTTTGCTGCACACCAGCCAGGCCAGATATCGCACCCAAACATGGAGCTAGAGAAATCACACGAATGGTCAAACGGCATCTGCGCATGCAGCCCCGACCCTTCAACCTGCCTAACAGGTCTTTTCTGCCCTTGCATCTTGTACGGCCGCACTTCATACCGCATGTCCCAGAAATCTGCGAAGAAAGATCCCACGGATATGCTTGGTCACAGCTCCACGAACGGACACTGCATGGTCATGGGCCTTTCCTGTGGACTGTGGTGGCTATTCCCTATGCTTCAACGGACACGTATTCGGCGCGCGTATAAGCTTGAAGGCAGTTTTGGGAGCGATTTGCTCAAGGGATGCTGCTGCTGTTGCTGTGTTACTGTGCAGAACGAGAGGGAGGTTAAGCATAGAGAGGAGGTTAGTAGACGGTGGGCTGGTCCGGCGAGCACAGATGCTTATACGAGGACGGGAGGTATGGTGTATAAACCACAGCAATAGGCAGTGATGGCATAGAATTTGCGGTTGTAGCTACTTTCATTCAATGATACCCACGGTCCTTTTTCGCGTACTATAGCATGCGCATTCGGTGAACGTAGTCCTTACATCGCCTTCACTCCTTCCTGACGCTTCGAAGCAAGAGTGCAAACCTTTCGCTCGGACTTTGTCTAGGTCCTCGCGGCTGAGGTCTGCGCAGGCCGTCATCTGAAAGGTTTACGGGTGTGGCGGGGGATGTGGTGGAACCCAAGGGCGAATGTTGGAGTGAGTGCTTTGAAGGTGAGACCAGAGTGCTGTTCTGCAACGGAGAAGATGCGGATTTACTTGGAAACGTAATGGAGGGCTGTGTGACAGGAGTTGCAGGTTTGGCAGGCTGGCGCATCTTCTTTGCTGAGACTGGGCTACTCGTATCTTGCTCATCAGAGGTTGAATGCTTTCGCTTCGGCAGATGTTCTGTTCCACTAGGCTCCGTTACTGTCGGTGTGGGGATCGGCAAGACCTTACGTAAGAGAAATGCCGGCATTTCGTAAGTGACAACATGGCCAGGTGCTTCGTTGATATCTGGTATCGGCTTGTCTCTCTGTGTTACGTATGCGGCCAAGTCCTGTACTTTCAGTTCGGTGACATCGAACGCTCTGAATTTGACCTTCCGCTCTAGCGGGGCGTGAGATAGTTGGGCCGTTGCAGCCGTCTGTCGTGTGTTCACGAGAGTGAGGCCATACGGAGTCGTCCCAGGCAACGGCTCGTCACAGGCTGCAAGGATGCGAGAGAGTAGTATGGGGCCAACGTGGTTGAGGTACTTTTTCCAAATCATGTTGATTGGCGGACACGCTTTGAGGAACAAGTGTGTCTCACGAGGTGGATGGACATAGTCCATATTCTCTCTAGCATGGTCCCGGAGCGAGTCATCGGAGTGTACCTTGGGTTGGTTGTAGAACTGCAGAAGCTCGTATCGTGGAAAGTTCGGAGGGACAGTGATTCCCGGCGCTGTTTTCTTGAAGAAGTTACTGAGGGTATTAGCGCCCCATTTGCTACACTCGTCTTGGTTTTGTCTGCTGCAGAGGCTGCGACCAAGACTCGCTTGAGCTGCTTTCAGGGCATTGTCAGCACCGCATTTCGGAAGGCCTCCTTCGTTATAGTCGCCGCCTGCAAGCATGGCAAACAGCACGCAGCCTTGACGATCTAGTCGGCATTTCTCCTTGAGCTTTTTAGCGTGGACCACTCTAACCCGCTTCTCGTCTCTCTTGCTTTCGCCATTATGCTGGTTCTTTTTTGACGTGTCTGTGCTTATTCGATGATCGCGGATCCAAAAGGTACATCCAAACATCAAGCAATCAGAGTCTGTTGATCACACAGCATCTACGAGACCAAGAGTTTGCAAGCGACAACACTCAGCTTCTGCTTCTCCAGGTGCCTCGATGTGAGCCACTCCAAGCCCATCCAGGATCTCGTTCAAGAGCGCACGTTGTTTGCGATCTACCCGGCGTCCAGCATCTCGGCCACGTTTTGGTGGAACATCTGGTCCATCGCTCACGAACACGAGCCGGATGTTCAAGGGAAGGATCTTGCAGATACGATGAAAGATACCCCGTTCTAACGGGTTACAGCGCGGCTCATCTGCGTCAGGCAGTTAGTCATTGACTCTAATAGTAAGAAGCATCTCCAGGCTGTCTGACTCTTGCGCATTGCTTGTATCTGGGCTGGTGACACAGAATGAAATCTCCAATCTGCTTCGTCGACCGCGATCTTCAATGGCCTTCCATATTCTGCGTAATGCTCCTCGGCAAGCCATGCTATGGGTATAATCTCCTCGCATGCTTCGATTGACCGTCGTAAACTGATGGTGAGGAGTTAACGCTATTAGTTGATCTAATCTCGTGAGGCGCACACACCCCGGAATGCCCATAATGAAGTGGGTCAATGCCTGCAGACGAAGCTACTGCGGGTCGAGCCCTTAGTGTCGCGCACGTGTCGCGTTTGGCGTCAGCAGCGATGCAACTAGCAATGCAGGTACGACACTTTTGTACTGGACTCCGTTCGAACTGCGTGATTGAGTATAGACGGTAAGTTTAATACTACTTAGAGCGATTGTTGGGCGATGCGGCGCGGGTTCTCGACGCGTACGGGTCTATGAGCGCCGATGTGTCGCTGCGAAGCGAACCTGGCGATTAGGTAGTCGATAAAACTCAGGACAAGGTACAACGAATTTCTTGAGAGAGCGTTAATATATCCAACGGAAAATTCGACAGCGGGGTTAGATGTAGGAAGAGAAGAGAGCTTGAGCCCGAAGTTCCTGCAAGCTACCATGTTCATCATGTCTCAAACGCGAAGACCCGAAGGTGCCGCACCGATCGTGCGTCCAAGAGTTAATGGCGAGAGCGACAAGGCGCGGTATCACGTGATTTAGCGGCTGACAAACTTCTCGAAGCTCCCGGGGTCCAGGTCGTCGCCAGCTCGCAACACCGCTCCTAAAATAAAAGTCGCCTTCAAACAAAAAAGCCATATCGTCGAGGCGACCAAGACGAGTACTATGATTTCAGTATCGGAATGATAATGAGACTGTTCAGTTATACCTGATTGGCCTCAGTTTCCTTGTCTTAGCGTTCTCTTTCCATCAAGGAGCCCTCAATCAATGAAACATACAAGTCAAAGTCGATTTCCTCACTTGTGACTGATTACTGCCGATATCGAAAAGTGGCATATGTCTCATAGGATACAAGTCAGCCAACAATTGTTCATATTTGTACACATCTCCAAACACCCCCTCGTATGACTGTCAACACACTCATGGCCCCCTCTACTTGCTCCTTCCGTGAAGCCTACCGACTATCCCATCTTCCACCCTTGAAACCCTCGTCAGGAACAGCCCCGTTAGCCCTACAGGTGCCGCACATATCCGGATACCTGATAGTCCGGCGCACGCGACTGTACCGCGGACACTGCCTTGCGTTGACATCGTCTTCGAGTCGGTGACAGCGTATAGTTCGCCTCATGGGGGTATGCTCGTGGTTGCAGTCCTTGTACTGAGTCCATCTTTCTTCGCACATGTCGGGAGTAAAAGTTTATGAAGTCCTTGGGTAGAGATGATCTTGGGTATATGGCTTTGCGCACGATGACGTGGGTTTGATGCTTCGGAGCGGAAATATGCTTTTGGCAGTATGTCTGTATGAAGGCTTGTGCTTAGTAGTTTGAGGGAGTTGATAGCAGGAACGTCCTACTTTGCGTACTCGAAACTTCTTATATATCGAGTCGCCCAAGAGTCACAACCTTGCCAACGAGCTTTCTGTGTTTGTGTCTTTGTGAACATTCTACTGTGTCCTGACTGCTGATAGTAATCGATACTCAGGTGGCATTCCTTTCCAGAGAGTTGATCGCAAACACATACACAGATGTAGCCGTTCATCAACTAGTGAAGCAGCGCAAGGCTAAAAAAGCATCTTGTCATCGACATCTTCGACTGAGGGTGCTTCACTGATTCGTGATATATTGATCGTTACAGCGGTTGATCTATGAGCTGGCCGCCTTGGCTTGTAGCTCCTCGAGTTGCTTCTTGGCCGCCCACTGCTTCTCTACGTTGATCTTTTTCAATATCTTGTCGGCGCCCTTCTCGATCAAGACCTTGGCAACCTCTTGTCCCATCTCTTCTGCCTCCTCTGAGCTTCGAACTTTGCGGGCTGCCTCGTACTCAACAGACTCCGTGCCATCTACGCTCACCACCATGGCTCTCAACACCAGTTCTTGATCGTCAACATCTGGCTCTTCCTCCTCGACCGCATTTCCGTGCTTGTCATAGTCCTTTGCTGGTTGTGCACCGATAGTGAGGCCCTTGCCACCTCTCCATGATGTCTCAACGCCGATAGGCACGCTGCAGCCACCTTCCAGAGTGCGTAGCAGTGCTCGCTCAGCCGAGCATGCTCTTGTCGTCCGCTCGCATCGAACACTGCTCAGAATGTCTTTCATCGCTGCGTCCTTCTTCCTGATCTCGATTCCTAGGGCACCCTGACCGACCGCATGAAGCATACCTCCGCTCGTACTGCTCAGATACTGCGTGATCCTGTTGTCGAGACCCATTCGCTTCAAACCAGCAGCCGCTAAGATGATAGCTGAGTACGGGGAGTCTTCGGCATCGAGCTTCGCTAGTCTCGTGCCGACGTTGCCTCTGAGGTCGGCGAACTTCAAGTGTGGGTATAGCTTCCTCAGTGTGGCAGCTCGTCGTACCGATGACGTACCGATGGTGGCACCTTGCGGAAGGGTAGCTAACGTCGTCTCCTTGGGCAGGCGTGGGGAGATCAAGAGGGCATCGCGGGGATCTTCACGCTGGAGTATGGCACCAATCTCGAGGTGGTCTGGCAGCTGTGTGGGCATATCTGTTCCACTAGTCAGCCCGATCCGTTCGAGAGTTCATGCGCGAGCTCCAGAACATACCCTTCAAGCAGTGAACGATGATATCCAGATCGCCAGACTCCAGCATGCTCTCCAATTCGCCCGTCCAAAGACTCTTCGCATTCTCGCCTTGACTCAGTTGCTGCAAGGGTGTAATCTTGTCCCTGTCCCCCTGTACCACGACAGGACAGATGTTGAAGGTTCGGTCCGGGTACGCATCCTTCAAGCTTCGCTCGACTGCGCGGGCCTGGATCTGGGCGAGTACCGAGTTGCGCGTGCCGATGTTGACAGCCGGGAATTGTGTGCTTGCCGATGTGTTGAGGCCTTGCGGGTTTGGGTGAGATGGACCCTGGATGTCGGCTGCTGTTGCGGAGGCCATGGTGAGATGCGTACACGTGGGTAGAGAGGCGTGTTGTCGTGGTGGTTAGGAAAAGATCTGGAGCCCTGGCGGGATGGTGGGGCTCGGCCAACGTCATGTTTACCGCGGCTCGACACTAGCGTCAGGTACACACCCGTGGACCAGATGACGGGAACCTTCGGCGCGAACAACCCTGTGACATGTCTTAGACAGATGAAAGGTATGATGTGATTTGCATACATATGAGAACGACGATGGATAGAAACTCAAGGCAATGTTTAGTCCAACTTCTTCTGCTTCCACTATACCTGGGTAGGTTGTAAGTAGGGGTTTAACGTATTCCTTGAGTAGGTTGACGGCACAATTTCTTCTATAATCAATACAAACAGCAGCTTCAAACACGATGTCGTTTGGATTGACGTTAATTGTTATTATTATGATACAGTGAACTTCCTATTTGCCAATCATGCACTACCTAGGTGGGTAGTAAGACGCGATTACTGGTCTCCGGTGTTGTGGATCGAGTTGGGAAGAGCTTCATGTGTGTCAGAATCGCGTCATTATTGCATGTAGAACTCTTACCTCGTTCGACAGACTCGGGAACGATCTCTTGGACCTTCTTGGGGACGATTGAGTCCTCGCCGTCGTTCAGAGCATGGGTCTTGCTGGTAGACTGGCTGTTGGGGTTGCTGCCAGTGGGGTGGACCTGTGGCATTGTTAACATGCTTCACTTCGTGGTAGGTAGATATAATCAACTTACACCTTCAGGGAGGCTCTCCTCGAGACCCTTTGGTGCAGCCTCCTGGACCTTCTTGGGGACGGCACTCTGACCAGTGGCGTGCGATGCACCCTGGCCATGCTCGTTGGTGGAAGACATTCTGATGGAAGTTCGTTTGAAGAGTTGTGATTGTTGGATGAAGGGTCGGGAAATAGTGCGGAGCTGTGTGGTGAAAGGCATTTTGGGATGGAATTCGAATGGTATTTGAATGATTTCGATGGGGAGCCTGAAGACAGCAGCTTATGTACATGTGGATGGTGATATGACGCGTGTGGTGACACACCCAAGCCGCATCTCACTTGCACTCTATCATGCGCGTCATGAAAGTGCAGTCCATGTTGCTTTTCGTCCGATCACTAGTGGAGTTTCTACAGGATTGTGAGTGACTATCCGTGGCGAAATAACGAAAACGCCCTGCGTAGTTGTCCAGGTACCTCGCTTGGTAGGTCAGCGGCAAATGATGCGGTCATGATGATACCAAGGACCGGTCCGCGGCGAGCCTCATGGTGCTCACGAAGCTCATGAAGCCACATTGCAACATGGAAACGCGATCGTCGTAGATTTCGACACAGTTAATTGCCTCCGAGGCGCCGACCTCCCAGATCCGAGGAGCTATACGAAAGGACGTTGATGGCGTAGGTGTAACAATCACCCGCGGTCGGTCTCCGAAGGCCCCGATCGCGCTAGTACGGATGCCTCTCCGCGGGCTCGTATTCTCGTATACCCCACAGGCCATCTTACATTGGATCTGAATCTTGCGCACTCCACCCAATTTACAATCGTCGTCCTTGCCTTTTGTTCTTACCGCCGAGCGTGACCAAGAAGACGTCATCTTTGGCAACTCATTGCACCATTCCAAGGTTCAGTCTACCTGCATTGTGGTCTTCACGGCCGCATAACTCATGTTGCCTAAGTCTTTCATTCGTACATATGTATGATATCCAAGCTTCCAACAATCACAGCTTCGCCTTGACCCAGGTTTGCACCACTTCTTGACTTCCGGTGCCCGAATCGCCCTTGTAACCCAATATTCGCTCCACGACCATCTCTTCGTGGCACGCTTTTGGCGTTACAACTGTAGTGGCCAGCCCGCCATTGCTGCCAAAGCCCTGCGTGAACTTCTTTGCGAATGCCTCAATGCCATCTTTCAGCACCTCGTTATCGCCCACCCAAATCAAGACCTCTTCCACATAATCGGCAACAGGGCCCCACCACTCCGGAGCTGCGAGAACGGGTTCGCTGTAGAAGTCGCCAGCAAATGGAGAAGAGGAGCCGAGGAAGGCAGTCGCCCAGCGGGAAAGGGTTCGCGCGTCAAACATGTCGCGTTGTGCGTTCGTGACGAACGCTGGCGTGTTGGTCTGTGTCAAAGAGCACCATGGCGAGATGAGAAGCGCGGCATGGATCTTGGATGGAAGTTCCAACGGCGCAATCTCGGGATGTGGATGTGCGAGGTGCGAAAGCAGACCGAGTATAAGGTTTCCGCCAGCCGAATCGCCGCCCAGAATCAGGTCTGAAGGGTTGCGCCCCTCGACGTGCACGAGATGGTGAAGCAGCTCGACTGTTTGCTTCAGCTGGCTGGGATATCTGGCTTCTGGTGCGAGATCGTACGCGAGGAGGAGCGCGGATACGCCGGGACCGAGAGACTTTTGGAAGTCATCGAGCCACAGCATATGGCCTGGTGTGCATGGCATCACATATCCACCGCCTGTTCATATCAGTGACATGCCCCTCATCTTGAAAAGCGGAGACCGACCATTGAAGTACACAAAGACCTTCTTCGCGCTCCTACTACCCAGCCAATGCGCTTGTGTTCCACTAGGCAGCTTGATGCTATCTGGAACGAACTTGTACTTTTCGGCATGCTGAAGGTACGCAGGCGTCGATGATGCGCCGTTCATGTACCGGTCTTGCGCCAGGTCGAGGTTTCCCAAATTGGTCCGGAACATGGCGAACATGATGTCCTTGAAGTACGTGTTGGAGCCATTCTCGCCTTTGAAGGGTGATGTAACGGAGCGCTGCAGTGCAGAGCCCACTGTTGGAGTTGTTAATGCTTGCTTTTGACATGATGATGCAGGCGCGTACTGGCTTTGAGCGTCGCCGAAGCGATGCCCAGCTTGCTTACATTCTGATCTGCCATTGTGTTGTGATGGTGCATGCGATGGCAGCAAGACGCTGCCAGCACCCACAGCAGACTAGCTACCCCATGGCGCGCGTCTGAATCTAGACTCCAGGGAGCCGTGCAAGTGCGGAGAGCGTTACCCGACGAGATTCCCGAGGTTCGCGTCCCCCACGCGTACTGTCCCCGCGATCGATCAGGGCGGCGATCATCCACTAGGCCTGCTCCGGCTTAGCTTGCTGTAGGCAAAACTCATCGCAGCTGCAGTGTCAGGGTCATGACTCGAGGTAGGATTTGTCCATTTCTGTCCTGAGTCGCAACCCACACGCATCCATGATCAGCATGGCGTCGCCGGCGGAGGCAGACACGCCCGAAGGAGCCCCTAGAGACGATGGTTCGGGCGATGGTCAGCCCAACAAAAAGCGCAGGACTGGCCCCAACTCGCGTGGCGTTGCCAACCTCACGCCCGAACAGCTTGCCCGCAAGCGCGCAAACGACCGCGAAGCTCAACGTGCCATCCGCGAGCGCACCAAGAACCAGATCGATCGCCTCAATCAGCGCATCCGGGATTTGGAGAGCCAGCAGCCATACCATGACCTGCAAGTCGTCCTCCGCGAGAAGGAGGCGGTCCAGGCGGAGAACGGAGACATCAGGAAGAGGCTCGAGAGCGTCCTGAGCATCATCCAGCCTATCGTGCGTGCGACGGGTGGCCTCAATGGTACGATGACTACTCCCAAAGAAGGCACGAATGTTGACAGCAGGTAGAATTGGCAGCAGCTGCCGAGCGATCGCCCCTTCCAATCCATCCTCACCAACAGCGCGACGCGCCTGTGCAACCTACCGAACCACGACAGTACCACATCGCGTCCCACGAGCTATCTACGGCCTCACCTCAGAACGGAGTACATTCCCCAAGCGTGACCGAGGGGGGAAGAGCATGGTTATACCCCAACGACGCGCCAAACAGCCACTTGCGCCGCTACTCCAATGGCAGTCCTGGGCCGCATTTCGACCAGTCGCGAACACCCCATCTACAGTCAGAGATGCCCTTCGATGAGCGTTTAGGCGTAGACTTTATACTCGACAATGGGCAAAGGAGGGCTGTCGATCCAAACCTGCCCCCTCCACAGCAGCCGCGACCCAGCAACGTCAGTAGTAGCCAGCATGCCATGTATGCACCGAGCATGGTCGCCCACCTCACGTTACCTCGCAATCTTCCGGCGACATGCCCTCTGGATGTCATCCTGCTCGACTTTCTGCAAGATCGTCAGAATCGCGCTGCCGAGGGCGTACCCATGAAGACCCTGGTTGGACCACACTACCCCAACTTCACGTCTCTAGCGTATCCCGAGCGCGCAGTAGATGCACACCCCCTGTCAAAGCTCTTCACAGACATCTTGCGCACATTTCCGGACATCTGCGGCAGACCGGAACAGGTTGCGATAGTATTCATCATGTTCCTGATCATGCGTTGGCAGATCGAACCTACGCAGGAGAACTACGATCGGCTACCACATTGGGCTACACCACGACCTTCCCAGCTATTTACTGCTCACGCTTTATGGATCGATCATCTCCCATGGTATGTACTAATATCCGCTTCTTAACTCGTTTGAAAAGACGTCATGACTGATTTATTCCAGGCCCCGCCTTCGCGACAAACTCGTCGCTGGCCACCCGCCGGTATCCTTCGAGAACTTCTTCATACCCTTCACGACTACCATTTCCCTGAACTGGCCTTATGAGCCCCGTGACTGTCTCCTCCCTGCTTCGAAAGTCCATACCTCAGCGCTCTCGACGACCTCCTCCGTCTCGGTCTCGTCGCCTTTCTCCACACATGTCAACGCCGGCTCGCCGCAAGACCCTTCCACCCCACAACCTCCTACGGCGCATACCTCCGCCGGTATCACGTCCATGGGTCCGCTACCCAAGGAAGACGATCAGTGGCTTATCAACCCCGCTTTTGAGACGCACCTCCGCGACCTGAACAATTGGACATTGGGACCAAGCTTCAGAGGCAACTTCCCCGCGTTTGCTGATTGTGTCAAGATCAAGGAAGGCAGGTGACGAGGATTGTAGATGCAAAACGCGCCGCGGTTAGGCGCTGGCGTGCGGGACAGGAAGGTGTTTATTAGGTATTGCATGTATCTTTACTGTATCATTGGTGGGTAATGTGGTGGCTCTATTGTGTATTATCATCAGCATTGGGTATTATATCTTTCCAACTGTACACGCCTGGGCATGCATCAGAAGGAGCAGTGGGCTGGCTCGGGGTGGTGGATGTTTGCGACAGGCGAATTAGCATTATATCGGTATCATAACGACGCCACACGAAATCTATACCAACATTGTCTTAAACCCCAGGCTTTTATATTCGTTGACCCACCAAATTAGCACTACCTACCGCTTCGGACGACCAGGACAATGTGGGAGAGCAAGTGAAGGTGAGTGCCCTCTCCACTTTTGCTTAGTAGTGTCGAAACGACTGACCCGGCCAAGTAGCTTGCTTCACTTCTCATTCACACCCACCTACAGTCTCATCCACCATATCCAATATTGACGACACACCGTCTCCCAACAATGACGTCCATGGTTCGCGATCCCCTACAGCAGCACATGCTCGCCTACCTCGACCCCCGCCGCGGCAGTCTGCCTGCCAACGTCGCTGAGACCATTGCCGGCAAGTCCAACTCTTTCCAATGAAGACATACAGTAACTGACAGCCTACATGCAGGCAACATCACCTTCCTGATCAAGTATACTGTCGGTCCCAAGATCCTCGCGTCCCAGATCTCAATCACTGTCGTCGATGTCCGCGGCCACAATAATAGCGAAGTCGGTCACAAGGCAACTGTATGCATCCACTACGGCCCAGGTGACTTTACAGTCTTAGTCCAGAAGCAAGTCAAATGGGGCCAGAATGTTGTGCAGGCACTCGGAGAGAAGGTGGATAAGGCTGTCAGAGAGATTCTGAAGAATGAGGGGGATGATGGATATGGCGACTTCAAGGACTAGGGATTGTGGGTTCGATGATTGAGAACCGGGTGGGTGGTGACAAGCTTGCACATCAGCCACATGGAGATTCATCACAACCTCGCACTTCCGCGATTGGAAATGGTCGACTTGATTGAGGAGGATAACTGCTAGTCAGTGGGCCGGCTTGTAAAGCAAACTTGCCTTCGGCATCCGCGTCATAAGAATGATACCAGATCCCAAGTCATAGCTCTCAGATAGTTCCGCTGTCCCGCACGACCCTCTATGTTTCACTGAGAATATGCTACCAGCATTTGATTATGCAGTGACGTAGGCTTTGCCCTTAGCGCAAACACACCAGGTCCACTCTGCCGCCTACATGGGAGTCTCGTACGTCTAATCCTATCCACTTTATCCTCCCCACTTTGCGATATACCAATTACGCCGCGACCAATCACCTCATCATGTCAACTGATTCGCTCGAACAGCGACTCTACGATCTCCTACAGCCTTACCGTGAGGAGTGCTACAAGAATGCTCCCAATACCGCACCAGCAGTAGAAGAAGAACGGCTGCTTCTCATACTTTGTGGTACGTAGACATCCCGTCCACACTGACTCTTCCGCATTAAATCGTATCTGACCCATTCAAAAGAGAACATATCATTCATCATCCGTCACAACCAGTCTTCGTATGGCAAAATCATCGTTCCAATCGACATCTCCGTTGGCTCTCGCAACTGGTCTACTATGATCAAAGGCGGCGGAGGGATAGCTGGAATGGGAATCTTCGTCAACGGGAACGGGTATACACACACCGTCATGCGCTGCTGGGCGAGGAAGGAAGACGGGAAAAGCGTGATCGAAATTTTGACGGAGGAGTGTGACAGGGCGTTGGCGAACTTCTTTCCCGAAGTGAAGGTGGAACCACACTGAGAGCGATGGGCAAGCGCTAAGGCAATCGTTGTGTTATCAGACTAGAACGAAGACCGGCGAAGGGAGGGAGGAAGATCTTAAAGCACTATTGGCAATTATATGAGCGGTGAGGGTGAAGACTCGAGCTTTCAGTCTATAATTTCAATGCAGTCGCGGTGTCTTGGCGTTCTAGTCATTGGTAGCTACCATTTTCCACACTTTTCTCTCCTTCCACAAACACCCGTAGACGATAACCAACCTCCCGACGTCAACTCAAACAAGCCTCCTTGCCAATGTCCACACCCCAGCCCGCAAACGCGCTCGAACAGCGCATCTACGATCTCATGCGCCCATTCCGCAACGAATGTTATGAAGCGCCCGACGCTGTTGTCGATCAAGTCGCCGCCACCAATCGCGCTATCAAACTCGAGCGCAGAATCCTCGTTCTAGCTCGTACGTTCAAGGCACATCCATCTCGCACTTAGCATCTTGATTGACATATTGCCAGAGAACATCGCATTCCTCGCACACAATGATGTCGCCAGCACCGGACAGACGCTCAACGCCTCCGACATCTTCGTGGTGATGAGAGGTTGGACGGGAGACGGAGTGGCGAAAACAGGTGGTGCGATTGCTGTTCTTGCACGTTATCCGGAGGGTACTACGGGCGTTGTCAAGGCTACGTTTGAGGCTGGTGTCAGTGTCGTTGACGCGTTGTGTACAAAAGTTGACGTGATGCTTGCTGCGAGCTTCTGAAAGATGCAGCAACGGTCGTGGGCAGAGAGTTGCGATATTAGTGGGCGGGGAATGATCGGCAACGGCAGATGAGAGCGTGAGCTCCTCCAGTGGTTGGAATTCTACAAAATGACCACTGTGGTAGAACCCAGTACCACCATTGTCTTACTCGCTCCTTGCAATGTCGTGGGATTAAGCTCATGTCCCAGCTCCTGACGTGTGACGAGATGGTCTGGTTGCAGCTAAAGTGGGGCTTGCTAGTCTGAGACCCCAAGACATGGCTTAAGCTAGGTGTCTGAATCGTGAGCCTTATCTGAATGGGCTTTCACACTGGGCAGTGGGCGGAGTAAATCGCACTATCCAGCGTTTCGCGCAAAGTCCCAAACTGAGCGCTCAATGCGTCTTCGCCCATTCTCGGTAGAAGTCTAGGCATTCGGCGTTTGCAACACTCGCGCTCGTCTTAACGTTGAGTCCGCAAAGTATCTGCTTGACAGCACCTTCAACCTTTTTGCCGTTGGTAGTGACAGGTATCTCTGGACACTCATCCACGACAGCTGGAACATGACGGGCACTGAGCGCTTGCTTGATCGTTGTCTTGATCCTTCCGACGAGATCAGTAGAGATCTGACGACCCTCTGCCATCTTGAGAAAGAGCACGACAGTCTCATCCGTATCAGTCTCTCTCCTCCGGCCGATGCAAAGCGCGTCCGCGACGTCTTCAGGGAAATGCTCAAGTACAACGTTGTATATCTCGGCCGATCCGAAGCGTACGCCCGCAGGTTTGAGTATGCCGTCGCTGCGTCCAAGCATCCACAGCCCACCAGTTTCGGGATTGAATCGCACGAAATCGCCGTGATGCCAGATCGGCTGATTCTTCTCATTTGTGAATTTGTCAAAGTACGACTTCCGGTACTTTGACTCCCCCTCGGGGCCCCAAAATGCTACTGGCTGACAGATAAAGGGCTTGGTGCAAACTAGGTCTCCTGGTTCGCCTGACATCGAGACATCGGCACCTGTGTAGTCATACGCAGCGATTGCCATACCAAGACCGGCGGCTTGGATTTCGCCTTCATACACGGGCAAGAGTGGGTTGGGTGCGCCAAAGAGCGAGATGATGTCTGTGCCACCGGTAATGCTGCCGAGATTGATGGTCGAAGGGAAGGCGGAATAGACGTAAGAGAACGTGGAAGGCGCGAGCGGTGATCCTGTCGAATATATCGCTTCGAGCTTGTTCATCGCGAGTCCCGCGGCAGATGGGTCGATGGACTTCTGCTCCAGGATAGAAAGGTACTTTGCGGACGTGCCGAAGTGCGTGATGTCAAACTCGTCTATCAGACGATGCATTGCTAGGTCGTCTGGAACGGACGTCGATGCGTCGGAACTGTCTACGTATCGAAACGGAGAGCCGTCATAGAGTACTAATGTAGCGCCCGATGCGAGCCCACTGACCAACCAATGCCACATCATCCAAGTACACGTGGTAAAGTAAAAGAGTCGTGAGCTAGGTTTCAACGAGCAGTGGATGATGTGTTCCTTTTTTTGTTGGAGTAGTGTACCAATGGCCCCATGAACGATACACTTGGGTGCACCTGTCGTGCCACTCGAGTAAAGGATATAAACTGGATGATCTGGCGGCAATTGCTTGAAGGTGAGTTTTGACGTGGCCTTCAGTGATGTGAATGTTGCGTAGTCGTAGGCTTTGCCAGATTGTACCGGGATAGAGGTGACGTCGAATTCTACTGAAGCTACAGTAGGAAAGATGATGACGGCTTCGAGTGATGGGAGGTCTCTGACGATTTCGGTGACCTTGGGAAGTACTGGATGACTCCGACCATTATAGAAGGCCGCGTTGTCGGCAAAGAGCAGCGTTGGCTCGATCTGGCGTAGTCGATCGAGAACGGCATGAACGCCAGTGTCTGGGCTTACTGCGGTCCATACTGCCCCTAGCGACGACGCGGCCAACATTGCTACCAACGCGTTGGTGTGGTTTGCAACATAGCCAGCTACTCGATCGCCTTCTTTGAGACCCAAATGTATCATGCCGGCCTGACATAGCTTCACTCTATCCCTGATTTCCTTCCATGTCACTGTTTCGCGTGTAGTCTCTGTAGCGGCGATGACGGCGGGTGATTCGGGGTCGACTTCGGAGGTAGGGAAGAGGAGATTCTCAGCGAAGTTCAGTGTCGCTCCCGAGAAGAAAGCCGGACGGGGAAACATGGGCAAGTCTTCATCCACGGCCTATCGTCTATAAGTAGAGGCTACATGGACGGGTCTACGATGACTGACTGATGTGAAGGCTCCCTGGTGTCGGACACCCACAAATTCCCACGTTCTTTGCCAGAATTCGTTGATGTTGTCGATGCTCCATTTGTGTAGTTGCGAGTATTCGGACAGTTGCAGGTTGTGTGTCTTGTTCACTGACTGCAAGAACTGGTACATGGGTGTCGTCTCGGGAGAGGAGTGCTTCCAGAGAAGTTTGGGGCCTGTTGATGTGCCATTGGCACTCTTCGTGCCGTTCATCGCGTCGAGATCGTTACGATAAGTGTCCTCAGCAACCGTGAATACCGATATTGCGAGGAAAATTGAGGTTCGCGGCTATTGCAGGCTCCTAATAATTCTCGACGGAGGTCTCGGTTTCCCCGCGCCCCCATGCGATGTTTGGCAGCGGCAAGTTCCGATAGCGCATCACGAAAGCGTCGCGGTTCCCCACCCCAAACACCACAGCACCTCCATCGACTGTGGAGCCATCATCACGTCCGATCCGCGTATTTCCAGTTTGGCATCCATCCTTTCATTGACTCACCAGGCTGCTGGTGTGTTGCCTACGTCACTCGAATAAGGCTGTGGGATGTCTCCGTCGCGCATATGCGGAGGCGTCAACTACGCGCCCAGGCACCCAATAATTTCGGACTGTGCCTCGATTCTCAGCAGCCCTCGAAGCTGTATTACAGCTACGCGAACTCAACAGTTTCATCTCCGTTATGCCACGACTGCGAAGAATTCGGGCGGTGAAGGCACGCGACATACGGACGCTGCGATGAGTCCATGAAGGGAAGGACCGGCCAACACTCTCATCTCCGTTTCGCTTCCATTACCTCAAGGTCGAGTTTCAGGTCCGCGTTCGACACTCTGCCTTGGGGCCAAATTCACCGGTCTTCCGGGGTCGTTCGCATCTAAGCTGATGGTGTGTAGAGGACGGCCAGCGCATCCCCCGCCTATCCCTGATGGGGGTAGCGCCTGGTCCTTGCACACTCCTCAGTATCGAGCACCTGCCACTCTATCGTCTGGTCTTCTACGTTTGTTCTTCGATAGTTCGTCTCAGGAGATTGCGAAGCGTACTTGGTATACACTGCTAGTCCCTGCGCAAATTGGAGCGTCGATCACAAACCTCATGGCAAGATTCGGGTGCAGGAACAATTTCACGGCTGTCGCGAATGGGCGTCAGGATCAGATGCTCACTCAGAAGTTCCACGCGGTGGCGCCGATGTTTGCCTGCTTTCCTAGCGTCGAAATCCACCACACCTGCACGTTGAACTCTGGATGATCCCGTCCATTTTGCTCGACCCGCTTGCCTGGTCCATCTGAAAATCCTGAAACCTTGAGGATTGCCATGGCCGCCTACGCTGAAGCTGTGAAAATATCCTCCATTGAGCAACACCGGCCTCGAATGAGCTTAACACATGTATGATGATATATTCTTTGTCAAACACCTGACGCTAGAGGGGCCATCAAAAACCAGGTATCCAGGCGAGCTTGCTCCATGCGACCCACATCCAAACCGACCGTCGAGTTCGCTCTGTCTGCTCCAGGTACAAGGCTGTGTGGAAGATTGGTACCTGCATTAGCCTTTCTTGCACCTGTCACTTGACCGCTACCCGGGGGAATGACGTGCGAACACTCAAATGGTCTCAGGCCACTAAACCAGATCACCATGCGTTTTACGACTCCGCCATCGGGTCTATGGTCGGCCCTATGGTTAGCCTCCCCAGGGTATCGCTAAGATTGACTGCAGCTTTGTTCAACGCAAACGCAAGTCTGAGACCGAGCCATGCCGAGATGTTGCTAAAGAAACCGGATGCTATCTCGACCCAGCTCTGGGCATATTGCTGAGCGTGCAGGCGTGGTCTGGTGTCGCAGATCTTCGTACTCTTTTGCATGTCTTACATGCGTGCCAAGCGCATGCAGGTTGCACCCACCACACTTTCATGTTCCCCACGCTCTCAGGTCATAGTGGCGGGATGGATGTGTTTTGGCACGCGCCATCCTAACATTCCGGGATCATGAAGGCGACTGGGGCCTTGCAGGTTAACGTTGACAAGATACGCGATGCGCGTGCCCGCTTTCGTACGTATAGTACCTGCATCAGCCGATGCTTGTCCTCAGTGTGTATGCTAGCCCTACAACCCTTGTCCCTGTCCCTGTATTCCCCTTTCACTGGATCTGCGCATCATGAAACCAGATATGCTCGGGTAAATCGGAGACTTCTGCTTTATCGAGCAGTATGAGAGAGGTTGGACTTGATGAATTTTGTACTGACAACTTCGCATAGGCAGAAAACATCCGCAGTGATCTTCATGAAAAGGGTAGGGGCTTGAGACTCTTGTTGACAGCATGCGGACGCCATGCCAAAGAAGTGCAAACCAGAACGATGCGAGCTCCTTTGTGGACATCGCTGTGGAGAACAAGAACGCCACTCAATTGCTGTCACATCCTTGTACCTTGCCCCGGCCCTTCGCTGCTCTTACCCAAACCGCGACGACTAGTGAAGTCCCATGCTTCATGTTGCCGCAACTGGCCATGACCAGATGTCAGCAGAAGGAGAAGCTAGATATCAGCATTTTGCGAGGTCGGTGCGTCGCTTGGAAACCATAGGGAGGGTGTGCATATAAACAGGCCCAGTGCCACTGTGACATCGACACCAGCACCAACAATTCGAGAACTCTCCCGTCCGCCACTGCCAAACCGTCCCCGGAAGCATAGTCTGTAGACATTTCTGGTACGTTCAAGATTGTTCTCACCCTCGAGGTCCACCTCCGGAGACACTCGCTCAAAGCATCACATCCAGTACATTACCCCAACAGGCTCACTGCAACACTCGTCTTTCGTAAAGATGGACAGCAACGATCGGAACGATGCCTTTTCTCTCAAGTTCTACAACCAAGGCCTGTCCTGTCCGGCCACGAACGTAATACGGAGGTTGCCCTCAGATGCGCCATGCAAGTGTCATGCGGCTGTGCTTGGTCCCCGTCCTCAGCAACCTGGCTCGCATTCAGCGACATTTTCTCGTCAGATGCTTCAAGACGTCCCACCGCCATGCTTGACGCAAGACTGGTCGACTGGTACTTCAGCGAGTTGTGGTTGCACGTGTGCATCTGCTAGGGGGATTAGAGGGGACAACATGGCTCGCGAGATCGATATCATCGTTCGAGCTTCAAAGATCGCCGCTATTACAAACACCTCCGGGGAACGATAAGCAAAGCGCAGGTGGATTGACAACTGGGAAAGCGTCCTGTCATCAGCTTGGTGAACCTCGCATCCGTGACTTCCGGGCAAGCCTTCTCCCCGAATCCGCTGCACATGCGTCGTTTTCTTATCGGGACAACCTTTTCTTCAACCGGTGTAGCAGCTGCTACCGAATTTTGTACTTTACAATGTATTACTACACTTCTGCCGCCCGACTACATCCTACTTGGGAGAGGTTTCACCAATCGTCGCCTCCCATGCTAAGCGATTGCCTTGACTTCGCTAGCATACATGGGTTCCTTGCTGTACATCAATGATGCCGCCACCACAATCAGCACAGACGAGCTTACTACCCACAGACTGCGCCATTGCCGCCAGGCTGGTCGAACGACAGGCGTAGTCTCCACTCTGCTAACTGTAGCCTAACAACCCTTGCACGAACGGAGCGGAAGTAGCCCGAGCCCAATGACAAGCCCCTCCAGGTACGGCACTTACCAAATCTCCGTGGACTGTTTGTGCTTGTACCCATGAACGCCTTGACGATTCAATTTGGATACCCCACGTCGCCAATTTCATGAACATCGATCTTCGGTTCGAGATGCAGACTAACACGCATACACCATGAGGTTTGCATTGACTACGAGCAGCTCGTTATATTGAAGGTCGGGACAAGAACACCATAGTTCATGGCGAGTATCGCAACCGCAACGCGATGCTGGTCATAGGGGAAGATATTCCATCTCCGCATTACAATGTCAAATCTTCAATCTCACCTTCAGCTCCGTCTTACATCGTACAGCACGTGGCAGACATATTCCACGAAATGGCCGGTTATGGTCAGCCCGGTGATCTAGCGTCGACTGCACAGGCCTAGCCAACACGCAGAAGGCTGTTCAACAGCGCTTAGATCCTTGGCTTGACGTAGCGGTGTGTAAAGAAAACGCGCGCCAGTTGAGAAACCTCGCTCCGTTGCTGCATTCGGCCAGCAAATCATACAGCAATTGCTATATCCCTGTTCGCCAGTCGGAATTTCAATAAGATTCGAAACACACCAAGCCTCTTCGGATTCGATTTCGCTGCTGCCAGGGTAACTACTTCAGTAAAAGTAGCTTAGACACTCTCCGCGGAGCCTTACCACCAGAGCTGAAGCACCATTGTCTTAGGAAACGCGGCAGAATAGACCCGCATACGAGGCGCCTCGTTCCTCGAAGGATTCATACGCAGTAATCTGCGGCTTGGTTCATCGGTCGCACAGCAATGCAGAGTCAGTGGCGAGTTTTCTGCGCTGCGGACATGCCACAGCCACACAATGCATTGTCGCCCATGAATGAACATGCACATTCATTCTAAGGAGACTGAACCGCAAACGAGGAGTTGGACGGAAGCGAGAGAGATTTGGGCTTCGCGCTTCCGGTTTCTTCACATCCAACCAGATAAATTACCTGCCACACTTCATGCAGGTAGATGCAGGGGAAGCGTTTACAGTTGCGACTATTAGACTTTCGATTACCGGCCATGGCACCCATTTCATAGTAGCAGCACGGATTCATGCACATAAGGGCCTTTGGATTTTCAGCTGTGTGGAGGAATGCGCTTTTCGCGCATGATCTTGTCATCGATCTCACCCCAGCATTGCGCCCCGGGTCGTTGCGTGGGCCTGAAGGATTAACGCCTTGCCGCTTCCACAACCGACAGCCTTCTAGAAGCTTCCAACAACTGTCGGAGGAAGTCATTCAGCCAACCTCAGCCTTGCAGTCACCTGCTGAAGAGCTTTGTCTACCAAACCATTGGCGTGCGGACTTGTGATGCGCAATACTCTGAACTTCATCCTAAGTGTGCACAGCTCCAATCCTGCGTTTCATTGAGCTATAAACCCAGAAGGAGATAATTGCATCAGCCGTTGTGATAGCTTGTGCGACGAGCGACGAGCGTTCGGCCGCCAAAGGACTTGCCGTCCCTGTTTCCCCGCTGCACTTGTGTATGAATTTTGCTGTGAGTAAATCTTCCTACACTCATACCATTTTGACGCTTTGCAGCGGGTCGAGAGATTTGGGAAGCTGATCGGTAGGCAATGCGACCGAGAATTAGGCTGATGTGGACACACTGCCTCGCGCGGAATCGGCAGGGCTGTGCGTGTCACGGCACCAGGGCAGTGATGGTTCTGGGTAACATTACGGGATGACGAAAGTGTGGGATGACGCTGTTGCGCACTTCGAAATTGTCGGGGAAGCGGCTTTGCATCCCTTCCTTCCTGTTTGGACCGTCAAGGCTGAACAGGGCTTACAGACTTGATGGCACCCTTGCATTGTCTTCGCATCGGCTTCTCTCCCTGATGGTGCTTACTACTGAATGGTGTAGATATCTCGGGGAAGCGGCTTCTTCGAGCTGTTGTTCTCGTCACCCGCTTATCAGGTCCCTTATCTATACCACCTAGGGTCAGATCCTAAGGCACAAGCGTGCCTGGGACAAACCCTCACCCCCCCTCACGCAACGTAACACCAAACCCTCGTTTCTAGAGGAAGTGGCATGAACCCACCTCCGAAAGACAGTCAAAAGAGTCTTAGTGACCGAAACGAAAAACCGCCACTCATCATCCAAAGTCCAGGAGGTCGGATGGCCAGCAAGTAATAAGCAGCGACTTCGGGTCGGGAAAGCTGTGCAACTCTGGTCCGGTGCCACTTTCTGTGTCAAAGCGGGTTACCCGGGCCGTATTTCGTGAACACCCGACAAGGCCGATGTGAGCAGACCGGCGACCTCGACCGCCTCTTGTGCTTGTGATCCTCGGTACGCCGATCCCTGCTCTATGCACCACCAGGCTGTATACACATGGTCTCACTGCCTAGTTGCCGCTACATCCGCGGCCAGATCGTACCATCCATTGGGAGAACGTGCCATGAGCCCGTTATTAGCCCCACGGATCTCGCGTCTGGTTTGACCGCGGAAGCTGGCTGTAACTGCCATGATCAGGGGGGTCTTCCAATTCGAGCAGCTAGTGAGATCTCAGTATCCACAGCCACGCTCCCACCCCAGGTTAGGGGTCCTTCTACTCTTGCCCCATGGGTACAAGAGCATGCAGTGGCTATTTTCCCGCTTCCGCGCAAACGAGGCAAGTAAGAAAACCTTCCAGATACGGCTAAGCGGCATTGCGAATGAGAGATGAAATGAATGATTCGAGTCATTCGGCCTATGTGCTGTCTGTCAAAGTTCTGCTTGAGGCGCTGCGCAACTAACACTTGTCTCACACGCGGAGACTGGCTCATTACACCCTAGCAAATGGCATGGCAGCCAAAGTATAAGTAGCACCTTGCGCGCGGCTGTTGGAATATAGTTGACAGACTTTCTACAACTATACTACTGCTTGACTGAACAAGATGGCTTCCTCAGCACCAGTGGCCGTGACCTCGGCCGTGGCTACCCTTGGCTCTTCTCAGCAGAATGCCCAGGAACCTCCCTCATCATCACTTCATCAGCACGGCACTGCCCAATCAAACGGTAACAGATCTACTGGTACTGCTGTCAGGACTCATAGTAGTGACCTGACCTTTGTTGGGATGTGGGCCAACACAGAAGAACACCAGACCAACACTGAAACGAACGGAGGTAACAGTGACCTACCACCGGTTCGATTCAGAGGGTACTGACTTTTCATAGTCGAGCCTCCTGTATACCACACGGGTTGTACGCGCCACCGCAAACTGAGCGAAGCATGCTCTCTCCCCGTCGATTCCCCCCAGGTTGTCAGGCTTCTCACAAACTCGTACGCGGTCGAATTGACCGAAAACATACGGGACGGAGGTGCCCGTGAATCGTCCGCCGCGGCGTGTATATGCGTCGTAGCATTCGAGGTTTACGAGGGTGAAGCGGAGCCACGGAGGGCAAGGACGAACGGAGTGGCTGCGTCTGAGAAGCGGCTGAATGGGGTGAGGTAGTGTGAAGCTTCCTCCAGCACCCTTCATGTGACACGAACCATGTGTATGTGCGACATGACACCGGACGTTTGGTTGAGGGTAGAGCGACGCGGTATTAGGGACTAAAAGCTGTGCTTTGCGTTACTTGTTAGCTTGCGGTATATTGGTAGGGATGAATGCATCTAGATTTTTGTGTGTCACTATGCCTACGCGTGGCTGCCTAGCGCCGTTGTTTTGTTGGTCACAATGGTATTGTGGCCCCCATACGCGAGGCTGTGCCGCGTTGGGCTGTTTTGCTACGCGCTCCAGCCTTGTCCCGATCACATTGCATTGGAGCCTTCTTCTCATGTAACCCACTACATCGCTGTGATGCCTACCAGAATGCGAAGGGTCAACACGGGTACCTTTTGCGGATCGATATCAAAATCGTTCTCGACACTGAACGAAAGCTGGCACCTACACTGCCGCGCCCATCCCAACTACTCGTACAATCATCCTCGCGAAAGAGCCGTTGTCCCCGCGACGACGACTGCGCTTCACGTTGAGTGCTCGCGATTTAGTCGACAGAAAACGTGATACTTATTACAAGATATGAAGCGCTTTACAAGTGCCTAGGTACCTAGGTAGCTGGACTTGCTAGCGATTGCCTGTCCCTAAAACACCCGCCACTCCCATTTACAATCTCAGAGCTTGTATGCGCCATCTGCTAACGCTCATGTATGTATAGACCACTTTCGCCTCACACCCGAAGTCCTGCTGATGTCTTGCATCTCAGGCTGTAGTCCACGAGCCTCACGCGCTACCATAACACATGTCGAATGCTAGCTACCCATCGGCACGACTACAAGCCATTTCTAGCCATAAAGTTGCTAATGGCTTCTTCCAACATCTCAATAATACATTCGCTCGCATCCGCGGATACACTAAGGATACGTTCGCTTCTTCCGCACGCATGTATATAGACAGCCAGCACAGTTTCCAGCGCAACCGGAATCGATACCACAAAATCTACTTCATGACCGATGGGAGTTAGAGTCCAGCGAACGATAAATGCGAGGTTATCTGTTGGGTAAATGTCAGAGTGATGACCGTAGTTGGGGGTTCGATGCTTACTAGCGACTACCTCGATCTGTCGGTTCATATCCGCATCGTCTTTTGTAGGAGGTCGGTGTGGCCAAAGGAGGTTAAAGATGCGTTGCTCGAGGGGTCCCATCGCGGTCTTTGGCATATTTTGTTGGGAATGGATATTTCGACGGGTATCAGACGTGGATTACGATATGGGCATGGTAGCACTGGCTACACGGGCCTTTTGTCGCCACGTTATTTGCGTAGCTACCCGGAACATGTGTTTGTCGCATCGGATTGAGGAAGAAGGCCCTGGCAGTCGCAAGAAGCTGGTATATTACATGTCCATACAAAGGAAATGTTCAGAGGTACAACTTTCACAAGGTCTGCCAAATACCTACACTATCATGTCACTAGTCATGTCGCATTCGTCTCCATCAAAAGAGAGTTAGGTTTTACGAGGGTTTCCAAGCGCGTTGGTGACTATGCGGCTGAATTGAAAATGCATACATCCTCGTATAAATCCACCTTCCGCACGAAGATGTATTCTCAAAGACCTCGAGGCTGACTTCCCGCAGTCGGCCATGATGCCATATTGTGAATTGTGAGTCGCACTTCGCTGTGTGGATCGAAAGTGGCGAGTGAGAGCATCCTAATCTCCTCGATAGATCGAAGAAAAACTTTACTGATCAGTTAGCAGACCATGGCGACAAACATAGAGCGCCTTCTCGAATGTGCTTGTGGCATGTTTTGACTTCTTTACCCGACGGCGTGGACGGACAATTGCGGAAGACGCTAGTCAGCTTATCGATAAGCCGCCGCACGGGCCGACTTTCACTCGATCTTTTCCTGGGTCTGGCTGTCTGGCCACTCGTGATGCTACTCGTGCAGCCCGCGTATTAACCTTATCTCTGCGAACTCTCTGCGATCGATCGCAATTGATGCGACTTCTGGAACGGCTGTATTTCCCATTAAGGAAGCCTCAATTGATCCAGGTGCCGATACGCCCCCTCGCCCGGCCATACCTCTACCGTCCTGCCGCGGCTATGGATCTGTCTACGGATGCCAATGAGCGTGTTCGTATGTCACCCTTTCTAATTGAACGGGTCTGGCTGACGATCATGGCAGAAGGGCTCGGTGCATCATGACACCCATGCTACCCCGCCACAATTTATCCAGAAAGAGCATTGGCGATATCAAAGTATGCGCAAGGCCGACCTTGATACCGATCCAAACATATTCGATCTTAGTAAACGCGATGAGTTCAGTGAGGAGCGCAAAGATATCTGGCGACCAGCAGGCATCATCCCAGCGGCTCAAATTGACGCTGCTTGCCAGGCGTATGCAAGGGGCAAACCACTCTCTGTACCTGCACAAGACGCACAGATCTTCGAGCATCGCGACTTCCCGGGCCTACAAGTCATCTCTGGGCTCCTTCCACCTGAGACGCAAGTTATTTTCACGTCATGTCTGATGCACAGAGACCTAGCAGATCCAGGCCATAAGATCAACCTCCAGGCGGACTATGATATACCATACCCCCCGAAACCAACGTCAGATGGACTGCATTTCGATAGTTCCTTCTTCCTTCGCCAACGGTCAGATCCGGAGGACAGCCTGACTCCAAAGCTTCCAGACAAGTTGAAACCTCTGAACAACGAGCAATTCTTGTACACCAAGCTTCGTTGGCTGACCCTCGGCGAGCAATACGATTGGCCAACGCGTAGTTACGCAAAGCATGCGACGCCATTTCCAGAAGATCTATCAACGCTTGTGACGGGTCTTTTCCCTCATATCCGGCCTGAATCTGGCGTGGTCTTGATGTACTCAGCCAAGGATTTCATGCCTGTGCATCGCGACGTCAGCGAGCAGTGTCAACGTGCGCTAGCGAGCTTCAGCGTCGGATGCGATGGAATCTTCATCATGGCTCGAGGGGAAGATGACGGGGAAGGTGAGAATGCCCCACGAAGCGTTGCGATTCGAGTCCACAGTGGCGACGTTGTGCATCTCACTGGCAACGCTCGATGGGCTTGGCATGCGATGGCGCGTTCAATACCAAGCACATGCCCAGATTACCTTGCAAACTGGCCAGCTGGCACACCTGGTTCTACGGCAGCCGAAGAGAAGACTTACAAGAAGTGGAAGGGCTATATGGGAACCAAGCGCATTAACGTGAGTTGTCGGCAGGTCTGGGATTAATTCAACGGCAGCCAGAGGGCCGGCCCGTCTGTGGGATTCCATCGCACTGGACACGAGTGCCTTCGTGACAATCGGATCCGTACGCTCGGTGTCGTAGTTTTGCTGACGGCGGCTGCGTAGCGCACTCCACGGTGGAGCAGCTCTCGGAGCGTTAATGAACCCAGTTTCAGCAACTTTATGCAACGTCAAACGCAGTACAACTCAATTTTGCGAAAGCTTGCACATTCTGTCACAAATGTGGTCATGCATGTGCATGCTCTCCTTCGCCTAAGCCCTGTCTTCACACAGCAACCCCAACTTCCTTTTCCCGTGAGGTGCAGCGCTCAGCATGGGACTTGAGTTCTCCAATGCACCTCCAATGCACTCCAACGCTCTCCAATTTCTTTTTCCTTGGCCTAGGCCACCAGCTCTCTTCACGGGTTGAGGGCCGCCCCTAGCGAGTCAGCTAGCCCAGTACGGGAACCTGACGCTAGCATCTGGCCAGCCGCTATCACGGAGTTTTGGTTCGTCGGTAAGCACACTGCGCATTAGCCTTCAAAGCCACTTGGATGCTAACGAAGATTAATGCCAAAAGAAGCCAGATGAATGCATGGGGCCTTGAACACCATGCGTCAGGACCCTGGCGGTTTCTGACGTGGTACTATCTATCGGTGGACGCTGCATCCAGCCCTTGGTCGCCTCGTACTGAGGGTGTGAGTTTGTGCTGTGGGTTAGCGCTTTGCGCCCACTCTTGATTCTTATGGTTCTCATCGAGGCGCAGTCATGGATGGCTTAAAGTTTAAACCCTTCGCACGCCTCCTCGGCCCGTCTGTTTGTTAGTGTAACGTTCACTTCCGCACTTGAAGTTATCCATCCTTCTTCCATCTTGCCTTTGCATTGCGTTGTTCTTTCCGAAGAGCTGACGTGCGACGTCATGGGGTTCCTGGCCCTCCCCCAGTTTCGTTACCATGGACCGTGGGTGCAGATGCTGATTGCTGGTCTCGGTGTTGGCTCTTCAGCGGGCATCTACGTTGCGCTCAACCTTCTTGGAGCTGGTGGTGGGAAGCCGGACTCAGCGCAAGTAGTTCAGGTTGTAAATGCGACATTATGTGCAGGTAGACGATCATTCACAATCTAAGAGGACGACGCGTACTGATCATACCGCAGTTTGGTTCTTCTCGTCCTCTTTTGGCGGCTCAATCCTGAATAAGCTCGGGCCCGGTCTGACAATGTGCATTGGCGTCCAGACCTACGCTGTGTACGTTGGGTCTCTCTGGTATTACGATGAGACGGGTAAGACGGGCTACCCTTATGCCGCTGGCCCTATCATCGGTATTGGCGCAGGTATGGTCTTTATCACTGCGGGCTATGTTGCGACAGGATATCCGGAAGAAAGAGAAAAGGGGTCTTATGCGACCATCTTGATGAACATGCAAGCGCTCGGGTCCGTTATTAGTGGCATTATTCCGGTCATCATCAACAGAAAATCGGACACTGTTGCTGGCGTACCGCGATCAGTGTATATCGCCTTCATCACGATTATGGTCATCGGCGGTCTGCTATGTCTGGCTTTGCTTCGGCCACACAAGCTCACCAGAGATGATGGCTCTGTCGTTGCTGTTGATCGACCAAGAGGAGCTTGGGAGGAGTTGAGATCCAACCTGCGGGTCTTCACCGACCCTGTCCTTCTCATGATGCTACCCGCGTTCTTGCCAGCTGAGGGATTCTTGGTGTACAGTGGATCGGTCAATGGTAGGTCTTCGAGCACTCGTCAAGACAACGCTCACACGTTCATAGCCTTCAATAACAACCTCCGCACCCGTTCACTGCTTTCGTTCATTGCTGTCGTTATGCAAATACCAGCAGGGTGGATCTTGCAGTATGTTCTTGACTACCCTGGGTGGGGTCGTCGCAAGCGCGGACTCATCGGTCTGACTGGCGTGTGTATACCTCTAGTAGTTGCATGGGTTTGGGAAATGGTATGCCTCGAAGTCCATCACCCACCATTGCGTGCTAACACTATCTAGATTCGCACCCGTAACTATGATCGCAACAATCCGCCCACCAACCCTACAGACTGGGACGAGCTCAAATTCGGTTGGTTGTTTTTCCTTTTTATGCTAAACTGGGTCTTCTCACAGTTGTGGCACAACATAGTCTACTACTGGATTGGTGCCCTCACAAACTCCCCTCAGAAGCTCACGCACTATGTCGGTGTCTTTCGCGGCGTGCTCGGCGCCGGAGAAGCAATCTGCTTCGGCCTCGACAGCATCAAAATACCGTTTATCGCTGAGGCAGGTGGCATCCTGCTATTCTACTTGATGGGTATCGCAAGTTTCTACTACCTGGGATTCTATCACATGACAGACACCAATTACAATCGTGCGGAGGAGGGCGCGATAGTGCCAAACCATATTCTGGAGCAAGAAGGCATCACTTCAGGTCACGAAGTCGTTATTCGAGATCGAGAAGCGAAAGAGGGGTATGTTGCGGAAACCGAAAAGGACGGATCTAGTAGCGGAGAGAAGGTCTGAGTCTTTGTCGAGCACATGTTTTCCTTCCAGGAGTCTCTTACTGCAGTACAGGTTGTAATATTTCGCATTACGCAGTCTAATGTTTAAACGAAGGTATCGCTTCTAGCGCTCACAGCAGCAAGACTGTTGACCCAATCGGTGCATGCATGCTTTCCCTGCGCTTTTGCTTTTTCACCGTTCAGGCCGGATCGTCCATCACCCGCGCTATGGGACCCCATGCGCATAGAAGTGTGGTATCATGCAGATCAGGCAGGCCATGGGAAGCAGAAACCTGTTCGTGAGTGCACGCATACGGATGTAGGTGCGCTAGTAAGAAGCTATCGCTTGGGCCGTTGTTTCCGATTCGCTCACTGTCCACCCACCCACGCAGAACTCTCGATTGTGTATACAGAGGTTTGCCTTCCGATAGAGTTTCTCCTTTACCCCCTGCATCGACTGAGCCTACAGCGATGCACCATCAGATGTAGATGGTGTAATTACTCCCACTGTATCGCGACGGGCCGTCCCTGGCATACTGCACGTACGCAGCGTGAGTGTCGCTTGGTGATATAGAACGAGCGCGAACACGTGTTGGTGTAGTGAGGGGTGGGCTGGTAGGGGTCAAGATACTGGCGCTGACATCACGAGCTAGGTACGAAGCTAACATGCGGGATGGGCGCGCCACGGAAGTATCTCTCAATTCGGCGCGGGAGCAAGGTGCTTGCGTCCGTGTTCGCATTCGGGCGTTTTTTGGCATGTTTCGACAAGTGGGGATTAACGGGTGTTAGTGAGCGACTGTGTGCTCACTACTGTACTGTCCTGGCAGAGTCGAACTTTCAGGGTCTAGGGTCGTGAGTGCAAGGATCTGCAGGATTCTGCAGAGATCTGCAAGCCTCGGAGAAAACCTCGGGCTATGATGCCGAGGGGCAGAAGCATGCAACCGAAAACACTTCATTAGAATTGAATCCGGTGCTGTAGGAGGTTTAGGATAGTAATGGAATGCTCAAAATCTTCCTCCGTCACCGCACAACTTCTCGCGCACTTTGGCGACTTTACACAACCAGCCTCTCCCGCAGTCTCCAGGCTCATCACTCTCATACTCACTCCCAGCCCACCACTCCTATAGGTCTAGTTGCTCGAATTTGACGAGCAATGTGCATGTGGTCTCGTGTCCGCCAAGATCCAGCATCCGAATGAAATTCCACCCAGGTGTAACGTACATCAGTCTCACCGCGGCAACGGCGAAGATGGGGTTGCGAGAGAAACTGTCGTCACTCTTGATCAACAGGCGCAGGAATGTCAGTTCATTATCCTCATACTCCCACTCCAGGACGTCTTTCCAGATAGGATCGTTTGCGGGCGAGTTGTCCTTGTGCATGAAACCGGTCAATTTGTGGGGCTTGTAAGGAGCAGTCTTGCGCTTTGGTGGCAGATTGTTCATGTCGTTAGGATGAACGAGTGTGCATGTCAGGTAAGGCTTGATGTCTTCATGTTCGCGGTCATTGGGTAGGGGAACGTCTGTGGCGCCAGCAACGTGCAAGCGAAGTTTCTTCCGGCGTCCGGTGCTGAGGTTACCCGAGCCACCAGCACGTAGCGCAGCTGGTTTGAGTACGTAGCCACCAGAGCCGGCAAAGAGCGCTTCGTTGATTTGGGAGCTTGCGCCAAAGGTTTGCCAATTGAGAGCGCAGATCTGGGCGCCAATACCCCAGAATGGTACCGGCGCAAGATTCTTCGAAGAAATGCGAGTTCCTTTGGGGTAGACGCGCATCAAATGATGCGCATTGTGTCTTGCTATCTTGGCGCTATTGGCGGGAAGATGCGCTTTCAGACCTGACTCCGAGACGTTGATGAGTTGGTGATGTGGTGCGTTCTCAAGCTCCGCTTCGAACCAAGAGTTGTTGACAGGCTTGACTGATTGAGCATATACTCCTAGCTCGGCCAGTTCAGGGACAATAGTACCAGCATTAGTAGCCTTCTTTTTCGCGTCATACTCTTGGCGAGCTTGCTTCTGTTCCTCTTCGTCCGAACTCGAATCACTGCTGCTACTCTCCTCTTCGTTCGGCAGATGGTACTCTACGATGACCGCCACTTTGTTTCCAAGCTCAGCGAGGGTGACATGTTCATGCTTGCTGGGGTCGTCTTGTTCGCGTGTGCCCTTGTCGCGGATGGCCTTGCTGAGGAGTCGGGGGCCGAGGACTTCTTGCATGATCTGTGCGAGACGAAGCTGCCCGTGCGCGTCGCAATGATTCTCTAGGGAGATCATGATAGGTGCAGCATGCTTTTCACTTGCAGCTTCTTTGTCAACGACATCGCGGATCGTCTCGCATACTTGGCGGAAGGGTATGTTAGACACGAGCGTGAACCCGTGCGTGACCTTCGGCTCTTCCTTGTTATCGTCGTTGTCCCAGGCGTCGATCTCGACGCAACGCGATCCAGTATGCAACGCGATCTCGTACGCAGAAGCATGCGATTCGCCAAAGAGCTGATGAGCCATCAGATATGTGTTATGAGATGAGCTGATGAAGTATTCCGGAAGTGGATGGTTCCTGTCGATAACCTCTGGTGGGACGTTGATGTGACTCCTGTCGAGCAATTCTCGCAACGCCGTAGTCGGCTCTTCACTTTTCAATCCAGCCTCTGACTCCTGCAAGATACCTTCCTTGACTAGGAAGCTCTTGAGTGCTCCGCTGACACGTAGTTTGTCCTTGGTAATATGCGACTGCCTTGCGGCGTGACCGCCGCCCGCCACAGTCCCCGCATCGACAAAATCGCCCTTCTCCTCATCATCGACTTCCTTCTTCGCGAAGGGATTGAGCTTCGAGATGCCTGATATTAGTTCGGCCATGGTACGGTATAGAGGGGACAAGTTAGGTAAGGATGTGTATGAGCAACAGCCACAGGTTTGCGATTCAGCTGCTGGCGGGGTAGGTTGGCTTGGCTTACGCCTGCCCGGAAATGCGGAAAGTGTGGCTGGGGATTGATGACGCGTTGGACCGACCGTCTAGAAGGCGCGGCGCATCTTGGAAACCTGCCACATATCCTGTATCTTCTGAGTTCAATGTGTTCAACAATGTTTCCAGCCAGAAGCTATCGCGTTCACTCTTTGCTCCGGGTGTCCACATCGGGCTAGCGAGCGGACGCGTCGGAGCATTGGAGCTAATACAAAACAGTCTGCCCCCTTCCCACCCACGCGCCGTGCCAGCAGTCACACCAACAGCATCTACGTTCGATAACCACGAGGTCTTATCAACAGCCACTATCTCTCGCGCTTCGATCTGAACTGTTATCTCACTCAAGTAAGACCTCAAACCACCAATGACACCGACAGAGCCTCATGAGCTAGTGCCATCTGCACAACCCGTCGCGCCTACTCAGCAGCGACGCGCTTCGAGATCGTCGCAAACCATTGACATGACAAGTCATGCCGTTCGACCAACAACGCTACCCAGGTAACCTAGTGAAGATGTTTCCCTGCGCAATGCATTGCGCACATTGACCAACATTCATCTCGTATTAAATGAGATGAGCTTCCAGCCCAGCTTTCTAAGCGCTTGGGGGCTCTGCGCCTTAACAGAAGATACATCGCGAGAACCTTCAAAACCAGAGCAAGCGTGTAACTAGGTGACTGGTTGATTGCAAAAGCGCATCTGAGTCGAAGCCGCCTTCTGACACGTAACCTATGTTGCGACTGGGCGTAACTTATAAAGCCGGTAAAGCCGTGGCGGGATCTAGGCGGACGGCACCACTAGAAGGTCTGGTAACGATAAACCGGGCGGCTTCACGTGGACTGATGAGCTGAGTGAGACCACACTGACCGGTACCAGGGAGCACCAATAATGAACAATCCTCCGCCGCCCCCATTCTGCTTACGAGGCGTGGGTCTTGGCAGGGCGGACAAACACCAGTACAAATACATGCATAGATGGCTGCTATGAGATCTTTCAGAACGCTCATACAATCCGTGGAGTTCATCATCATCATGTTCGGCTTCTTCTCTACAAAGTACAAGCATCGCAAACGCCATCCGGTAGATGACGATATCACAGCATCGGAACTACAACATCTTACCCACATGCAGATGCCGCACTCCGAACCTTTAAAAAAGTCCAGAGATACATTCACCAGAGGTTGGAGATTCGGCGCCCTCAACTGCGCGATCGCAGCCTCCATAGTCTTTCTCATAAATCTGATCGCTACTATAGCATGGGCTACCAATACTGATAGCGGTGTACTATTCAGAGGGGACTGTGATCGTGCGCGTAAGATTAACGCAGTCCTTCATGTCATCATCAACTTGTTGAGTACAATTCTGTTGTCTTCATCGAATTACGCTATGCAGTGTCTATCTTCTCCAACCAGAATGGATATCAACGTCGCCCATTCTCGAGGCCAATGGATGGATGTAGGTGTCCTAAGCGTTCGAAATTTACGTCGCATTAGCAAGAAGCGCGTACTTCTTTGGTCGGCTCTAGCGCTCTCGTCGCTACCTCTACATCTCTTGTGAGTATTGAGTCGAAGCCAGAACCTATGTTACACTAACATGAGAAGTTATAACTCGGTCGTGTATCTGTCTCTTGCAGCATACAGTTACGAAGTTTACGGGGTCAGACAAAACTTTGTTGACAGCGCTGAATGTCTGGGCTGTGTGAGTCCTATCAATGGCTCCGACTTCGCCTTCACCAGGGAGATACACCAAAGGATCCAAGAAAGCCGTTTCGAGAGGCTCGATAACTTGGATTGCATTGACGCATACGCAACAACCCTGCAAACGCATAGAGGCGATCTACTTTTAGTGACTAAGTCTGATGACGTTGTATGGGCAAATCAAACTGAAGGGGTAGACGACGACTACAAGAACAACGAAAACTCGGGAGTTTTCTGGACACACTCGCTCACAAGTGCTTGGGAATATTTTCCACAGGATACTTTCGAGTGGATTTGTTCGGGCCATACGGATGTGGACAAGTCATGCGACGCAGTAGTAGACGACATCAGAGGCTCTGCACGGAACTGGACCATAACAGGAGATATTGGCTACCTCGTGAGTGTGTCTGGATTCTCCCACATGAGAGGCCCCATACAGTACTGTTTGCGTGAAAGGAAAGACTCAAAGTGTCGAGTTCTCTGGAGCATTCCCATCGCGTCGCTGGTGATAGGGCTGAATCTTATCAAGGCCATATCGATCTTCTATTTGGCTCTTCGCATTAAAGAGCAGCCACTCATGACGATGGGTGACGCTGTGCTCTCATTCCTGAAACAGCCGGATCCATGGACTCGGAATATGTGCCTCGCTTCCTCCAAGGACATCGAGAGTGCGAAAAACAATTTCATTGCCGGACCGAAGAGATGGAAGCTTCGAATCTATAGATGGAAAGATACTACAAGTCTAAGCCGTCGCATTAGTACTTTCGCTGTGTAAGCGCGCACGCGTCGTTCTACCATCGCAAAGATTTGTTAACATTCCCCAGGCTTCTGATCTCGATAGCAACCGTAGGAGGATTTCTTTCTTACGGGTTGCGTCATCTCCGATCTGGTAAAAGTAACTCCCTTCGCAATCTCGCTGCGTTGGGTTTTGGTGCCATCGACGCTCGGACACTAATCGAGTATCCACGTGAACACAATGTCGACTCCATAATAGGCAACACTCTCATAGCCAACGTGCCACAGGT
>Ga0265780_10000634_pt1 | contig 53312 bp, 53 predicted proteins | sample P1T30metagenome_FD_192432 | JGI IMG/M metagenome (GOLD analysis project Ga0265780, IMG submission 192432) | Plant litter microbial communities from East Loma Ridge, Irvine, California - P1 T30 | ecosystem: Environmental > Terrestrial > Plant litter > Unclassified | place: USA: California... | reverse complement strand
TTTCATTGGATTATAATTTCATTAATCTGCAGTATTTTTGGAACTATTGGAGATTTGATCGAATCAAAATTCAAGAGAATTGCCGGAGTAAAAGACAGCGGAAAAATAATGCCTGGCCACGGAGGCATTTTAGATCGACTAGATAGTATTATATTTGTATCACCATTTATATTTTTGTTTTATCAAATTTTAAATTATGCTTAAATTTCACAAAGAAGGCGCAAAAATCATTCTTGCGACTTGCGCAATCGTTGTTGCCATCGTTTTATTGTCAGATTCTCTGATTACAAATTTTTATATTTTGAAATTTGTTCAAATAATCTCGCTAATTTTTCTTATATTAGTATTACAGTTTTTCAGAAATCCGGTAAGGTTGACTGACGTAAACGACACAAAAATTATCGCTCCGGTTGACGGAAAAGTAGTTGTTATTGAAGAAGTTTATGAAAGCGAATATTTCAAGGAAAAAAGACTGATGATTTCCATTTTTATGTCCCCAATTAACGTTCACGTGACACGTTATGCACTAAACGGAATCGTAAAATTTAGTAAATACCATCCGGGGAAATATCTTGTTGCTTGGCATCCAAAAGCTAGCGAAGAAAACGAGAGAACCACCGTGGTTATTGAAAACCAAGTTTTTGGTGAGGTACTTTACCGTCAAATTGCGGGCGCTTTGGCCAGAAGAATTGTGAATTATGCCAAAGAAGGAATGCAAGTGGTTCAGGGCGAAGATGCTGGTTTTATAAAATTTGGATCAAGAGTCGATTTATATTTGCCTATTGGAACTGAAATTAATGTAAAGCTTAATCAGAAAGCAGTTGGAGGTATAACTGTAATTGCAAAAAAATCTTAATGAGCGACAAAGATTTAGACATCGAATTTGAAGAAGCGTATGAAAAAGCTTCAAATATGACTGAAGCATTGCCACAAGACGTCATGCTTCGAATCTATGCTTATTACAAACAAGCGACGCAAGGAACGGTTCACGCTGATCGAATGGGAAGTGTGGATTTGCGAAATGCTTTCAAGACAAACGCTTGGATGCAAATTAGCCACCTCTCGTCTGATGACGCCAAACGCCTTTATATTGAAACAATTAATTCACTTACTAAATAATATTTTTATGAAAAAGACACAATTATTTATTTCAAGCCTTGTGTTGGCATTCACGTTACAATCTTGCAACAAAGACAAAAAATTAGAAGAAGTTGAAGTTCCACTTCCTACAGAAACTGCAGAAAAAGCACCAATGGGAAATCCAGAAAATGTTGCAGCTGATCCAGGAGCATTTAAAATGATGAAACTTCCTTATTCTTATGACGCTTTAGAGCCGCATATCGACGCGAAAACCGTTGAAATTCATTACTCAAAACACCACGTTGGTTATGTGAACAATTTAAACAAAGCGATCGCTGGAACTGAATTGGAGAAACAAACTATCGAAGATATTCTTAAGAAATTAGATTTAGAAAATAAAACTGTTCGCAATAATGCTGGTGGATATTACAACCACAATCTTTATTGGGAAATTATGGGACCAAAAAAAGGTGGCGAGCCAACTGGTGCTTTGGCGGAAGCAATCAACAAAGATTTTGGTTCTTTTGAAGCTTTTAAAACACAATTAACTGAAGCTGCGACAAAACAATTTGGTTCAGGATGGGCTTGGTTGGTTGTTGACAAAACTGGTAAATTGGTTGTTGGAGGTACTGCAAACCAAGACAATCCGTTGATGCCAAATCAATCAGTTTCAGGAACTCCAATCTTAGGATTAGATGTTTGGGAACACGCTTATTATTTAAAATATCAAAACAAACGTCCAGATTATATCACCGCTTTTTTCAACTTGGTAAACTGGGATGCAGTTGCTAAGAAATTTGAAGCAACAAAAGCTCCGGCTCCAAAAGTATAATCTCGAAAAAAATACTTATTTTTAAATCCGCTGAAATGCGGATTTTTTTTTAACCAAAAACCAACACCTAAATACTCTAATGAAAAAAATAATTGCTTGCCTTCCCTTACTTTTGATTGCCTTTGCTTCCTGCGATAAAAAAGACGAAAATGCCACTTTTCACAATGACTTGAAATTCTATAATTTAAACGGGGATGTAAAATCTGTTCAGGAAAGATCTTATGAAATTGTTGGTGGTGACGCGGTTGGAAATCTTAAAAGGGAAAACAGCGCAACTTATGATACTGATTTGGAATTTGACAAAAACAAGCAACTCATTGCCGAAAAAAGCTACCGATCAAACGGAAAATTATATTGGTCAAAAACATTTGAGTTCAAAGACCGACTACTGACACATGATGAATACCTGCCTGACAATGTGGTTTATAAAACGAAATATACATTCGTTGGCGATAACAATACTATTGTTTCAAAACGTGACAGAGAGGGAAGACAGATTCATAGAACGGTAAATACCTTTGAGAAAGGTCTTTTGACACAAAAGAGAATTTTTGACAATAACGACCAGTTAATTGAGCGATATACCTATGTTTATGACAAACAAGGCAATGCGCTTCAAGTGGCAAAACATACTGAATATGAAACGCTATATACCGACGTTTATGCTTATGATAATAAAAGAAATAAGGTATCTGATGCGCGTTTAGATAAGTTAGGAAAGCAAGCTTATAAAAACGTCATGACGTATAAAGATTCGTTGCTGACTTCGGCCATCGGCTTAAATGCGGAGGGAATTGAAGTTTCGATCGAAAAACGTTCTTATGACAAAAAAGGCAATCTATTAAACAAATCTTTTGAAGATTTAGAAAATAAAATGTCATCAAAAGAACTTTACCACTATGATGCGAAAGGAAATCTAATTGAGTGGATATTATTTGAAGGAAGCAACAAAATCCAAACAATTTCCTATGATTATGACGGACATAAAAATCTTACTGGTTTAAGAAGAATTAGTAACGATGGAACTGTACAAGAAAACAAAAAATATATCTACGAGTACGATGACCAAGGGAATTGGATTCGAAAAAATATCATAAATAACGATATGCCCGTGTTTGTCTTGGAAAGAAAAATAGAATATTATTAATAAAAAAGTCCCGATAAAATCGGGACTTTTTGCTTTTATAGATATCTAAGGTTATTTTAAACTTGCCAAGCTTTGCTCAACTGTAGCAATTTTTGATAAAGTGTCAGCTTCTTTTTTACGTTCCATTTCCAATACTTTTTCAGGAGCATTGTTCACAAATTTCTCGTTTGATAATTTGGCTTGAACAGATTTTAAAAAACCTTGGTTGTATTTTAATTCTTCCGTCAATTTTGCAACTTCTTCTTCCACGTTGATGGCACCGCTTATTGGCACAAAGTATTCATTCGATTTGGCACGGAAAGTCAACGCTCCATTCACTGCTTCAGAAACATATTCTAATGAACTGATGTTGCCTAATTTTGAAATAACAGAATCAAAATAGGTAGAAGCATCGTCGTTATTAATTCCTTTCAATTCAATTGCATCCTTAAACGGAATATTTTTGTCTTTTCTTATAGTTCTAATTCCAGAAATTACTTCAGCAGCAAAATCAAAATCAGCAATTATTTTAGAATCAAATGATTTTAATTCTGGCCAAGTCGAAACAATCAAAGCTTCTTCAGAAGTTCTTTCTGCAATAATTTGCCAAATTTCTTCTGTCAAAAATGGCATAAACGGATGCAACAATTTCAAATTGCTTTCTAACATTTCAATTGCTTTGTCAAACGTTTTTCTGTCGATTGGCGCTTGGTAAGCCGGCTTGATCATTTCAAGGAACCAAGAACAGAAATCGTCCCAAACCAATTTGTAAATCGCCATCAAAGCATCAGAAATTCTATATTTTTCAAAGTTGTCTTCGATTTCAGCCAAGGTTTGTTGCAGTTTTGCTTCATACCATTCAATCGCCACTTTTGAAGATTCTGGTTGCTCAATTTCGTCGCTTATCTCCCAGCCTTTTATCAAACGGAAAGCGTTCCAAATTTTATTCGTAAACGCTTTTCCTTGGTTGCAAAGTTCTTCGTCAAACATAATATCGTTTCCAGCAGAAGCGCTCAAAAGCAAGCCAACACGAACGCCATCAGCACTGAATTTCTCGATTAAATCCAATGGATCTGGAGAATTTCCTAATGATTTTGACATTTTTCTTCTTTGCTTATCACGAACCAATCCAGTTAAATACACATTTGTGAATGGTTTTTCTCCTGCGTATTCATAACCTGCGATAATCATTCTGGCAACCCAGAAAAATAAAATATCCGGACCTGTAACCAAGTCGTTTGTGGGATAATAATATTTAAAATCTTGGTTTTCAGGATTTACTATTCCATCAAAAACTGACATTGGCCAAAGCCAAGCTGAAAACCAAGTATCTAAAGCATCAACATCTTGACGCAAACCTTCAGCTTTCAAATCACTTTTTCCAGTTATTTTTTGTGCTAAAATCACAGCATCTTCAATCGTTTCTGCAACTACAAAATCTTCTTTTCCGTCACCATAGAAAAAAGCAGGAATTCTATGTCCCCACCAAAGCTGGCGCGAAATATTCCAGTCGCGGATGTTTTCCAACCAGTGACGATAGGTGTTATCAAAACGTTTTGGATATAATTTAATTTCTTCAGTTTCTAAAACCGCTTTGATTGCCGGTTTTACCAATTCTTCCATTTTTAAGAACCATTGGTCAGACAAACGTGGCTCGATTACCGCTTTTGTTCTTTCAGAAGTTCCTACTTTATTAAGGTGTGTTTCGGTTTTGGCTAGGCTTCCGTTTTCTTCTAATTCTTTTGCGATTTCTTCACGAACCACAAAACGGTCTTTTCCTTGGTAATGCAACCCGAAAGAATTCAAGCTCGCATCTTCGTTGAAAATATCGATTACTTCAAGATTGTGTTTGTCTCCTAAAGTTTTATCGTTCATATCGTGAGCCGGCGTAACTTTCAAGCAACCCGTCCCAAATTCGATATCCACATATTCGTCCTCAATAATAGGAATCACTCTTCCCGCAATTGGAACGATGGCTTTTTTACCTTTTAAATGTTTGAAACGTTCGTCATTTGGGTTGACGCAAATTGCTGTATCGCCAAAAATAGTTTCCGGACGCGTTGTCGCAACCGTCAAGAAATCTGAACTTCCTTCGATTTGGTATTTTAAAAAGTATAATTTTCCTTGTCTTTCTTCAAAGATTACTTCTTCGTCAGACAATGTTGTTTTTGCTTCTGGGTCCCAATTGACCATTCTGTAGCCACGGTAAATCATGCCTTTGTTATATAAATCAACAAAAGATTTGATTACAGAAGCTGACATATCTGGGTCCATCGTGAATTTTGTTCTTTCCCAATCGCAAGAAGCTCCGAGTTTTTTTAATTGGTCAAGAATTACGCCGCCGTATTTGTCTGTCCAATCCCAAGCGTGTTTTAAAAATTCTTCGCGAGTCAAATCATTTTTGTTGATTCCTTCGGATTTTAGCTTTGCAACAACTTTTGCTTCTGTGGCAATTGATGCATGGTCAGTTCCCGGAACCCAGCAAGCGTTGAAACCTTTTAATCGTGCACGACGAATCAACACGTCTTGAATCGTGTTGTTCAGCATGTGTCCCATGTGCAAGACTCCGGTCACGTTTGGTGGCGGAATGGTGATTGTGTAAGGTGTTCTGTGGTCTGGTTCTGAATGAAAATAATTGTTTTTCATCCAGTAATCGTACCATTTTTGCTCTACTGATTTGGCATCGAATTGTGCTGGAATTGTCATATTTCTTTGTGTTCGTTTCTTTAGATTGCTATTGCGTCACTGGTTCTGATGTTTACAAAAATGCGAAAAGTTTCTCAAATAGCCCCGATTGTAGCGGAAATCAAAAAAATTTCTTCTTTAGAAATTTTTTTATTGCAGCGGAAAGCGGGAACTTCGATGGCTGAAATTTTACTGTCTTTTTGCTTCAAAACCAAAAAAAATATTTGGTATGAATTTTGTAAAATACGTAGCACAAAAGTAATTAAGTAAGTGCAGTTTAAAAAATTAAGATTTAATAATTTGCACTTTAACGGAAACTATTTAATTTTACGGGTAATATTTAAAATTTTTGATGATGAAAAAACTACTAGGTTTATTTGCAATAGTGATGATTGGTTCTTCGGCGATGGCTCAAACGGGTCCGAAAATTGAGTTTAAAAAAGAAACTATTGATTATGGAACCGTGGCGAAAGGCGAAGATAACGGTTTGAGAGTTTTTGAATTTAAGAATACTGGCGATTCGCCGTTGGTGATTTCTGATGTGAAATCGAGTTGTGGTTGCACGGTTCCAACGAGACCGACAGAGCCGATCGCGCCTGGAAAAACGGGTGTGATTGAGGTTCAATATAATATGAATCCGGGGACGATTAATAAGACAATTACGGTGACTTCGAACGCTGTGAATAAGCAAGATGGCATGATTCCGCTGAAAATTACTGGAAATGTGATTGTGAAAGAAGAGGTGAATTTGCTGGAGAAAAAGAAAGCAATGCCAAGTTCATAAATTTTTAAGCCCGCAAATAGCGGGCTTTTTTTTAGATTATTTTTTTGAGTTGGAATTTGAATGCGATTGGCGTTCCGTTTCTTTCGATGTCGATGTAAATCCATTTTCCTTCTTCGGTTTGAAAAAGTTCGCTGATGTTTTGAAGCGTAAATTTGTGGATATTTCTTTTATTTAATCGCAAGATTTTATCGCCACTTTTTATTCCGGCGATTGCTGCAGGCGAATTCTCTCTTACAGAAACGACTTTAAAAATGGGTTTTAGGGAAAACTTATACTTGAAATCGTTGGCTCGATATACAATGTCGCCTTGTGTTTCCGCAAAATTTCTACCTGTCTTTTCTGTTACTGCTACTTTTTCTGGAATGTATTCGATGCCGCTGTGCTCAATTTCAAGACCGCTCATGTTATAATGAAAGGGTTTTTCAAAAAGTATATTTTTTTTGAGATACATTTTTTGGCCACTATAATCCAAAATTAAGTCGAATCGGTGCAAAATACCACCGCCAATCGAACCGTTTCTTCCTGTCACTAAGGCGCTCTTTGGAAAGTATGCTTTGTGCGGAAAGCAAACTAACGGTTCTTTTATATTAAAATCAGCAAATTTGAGCGCGTTAATTCTAGATCGTTTGCCAAAAACATCACCGCTCAAACCACGTCCTAAAATATCTTCGAAATAATTTTGTGAAGATTTTATGCTATCATTTTCAAAAAGCCAAAGTCCGTCGCCCAATCCGATGTCGATTAGTAATTTTAATTGCGTTAATTTTTTGTCGTCCAGATCCATTTCTACATTAATATAAGGGCGATTGTCGATAACTTTTATAGGAAATTGATGGTAGTTTTTTAGCTTTCTGCTTGAAAGAACACGTTTATCCTTGTGAATTGTAAGGATTTTTTTTTGATAATTTATTTCTAGAATATGGTTTTGAAAAAATGCATAACCTAAAATTCCGTTTACAGGAACTCCCAGTCTTGCTGAAAAATTGACATCCTGATTTAAAACAATTTGCAATGAAAAATCATCATTTTTGTATCCGGAAATATTGATTTTATTGTGGTTTGATTCTAAAGCTTCAATTGTTTGGTCTGATCCCAATCCGCGTAAATTAATTTTTTTAGGATGTTGAAATTCGATGGAATCTCTATCAGAAAGGCTGAAAATAATAGAATTTTCTGCACCGGTATCTAGCAACATGTTTAGTTTTGAACCATTTACATCGACAGGAATGACTATCAAATTATAAACCGATTCAAATGGAATTTTAATCTTATCGTGTTTAGAATCCCAAACAAAACCATCTTGAGCGTGGAGAGTCGAGCTTAAAAAAACGATTAATAATGATATAAATCTGTTCATCAAATTAGATTTTGGTTAAATATAGCAACATTTTGCTATTAATGGTATCATATCAATAAGTTCGGCTCCGATTTTATGTTGATTTCTTAATTATATTTTGCAAATTTGCAATCAAAATTAAAAAGTCATGCCAAGAATTTCTACAAAAGGTCAGCAAATGCCCGAATCACCAATTAGAAAATTGGTTCCCTATTCTGAAATTGCAAAAAAGAAAGGACATAAAGTATATCATTTGAATATCGGCCAACCGGATATTAAAACGCCGGATGTAGCCTTGAACGCTGTGAAAAATGCAGATATTACAGTTTTAGAATACAGTCATTCTGCTGGTTTTGAAAGTTACAGAAATAAGCTATCGCAGTACTACCAAACCCACGGATTACCGATAAATACTGCAGATATCATTATCACAACTGGTGGTTCCGAAGCATTGCTTTTTGCTATGGGAAGTACGATGGATCAAGGTGATGAGATTATTATTCCTGAACCGTTTTATGCTAATTACAACGGATTTTCAACGGCTTCTGGAGTAAATGTGGTTCCGGTAATTTCGACGATTGACGAAGGTTTCGCGTTGCCTCCAATTGCTGCTTTTGAGAAATTGATTACGCCAAAAACAAAAGCAATTTTAATTTGCAATCCTGGAAATCCTACTGGTTATTTGTATTCAAAAGAAGAAATTCTTCAATTGGCAGAAATCGTAAAAAAACACGATTTATTTTTAATTGCTGACGAAGTTTACCGCGAATTTATTTATGACGGTGAAGAACATTTTTCTGTAATGAATGTTCCTGGTTTAGAAGAACACGCAATTATGATCGATTCAGTTTCAAAACGTTACAGCATGTGTGGCGCAAGAATTGGTTGTATTGTTTCAAAAAATAAAGAAGTTATGGCAACAGCAATGAAGTTTGCTCAAGCCAGACTTTCTCCTCCAACGTATGCTCAAATTGCAAGTGAAGCCGCTTTAGAAACGCCACAAAGTTACTTTGACGCAGTAATTACCGAATATAAAGACCGTCGCGATACTCTAATCTCTGAACTTCAAAAAATTGAAGGCGTAAAAGTTGCTACACCAAAAGGTGCTTTTTATTGTATCGCAAAACTGCCGGTAAAAAGTGCTGACGACTTTGCTCAATGGCTTTTAGAATCTTATGATTTTAACGGAGAAACGGTTATGGTTGCTCCTGCAGCCGGATTTTATTCCACGCCAGGTGTTGGTTTAGACGAAGTTAGAATTGCTTATGTCTTGAAGAAGGAAGACTTGATCAAATCAGTTGAAATTTTAAAAGAAGCTTTGATAGCTTACAACAAATAAAAATTTAGCCTCATGAAAATGGGGCTTTTTTATTGTTGTTAATTTGATTACAATCAATTTGTTACCAAAAATAAGTTTGCGTAATTTTATACAAATTGAATTTATGAAAAATCTTTTTTACATAGTATTTTTATTTGCAATCATCGTTGGGTGTTCTACTTCAATGACAAACAAATCGTTTGAAACAGAACCAACCAAGATGACTGGCGACACAATTAAAATTGCAAACGAAGAATTGGAATATGAAGTAATCATCATCGATCCCGGATTCATAAATTGGTTCAATTCATATGCAAAGCCAAGAAATTACTATTCTCAAGACTATTTAGAAGCTAGAAATCGAGACTGGGTTTCAGGTTGGAACAATAAATTTTATACCGGAAGCCAGATTTTAGATATGCCAATTAACTATGACCGAACAACCGATTACGGTTACGAAGTAAATTATATGATTTTCAATTACCTCACTTATTTTCAATTAACAAATAATATTAAGCTCGGCAGTTTTGCGCCTCGACTTTAAAATTGTAGTTTTGCACTATATTAATTCAGTATGAATAAGCTTAAACAACGCTGGGGAATTACCTCTAACTTCCAGCTTCTCGTTATCTTTATAGTTTTTGCAATCAACGGCTCGCTTTCTGCCAGAATATCCTATTTTTTAATGGGATTGCTTGGAATTACTAAAGAAAATACGAACTGGATTTTATATATCGTTATAATGCTCGTCTTGGTTTTACCGCTTTATCCTTTTATGCTAATGGTTTTTGGATGGCTTTTTGGGCAATCAAAATTTTTCTTTCCGTTTGCAAAAAAGATGATCAGAAGCATGAAATTGGGGTTTTTATTACCGAAGGAAAAGGTTTAAAGATACTGAGTTACCGAAAAGCAAAACTTCAAAGTGCCAAAATTTATAAACTGAAAAAGCCAGAAGCATTTAAACTTCTGGCTTTTTTATTTAAATTTTAAACTTGATGCCTTATTTTTCTTTACTAAAATAATAAGTATAAATCCAAGTTAAAGTAAATGTTGGCAAAACATCTGTGAAAGGCAGTAATTCCTCAAGAAAAGAAATTACACCACCAATTTTCCCAACCGTTCCTTTATACATGCTCGCCAAAATGATCCCCGAAATCGGAGCCCAAGCGAAATCTGCAAATTCTCCAAAGAAAGGCAATGCGTAAGAAAACATTCCGATGGCGTCAAAAAGCAAACTCAACAATAATTGCTTTTGCTTTTTATCTGAAGCCGTTTTTATCTGAACTTGTTCTGTCATTTTCAGTTATTTAGTTTCTAATACTAACGCAAAACCAGTGCCAATTATTTTTTCAACTTATCAGAATATTGTTTTCTGACTTTTTCAACCTTTGGTGTAATCACATAACTGCAATATGATTTTCCTTTGTTTCTGGCATAATAATTTTGGTGATAATCTTCAGCTACATAGAATTTCGGAGCGGGAGAAACCTTTGTCACAACTGGTTTTCCAAAAGTATTTTCGGTATTTAAAACATTAATATAATCTTCTGTAATTTGCTTTTGAGTATCGTTGTGGTAAAAAACTTCGCTACGGTATTGCGTCCCAACATCCGCGCCTTGACGGTTTAAAGTCGTTGGATCGTGCGTTGCAAAAAATATCTCTAACAATTCTCCAAAGCTTATTTTTGCTGGATCAAAGGTAATTTGAGTTGCTTCTGCGTGACCAGTCGTTCCTGTTGAAACTTCGTCATAAGTAGGGTTTGCTACTTTTCCTCCCGTATAACCAGATTCCACTTTTTTAACTCCTTCTAATTCTAAAAAAATCGCTTCTGTACACCAAAAACATCCTCCACCAAATGTGGCGACTTCCAGTCCTTTTTCAACTTCCATCTTTACAGGCTCCTTGTTTTCTGAAATTAGTTGTTCCTTCTCTTTTTCTTTTGGCTGACACGAAATACTTATCAAGGTCAGCGCCGCAATCATCTTTTTCATTTTGTCCTTTTGTTTCTTAAAATTAATCAATAAATAAGCCAAATTTGGCGTCTTAACTAAACTTTATAAGTCAATATACGAAAGAATGTGCGCTTAAAGATGTGAAAGTTTTCCAAAACTTTGTTTCTTTGTATAAACCGAACAAAAAATGATTCAGGCAAAAAATCTACATAAATATTACGACAAGCTTCACGTTTTAAAAGGAGTTGATTTACACATTGAAAAAGGCGAAATTGTTTCTATCGTAGGAGCTTCTGGCGCAGGAAAAACGACACTTTTGCAAATTCTCGGAACCTTAGACAAACCAACTGTTGAAAATGAAACGTCATTAAAAATCAACAACGAAGATATTCTGAAATTGAGCGACAAAGCACTTTCAAGGTTCAGAAATTTGCAACTCGGATTCATTTTTCAGTTTCACCAATTACTTCCTGAATTTACCGCTTTAGAAAATGTTTGCATTCCTGCTTTTATCGCCGGAAAATCAAAATCAGAAACCGAAGTTGAGGCTAAAAAATTATTAGATTATTTGGGTTTATCACACAGAATCAATCACAAACCCGGAGAACTTTCTGGCGGAGAACAACAAAGAGTTGCCGTTGCGAGGTCGCTAATAAATAAACCAGCCGTGATTTTTGCCGATGAACCTTCCGGAAATTTAGATACGGCTTCTGCCGAAAACCTGCACCAATTATTTTTCAAATTAAGAGACGAATTCGGACAAACTTTCGTTATTGTGACTCACAACGAAGAGTTGGCGAATATGGCCGACCGAAAATTAATTATGTCTGACGGATTGATTCCTTAAGCATAAATTTAAAATCTGATTTAACGATTAATGACGAATTCTGAACTAAAAATTTTCCTCGACGAAAAGGTCGAATTGTATAATAATCCGAATTTTATTGAAAGTGATCCGATTCAAATTCCACATCAATTTTCTTTGAAGGAAGACATTGAAATTGCCGGATTTCTGAGTTCGATAATTGCTTGGGGCAACCGAAAAATGATCATCAATAATTCAAAAAAAATGATGGATTTGATGGGAAATTCTCCGTATGATTTCATCATCTCGCACCAAGATTATCAATTGGAAAGACTTGAAAATTTTGTCCACAGAAATTTCAACGGACAAGATTTTACCACATTTATCAAGGCTTTACAGAATATTTACAAAAATCACAACGGCTTGGAAGCGGTCTTCCTGAAAAATCAGGAAGCCAATTCGATGCAAAAAAGCATTCACGAATTCAAGAAACTTTTCTTTGAAATTGAACACCAACAGCGAACGCAAAAACACATTTCTGATCCGCTGAATAATTCTGCTGCAAAACGTATCAATATGTTTCTCAGATGGATGGTTCGCCAAGACAAAAAAGGCGTTGATTTTGGTATTTGGAAAACCATTTCTCCTTCAACATTATCATGTCCGTTAGATGTTCATTCTGGTAATGTGGCTCGAAAACTTGGAATCTTGACTCGAAAACAAAACGACGCAAAAGCCTTGGCAGAATTAGATTTGCAATTGCGAAAATTAGACCCAAACGACCCCGTAAAATATGACTTCGCATTGTTTGGTTTGGGTGTTTTTGAGGGATTTTAGTTTAGATTTTTAGAGCTTTTAGATTTTTAGACTTCTTAGACATTCTTAAATAGAAATATAATTTTCTCATAATCTAAGAAGTCTAAACATCTAACAATCTACGAAGTCTAACCTTCTAAGCTGTCTAAAAATCTAAGAAGTCCAAATTTTAACGTACCTTTGCACAAAATTTACACATTATGTCCACTTTTGAGCAATTAAATCTTCCAAAATCATTACAAAAAGCAATTGATGATTTGGGCTTCACCGCACCTACTCCAATTCAGCAGAAATCTTTTTCTGTTATTGCTTCAGGTCGCGATATGATGGGAATTGCACAAACTGGTACAGGAAAAACTTTTGCGTATCTTTTGCCTTTGCTGAAATTATATACGTTTACATCTACGCATACGCCAAAAATCGTAATCCTTGTCCCAACGCGTGAATTAGTAGTTCAAGTGGTGGAAGAAGTCGAAAAATTGACAAAATATATGTCGGTTCGAACGCTCGGAATTTACGGTGGCGTAAACATCAACACGCAGAAAAAGAACGTTTACGATGGAATCGATATCCTTGTGGGAACGCCTGGACGTGTGATGGATTTGGCTTTGGATAATGTAATTCGTTTTGACGAAACTCAAAAATTGGTTATTGATGAATTCGACGAAATGCTGAATCTTGGTTTCCGAGTTCAGTTGACTTCGATTTTGGCGATGATGAAACCAAAACGTCAAAACATCCTTTTTTCGGCTACGATGACTGAAGAAGTTGATGCCATTTTGAATGATTATTTTGATTTCCCGGAAGAAGTTTCGTTAGTCCCATCGGGAACTCCTTTGGAAAAAATCAAACAATTTAGATACAAGGTTCCGAATTTTAATACGAAGATTAATCTTTTGAAAAATCTTTTGACAAACGACGAAAGTATGTCAAGGATTTTGATTTTCGTAAACAACAAGAAATTCGTGGACATGGTTTATGACCGGATTGCGGAAGAATTTGAAGACCAATTTGGCGTAATTCATTCGAATAAGTCTCAAAATTACCGTTTGACCACGATGGAAAATTTCCAACAAGGAATTTTACGCGGAATTATTACGACTGACGTTATGGCGAGAGGTTTGGATATTTCTGACATTACGCACGTTATTAATTTCGATGTTTCGGAAGTTCCAGAACAATATATCCACAGAATTGGTAGAACCGGTCGTGCTGACAAAGATGGTATCGCCATTAGTTTTGTTAGTCCAAAAGAAGAAGAATTCTTTATCGAAAGTGAACTTTTGATGAATAAAGAAGTGGATGTGGCGCCGATTCCTGAAGATGTTGAACTTTCAACAGTTTTAATTGAATCTGAAAAAGTGAAACAACCGATTAAGCTTTTGATGAAAAAAGTGGCAAAAGGTTCAGGAGCTTTTCACGAAAAATCAGAGAAAAATAAGCAAGTCAATCTTGGTGGACCTGGAAAAACAAAACCTCGAAAAACGAAAGCTAGAAACCGTGGTGTGGAAAGAGCGCGTGATAAAAAGAGAAAAGATAAAGGGAAATAGGATACTATTTTGCCACTAATTCACGAATTTTAATTCCATTGAGGATTTTTAATTCGTGAATTCGTGGCATTTTTTTACTGTTTCGCAAAAACCAAACAAACTGGCGAACACAACTCGATTCTTTTTCCAGTGTCAGTAAGCTTTCCTGTGGTTTTATCAATCTTAAAAATCACCACATTATTGGTGTATTGGTGACCGACCAAAAGAAACTTTCCGGTTGGGTCAATCACAAAATTTCTCGGTCCTTTTCCTTTGGTATCGACTTGATTTACCAAATCCAAAGTTCCTTTTTTGCTTATTGCAAACGTATTTATTGTGTTTGCATCTCCCCTGTTTGTTGCATATAAAAATTTTCCGTCAGGCGAAATATGAATATCTGCCGAACTTGTTTCACCTTTAAAATCTTTCGCAACAATGGTAGTTTCTCGCAGTAATTTTAAAGAACCGTTTTTGTATTTGTAAATCGTCAAACTTCCGTCTAATTCGTGCAAAACGTAGACAAACTTCCCGTCATTGCTGAAAACCAAATGTCTTGGTCCGCTTCCCTTTTTAGTATCAATCGTTTCTTTTAAAGTCAAAACATCTTTGGAAGCATTTTTGTCATATTTATACACCAAAATTTTGTCCATTCCCAAATCATTGACTAAAACAAATTTCTTATCTGGCGAAAAATACGTCATGTGAACGTGTGCGCTTTCTTGTCTTTTTTCATTGGCACTTTTTCCTGAATGCTGAATAATCTGTTTTGCTTCAGTCAAACTTCCGTCAGCATTTTTTCCAAAAACCGTAATATTTCCACCAGAATAATTGGCAGAAATTACGTTTTTATCGTCATTGATGATGTAACAAGGGTCTGCTCCGTTCGTTTCCTGTTTGTTGAGAAAATTCAATTTTCCACTTTTTGGGTTAAACCCAAAAGAACTCACGGTACTTTCCTTTCCGTTTTCATTTACAGAATATACAAAATCATTCCCTTGTGAAACAGTCAAATAACTCGGATTAATTACGTTTTCTGTATTAGCTTTCAGCGAAAAATCTCCAGTATCAACACCAAAATCATAAACGTAAATTCCTTTGCTTTCACAAGAATTTGTGTAGGTTCCGATAATTAGATTGTAAATTTTATCTTGGGCATTCATTGAAATCGTGAGGGAAATTGCAAAAAGCAACAAACTGAGTTTTTTCATTTTGGAAAATTTATAAACTGCAAAAATAAGGGTTCGAAATCCAAAAGCATCTTCAGAAAATGTTAATTTAATATTTCAAAAAAATCCCGAAAGTAACAATGACAACTCCCAACAAATTCGTATTTTTGACAAACTTTCATTGAATGCAGTTCAAACATCCGGAAATTCTTTACTTTCTTTTTTTATTGGTCATTCCAATTCTGGTTCATTTGTTTCAATTGCGTCGCTTCAAAAAAGAATATTTCACTAACGTCCATTTTTTAAAAGAGCTTGCCATTCAGACTCGTAAGAGTTCAAAACTGAAGAAATGGTTGCTTTTATTGACCCGATTATTTTTATTGGCGTGTTTGATTATTGCTTTTGCTCAACCCTTTTTCCAAGCAAAAGATTCAAAAGGAATTACAAACGAAATGTTTATCGTTTTAGACAATTCATTTTCGATGCAAGCCAAAGGAAAACAAGGCGAATTGATGAAAAGAGCAGTTCAAGAATTGCTAGAAAACGCACCTGAAAACCAAACTTTTTCTCTGATTACCAATTCAGAAACATTTTGGAACACCGACATAAAATCCATTCAAAAAGAGTTGCAAAACCTGAAATACAGCGCTTCCTCTTTTCAGTTGGATAATTTAATGGCAAAGATTAAATCGAGAAAATCACCTTATAATAAAGATGTTGTCGTGATTACAGACGCCGTTGGTTTGGAAGCAAAACAGTTAAAAAGTATCGACAGCACTTTCAATACCTATTTCATAATTCCGAAAGCGGAACAGAAAAATAACGTTTCGATTGACAGCGTTTATATCAACCAAACTTTAGATAATTTCTATGAAATTGGAGTAAAACTTTCTTCGTATGGAGAAAATGAAGATGATATTCCGATTGCTTTGTACAATGATAAAAAACTAATTGCCAAAACAGTAGTAAAATTTAAAGGCAAAGAAAAGTCAATCAATTTTACAATTCCAAAGGAAGATTTTAACGGTTACGCGTCGATTGAAGACAATGCGTTGCAATATGACAATCAACTGTTTTTCAGCATTTCGAAACCAATTAAAACGAATGTAATCAGTATTGGCCAAGTTGAAAAAAGCGCGTTTTTACGAAAAATTTATGCTGATAAAGAATTCATTTACAGCAATTTTGACATCAAATCTTTGGATTACAATCAACTTGAAAAACAAGATGCGATTGTATTAAATGAAATTCAGGAAATTCCGCAGGCTTTGCAAACCACTCTAAAATCTTTTGTGGAAAAAGGGGGAAATTTAATTGTGATTCCTTCGCAGGAAAGTTCTATTTCCAACTTAAATAGTTTGATGCAAAATTTTGGTGGAATTCAGTTTAAAACTTTGGAGAACAAAGAAAAATTAGTTTCAAAAATTGCTTTCAGCCATCCGCTTTATAGTACGGTTTTTGAGAAAAAAATTGATAATTTTCAATATCCAAATTTTAAAAATTCGTTCGCCATTTCCAGCGCTTTTCCGTCAATTTTGGGATTTGAAGACCAAAGTTCGTTCTTGACGGCGATTCAAAATCCAGTGAGTTCAGTTTATGTTTTTTCAGCTCCGATAAATAAGGAAAATTCTAATTTCCAGAATTCGCCATTGATTGTTCCAACGTTTTATAATATGGCGCAAAGCAGTCAGAAAACGGGAATTAATGCTTTGACAATTGGCGAAAATAGTCCGTTTTTAATTGATCCCTTATTGTCAAAAGACGAAATTTTAGAAATCAAAAGTCTTTCGGAAAATGCTGAAAAATTTATTCCGATGCAACAGATTTTGAATAACAAAGTGAAATTGACATTCAACGATTTTCCGCAGGAAGCTGGAAATTTCGGAATCTATAAAAAAGACGAACTGCTGAAAAAAATCAGCTTTAATTATAAAAAAACTGAAAGCGATTTGTCATCGTCAAACGAAGCTTTGCTTTCTGATTTTAACGTAATCGACAGTATTGACAACGTTTTTGACACGTTACAAACCGACAGAACCGACAACGAAATCTGGAAATGGTTTGTGTTTTTAACGCTTTTATTTTTAGTTACAGAAATTTTGATTCAGAAATTTTTGAAGTAAAAATAAAAAAAAGTTGCCACAGATTTAAAGGATTCAAATGATTTATAGAATAGAAAAAAATCCGTGGAAATCATTTTAATCTGTGGCGAAAAACTATTATCAAAAAAAAGACACAGATTTAAAGGATTAAATGATTTAGAAAGAAAAAATCCGTGGAAATCATTTTAATCTGTGGCGAAAATCCCTTTAATCTGTGGTAAAAAAAAGAATTTACAACAACACAACACGCATAAAATATGAACCTGATTATTCGACAAGCAAAAATCATTGACCCGAAAAGTCCGAATCACAACCAAACGGCCGACATTCAAATTGAAAACGGCGTTATCACAAAAATTGGAAGCCAGCTTTCAAATCCAGATAATTTTGAAACTTTGGAATTGGAAAACCTGCACGTTTCTCAAGGTTGGTTTGATTCAAGCGTAAGTTTGGGCGAGCCTGGTTTTGAAGATAGAGAAACGATTTCAAACGGTTTAAATACAGCCGGAAAGAGCGGTTTTACTGCAGTTGCCATGCAACCCAACAGCTTTCCGATTGTGGACAACCAACAAAATGTTAGCTTCGTGAAAGGCAAATCAGTTGGTTTTGCAACTGATTTATTTCCGATTGGCGCTTTAACAAAATCAAGCGAAGGAAATGATTTGGCTGAACTTTTTGATATGAAAAACTCTGGAGCCGTTGCTTTTGGAGATTATAACAAAAGTCTTTCGAATGCGAATCTTTTGAAAATCGCTTTGCAATATGTGCAAGATTTTGACGGTTTGGTAATTGCTTATTCGCAAGATTCAAATATTAAAGGAACCGGAGTGGCGAACGAAGGAATTGTCAGCACAAGATTAGGATTGAAAGGAATTCCGGCTTTAGCCGAAGAATTGCAGATTTCGAGAAACTTATTTATCTTGGAATATACTGGAGGAAAATTGCACATTCCGACGATTTCTACGGCAAAATCTGCGCAATTAATTCAAGAAGCAAAAGCAAAAGGCTTGAACGTAACGTGTTCAGTGGCGGTTCACAATTTGGTTTTGACCGATGAAAAATTAGACGGTTTTGATACTAGATTTAAAGTTACACCACCATTGCGGAGCGAATCAGATAGAAAAGCTTTGGTTGAAGCTGTAAAAAATGGTACGATTGATATGATTACTTCAGACCATAATCCGATGGATATTGAGCACAAAAAGATGGAATTTGATATGGCAAAAAACGGAACGATTGGCTTGGAAAGTGCTTTTGGAGCTTTGCTGACAGTTCTTTCTTTGGAAACTGTAATTGAAAAATTGACTTCCGGAAAAGAAGTTTTTGCAATTGAAAATTCAGAAATCAAAGAAGGAAATGTTGCTAATTTGACGCTTTTCAACCCAGAAGGAAATAGGACATTTACGAAAGAAAATATTTTATCAAAATCTAAAAACTCGGCTTTCCTTGGACAAGAAATGAAGGGAAAAGCGTATGGAATTTTGAATAATAAAAAATTGGTTTTAAATAAATAAGTTATGCAAAATACCGTTGAAGAAGGAAAAAATATTGCGCTAATCAGCCACATCACAATCATTGGGACAATTATCGCAATCATTTTAAACAACGACAAAAAGAATACTTTTGCGTCATTTCACATTCGCCAAACACTCGGAATATTTCTTTTATTTTTCGCTTTGGGATATCCGGTTGGGCTTTTTGATGATTGGATGATTTCATCGTCTTTGTACATTTTCATCTTTATTCTTTGGGCGTACAGCTTTGTGAGCGCGCTTCAGGGACAGATGAATTTGATTCCGTTGCTGGGAAGTTTTTTCCAAAAATTCTTTAAAAATCTTACTTAAAATAAATGAAATCGAACATTGAATATCTCATCAGAGAACCAAAAATAAAGAAAGAAAAAAATCCGTTGTTGCTTTTGCTTCACGGTTATGGAAGCAACGAGGAAGATTTATTTTCGTTCGCATCAGAGCTTCCAGAGGAATATTACGTCGTTTCTGCTCGCGCGCCTTATGACTTGCAACCTTACGGACACGCTTGGTATGCCATCACTTTTGACGCGGACCAAAATAAATTTTCTGATGACGACCAAGCGATTGAATCACGAGATTTGATTGCGAGATTCATCAACGAATTGGTTGCTGAATTGCCGATTGACTCCGAAAATGTGACTCTGATTGGTTTCAGCCAAGGAACGATTTTGAGCTATGCGGTGGCTTTAAGTTACCCCGAAAAAATCAAGCGAGTTGTGGCTTTGAGCGGTTATTTGAACGAAGGAATCTTGGCTTCTGGTTATGAAACTAAAGATTTCAAAAACCTAAAAATGTTTGTTTCTCACGGAACTCAAGACCAAGTTATTCCTGTGGATTGGGCGAGAAAAGCTCCGGAAGCATTGAAAAATATAGGAATTGAAGTGGATTACAAAGAATATCCAATTGGTCACGGTGTTTCACCCCAGAATTTCCACGACTTGAAAAATTGGTTGGAGAGAAATTAAAAATTACCGCAGATTTGCAGATTAAAAGCAAAAAAACGCACATTAGTTCTTCTATTCGACTTTTAAGCTTCGTGTCGCTGATTTTTTAGTAAAATGAAAAACCGTAAATTCTAAAAATTGATTTTAGAATTTACGGTTTTTATATTTTTAATCTGCGAATCTGCGGTAGTTTTTCTAATCTTCGGGATTGTCGCTTCCGGTGATAACTTCTTCGTTAATCATGGCGCCAGCATACATAATGGAATCACCTTTTTTAAGCGTAAATCCTTTGTCAGTCAGCAATTGCCATTCATCTTTAATGTATGGTTTTCCTTCTGATTTGCGTTCCATAATTACCGAAGATTTATAATTTGGAAGAAATAATTCGGCTTTATTTCCGTCTTCTTCTAAAACCGCAAACGCACTGATAACTGGGTCTCCCGCTTTAATTTCTGTGGCAGGATTTAAACGAATTCCGTCTTCAAACGGACGAATGCAAGCTTTCTTTAAAATAGACCATTTATAACCTGCAGAAGTCACGCATCCGTTTTCATCTTTGTCAATTCCCACAACTTTTGCCAAGCTATCTTTCTCGATTCCAGCGTTATCGGATGAACCACCCAAATCTCTACACGAAACTAAGGAAACAGGAATCATTAAAAGGAAAAGCATCTTTTTCATAAGGGGAATAGTAAATTGTTTGGTCTATAAAATTATAAAAAAATCTTCTATTTCAGCGTTTTTGGATAAATAAAAGTATCCATTGTCTCAAACTCCGTTGGCTTTCCTTCATTCTTATAGTACTTAATCAAAACTTCACCCCAAGCACCGCCAACATTGAAATCTGCAATAATCCATCGGTGATTTAAAATCTTAATTTTGTTGATAATCGGCTTGCTTCCGTTGATTAATTCATATTTTGTCAGCGGATTTCCAGTAGGATTTTCGTTCAAGGAACTGATTTCGTCTTTGATTTCCGAAGCCAATTTGGTTACGTCATAATCTTCAAAATATTCAATCGCATTATCATTATATTCCAAAGAAAAATAATTGGCGTCCATAATTTGATTGTTCAGCGACGCAATCGAATCTTTTTTTGCCTTTGATTCCTTTTGAAAAGTTGCAATTCTATCTTCTTCTGACTTCGCTTTTTTCGTAAAATACATATACGTAAATATGTTCAAAAGCACCGAAAATATAAATAAGTAAACTATCGTTTTTTTCATTATTGTAAGTTAAATCGTTATTTCTAAATTATCATAAGCCAAAAATACATTCTCCGGAAGTCGTTGCTGAACTTCCTCGTGAAAGCCCATCGTGTGGCTGATGTGTATCAAATAAGCTTTTTTTGGTTTGATTAAATTGATAAAATCTAAAGCTTCCTGCAAACTAAAATGCGAATGATGTTCTTCCTCTCGCAAAGCATTTACAACCAAAACGTCTAAATTCTGAAGTTTCTCAATTTCAACATCTTCAACGGTTTTTACGTCGGTCAAATAGGCAAAATCATCAATTCGATACCCAAAAACCTGCAAATCGCCGTGCATCACATTTATGGGAATTGCTGTCTTATTTCCTATTTTAAAATTCTTATTGTTTTCAACTAAAATTGGTTCAACCGAAGGCGCTCCAGGATATTTATTCACGGTTTCAAAAACGTAAGCAAATCGCTGTTGCAATGATTCTAAAACGCGTTCGTGCAGATAAATTGGCATATTTCCTTGCTTGAAGTTGAAAGGCCGAATATCATCAATTCCCGCGGTGTGGTCAGAATGTTCGTGAGTGAACAAAATTCCGTCGACTTTTTGGCATCCAGAAGTAAGCATTTGCTGTCTGAAATCAGGGCCACAATCAATTACAAAAGAGTAATTTTCCCAAGAAATCCATACTGAAACACGCAATCTTTTGTCCTTAAAATCGTTACTATGACATACGGGATGGTCGCTTCCGATGACCGGAATGCCTTGAGATGTTCCTGTACCTAAAAAATAGACTTTCAAGTGCCGTTAATTTTTTACAAAAATAGCATTAATTCCCTTTAATAAAAGCCCTATTTTGTTAACTTTGCAATGTATTATCACAATTATGAGAAACGACGACAACGAAATTACATTAAAAGGAGATAGAGTTATTGAGCAAATTCCTTCAGTTAAGGACAAGGCTTTGCGTATCAACTTGAACGAAAATATTTACGGAACATTTGCTGAAATCGGTGCCGGACAAGAAACGGTAAGACACTTTTTTAGAACTGGCGGTTCTTCAGGAACGATTGCAAAGGCGATGTCTGCGTATGACAAAGATTTTAGCGACGCCATTTATGGTTCTGAAACTGACGGAAGATATGTGACGGAAGCGCGTTTGAAAAAAATGCTTTCTCACGAGGTTCGTTTGGTGGAACAACGTTTAAATCGTGATAAACACCCAAGCAAAATGTTTTTTAGCTACGCAAATACGGTGGCGACAATTGATTTTGCAAAACAATTTAAAGGTCACGGTTGGGTTGGAATTAAGTACCAAATTGAACCTGACGAAGATTATAACGAAATTGTACTTCACATTCGCTTTAAAGAAACTGACGCCAGATTACAACAAGAAACCCTTGGAATTCTGGGAGTTAACTTAATTTATGGTGCTTTTTATAAATACAACGACCCTAAAAAATTACTTCGTTATTTGTACGACCATTTGGATAAAGACCAATTGGAAATCGATACAATTAACTTCTCCGGACCCCGTTTTGCTGATGTTGACAATCGTTTGATGAGTTTGCAATTGGTTAAAAACGGAATGACTGACGCGGTAATGTTTGACCCAGACGGAAATAACGTTTTGCCTGCGGCGGTGCTTTACAAGAAAAATATTTTGGCTTTGCGCGGAAGTTTCCGTCCGGTTACAAAAGTCAATATGGATATGTACAAAAAGTCGCTTGAGATGTTTCTTGAGGAAAATAAAGTACAGAAGGAAAATACGTTGGTTGTTTTTGAAATCACGCTTTCGAATCTTCGTTCGGATGGTGAAATTGACGAACGCGATTTTATGGACAGAGCCGAATTGCTTTGTTCTTTAGGTCAATATGTTATGATTTCGAACTTCCAGGAATATTATAAAGTGGTTGAATATTTCTCAAATTACACTAAAGCCAGAATGGGATTGGCAATGGGTGTCAACAATTTAGTGGATGTTTTTGATGAGAAATATTACCGTCATTTGAGCGGAGGAATTTTAGAAGCTTTCGGTAAATTATTCTACCGAGATTTGAAAGTTTTCTTGTATCCAATGAAAGATGAAAACGGAATCGTGGTCAATTCAGAAAATCTGAAAGTGCATCCACGAATGAAAGAATTGTATAAATTCTTCAAATTCAACGGAAAAGTGGTTGATATTACCGATTTTGACGAAAACGACTTGGAAATTTTCTCAAGAGAAGTACTGAAAATGATTAGCAAAGGAAAACCAGGCTGGGAAGAAATGCTTCCAAAAGGTATTGCTGAATTAATCAAGAGAGATAATCTTTTTGGGTATGACCCAAAGAAATTGATGGAAGAAAGCACAAATTAGTTTGCAGTGTTCAGTTTGCAGTTAGCAGGATTTAGATTGCGGTAATTATTTCGCAGTAAGCAGTTTGCAGTTTTTACTATTCAGTTTTTGAACAACAATTATATAAAATTTTAAAAAGCGGTATTCAAATTGAGTACCGCTTTTTTGGTTTTATTTTTTTTTCAATTTGCCAACTAAATACTTAAACTGAAATCTGCAAACTGAAATCTGAATACTATTTCAATATTTGGTTAGCGTGCGCTTTCGTTTTTACATCAGAAATTACATCTTCGATAATTCCTTCTTCGTTGATGACAAAAGTCGTTCTGTGGATTCCATCGTAGGTTCTTCCCATAAATTTTTTTGGTCCCCAAACCCCGAATGCCTGAATGACTTCTTTTTCTTCGTCAGCCAAAAGCGGGAACGGAAAACTGAATTTGTCTTTAAATTTCAATTGTGCTTTTTGCGAATCAGCGCTTACTCCAAGAAGTTCGTAATTATTTGCTTTGAAACGCTCAAAGTTATCTCTCAAGTCACAAGCTTCGGCCGTGCAACCTGGAGTATTTGCCTTTGGGTAAAAGAAAACGACTAATTTTTTTCCTTTGTAATCTTCTATTTGGCGGAATTTTCCGTCTTGGTCAAAACCCGAAAAATCAGGCGCCTTATCTCCTATTTTTAGCATAATTTATTTATGATTTTAGATTTGTAATTGATTCTTGCAATTGAAATCGTAAATTTACAGCTATAAAATTAGCTAAAATGACCAAAAAAGAACGCGCTTCTTTCGTTATAACTACGTTAAAAGAATTATATCCCACGATTCCCATTCCGTTAGACCACAAAGACCCTTACACTTTGCTAATTGCGGTTTTGCTTTCGGCGCAATGTACGGATGTGCGCGTGAACCAAATTACGCCGTTGCTTTTCGCGAAAGCCGATAATCCATATGATATGATAAAAATGTCTGTGGAAGAAATTCAGGATATTATTCGTCCGTGTGGTTTGTCTCCGATGAAATCTAAGGGAATTTATGGGCTTTCTCAAAATCTGATTGAAAAATATAATGGTGAATTGCCGAAGAGTTTTGAAGCTTTAGAATCTTTTCCAGCCGTTGGTCACAAAACGGCAAGTGTTGTAATGTCACAAGCTTTTGGCGTTCCTGCATTTCCAGTTGACACTCATATTCATCGATTAATGTATCGCTGGGGTTTGTCAAGCGGAAAAAATGTAGTGGAAACCGAACGCGATGCGAAGAAAATTTTTCCGGAAGAAACTTGGAACGAATTACACTTGCAAATGATTTGGTATGGACGAGAATATTCTCCGGCAAGAGGCTGGAATTTAGAAAAGGATATTATTACCAGAACAATTGGTAATAAGAAAATCTTGAAAGAATTGGAAAAGAAATAACCGCAGATTCACAGATTTTTATCTTTTAAAGAAATTACAAAAAATGCAATAATATAATAGATTTACAGATTATAATTTTAAAAATCTGTGAATCTGCGGTGGACAAAAAAAAATATCCCGATAAAAATTATCGGGATATTAATTAATTAGCGATTGATTCAAATTTCAACCCGTTTACTTTGATAAAGCTCAAGGCTTTAGAGTAATTCAATAAAAACGATATTGTCTCTTTTTTTGGTTGCATTTGTTTTGTTGCTAATGTTTTTTTAGAGTAGATTTTTGCCATATTGATTATGTTTGTTTCTACTTTAACGCAACAAATTTCTGAATATTGTTAATTTGTCAAGATAATTTGATGCTTGTCAATAACTTTTCTCAAATTCATCAACGCATAACGCATTCTTCCCAAAGCTGTATTGATGGAAACACCCGTCAATTCAGAGATTTCCTTAAAACTAAGGTCTTGATAAATTCGCATTACCAACACTTCTTTTTGGTCATCTGGAAGCTCTTCGATTAGCTTTTTCAAGTCACTTTCCACTTGATTGGTAATCATTGTGCTCTCAATATTTGGGCAATTGTCTGACATTATCGAGAAAATAGAAAATTCTTCTGTCTCTCTAAACATTGGCATTTTTTTGTTTTTTCTGAAATGGTCCACAATTAAGTTATGCGCAATTCGCATCACCCAAGGAAGAAATTTACCTTCTTCATTGTAAGAACCTGATTTTAAAGTTTTAATAACTTTAATGAAAGTATCTTGAAAAATATCATCCGTAATATCTCTGTCAGATACTTTAGAATAGATAAATCCGTAAATTTTTGATTGGTGCCTATCGATTAGAGAAGCCAGGGCATTTTCGTCACCTGCGACATAACTCTTTACCAATAAAGCGTCTGGGAGTTGAACATTAGCCATAATATTACCTTTTAGTTTTTGGTTGTAATTGAAATCGTAATTCTAAAAAAGTAATGTTTTTGTAATAGGCAAATGTTAAATTAAGATTAATGTTGAGCCAAATATAGCTAATTTATTTTTATACTTCAAAATAAATTTTTGAATTTTAACATAAATCGTACAATAAAAGTAATTTTAACAAACAATTGCCAACTGAAATCGCATTGTTTCTTTAGATTTATCAGTACGTTAACAGAGATTGAAAAAGATTATTTAGAAATTAGTCCGATGACACTTCCCTATTATTTAATTACCTTTGTGGTATTCAAAAACTGCTATGATTACTGATATTACAAAAATCGAACCAAAGTCTAATATAATTATAAAAGGTGCTCAAATTCACAATCTTAAGAATTTGGACGTCGTGATTCCGCGCAATAAATTAGTCGTAATTACAGGACTTTCTGGTTCTGGAAAATCGAGTTTGGCGTTTGACACTTTATATGCCGAAGGACAAAGAAGATATGTGGAAAGTTTGTCTTCGTATGCAAGACAATTCTTAGGGAGATTGGACAAGCCAAAAGTGGATTACATCAAAGGAATTGCGCCAGCAATCGCCATTGAGCAAAAGGTAAACACCACAAATGCGCGCTCAACCGTGGGAACTTCTACCGAAATTTATGATTATTTAAAGTTGCTTTTTGCAAGAATCGGAAAAACATTTTCTCCGATTTCTGGTCAAGAAGTGAAAAAAGATACGGTTTCTGACGTGATGAACGACGTCAAAAACTTTGAACTTGACAGCAAATGGTTGCTCCTCGCTCCTATTCATTTGGAAGAAGGACGTGCTTTGGAAGACAAACTGAAAGCGCTGTTACAACAAGGTTTTGCAAGGATTTTGGTCAATAACGAAATGGTTCGTTTGGATGAAATCGAAAATCATTCTTTAGACAACAAAGACATTCTTTTGATTATCGACAGAATTGTTTTAAATCCCGAAGTTTCTGGAGAAGAAGAATTCTATAATCGTCTGGCAGACGCTGTTCAGACTGCGTTTTACGAAGGAAAAGGAATTTGTTATTTGCAAGAATTAGGCACAGAAAACAGAAAAACATACAGCAGTAATTTTGAGTTGGACGGAATTCAATTCTTTGAACCAAACGTGCATTTGTTCAGTTTCAATAATCCGTATGGCGCTTGTCCGACGTGTCAAGGTTATGGAAATATCATCGGAATTGATGAAGAATTGGTGATTCCAAATACCGCTTTATCGATTTTTGAGAACGCAATTTATCCGTGGAGAGGCGAAAGTATGAGCTTTTACCGAGATGAATTGGTGAAAAAAGGACACAAATTTGATTTCCCGATTCACAAGCCTTATTTTCAATTGACTGACGAACAAAAAGCGTTGGTTTGGAAAGGAAATAAAGACTTTGTCGGATTGAACGATTTCTTCAGAGAATTGGAAGTTAAAAACTATAAAATCCAGAATCGCGTGATGCTTTCGCGTTATCGAGGCAAGACGAAATGCCCTGATTGTCGCGGAAAACGTCTTCGAGATGAAGCGAATTACATCAAAATAAATAACAAGACGATTTCTGATTTGGTCGATTTGCCAATCAAACATTTGGTTACTTTTTTCAAAAATTTAGAGCTTTCTGAATACGATATTAAAGTCGCGAAAAGATTGCTTTTGGAAATCAACAACCGTTTGGCTTTTTTGACTGAAGTTGGTTTGGATTATCTGACTTTGAACCGAAATTCAGCCACGCTTTCTGGTGGAGAATCACAGCGAATCAATTTGGCGACTTCTTTGGGAAGCAGTTTGGTGGGTTCGATGTATATTTTGGATGAGCCAAGTATTGGTTTGCATCCAAAAGATACCGAAAGATTGATTAAAGTTTTGCTTTCGCTAAGAGATTTAGGAAATACCGTAATTGTTGTTGAACACGACGAAGATATTATGAAATCGGCCGATATGATTATTGATATTGGTCCCGAAGCTGGAACTTTTGGCGGAGAATTAGTCGCGCAAGGAACGTATGATGAAATCTTGAAATCGAGTTCTTTAACTGCCAAATATTTGAACGGAGAAGAAAAAATCAAGACTCCGAGAATCCGTAGAAAATATAAAAATTTCATTGATATAAAAGGTGCTCGCGAAAACAACCTTCAGAATATTGACGTTCGTTTTCCTTTGGAAGTTTTGACTGTGATTACTGGAGTCTCAGGTAGCGGAAAAAGTACGTTGGTGAAGAAAATTCTTTTTCCAGCGATGCAAAAAGTATTGGAAGGCGTTGGAGAAAAAGCCGGACAATTTACGGAGATGACCGGAAGTTATCAGGCAATTAAGCACATTGAATATGTGGACCAAAATCCGATTGGAAGAAGTTCGCGTTCGAATCCGGTGACGTATATCAAGGCTTACGACGATATTCGTGATTTATTTGCAAAGCAGAAATTATCTCAAATAAGAAATTATCAGCCAAAACATTTCTCTTTTAATGTGGACGGAGGCCGTTGTGAAACCTGCAAAGGCGAAGGTTCTATCAACGTGGAAATGGTTTTTATGGCCGATGTTCAATTGCTTTGCGATACTTGTAATGGAAAACGTTTCAAGAAAGAAATTTTAGAAGTGGCTTACGAAGGAAAAAATATCGATGATATTTTAACGATGACTATCGACGATGCTGTTGACTTTTTCAAAAATAATAACCAGACGAAAATTACGCAGAAATTACAGCCTTTGCAAGACGTTGGTTTGGGTTATGTTCAATTGGGACAGTCGTCTTCAACGCTTTCTGGTGGCGAAGCACAGCGTATCAAATTGGCATCATTTTTGGTCAAAGGAGCTACGAAGGACAAGGCATTATTTGTTTTCGATGAGCCAACGACGGGCTTGCACTTCCACGATATCAAGAAATTATTGGCGTCGTTTGATGCACTTTTAGACAAAGGACATTCGATAATTGTGATTGAACACAATTTGGATTTAATAAAATGTGCCGATTATATTATCGATATTGGTCCAGAAGGTGGCGAAAATGGAGGACAATTAATTGCTTCTGGAACACCGGAAGATATTGTAAAAAACAAAGCTTCTGTTACGGGAAAATATCTAAAAGAAAAGCTATAGACTTGTTTAACACTATTTTATAAGTTTCAGGATGTGACATTTAAAAATTTGGCACGAAACTTGAAATAATATTTAATATAAGAATTGGTTATTCTCATACATAATAAAAATATTTGAAAGTTTAATAATTTGGTTGATTATTAAAATTGGTTGGTTAGGTTTGTTATAAATCCCGTGACTGTGAGGTTTGCGGGATTTATTGTTTTTTGACGTGACCGAATACTTTGGAAATAAGACTATTAATAACGTGATTAATATCCGTAGAAATTTTGAAAATGTAATTTAGATAGACGTAAATAATTGTAATCAAAATGGATTTCAACGTAATATTTAAATAAGGATTAAAGGGAAATTCCCAGAAGTAAAACCCTAAAAATAAGACAGTTATTATTACAAATGATTTAAAAGTGCTTGCCGTAAACGGATACAATTTCATTTTTTTTACCACAAATAAAAGTTTAATCGTGTTGTAAACAAAAATCGAAATCAGCGTTGCCAAAGCCGAACCAGTAATTCCATAAATCGGAATAAAAATCATATTCAAGACAATCATCATCACCACTAAAAGTAATCCAAAAACCATCACCCAACGATAATATTTGGTGTTCAAAATGATGGCGTTGTTATTCCCCAGAATCACATCGTAAAATTTCCCCAATCCAATCAAAAATACGCTCATCAGACCCGCTTCATAATCACCTGGAATCACAAGATACATTTGGTTGATATTTAAGAAAATCCCGAGCATAACTAAACCTCCAAAAACCTGCAGATTGATTGCACTTTTCTTGTATAAATCGTTCAATTCGTCCATTTTTTCCTCGCCCATTAATTTGGCCGTAATCGGATAAATAATCTGAAGCATCGCGCGACTCGGCACGGCAATTACGGTCGCAATATAAATCGCCACCGAATATTCGGCATTCTTGCTGATTTTTTCATAGGCAGGAATCATGACTTTGTCAAAATCCAAAAGCAAAACCGCCACGCTTCCTGATAAAATAATGAAAAAAGCATAGCTGAAAATCTCCTTTATATTTTCTGGAATTTCAAATTTGATAACTGGTGTTTTTACGTAAAAAGCATAACCCATCATCGCAATCATCTGTAAACCGTAAGCTCCTGTGATGCAATACACAAAAGTCACTTTGTCGATATAACCCCAGAAAACGGCAAAAAGTAAAAGTGTCGTAACGATTCTAACAAAAACTTCGCTGATAAAATTCCCAAAAACCGATTTCATGTGGACTTTTACCCAAGCGTAAAATATCTCAAAATAGCCCATAAACAGGCCGATTATCGGAATCAACCAAATAAAAGATTCTACTGTCGGATTTTTTTCTACAATCCATGACGTGATGAAATCATAGCCAAAAAAAGTGATAATACTTATCGGGACAATCAAAAGGAACGGCATCAAAAGCATGAAACTCAAAAACTTCTCGCGCTCGTTCTCGTCTTTATATTTTGAATAGTAGCGAATCAACGTACTTTGAACGCCAAAAGCCATCAACGGCATCATGATATTTCCGGCAGAAAGCAAGAACGAAACGATTCCGTAATGTTCTTTCCCAAGGAAACTTGTGTAGAGAAATAACGCATTCACAGCGCCAATCCCGAAACCAAAATAGGTAATGGCAATGTTTTTGGCAGACTGATTTAATACGATTCCCATTTAAGATTGCAGATTTTAGATTTCAGATTTCAGAACTTTCGAGAGTTTTTCAGTCAAGCTTTTTCTGCTATATTGTTGCAAACCGACAGCATTTGCCTTCAAATTCCCTTTTTTAAATTCTTCGTAATATGTTAAAATGGATACTTTTAATTTCTCGATTTCATCGTATTTTACAAAAATTCCTGTGTTTGTATTTTTAATGATTTCGGCAAAATCAGAACCTTCAGGACCAATAGCAATTATCGGTCTTTCGGAAACCATATATTCGAATAATTTCCCTGGAATAATACTTTTAGTTTCCTCAGAATCAATTTCTATCAAAAGTAAAACCTGTGATTTTCTTTGGTGTTCGACCGCTGTTTTATGCGAAACGTAACCCAAATTATTGACGTATTTATCTAGTTTAAATTCTGAAATGGCATCCAAAACTTCTTGGCTTACCGCACCAATTAATTTCAATTCGAAATATTTCTTGAAGTCAGGATTTTCTTTAACCAATTCTTTCAGACATTTCCATAGAATTCTTGGATTTCTTTCAGATAAAAAAGAACCGATGTGCGCTAAAGAAAATTTCTCGTCAAGCGTCTGTTTTTCTATCTTTTCAACGTCAAAACCGTTCGTAATAACTTCAATTGGTTTTGTGGTCAAAGCTTCAAATTCTTTCTTTGTTGTGTTGCTTGTGACCAAAATTACGTCAGCAGTATTCAAGACTTTTGATTCTAAATCTGTATGCTTTTTTGAAGCTGAATTACTTAATTTCAATTTGTTATGATAACCGATTGTTGTCCACGGGTCGCGGAAATCTGCAAACCATTTGACATTTAATTTTTCTTTCAATCCCAAACCAATCAAGTGCAAGCTATGTGGCGGACCCGAAGTTACAATCGTGTCAATTTGGTTCTCTTGAATGTATTTTTCCAAATATTTCAACGACGGCTTTACCCAAAAAACACGCGCATCCGGGATAAAAACATTGCCTCGAATCCAAAGAAAAAGCTTTTCCATAAAAGACTGCTTCCTTTGATTTGGAATAATTCCAGAGCTAATTTTTTTGGTTTTATTTTTGGAGAAAATAGATGCAAAACCATACGGTTCAAAAATTCTTTTCTTTAAGATAATTGCTTTTTTAGAAACTTCAGAAGCTAATTCTTCATCAATTATTGGATAAGTTGGATTCTCTGGAATATATACAACTGGTTGAATTCCAAAATCAGGTAAATATTTCACAAACTTCAGCCAGCGTTGTACGCCCGGACCTCCGGCTGGTGGCCAATAATAAGTGATTATTAGTACTTTTTTACTCTCCAAAATAATTAAAATTATAATTTACTTTTTTTAGAAGAAGAAATTTTAGGAGCGTTTTTCAACTTATATGAAATCTCAATTATCGCCATCAAACGTTCCAAGCGTTCCGCATAAGTTAGCGATTGAATTTCAGCAATTCGCTTTGCTTCCAGTTTTTCTGGCTTGTCGTGATTTAATTTTGCTGGTTTCATCTAAATCCTAATACTATTTTTGATTCTCCTTTTTTCGATTCTCAAAATAAATACCGCCAAGCAAGAGAAGCAACATAACAATCGAACTAATCAAAGTAATTGTGCTTCCGGTTTTGACAACTTGTGGCTCAAATTTGAATTCAATCGTATGTTTTCCGGCAGGAATTTCAAGACCTCTCAAAGTATAATCAACTCTAAAATGCTCTGCTTCTTTTCCGTCAATTGTGACATTCCAACCTTTTGGATAATAAATTTCAGAGAAAACAGCCAAACCTTTGTTCGTATTATTTGAAACGTATTTGATATAATTTGGTTCATACGATTTCAGCGTAATTGTTGCCGTCGAATCTTTTTGGTATGTTTTTGAAACTGGGTTTTTAAATTCTTTTTGGTTGAAAACAGCTTGGTTTTTAGTGTCTAATTTATCCAAAGCTTTCATTTCTTCATCTGGCGTATTTACGAGTTTTACTTCGCTTACAAACCAAGCATTTCCATTCGCATCTGGATTTACCACTGGATATTCTTGGCCCTTTTCATCTACTTGAATCACATATTTTGTGTTCAGCATATTCAATACGTTCAAATTGTTTTTTGCAATCTGATAATCAAATAACTGCTCGATTCTTCGTGGTCGAACAGCGCTATACCCTGACAAGGATTTATGAAAATAAGACGTTCTCGCCTGTAATCTTCCCTCGATTTCATACACTCTATAAACCGAAGTATCTCTTAAAATCTGCTGGTCGGAAGGTGTTTCTTGAAATGGTTCTCTCACTTCTCTCGCACTCACAAAACCTTTGCTGTCCACATAATTTTTATCGATGAAGAACAAATCTCCAACCATAAATAATCCGATTAAGATAACCGTTAATGTCTGAGATAATTTGTTTTTTGTGTAAAGCCACAAAAATCCTGCAGAAATCAAAATCAAGAATCCGGAACGTAATAAATCTGCGTTGTAAAGGCTTTTTCTGTCGGCTCTCAACGCTTCGACAAAACCAGAACCAAACGCGTCGCTTCCTTGTGCCTGACTGAACATTTGTTGCATTTGAGCATCGTAAGGTCCGGTAAAATCAAAGAAACTTTTTGCAAAAAACAGCACGATTATAATTCCCAAACTTGTTGCTCCGGCTAATTTCAAAGATTTCCATTGTTCGTCTTTTTCTGATTTGAAAAAACTCTGCAATCCCATAATTGCTAGAACAGGAATACATAATTCCAAAATAACTTGGATTGAAGAAACCGCTCTGAATTTGTCATACATTGGAACAAAATCGATAAAAAAGTCGGTCATTATTGGGAAATTTTTTCCCCAAGAAAGTAACAATGAGAAGATTGCCCCTGCTAAAAAAGCATATTTAATTTTTCGTTTGTCGTGAAATAAAGCCAAAACACACAAAAAGAAAACAACCGCTCCGATGTAAGCCGGCGCCGCAACAATCGGTTGATCGCCCCAATAAGTTTTAGCATAAGCTTCTGTGAAACCTTGTGCTTCCTGCGGAGTTGCGCCTTGTGTACTAATAAATTCATATACTTTTGACTCACTTCCTAAATGCTCTGAATTCGATCCTCCAAATAATCTTGGAGCAAATAAATTTAAACTTTCTGCGATTCCATAACTATATTCTGTGATGTAATCGTAAGTCATTGCTGACGTTGTCGTGTTTTTTGAACCATCAGGATTAAATGTTAGTTCACTTTTTCCACGCATACTAAAATCCGCGTATTCAGAAGTTGCCATCAAACTTGTTGCATTGGCGCCGATTGCCAAAATTCCGGCAACGGCAAAAACTCCGATGGAAACAAAATATCCTTTAAAATCTTTCTCCTTACTATATTTATAAAGAAAATAAACACCAATAATCAATAGCAAAAACAACAAATAATACGTCATTTGAAAGTGATTCGCATTAATTTCAAGCGCTCCGGTGATCATTGTAATTAATCCTCCGAGAATATATTTTCGCTTAAAAACTAGCAAAACTCCTGCAACAACCATCGGCATGTAAGCGATTGCGTGTGCTTTTGCATTGTGGCCTACGCCAAGAATAATAATGAGATAAGTGGAAAATCCGAAGGCGAGCGCTCCGAAAAAGGCTTTCAGCGGATCTACCTTTAAAACCAAAAGCAAACCGTAAAATCCTAAGAAATATAGAAATAAATAATCAGAAGGTCTTGGCAAAAACCTCAAGATATCGTCTAAACCACCAACAGCGTCGTTTGGATATTTGGCTCCAAGCTGGTACGTTGGCATTCCTCCAAAAGCAGAATTTGTCCAAAACGGTTCTTCGTTTGTTTCGGCTCTAAAGTCATTTTGCTCTTTCGCCATTCCTGTATATTGCGCAATATCAGACTGATATAACTGCTTGCCTTGCATTACAGGATAAAAATAAATTAAGGAAACCAAAATAAAGCCCAGAATGGCCAATAAATGAGGATAATACTTGCTGATTATTTTCATAATAGATAAGTTGAAAACAAATAAATAAAGGCGTGAAGATACGCATTTACTGCAAATATAATCAAAGAAAAGTTTAGTCTATTTCTTCATAATCGATGTACTCACCCACTTTTTTCTTTTCACGTGGCTTATCAGATTTTGCAGTTGTATTCACAAAATCAGATTGAGTATTTTGATTTCTTTGGTAGCTTTGTTGCTGTTGTTGAAAATTTTCTTGCGCTTTATTAACTACAGTTTTCACCATAATTGGGAAAAGTAATCTGCCAATAAATTTTAGCAAATAATAAATGCAAACGATTGTCAATAACGTTCTTAAAACACCACTAAGGTCGGCATATTGCATACTTAAATTTTTAAAGTGTAAAAATAGGAAATTGTACTTTGAAAATTGAAATTTGATTCTTAAATTAATAATAAATTATAGTACATTTGGGTTATTGTAAATAAATTCTAATGAAATTTTCTAGAATATGTCTAAATTAAAGTCACTTCCACTGCTCTTTTTTGCCTTTTCGACCTCAGTAATTCAAGCTCAATTCACAGATGACATCAATTCAAACCGCCCTGGCGAATCAATGTCTGGATTCTCTGTGGGGAAGTCAGTATTTCAAATGGAAGCAGGATTGTATGGAATTTCAGAAGATCACAGTATTTTAAACACGGACTCGAAAGGATTTGGTGTGGACCTAGCGTTGCGTTACGGGGCGTTTTTGGAACAACTAGAATTTATCGCAAACCTTCAATATCAAGCAGACACTTACAACACACCGCTAGGTTCAGAGAGTAGAAGCGCTTTGAAAAAAATGACCTTGGGTGCAAAATATTTGATTTATGATCCATTTAAGAATTACGAAGAAAAAGTAAATATATATAGCTGGAAAGCAAATCACAGGTTTAAATGGAGACAATTTATTCCGGCGGTCGGAGTTTATGCTGGTGCCAATATCAATTTTTCTGACAATCCTTACACTTTTCCGGATGATCCAAAAATATCACCGAAATTGATGGTGATTACTCAGAATCATTTTGGAAGCCGTTATGTTTTTGTAATGAATATTATTGCTGATAAAATTTCTTCAGATTTTCCAAGTTATGGCGGAATTGCTACATTAACTTACGGAATAAACCCAGATTGGTCAGCGTTTATCGAAGGTCAGGCGTATCAAAGTGATTATTATTCTGACGGAATTGCAAGAATTGGTGCCGCATATTTATTACGACCAAACCTTCAGTTAGATGCTTCGATCAGTAAAAATATTAAAGACACGCCGTCTATTTTTTACGGAGGAATTGGCGTATCTTGGCGCTTTGACGGAAATTATAAGGATATTTTAATCGATGTTCCCGGAAAAGACGATTCAAAAGATAAAAAAGATAAGAAGAAAAAAGACGACGAGAAAAAACGAATTGACGAAGTCGGAGGCGAACAACCTACAGAATAAAAAATGATTACAGTAAAAGAAGCAAATACAAAAACATTATTAAAGGACTACGTAAAGTTTCCTTTTGAATTATATAAAGACAGTAAATACTGGGTACCGCCAATTATTGCGGAAGAAATGGAAACCTTTAACAAGGAGAAAAATCCGGCGTTTACCAACGCAGATGCTAATTTTTATTTGGCTTACAAAGACGGAAAAATTGCCGGAAGAATTGCCACAATCATCAATTGGGACGAAGTCAACAACCAAGGCAAAAAGAAAGTTCGTTTTGGTTGGTTTGACGTGATCGACGATATCGAAGTGACCAAAGCTTTGCTTGAAAAAGTATATGAATTTGGAAAACAGCACAATTTAGAATATGTTGAAGGTCCGATGGGATTTTCAAATTTGGATAAAGTGGGATTGCTGACTTTTGGTTTTGACGAGATGAGCACGATGGTTACTTGGTACAATTTTCCTTATTATGTGGAACATTTTGAAAAATTGGGATATGTGATTGAGAAAACTTACAACGAAAGCAAATTTCCGTTTGAAAACGTAAAGCCTGAATTTTTCTTAAAAGTAAATGATATCGTTTTAAAGCGTTATCAACTCAAAGCGCTCAATTTCACAAGCACAAAAGAGGTGATGCCTCACGTGGACAAAATGTTTGATCTCTTTAATACAAGCTACGAAAAATTGTCTTCATTTGTTGCGATAACCGATATTCAAAAAGAGTATTTTAAAAAGAAATACATCAGTTTTATCAATCCAGAATATATTAAGTTTGTGGAAGATAAAGACCATAATATTGTGGCGTTTAGTATTGTAATGCCTTCTTTTTCAGAAGCTTTGAGAGAAATAAAAGGAAAATTATTTCCTTTCGGATTTTTGAAAATTTTAAAAGCACGAAAACATAGCAAAGAAATGCTTTTTTACCTCATCGGAGTTCATCCAGATTATCAAAGCAAGGGAGTGACGGCGATTATTTTTAATGAATACTATAAAACATTCACCGAAAAAGGAATTAAGATGTGTTATAGAACGCCGGAATTAGCTGACAATATAAACATTGCCAATTTATGGAAACACTTTGATCCTGTGATTCATAAGAAGAGAAGTACGTTTCGAAAAGAGTTGCAAAATAGCAAAGTTTCAGAGTAACAAAGTTTTCTTTTATTATGTAAAAAAGTCCCAAAGTAAAATTTTATGTTGGGACTTTTTTGTTTTTAGATTTGCAACTCTGAAACTATTTAACGCAATCTACTTTGTTTAAAGTCACGCTTCCGTCAAATTTCAACGTCTTTTTATCTTTGAAAGTCTGAACATTTCCTTTAGTTTCTACTTCTCCAAAACCTTCAACCAAAGTATTTCCTCTTTTCAAGAACGCGCTTTCTCTGGTAGATTTCATTCCTTCAGATTCAAAATCATAGGTTACATAAATCGTGTCGCCTTTTGTCATTCCTGAAACTTTGCCAAAACTTCCGTCTTTTTCAAAGAAATTGTATTGCAAATCACCCACAACGTTTCCGCCGTTGGCTGTTGTAATTGACATTTTGATGGTGTCTTTTCCTTTACTTGTCCACAAATAACATTCTTTATCTTGGATCGTGATTTCTGGCTGTTCCATCTCTTGTTCGGTTACAACCGTTTTTTCTTCTTCTTTTTTTCCGCAAGATGCGAATGCGATCATTCCAATTGCGACTATAAATAACTTTTTCATAAAATTTTGTTTTTGCTTTATAGCTAAAGGTAAAAAATTAAAATCGAGATTTTGTTAAATTAGTTACAAAGAAAAAGCCATTCTTTTTAGAATGGCTTTTTTGAAAATATTTGAAATCTTAACGCTCGTCGCTCACGTCTACAGTGTGGATTTCTGCTAGTTTTGCGTAAGTTCCGTTCTCTAATTTTTCTCTGATAGCTTCAAAAGCAGCTAAAGTTTGTTCGATATCGTCCAATGTGTGTGTCGCCGTTGGAATCATTCTTAACAAGATAATTCCTTTTGGGATCACCGGATATATTACGATAGACAAGAAAATTTTATAGTTTTCTCTCAAGTCATTTACCAACATCATCGCCACAGGCACGCTTCCTTCCAAATAAACTGGAGTTACGCAAGTGTTTGTATCGCCAATGTTGAAACCTCTCGATTTTAATCCGTTTTGCAACGCGTCGACGTTTTCCCAAAGTTTGTCTTTCAAACCTGGATTAGAACGCAATAAGTCTAAACGTTTCAAAGCTCCTTTTACCAGCAAAGAAGGCAACGCTTTTGCAAACATTTGAGAACGTAAATTGTATTTCAAGAAATCGATGATGTCTTTATCAGCGGCAATAAATGCTCCGATACTTGCCATTGATTTCGCAAAAGTTGAGAAATAAACGTCAATTTTATCTTGAACTCCTTGCTCCTCACCTGCTCCGGCACCTGTTTTTCCAAGTGTTCCAAAACCGTGCGCATCATCCACCAAAAGACGGAAATTGTACTTTTCTTTTAAAGCAACAATTTCTTTCAATTTACCTTGCTGACCGCGCATCCCAAAAACTCCTTCAGTGATCAATAAGATTCCACCGCCAGTTTCTTCAGCCATTTTTGTAGCACGACCAAGATTTTTCTCGATACTTTCAATATCGTTATGTTTGTATGTAAAACGTTTTCCCATGTGAAGGCGCACACCATCAATGATACACGCGTGAGAGTCAACGTCATAAACAATAATATCATTTTTTGTAACCAAGGCGTCAATGGTAGAAACCATTCCTTGGTAACCAAAGTTCAATAAATAAGCCGCTTCTTTGTGTACAAAAGCCGCCAATTCATCTTGCAATTGCTCGTGAAGTGTGGTGTGACCAGACATCATTCGAGCACCCATTGGGTGAGCTGCGCCAAATTCTGCAGCTGCATCAGCGTCAACTTGACGTACTTCAGGGTGGTTTGCAAGACCCAAATAATCATTAATACTCCAGTTAATTACCTCGTTTCCGTGGAACATCATTCTATTTGAAAGTGGTCCGTCTAACTTTGGAAAAACATAATATCCTTCTGCCTGTGAAGCCCATTTTCCTAATGGACCTTTATTGTTCTGTATTCTTTCGAATAAATCTTTTACCATGATCTGATATAGTTAATTTTGGAATCGTAGTTGTAATACGCGTGCAAAAATAAATATTTATATATTATTAATAGCGTGGATTAGCTATTTATTTTTATGCATTTTAAATCTAAATTTGTTAATAACAGCATAATTCTATAAAGCTATACTCAAATCATTTTTTAATTTCCAAAGTTATTCTGACACTTTTACTTCAAAAAAATTACTCTTTAATACAATTTCTTTTATGCTTTTGTCTAATTCCTCACCGCAGTTGATGAAATGTTGTAGTAATTCTTCGCCTTCTTCTGCCCTTAAATCAAAGTCTCTGATTAAATACAAAATTCCCATCATATTCGCAAGTGGCGCTCTAACGATGTGTGATTGAGTAAAGGCGATGTCCTGCAAGCGCTGGTTTCTCTCCTCAATTGCTTTTAAATAATTTCGTTTTTCAGTAACATCTGAAGCAATGGCAAGGCCACATTTTCGTCCGTCAATGTAAATAATGTTACAAGAAATTTCTACATAAAAGATTTCACCATTTTTCCGCTTGTGTTGATATTCGTTCGATGTCACAAGCTTGTCATAGCTTTCAAAATGTTTATAAGCTTGCTTAAACGAATCGATTTCATCTTTTGGTCTGATATCAAATAGTGTCAGTTCTAAGAATTCTGAAATGGAGTAACCATATTGGCAAAGCATCGCATCGTTTACGCGCAAAAATTTGAGAGTCTCAAAATCAAAAAGATACATCGGCTGCGGATTCAAATAAAACAAATCGCTATATCTTTTCTCTGACTCTTCATATTTTGCAATATTTTTCCTTCTCTCAATGGCATAAACAATGCTTTTATAAAGTAATCTAGAACTAATTTCGCTTTTTAAGATATAGTCACAAACTCCTTTTGAGATTGCGGAGAGGGTCAAATCTGCGTCTTCAATATCACTTAGTAAAATTGTTTTTGAATAATTTTCCTTTCCCAAAGAATCAAGCAAATCTTTCGCTTTTATGTCGGAAAGATTTAAATCTAGAAGAATAATATCAAAACTTTCCTTTTCAAGAATTAATTGCGAGCTCTTAAAATCTACCGCGTTCACTATTATCGGATCGGTAATTCTTTTGAGAAGCATTCTTTTTAACGATAATAAAATCTTTGCGCTACTCTCAACAATGAGAATGCGATAGGATTTAGTATCCTTTTTCATAGGTGGTAGTTTATGGATTTTAATTCGGGGGCCGTAAACGTAGAAAAAATATAGGCAATATCATAAATTTCTACATTAAATTTTTTTGCGGATCTAAATCTTTTAAGAACTTTTTTTGTGATGCCAAAACAAAAAAAAAGAGACAAATTATATAGAATTTGTCTCTTTCAAATATTTTTTTCTACAAAGGAATATTTCCGTGTTTTCTTTTCGGCAATTCGCTCACTTTGTTTTCCAACATGCTGAACGCCTTGATTAATTTTCGTCTGGTATCTTGTGGCAAAATCACCTCATCGATGAAGCCACGCTCTGCGGCACGATAAGGTGTTGCGAATTTCTCCGCATATTCTGCTTCCTTTTCCAATAGTTTTGCAGCCGGATCTTCCGCTGACGAAATTTCTTTTTTGAAGATGATTTCACTCGCACCTTTGGCTCCCATAACGGCAATTTCTGCCGATGGCCAAGCAAAATTCATGTCGGCACCGATGTGTTTGGAGTTCATTACGTCATAAGCACCACCGTAAGCTTTTCTAGTGATTACCGTTACTCTCGGAACCGTGGCTTCGCTTAAAGCGTATAACAATTTGGCACCATGAACAATGATTCCGTTCCATTCTTGGTCGGTTCCTGGCAAGAAACCTGGGACATCCACCAAAACCAATAACGGAATATTGAAACAATCGCAGAATCTGGTGAAACGTGCCGCTTTTACAGAACTGTTTACATCTAAAACGCCTGCAAGAAACATGGGTTGATTGGCTACAATTCCGATGCTTCTGCCTCCTATTCTGGCAAATCCTACCAAGATGTTTTCGGCAAAATTCTTATGTACTTCATAAAAAGAATCTTCATCGATGATTCCTTTGATGACGTCGTGCATGTCATAAGGTTTGTTCGCATTTTCTGGAATGATGCCGTTCAATTGTTCTCTGATTTCATCACCCAATTCAAACGGAATTTTTGGTGTGGTTTCCAAATTGCTTTGAGGCAAATAACTCAACAGTTTTTTTAGATCTTCCAGACATTCCACATCGTTGGCTGAAGTGATATGAGCGACACCAGATTTTGTAGAATGCGTACTCGCTCCTCCTAATTCTTCCGAAGTTACGGTTTCATTGGTTACGGTTTTCACGACATTCGGACCGGTAACAAACATATAGCTGGTATTTTCCACCATCATCGTAAAGTCGGTCATGGCTGGAGAATAAACGGCTCCACCAGCACAAGGTCCCATTATCGCAGAAATCTGTGGTATGATGCCCGAAGCTTTTACATTTCTAAAGAAAATATCGGCATAACCTCCCAAAGAACGAACTCCTTCTTGGATTCTTGCGCCACCTGAATCATTCAAGCCAATCATCGGAGTACCCGTTTTCAAGGCCATGTCCATCACTTTGCAGATTTTTTCTGCGTGCGTTTCTGACAAAGCACCTCCGAAAACGGTGAAATCTTGTGCAAAAACATAGACCATTCTGCCGTTGATGGTTCCGTATCCAGTAATGACACCATCTCCCAAATAGACTTCTTTTTCCATACCGAAATCGGTTGTTCTGTGGGTTACAAGCATCCCGATTTCTTCAAAAGAACCTTCGTCCATCAGGTATTCTACCCTTTCTCTGGCGGTTAGTTTTTTCTTTTCGTGCTGTTTTTCTATTCGGTGTTGACCTCCGCCCAAATGTGCCAAGGCAATCTTATCTTCTAATACTTTTATTTTATTCTTCATGACTTATTGTATTGGCAAACGAAGGATGTTTTGGTCTTTTAAATACTGTTGAAGCGCAATCATTGCTGCCACTTCCGCTTCCTTGTTTTGTTGGGCTTTCAAATGTTCGGCATCGTAATATTTCTTTACGAAATGCGTATCAAAATCTCCCGAACGGAAAGCTTCGTGTTCCATTACAAACTTTCCGAAAGGTAAAGTCGTACTCACGCCTTCAACTTGATAGCTTTCAATTGCTTTTATCATCAATTGGATGGATTCCTCTCTGGTTTTTCCGTAGGTTATCAATTTTGCAAGCATCGGGTCGTAATAAATTGGTACGTCCATACCTTGTTCAAAGCCATTATCGACACGGATGCCTTCGCCAACAGGCAAACTATACACTTCTAAATTTCCAACACTCGGCAAGAAATCATTCAATGGATCTTCGGCATAAACACGTAATTCCATCGCATGCCCTTTGATGTGCAAATCTTCCTGTTTAATAGAAAGTGCTTCACCTCTCGCTACGCGGATTTGCATTTCAACCAAATCCAATCCAGTAATCATTTCCGTTACCGGATGTTCCACTTGAAGTCGCGTATTCATTTCAAGGAAGTAAAAATTCAGATTCTCATCCAATAAAAATTCTACGGTTCCAGCTCCAAGATAATCACAGGCTTTGGCCACTTTTACAGCTGCCTCGCCCATTTGTTTCCGCAATTCCGGAGTTAAAACAGAAGAAGGCGCTTCTTCCACCACTTTCTGATGACGACGCTGAATACTGCATTCTCTCTCAAATAAGTACAAGATATTTCCGTGCCTGTCGGCCATCACTTGGATTTCGATATGCCTTGGTGATGCCACATATTTTTCTATAAAAACCGAACCGTCGCCAAAAGCAGAAGTTGCCTCGCTGATGGCGCGTGTCATTTGGGACTCTAAATCTTCCTCTTTTTCAACGACACGCATTCCTTTTCCACCGCCACCAGCAGAAGCTTTGATTAAGATTGGGAAACCTATTTCAGTCGCGATTTTCTTCGCTTTTGCAATATCGGTAATCGCTTCGTCTATACCGGGAACCATTGGAATATCGTAGGCTTTTACAGCTTCCTTGGCTGCCAATTTGCTTCCCATCATGTGAATGGCCTTTGATTCTGGACCAATAAACGTGATGCCGTTTGCTATGGCTTCCTCCGCGAAAGTGGCATTTTCACTTAGGAATCCATAACCGGGATGAATTGCGTCAACGCCTAATTCTTTCGCTACTTCTATAATTTTACTTCCCAACAAATACGATTGGTTCGAAGGGGACTCTCCTATCCAAACGGCTTCATCGGCAAACTTTACGTGTGGTGCATTTCTATCGGCAGTGGAATAAACGGCAACGGTTTTGATGCCCATCTTTTGGGCAGTCTTCATTACCCTAATAGCTATTTCGCCTCTATTGGCTACTAATATTTTCTTCATAATTTACTCGAATTCAATTAACAACTGTCCTTTCTCGACGGCATCGCCTTTGCTGGCTGAAATCGATTTGATGATTCCGGCTCTCGGCGAAAGGAAACTGTTCTCCATCTTCATGGCTTCCAAAATAAGCAAGCAATCGTTTTCTTTGACTTCCTGTCCTACTGAAACGCTCATTTCCAATATCAAGCCCGGCATTGGTGCTTTGATGACGTTGACTTGCTTGGAAGCGCCCACTTCAAATCCCATATCCTTAATCAGTTGGTCCAATGGGTTTGCAATTGCCACATTATAAAGATTTCCGTTCACTTTTATGCTGTATGTTTTTGCAAGAAAATTAGAATTTATAATTTCTGCGGTGTAGGGCTGATTGTCTTTTAAAATGTGAAATTGGGAAGAATTAATTGCTATTGCGTCGATTGCCTCAGCTTCCGAAGCCTTGCTATCAAAGGATGTTGTGTTATTTACGGTAACTTTATAGTTTGTATCCATATTGTTTGTTTGATTTTACTAAAGTAGGCAAAAAGAAAACGTTTGCGAAATGAAGAAATGAGAAATTTCAGTATTTGCGTTAATTTGTGAATGATTGACAATTAATTCATTGGAAGAATTTCTGGCTTTAATATAAAGATAATTTAGTCGTTCTCTTTTTAAAACTTAAATTTGTAAAGCATCCAAAAAAATCCCCGATGAAGATTATTCCTTTAAATGAAGGCGCTTTTGCCGTTGACAAACAGAAAAATTTTGTTTCCATTGATTCAGAAGATTCGGTTCAAAATACATTAAAAATGGCTGTTTGTCCGTTTTTAATTGTATTGGAAAATGATTTGATTTTATTAGATGCTGGCCTCGGATTTGAAACCGACGGAATTCAAAATATTAAACTTTTGCTCCAAAAAAAAGGATACGAGCCAGAGCAGATTACCAAAGTTTTACTCTCGCATTTGCATAAAGATCACGCAGACGGTTTGGGTTATTTTAAGGACGGAAAATTTATTCAAAACTTTGCAAACGCTAAACTTTATATCCAAGAAAAAGAGTTGGAATTTGCTTTAAGCCAAAAAGAAAATCCTTCGTTCAATCAAGAAGTTTTGGAACAAATTAAAGATTTACCAAATATCGAATGGCTTGCGGCGGAAGAAGGACAAATTAGCGAAAACATAACATATTTGCGAACTGGAGGTCACTCGCCGTTTCATCAGGCGTTTTGGGTAGGCGATAAAACGGAAACTGCTTTTTATGGCGCCGATAATTTACCTCAAAAGGGTTACTTAAAATTTCATTTGGCTTATAAGACCGATGATGACGGAAAAAAAGCGATGGCGCTTCGGGAAATTTGGGAAAAAACCGCCAAAGAAAAACATTGGACGGTTTTATTTTACCATGACGTCAAAAATAATGTCGTCACTTTTTAATTTTATTTCAAGACGTGATGTGCCAAAACTTTTTGCACTTCATAAACGTTCACTGACTTATTAAATTGCTTTTTAATACTTGGAACTGTTTCGCTGGAAACCCAAATTTTCAATTCTGCATCTAATTCAAAAGTTCCTGCGGTTTCCACGCTAAAACGGCTGATTGCTTTGTAAGCAATAGATTTATATTCGGTTTTGCTTCCGGTGATTCCTTGTTTATCAACTAAAATCAATCTTTTCGTTGTAAAAATAAACGTGTCGCGAATCAACTTGAAACCCAATTCAATTTCTTCTCCGTCAGTTAAAAGCGTGTCGTATTTCTTTTTTAATTCGTCAAGACTAACCGCTCCCGCGTTGCCCAATAATGCTGAAAATAATCCCATTCTTAATTTTATTTTTGATTTATTATTTTTCTATCGTAAGTAACGATTCAACAAATTTTGTCGTATTTCCAAATTGATTTTCATAGAAATTCTTCACTTTTTCTGAATCACTTTCCACTTTTATCGAAAGTTTTTTCTCCATTTCCCATCTTGGAGATCTGTCATAAATGGCGCCTTGAAATTTCTTGGCCAAATTTCCGTCTGTTTGAATTTCAATGTTCCCAATATAATACACATTCGAATGCTCTGGAACCGAGATATTTGCATAACCAATCGGAAGGTTGGCCGAACCATAAGGCGTGTAAATCAACTTGATAAAATGACTTCCTTTTGGAACTTTCATCACCATCAATCCGCTTTCGTCTAATTTATATGAAATTGCTCCGCTTTTATTTTCATCGAAATAAATCTTAGAATTTTTGGTAATATCTTTTTCCTTGCTTAAAATTTTAAACTGCCCTACAATTACTGTTTCCGAGTCAGAAACAACGGTATTTTTATCGAATTTGGATGATTTACAAGATGCAAATGCCAAAATCAGCGCAAAAAGGTAGAATTTTGTTTTCATAAAAATTTCTTTGTGCTAATTTACGGCTAATTCTTTAAAATAAATCCATAAAAAAACGGCTTACAGAAACAAGTAAGCCGTTTTTCTAACAATAACCCTCCATTTAGCTTACAGCATTCGAAGCTTTATCATTTAAATTTGAAGCGGTATCGATTGCTTTTCCCGCGATGTCTTTTCCTTCAGAAATAACATTTTCAGAAGCTGATATTGCAGAATCCTTAATTTTTCCTACGGAATCTTTGACTTTTCCTGCGATGTCGCCAGCTTTATCAAGGATCGAATTAAAATTGATGTATCCTTTTTTGTTGCAAATAATTCCTACTACTGCTAAGGCTGCAACTCCGGCTGCAATCCCTATAATTAATTTTTGGTTCTTCATAGCGTTGTTTTTATATAGATTATTAGTGTTTTTAAATAAATAATGGAAAGCCATATTCTTCTTCGTGACCGTCTAATTCGTGATCTTCCTCTTCATTATCGAAGATTTCCATCCTGTTGATAACCGTTTTTATAATGGTCGCTAAAGCAAGGCTAACGATTCCGAAAAGTAACAGATTCTTTGTGTTCATTTCAATGCGTTTTTAAAGTTATAGTGGTTTTTATCATTCCATTTGATTATGAAATTACGATTAAAAAACCAATGGCAGACCGCATTTAATATAACTTTAATAGTATTTGTAATGAGATGGGGAAATGTTGTAATGAGATTTTTTTAGGCAAGAGAATTTATCCAAGTAGCAGAAGTTTTAGCGGCAATAAATAATATTTTTATCTTCCGTAGTCGGCTATATGTTTTTTCCTATTTGCTTTTGTCTAGAAAAAAAATAAAATAAATGTTGCAATATTGATAAATTAGAGTACTTTTGCAGCAAGAGACCTGGAAACAGGGTTACGCTCTTACCGCTTAAGCCGATCGCTCCAGATCGGCTTTTGCACTTTTTAGGAGTTACTGTTTTGGATTCAAGGTACTGAAATCTGCAAACTAATTACTGAACACTATTCTATTCCTTCCCACCATTTTTTCGTAGTTCCTAAATTATCAAAATCCAGAATTTCACCGATCATTGGGTGCGTCAAATTCACGTTTTCAATTGAAGCTGCTTTGTCTGCTCTGATAATTGAATCATCCCAATCGTGCAATGCCAACGGAAATTTTGCCCAATGCACTGGCATCAAGACCTTTGCTTTCAAATCGTTTGAAGCTTGAACGGTTTCTTCTGGCATCATGTGAATATATTTCCAGTTTTTATTGTATTGCCCGCATTCTAAAATCGCCAAGTCGAACGGCCCAAATAAATCTCCTGTGGTTTTAAAAAAAGTGTCGTATCCAGAATCTCCTCCTATATATATGTTGCGCTTTGGCGTATTTAAAACTATTGAAATCCAGATGGCTTGATTTCTTTTTAAACCTCTTCCAGAAAAATGCCTTGCCGGAACTGCGTTGAATTTAAAATCTCCGAAAATCAATTCTTCGTGCCAATTCATTTCTGAAACTTTTTCCATGTCAAAATTCCAGCGTTCAAAATGTTCGCCTGTTCCCAAGCTTGTGACGATTCGTTTTACTTTTGGTTTCAATTTTAAAACAGTATCATAATCTAAATGATCCCAATGATCGTGAGTGACGATTAAAAAATCAATTTCTGGAAAATCTTCGGCGCAATATACATTGCTTCCTTTAAACGCGTTTACCGTAAATGACAACGGCGATGCGTGATTGCTGAAAACTGGATCAACCAAAAAAGTCTTTCCGCTCAATTGCATAAAATAAGACGAATGCCCAAACCAGACCAAAATATCTTGATTTGGATCTAAATTTTTTAAATTGGTTTTCACCGAAGGAATTAATCCTTTTGGAACATTTCTTTTACTTTTTCCGAAGAAAAATTCTTTTAAAACCGTGTAATAATTCGCTCCTTCGGCTAAATCAGGCGTAATTGAAACATTTTGGAATTGTCCATTTTTAAAATTAGAAGTATGTTTTATATTGTCAAATCGGTTGCCCGAAGGTCTTCTTCCAAATTTTGGTTGGTTGAAAAATAAGAAAATAGAAATTGATAAAAGAATCAATAATATGACGGTGAAACTCATTTGGAATTAAATTTTTATCAAATCTATCGATAAAACAAATCCGACTTCAAAAAGTATTCTTAAATATTATCGCAGCCTTTCTTCTTTGGCTTTTCTCTAACAAAATTTTGGATTTAAAATCGTAATTTTAGAAGAAACAAACACAAAAAATAATCACCATGAACGATAATTTCAAAAATATAACCGACACCTTAATAAAGAACGGCTTCATCGAATCAGAAGAAAACGTAAAGGATTTGGGCAATAAATTAGATTTCAAAATAACGCAATATTCTTTGAATACTGATTTGAGTTTCAAGTTTTTGAATAGCGATGATTTTATCAATTTCCTAAATTATTCAAGTTCAGAAGAAATTACGAAAGAAAAAATCGGATTGATAAATGCGGCAATCTTAGAGCAGGGATTAAATCCGGATGACTTTTTTTATGTAAATTTTTATAAAAAAGAGGTCAATGAGCTTTAAAAGGGTTTAGGGATTTAGGTGAAAGGTTCAAGGGAATAAATTGTGACTAAAACTTTTGGTTCAAGAATAGTATCTTTGCTCAAAGTTGAGTCCTTAAACCTTGTAACCAAAACCTTAAACCTTCAAAAAATATGCAACTTGTTTTCGCTTCCAATAACAAAAATAAAATCAAGGAAATTCAAAGTCTTTTGCCAAGTGACATTCAAATCTTAAGCTTGGAAGACATCAGCTGTTTTGAAGATATTGCTGAAACTGCCGATACGATTGAAGGAAACGCTATTTTAAAAGCAGATTATGTCACAAAAAATTATGGTTATGATTGTTTTGCAGATGATTCTGGTTTGGAAGTAAATGCTTTGAATGGCGCGCCGGGCGTAATTTCCGCAAGATACGCTGGCGAGCAGAAAAATGATCAAGATAATATGAACAAATTGCTTTCTGAATTAGAAACTAAATCTGATAGAAAGGCAAATTTCAAAACCGTTATCGCACTCAACCTTAACGGAAAGCAGGAATTATTTACCGGAAAAATCTTTGGAGAAATCACTTTTGAAAAGAAAGGAACCAATGGTTTTGGGTATGATCCGATCTTTCAACCTGATGGATTTTCTGACACATTTGCACAACTTTCGTTCGAAGAAAAAGGTCAGATAAGCCATCGAGCGAAAGCTGTGGCACAACTCATTGCTTACTTAAAAAAGTAACTTTCTGATTTTCAATATTTAATAAATAAATAAACTTCTATTTCTCATTAGTTTTAATGATTTATTAAACGTACCTTTGCAGCCTATTTTAAATACATATATGAATAAATTTGAACAATTAGGATTGAATGAATCGTTACTGAAGGCGATTTTAGATCTAGGATTTGAGAATCCGTCAGAAGTACAGGAGAAAGCGATTCCCCTATTATTGGAAAAAGACACAGATATGGTTGCGTTGGCTCAGACAGGGACAGGGAAAACGGCAGCTTTCGGTTTTCCACTTATCCAAAAAATTGATGCTGACAACAGAAATACACAAGCATTAGTTTTATCGCCAACACGCGAGTTATGTTTACAGATTACTAACGAACTTAAAAACTACTCAAAATACGAAAAAGGTATTAATGTGGTAGCAGTTTACGGCGGAGCTAGTATTACAGAGCAAGCTAGAGACATCAAAAGAGGTGCACAAATTATCGTTGCAACTCCAGGAAGAATGCAAGATATGATCAACAGAGGTTTGGTTAACATTAAAAATATAGATTACTGTATTCTTGATGAAGCCGACGAAATGTTGAACATGGGATTCTATGAAGACATCGTATCTATTTTGTCTGACACTCCAGACGAAAAAAACACATGGTTATTCTCGGCTACAATGCCTGCAGAAGTGGCTCGAATTGCAAAACAATTCATGAGCGAGCCAGTTGAAATCACTGTTGGAACTAAAAATTCAGGTTCCGCTACTGTTTCTCACGAATTTTACTTAGTAAATGCTCGTGACCGTTATGAAGCTTTGAAAAGATTGGCGGATGCAAATCCAGATATCTTCTCTGTAGTTTTCTGTCGTACAAAAAGAGACACGCAAGCGGTTGCTGAAAAATTGATCGAAGACGGTTATAGCGCTGCAGCTTTGCACGGAGATTTATCTCAAGCACAAAGAGATGGCGTAATGAAATCTTTTAGAGGAAGACAAATTCAAATGCTTGTTGCGACTGACGTTGCGGCGCGTGGAATTGACGTTGATAACATCACACACGTTGTAAATTACCAACTTCCTGATGAAATTGAAACATACAACCACCGTTCTGGAAGAACTGGTCGTGCCGGAAAATTGGGTACTTCTATTGTAATCGTGACTAAAAGCGAATTGCGTAAAATTTCTTCAATCGAAAGAATTATCAAACAAAAGTTTGAGGAGAAAACAATTCCATCTGGAATCGAAATCTGTGAAATTCAATTATTGCACTTAGCAACCAAAATCAAGGATACTGAAGTTGATCACGAAATTGACAACTACTTACCTGCAATCAACAATGTTCTTGAAGATTTGACGAAAGAAGAATTAATCAAGAAAATGGTTTCTGTTGAATTCAACAGATTCATCAATTATTACAAGAAAAACAGAGATATTTCTTCTCAATCTTCTGGAAACGATAGACGTGAAAACGACGGTGCTCCAAGAGAAAATAACAGTGGGGCCACTCGTTATTTCGTGAACATTGGTTCTCGCGATAATTTTGACTGGATGTCATTGAAAGATTTCTTGAAAGAAACATTAGACCTTGGTCGTGATGACGTTTTCAAAGTTGACGTAAAAGAAGGATTCTCATTCTTTAACACTGATCCTGAGCATACTGACAAAGTAATGGAAGTTCTTAACGGATTTGAATTAGAAGGAAGAAGAATCAACGTTGAAATTTCTAAAAACGACGGTGGCGGAAGAAGCAGCTCAAGAAGAGATCACAACGGAAGAAGTGGTGGCGGATTTGGCGGTGGAAGATCTGGTGGCGAAAGAAGCGGAGGTTTCAGAAGCGACAGAGGTTCAGCTCCAAGACGTGAAGGCGGATTTAGAAGTGATCGTGGAAGTTCAGCTCCATCAGACAGACCAGCAAGAAGAGAAGGTGGTTTTTCTTCTGACAGACCAAGAAGAGAAGGCGGATTTTCTGAAAGAGCACCAAGACGTTCTGACGCTCCGAGATCATCTGACGCTCCAAGAGCAAGAAGACCAAGAAAAGACTAATTTATTTAGTTAATTTTCTTATAATTATAGACAGACTGCAAAATATCTTAAAGAGTTTTATTACTTTTAACGCCATTCAACACGGCTATGAGATATTTTGCAGTTTTCTTTTTTTTACTCCTCCAAACATTCGCTTTTTCACAAGAAAAGATTTCGGGTACAATCATTAATGACAAAACTTTATTGGTAATTCCTGAAGTTAGTATCATCAATATCAACAAAGTAAAAGGGACAATTTCTGACCGAAGTGGTGGCTTTAAAATCGTGGCTTCGTTAAATGACACATTGCATATTTCTTCCCTGGGTTATAAATCTATCAAGGTCAGGGTTACAAATGACTGGATCAGAGACCAAAATACTAAAATTAAAATGACCGAAAGAGCGTATGCGCTTCCGGAGGTTACCATCAATCAATATAATTTGACCGGGTATCTTGAAATCGATTACAAGCTAATTCCGATTAAAGAAAATTACCGCTACAGTATTTCTGGCTTAAATGCCGGCTATGAAGTGGGAAGCAGTTCTCCAAATGCATTCTCAAAAGTAATGGGATCTATTTTCAATCCAGCCGACATGCTTTATAATTTCTTTGGAAAAAAACCTACAGAATTAAAGCGTTTGAAGGAAATGAAAAAAGACGACAACGTTAAAAATCTTCTTGCCTCTAAATTTGACAGAGAAACTCTTGGCGCGCTCTTGGGCGTTTCACCAAAAGAAATTTCTGAAATCTTGGAGAGATGCAATTACTCTGAATCATTCATTAAAACCGCAAACGATCTTCAGATTATGGACGCGATTAATGAATGTTATGAGGAATATAAGATTTTGAAAGGAAAGAGGTAATGTCAGTGTTTACAGAATTTTAGCGTGAAGTTATTCTGTCCTTCTAAAAGATCAAGGCTCCAATTATGAAAAATATGATACTATCATTCATCTGCCTATTTTGTATCTCTAAAGTCTGTGCTCAAAATGGTCAAATATTCAATATCAAGTCCAAAACAATAAAAAATGAAGAGCTAGAAAAAATTAGAAAGGAAATCGATTCCACAAACGAATTTAAAACATTATATGATGACGATAGATATTCTGTTAGAGATTCTTGCCGTGGAGAATTTGGAGGTTGGGTAAAATTCAAAGATAGAAAAACTAAATTTGAGTATATATGTGAGTCTACTTGTACACTAATGGTAAACAAATTCAAAGGAAAATACATTGTCACTGGAACACTAAACCATATGGGAGGATTTACAAAAATATATGAAATAACAAATCCATTATTGCTAAAAAAAATAAACAGAGGAGAAAAAATTAATTCCCAAAAAATTGGAAATAAAGGAGCAAAAATACTTGTTAATAAATTTGGAATGATAACATTGCTTACATTCGAGTACAATAATCGATTATTTCATATCGTTTCCAATTCTTCAGAGACTTTCATCAGCGAGATTGAAAATGGAGCATTTAAAAAGATACAATCACTCTACAATAAGTCAATCTTTCTTCCTCCAAGAATTTTAAATTCAGATAATTCCTCTAAAATGTATTTCAGCGATTACACCACCGGTAAAGGATATAAGGGTAAAGGATATATTGAAGTCGATAAAACCAATATAACAGTCTTTACTGTTGAATAAAACGGCTTCATCTTTCATTAAGCAAATTTTTACCAATAAATCTCAAACCTTTCGCTTCAAAAACTACACAAGATTATTGATTTCCTTATACCGCTTTTCTATTCTTTTAATATCTTTTATCGAGTTTTTTGTCCACGCTAATCTGAGTGTAATCATTTCTTCTTCAGAAAGATGCCAATCTAAATCAGACTTATGAAGTCGGCTCATAATGTTTTGAATAATAATTGCCGCAGAAACAGAAATATTCAAACTTTCTGTAAAACCTGCCATTGGAATTTTCATAAATCCGTCAGCTTCGTTCATCACTTCTTCTGAAAGTCCGTCGCGTTCTGTACCAAAAAATATCGCCGAAGGTTTTGTAATATCAAAATCATCCAAAAGGCAATCGCTCTCGTGTGGCGTTGTGGCAATAATTTGGTATCCCTTTTCCTTTAGAGTTTTTATGCAAGAAATATTAGAATCATAACGGTTCACATCAACCCATTTTTGAGCGCCCATCCCAATTTCTTTATCAATACTTTTCCCAAATT